>Ga0209253_10003455_pt1 | contig 13879 bp, 10 predicted proteins | sample FrelakmetBRP12BR_FD_187145 | JGI IMG/M metagenome (GOLD analysis project Ga0209253, IMG submission 187145) | Freshwater lake sediment microbial communities from the University of Notre Dame, USA, for methane emissions studies - BRP12 BR (SPAdes)... | ecosystem: Environmental > Aquatic >...
GTCCACCTGACTCTCCACATCGATATATCCTCTATGGTCTTGAATGATCTGATTCGAGATGGACAGCCCCAATCCGCTTCCGGTACTTTTCGTGGTAAAAAAAGGATTAAAGATATCCTCGATGTAATCCGGCGGGATTCCGCAACCTGTGTCTGAAAACTCCACTTGGATATAAGGATCCCCACCCGGTTTCATAAAAGATCGGGTTTGAACCATAATCCTTCCATTCTCGGAGGTCGCTTCAATCCCATTTAATAGGACGTTCAAAAAAACCTGTTTGATCTGTTCACGGTCGATCTGGACAAGAGGTAAATCGGGAGCATAGTTTTTAATGATGTTGATCTGTTTCTTCTTTGTCTCGGTTGAAATCAAGAGGATCATTCCGTCTAACACGGTGTTGATATTTTCGTGCTCCAGCTTTGGATCGGAGGGCCTGGCAAAATCGAGAAGCTCATTGACCAACGAAGAGATCCGGTCAACCTCTCCCGCAGCGATCTGGAGAAATTGGTTTCTAAATTCTTCATCATCAAGACGTTCTGGTAATAGTTGAGTGAGGGTCTTGATCGCTACCAATGGATTGCGAATTTCATGGGCCAGCCCAGCAGTTAACGTTCCAAGGGAGGCGAGACGGTCGGCTCTTCGAATATAGGATTTTGATTTCTTTAAATCTTCATAGAGCCTTGCATTTTCAATAGCGATCGTCGTTTGGTTTGCCAGGGTACTCAATAATTCAATATCTTCATGAGAGTAGATATCTTTATTGAACTTATAGCCCAGGTTAATTATTCCAATAAGCTTTCCCTTTGAAATGAGGGGAATGCTCACTTCCGATTCCAAGAACGACATTTTTTTAATGGTCTCCTCTAATTCTGAAATATGGGTTCCCTTGGCCAATTCTTCTCGGATAATAATCTCTCCAATTTTTTCCAGATAGTGGGGCAGGGGATCATCTTTTGAAATTAAGGGGGTGGAGGTAGTCATTTTTATATTTTTTGATTCAAATAAAGAATATCCTCCCTTTTCTTCATTCCATAGAAATAAAGAGGCCTTTTCAACCCCCATGGTCTGGGAAACTGTTTCGATGATTCTTTTTGATAGGGATTGTAAATCGAGAATCGTCACCATGGCTTTACTAAAGGTCCCCAATGTTTCACGGTAATCATATTTATCTTTAAATAGAAACTGTTCAACGGCTTTTTCAGTTTGAGGCTTAATCCTATAAAACAGGGCTGTCACTAACAATAGGAGAAAGAAAATAAATACTGAGAAGAGATAATGGATATATCCATAGACAAGTTTCTGGAAAATGAGAATCAAGAGAAAGGAAGGGATGAAAAGAAGCAATAGAAGAAGCGCATAAGTTGTCCCCCTTTTTAGGACAATGTTAATGTCCATCAAGCTGTGTTTGACTATGGAATAAGATGTAACAAAAACATATATTGAGACCAGATAAAACCCAAAAGGAAATATCTCAATCTTGAAAACAGGTAAAAATGTTGTGGCACCACCAAAGAACCCAATGATTGTCGCAAACAATAAATATTTGATTTGATTTCTTGTTTGCCCTTCAGATTTCTTAAAATATTTGATCAAGATGTAGTGGATGTAACTCATAATACCGATCAAAAATAGAGTATAAAAAGGGTAAACTGGTCCGGGAATACCATAATAACGGAAGGAAAGAATAGGCCTTACATCTTTAATGAGTAAAGGGGTGAAATCGAAGATTAAGAGGATAATGCTCAAACCATAAAAAGTCACAGTCAAACTATTCTTTTTGAATTTCAATAGATAACTTAAGAAATGGAAAAAAAATGCAGGTAAAAATATGGTTCCAACATAACATAATCTTACGAAAAAAAGAGCAGTTGCTTTTTCGTAAGCCAAATCTCTAGCAAAAAGCGACCAAGCCCATAACGAAACACTAAAATTTAAGAGCATACAAACTATATTTACATTAGATTTTCTATTTTTAAAATAAACAAAAATTCCCAATAGGAGACTTAGTGTTCCAGCGACGGCACAGGAAATAACATAAGATGTGTTCATTGATAAAATCCGGCCTTAATCATTCTGAATTGTCAAACTTTCTGATAATGATTGCAGAATTCTTTCCACCAAAACCATATGAATTTTTCAATACAGTATTTATTAAACCCTTCCTTCCTTCTTTGGGGACATAATCTAAATCACACTCTGGATCGGGATATTCGTAGTTGATTGTAGGATGAATAAACTGATTTTTTAAACTTAGAACACTTGCAATAATTTCAATTGAGCCAGCGGCTCCTAAAGAGTGCCCTATCATCGATTTCGTGGAGGAAATGGGAATTCGATAAGCGTATTCTTCAAAAACTTCTTTAATGACCTCAGTTTCAACCTTATCATTAATTGGGGTAGAAGTTCCATGTGCATTGATATAATCAACTTCGGTGGGCTTTACGTTCGCAGATTGGAGAGCCAACTCAATTGCTTTTTTCGCCTGTTCACCAGTGGGTTGAGGTTGGACCATATGATAAGCATCATTCGTTGTTCCATAACCGAGCACTTCTGCATAAATTGAGGCTCCTCTTTCTAAAGCACTTTCAAGATTTTCTAATATCAGAACACCGGCCCCTTCACTCATAACAAAACCGTCTCTTTCTTTATCAAAGGGCCTCGAAGCTCTGGTGGGATCCCCATTTCTGGTAGAAAGAGCCTTTATTAGACAAAAAGCACCGAAGGTTAATGGGACAATTGGAGCTTCAGATCCGCCGGCGATCATGATATCAGCAAGATTATTTTTTATTGCATAGAATGCATATCCAACACTATCCGTACCTGCGGCGCAAGCCCCGCCTATTGTATTCGAATGACCCATGATACCAAATTCAACAGAGACATAACTGGTTGCTGCCCCAGAAAAGATTTTAATGGCTATCAAAGGATCTACTCTATTCAGCCCTTTTTCTAAAAAAACGCTATGTTGTGCTTCAGCACATGGAATCCCACCAAGAGCTGATCCTAAAGATATTCCTATTCTCTCAGAATTTTTTTCAGAAATTTCTATGCCCGAATCATCCAATGCCATGCGGGTCCCAGCCACGGAAAATTGAGCAAATCTATCCATGCGTCGAGCGCTTTTTAGGTCCATATAATCTAATGGATCAAAATCCTTCACTTCCCCTGCTATTTGAGAAGGATAAGAAGAGGCATCGAAATGTGTAATTCTTCCAATCCCTGACCTTCCATGAGCCAGGGAGTCCCAGAAGTTATCTATTCCGATGCCGTTGGACGCGATCACTCCCAACCCTGTTATCACGACTCTTCTTCCATTTGTCATTTTTATAACCTCTGTACTTTAGTTATTATCCAATCCATCGTACTTTTGATACCCATCGTTAACGTGATATTAGGATCGTACCCGATTTCCTTCTTTGCCTTACTGATATCGCACTCCCAATGTAATTGCATTGTTTTTAAGGCGTAAAGTTCTATAAAACAGAGATTAAACAATCTTACCATCAGTTTGTAAATCTGCCATGAAATGTCCCCCAGAATATTTGGTAAATGGGCAACCTTTATTTCCTGTTTAATTAATGCAGATATCGTTGTCACGATCTCATCAAGCATATACGGAAAATTATCAGATAATATGTACGTTTTCCCCTTAGTATCTGGTCTGCTCGTTAACAACATCAACCCTTCGACAAGGTTACCAATAAAGCAAAAACTTCTTGGGTTGTCTCCCTTACCAACAATGTGTATTTTCTTTTTATTGAAGGCGTCAAGAAAAAATCGATTGAGAACAGCGGGTTGATGTGGGCCGTAAACGATGGGCGCTCTCACAATGACCCAAAAAATATCACTTTTCTTAATCAGTTTTTCGGCGGCTAATTTAGTTTGTCCATAAATTGTCATAGGTTTACATTCTGACTCTTCAGTTAATAAAGTTCCTGCGGTGGTTGGTTTATAGACAGCTATACTACTTAAGAAAATTATTCTCTTTGTACCTTTTTCTTTACATGCCTCCAAAAGGTTTTGTGTGGCTAAAACGTTTCCTTTATAATAATCACTCTTACGCCGTGAATGGACTTCTCCTGCAAGATGGTAAACCACATCTATTTTGTCCAGGGCAGGCAATAATGAGCCTTTAACGACTAAGTCCCCATAGATTATTTCAACATTAGAGTTTGTTAGGACTGAGGTATCACTTGTTTTTCTTACCAGACACCTCACTGAATGGACCTTGGACAAAGCACTCACAAGATGCCTTCCGATGAATCCCGTGGCCCCGGTGACAAGAATATTCATAGGCTGTAACTCCCTTGATCCATTGTGACCCCATCTTTCTTGCAAGTATGGTATTTCATCGGAGGGTGAAATGAAATTACAGAGATAGTAAATTCACCCCCATGGGAGTCGACTCACGTTATTATTATAGACAATTTTGGAATTTGTCAACAATTTTGTACATTTTTATACGACCGACCTAATTTTTCGAAATTCCCTCATTTCCCAATCTAGTTTAGGCAGAATTTTAATAAATTTTAATGAATTACAAAACCTCTTGAAGAGATTAAGAAATTATGCTAATTTTTAAGTAATACAATGTTAGGAGAAAACTATGCATATAGACGAGAATAAAAAATTTGATAAAAGAAATATTGAGAAGAATATCAAAAATGGGATAATTACTCAAAAAGATTACGAAATTTATCTTTCAAAATTGCCGGATATAAGCGACAAATTCTTCAGTCCTGAAGAAGAATTAACTGACTCGGATGAGTTGGAATTAAGAAAAGAAGACGAAATGACGCATAAAAAGAGGGGCCCAAAGAAAAAGGCAAAGGGAAAAGGCAAGTAATCATGCCAATTTATGAGTACCGATGTAATCAATGTCATCAGGAATTCAGCGAATTAATTCTCAATTCGAAAGAGACCCAAAAGGTCCGCTGTAAGTACTGTGACAGTCGAAATTTAACCCGCTTAGTCTCTTCATTTAGAGTCCATCAAACCGAAGAATCTCGATTGTCAAGTTTTGACACATCCAAGGCCAGAGGGGATGATTTCTATAAGGATTCAAGAAATGTTGGACTTTGGGCAAAAAAAAGGATGAAGGAATTGGGGGTCGATTTGGGATCTAAAATGGATGAGATTGTTGAAAAAGGGAGAACGGGAAAGATTCTTGACGATTATAATAAGTAGGTTCATATAATTTTGAGGGTTCCAGTAAACCTCTTTTAAATCTGCTATGGAAGATAAAGATTATTATAAAATTCTTGATGTCTCCAGAAATGCCTCTGAAGATGAGATTAAAAAAAGCTATAGAAAAATTGCTATGCAGTTCCATCCCGACAGAAACCCGGGAAACAAGGATGCTGAGGAAAGATTTAAGATGGCTTCAGAGGCATACGAAGTTCTGAGAGACCCGGAAAAAAGAGAGATCTATGACCATTACGGGATAGAGGGGTTGAAAGGAACGGGCTTCACAGGATTTCGAGGATTTGAGGATATCTTCTCTACATTCGGGGATATCTTCGAGGACTTTTTTGGGCTTGGGACGACCCAGAGACGGAGAACCAAAGCCCGGTCAGGGGCGGACTTGAGATATGACTTGAAGATCTCCTTCTACGAGGCTGCTTTTGGGAAAGAACACGAAATTGAAATACCCAGGAATGTCTTATGTGATGTCTGTCACGGGACAGGTGCCAAACCGGGCACCCATCCAACGCATTGCCCGAATTGCAAAGGGACAGGACAGGTGATACGGTCGCAAGGATTTTTTACGATCAGCACGACCTGTGGACATTGTCGTGGTGAAGGAAATATTATTCCCCATCCCTGTAAGGCCTGCCACGGACAGGGCAGAGTCAGACAGACGAAAAAACTCCAAATTAAAATACCTCCCGGCGTTGATACCGGTTCAAAATTGAGAATTCGCGGTGAAGGTGAAGAGGGAGAAAGAGGGGGGCCTCCTGGAGACCTCTTTATATTTATTTATGTAGAACCCCATGATTTTTTTGCGAGGGAAGGAGATGATCTCATCTGTCAAATTCAAATAAGCTTTCCTCAAGCGGCACTGGGGACAGATCTAGAAGTCCCAACCTTGAATGGTAAGAAAAATATTACCATTCCAAAGGGAACTGAACCTGGTGAAATTTTAAAAATTAAAGGGGAAGGTTTTCCAAAAATTAGAGGTTACGGAAAGGGTGATCAAATCATTCAAATCATCGTCAAAACGCCAAAAAATATAACGAAAAGGCAGGAAGAAATTTTAAGGGAATTTGAGGAAATAAGTAAGAATAGTGATAGGGGAGAAAAGGGTCGGGAGACCTCGCAGCAGAGCTGGAAGAAGTTTTTCAAAGCAGGAAACTAAAAGTTAACATAATATATCTTATCAGACATTATTTTGAATTCGCATCACTTCATAACAGGGATTATCCTTTCCGGTGGGAAAAGTACCCGGATGGGTGAAAACAAGGCTTTTATCGAACTTGAAGGGGTCCCTATTGTCCGTAGAATATACACCCTCTTTAGGGAACTATTTCAAGAAGTCGTTATCGTTACCAATCAGCAGGAATTATTTAAAAATTTTGACTCCAAAATTTACTCTGATCTCATCCCCAATCAAGGGGCATTAGGAGGGCTATATACGGGACTGTTCTTCTCCACTTTTCAGTATTCATTTTGTGTCGCCTGCGATATGCCTTTCATAAGAAAAGCTTTAGTTCAATATATCATCAATCATATTGAAGGAGAAGATGTGATTGTCCCTCGAACCGAAGACGGTTTACAGCCTTTGCATGCGATCTATTCTAAAAATTGTTTAGATCCGATAAAAAAAATTATGGAACAAGGGAAATATAAGATTATTGATTTTTATAACTGGGTGAATGTCAAGATCGTTGAAGAAAAGGACTTTACTGTATTGGATCCCCTCAGGGAATCTTTTATTAATGTGAATACCCCCGAAGAATTGCATTCGATAATCAAATTAAGAACCTTACATTGAAATGAAAAGGAAAATCCTCCATTCTTCCATTGTTCTATTCTTTCTATGGAGTTCCTTCTTTCTCCTAGACGGCCATGCTAAAACGACTAGTGAAGAGGACCAGCTGATCCAAGTCGGGACGGGAGCCTTTAAAGATGGGTTTTACGATATTGCTGAAAAACAATTTTCAACTTTTATAAAACACTATCCCAAACATGACAGGGTTTTTGACATTTATTATCTTCTCGGTAGGACCTTCATCCTTAAAGGAAAACTTAAAGAAGCCAAAGGGATTTTTTCTAAAATTCTTAATGAGGGGAAACATTTCGAGACCATGGATTATGTCCTTTTGGGAATCGCCGAGTTGGAAATGAGATTGGGGAATGATGAAGAAGCGGCGAGAAAACTCCTTTCGCTCATTCGGGGTTTCCCAAGATTTGAGGAGATCGATTACTCCCATTATCTATTAGGACTGCTTCAGTTCAAATCGAATCAATACGGTGCTGCAGAAATAACCTTCCAAAAGGTTTCCGAATTGTCCAAAAATAATGAATTGATTCGTTCCTCCTATTTTTGGCTAGGCCTCTTATCCTATCGGCAAAAACAATTTGAAACGGCGGCGGGTTATTTTCAGGATTTGTGTGGAAACCCAAAATCTACTCCACCCGGCTACCTGAAATACGCTTTATTCTGGCTCGGGGACTCCCAATTGAAATTAGGCAGGCTTCAAGAGGCAAAACAGTATTACAAGACTGTTTACGAGCGATTCAAAAATGACTCTCTTGCCCCGGAAGCCCTTTGGAAGGTGGGGTTTTGCGACTACCAACTCGGGAATTTCAAGGATTCCATAGAGATGTTCCAATTATTTAAAACTCAGTTTAAGGATTCCCCTCTTCTTTTTTCTGCCCACTATTTGCTGGCTAAAATGTTCCTGATGAATGGCGACTATCCTTCCTCGATCAAAGAATTAAATTTAATTCTGAATGTGTCACAGGGAAATAGCTGGGGAGGGGTTTCCCTCCTCACCCTTTACTGGAATTATATCCAACTGGGAGATCAAGAGGGGGCCCATCGGGCTTTCCAGCGATTACAAAAATTAAACCTTTTCGAAGATGAGAAGATAGTGATGCAATGGTTAAACGCTGAAATGCTCTATGCCGGAGGGGAAATTGAAGAATCCCTCCCCTATTATTTCAACATCCTCAATACACGATTTCGAGAAAAAGCCCTCTTCAAAATAGGGAAAGGATATTTTTTGGAAAATAAATTCAGGGAGTCCATTACCAATTTGGACATTTTGCTGCTGGAATTTCCGAATGCCCCATCTCTGGAAGAGGGTTTATTTATTAAAGGGGAGAGCCTTGTCCGATTAAGAGATTTGGACCGGGCCTTAGAAGCCACCACCCTCCTCCTTCGCCAGAATAAGAATAATTTTTGGCACCTCTTCGCGCTCACTCAGCTAGGAGGGATCTATCTATTTCGAAATGAACCTGACAAAGCTGAAAAGGCCTTCAAGAAAGTGATGGAGGGATTTCCTAATGATCCCCTCTTCTATTACGCCGCCTTACAGTTGGGAAACCTCTGTTTTAACAGGAAGGATAGTGTGGAAGCCATCCATTATTATTCAGTGGTTTTGAAGGGGAATATTTTAGAATTATTCGGTGAAGCCTACTTCGGCTTGGGAGAAATATTTTATCAACAAGGGAAATTAGAAAAAGCCCTTAACAGTTTTGAGACAGCGATACGCTATTTCAAAGAGACCTCGGCATGGTTCTTTCTCACCCATCTGGAGATTGGAAATTTAAAAAGAAGTGAGGGAAAATATGAGGAGGCTAAAAAATCTTATCTGGTCATCCTCGACCAATCGAAAGATGAAGAGATGAAGAAAGCCGCGAAAGAATTCATGAACCGGATGGACTCCCATTGATTCGGCTCACGTCCTATGGTTCGTCCGGGGGTTTAAAAATGGAATGGGGAAAGGGCATCCAGAAAATGGAGATTCACGATTTGGATGAAGTCTTCTCCATCGAGGCGGCTTCCTCTCAAACTCCTTGGTCAAAAAATAGTTTTGCCGAGGAGATTCAAAATCCTCTTGCCCATTGTTTTGTGATGAAGGGGGGAAACGGATCCGGGCAGCGAGTGATCGGTTTTATCTGTTTTCGAAATGTGATCGAAGAATCCGAGCTTCTGGATATGGCCGTACACCCCGATTACAGAAGAAGGGGAATCGGGAAAAAACTGATGCAATTTTATATTGATTTTAGCCGTCGGAGGGGAATCCACACCTTGTATCTCGAAGTCAACGCTTCCAACCAGTCTGCGATCCAACTCTATCAGGGGTTTACGTACGAAGTCTCGGGGGTCAGGAAAAAATTCTATCAAGGGAAGTCCGACGCTCTCCTCATGAAGAAAAGGATCTAAATCTAATATGCCTTTCCAAACAGAGGGAACGGTTATAAAAAATGAAAGAATCCAATCACTCTATTTCCTCCTCGGGATAGACTGCCCACCCATTGCGAATCAAATCAAGCCAGGCCAATTTGTGATGCTCAAGGTTTCAGACGATCGGGCTCCCCTTTTGCGGCGTCCCTTCAGTGTTTACCAAAGCTGTCCGGACCATTATCCAGAGAAGACCAATAGAGGTTGTTTATTCATCTTATATAAAATAGTGGGAAAAGGGACACGGAAGATGACGGCCTTGGAGAAAGGGCAAAAGGTAAATCTCATCGGCCCCTTGGGAAATGGTTTTACCCTCCCCCCCCTCCCCTCTTCCGCCAGCAATATTTTAGTGGGGGGAGGCGTGGGGATCGCTTCGCTTCATTCCTTGGCGGAAATATTGAGGGATACAAACCTATTCGTTTTTATCGGTGGGAGGACCCGGGAGGATATTTTATGTGTGGAAGATTTTAAAAAATGTACTTCCGCTATTTTTATTGCCACCGAAGATGGGAGCCTTGGGGTCAAGGGGACAGTGGTTGATCTTTTTTTAACCCAAAGGAGAAAATTTAAAGGAAGCTCTCGACCCTATCTTTATACGTGTGGACCCATGGCCATGTTCCAGAGATTGTCGAAATCGTTCAACGCTAAAAAATTTATCTGCCAGGCTTCGTTAGAAACAAGAATGGGGTGCGGTTTCGGGGCATGCTGGGGATGCGTTGTCAAAACGAATCATCCTCAGACGCCCTATCAACGCGTTTGCGAAGAAGGCCCTGTCTTCTATTTGGAAAATATCCTCTGGGAATAAGGGGGAGTCTGTGAGAGATCCGGATCTCACTGTTAAAATTGGGAAGTTGATTCTTAAAAACCCTGTGATCGTTTCCTCCGGGACATTTGGGTTTGGTCAGGAATTCGAAGATTTCTTCGACCTCAATCAGCTGGGCGCACTCATCCCGAAAGGAATCTCTTTAACCCCGATGGAGGGGAATCCCCCGCCTCGAATATTTGAGACAGAGGGAGGGATCCTCAATTCGATTGGACTTCAGAATCCAGGCTTTGAGGCGTTTATCAAAAACAAATTGCCCTATTATAAGGATTTAAAAACTCATCTTATCATCAACTTTTTTGGAAACACCCGGAAGGAATATGTTGAATTGGCAAGACGGTTTGATCACGTCCCCGGCATTTCAGCCCTTGAGATGAATATCTCCTGCCCCAATATCAAAAGGGGGGGGATTGTTTTTGGCACCGACCCACAAATGGCCTACCGCCTTGTCCAGGCCGTAAGGAAAGTGACGGTCTTACCGTTGATGGTTAAATTGTCCCCCAATGTGACGGATATTGGTTCGATGGCGACAAGTGTCGTAGAAGGAGGCGCGGATGCCGTTTCTCTGGTCAACACCTTCAGGGCGATGGCTCTTAATATCCATACCAGAAAACCAGAATTGGGTAATATTATTGGAGGTCTCTCAGGACCGGCCATTAAGCCCATTGCTCTGAGAATGGTGTGGGAGGTCTCTCAGGCCGTCCATGTCCCCATTATTGGAATGGGAGGTATTATGAATGCAGAGGATGCCATCGAATTCATTCTGGTGGGGGCCTCTGCCGTTCAAATTGGAACGGCCAATTTAATTAATCCAAAAACAGGGATCGAAGTCATTGAGGGAATAAAAAAATACCTTGTCCAAAATAGGATAAACCGTATTCAGAATTTAATTGGGAACTTTCAGATCAACCAAGCCCCCTGATGCCTCTTGAGTAACGAGGACCAGGGGTCTCTTCTCTGCCACCAGCCTTAACGAATCTTCAAACTTCATCTTTCAGGGTCTTGGGGGAGATAAAAATCAGTAGATCTTTTCGCTTGTCTTCCTTATTCTCTCTTTTGAACAGCCAGCCCAAGAGAGGAATTTTATTGAAAAGAGGGACGCCCTCCGCCCCATCATTTTTTTCAATCGTATAAATCCCTGCAATCACAATGACGCCATTGTCTTTTACCAAAACTTCGGTGATGGCTGCTTTCTTGTCGATGCTTGGGACTCCAAGAACTTGATTGGTAAAATCCGGAGCATCTTTATTTACCTTAATGACCATCTTAATGTTTCCATCATTCGTGACGTGGGGAGTCACGATCAATTTGAGAAGAGCATCGACATAAGTTGTGGAAATGGTTCCTTCCGTTGTATATTGCGGGACAGGAATCCTTAACCCCTGTTCAATCGATGCCTCCTTATTGTCGAGTGTGGCAACTTTTGGACTTGAAATGATTTTGGCCGTTCCTTGGGCCTCATGAGCAGAAAGTTCGACATCTAAACTTTTTAATCCCCCTGCATTGCTTAAAAGGAATGACAGGATCCCAGCAGTACCTCCTGTTGCACCTGTTGCAGCTATTGCTCCCAATCCAGAACGAGGCACGGCGGGCAGAGAGACCACATCATTTACTGCACTGCCAAGTACGCCGCCGGCTGCGGTACTGCGCATCCCTCCTCCCACTTGAGACTTTGCTCCGCTTTTATTGGTTTCCATTAAAAATCCCCATCGGAGTCCCAACTCCCTTTGAAACTGCAGACTCGCCTCCACAATCCTTGCTTCGATGACGACCTGAGGGGTTTTGGTATCCAGCGCTTTCACTAAGTTTTTCACAGCCGGGATGCTTTTGGGGATATCTTTGATAATCAATGTGTTTGTCCTCTCATCCACTTTAACATCCCCTCTCTCGCTCAGGATACTTTTCACCTGGGGCAAAATTTCCTTCCCCGCAGCATAGTTCACCGGGATGAGTTCCAGGGTTAAATCCTCTAACCTCTCCTTTGCCCTTCTGGCCTCTAATTCTGATTGGACTTCCCTTTTTAGCGTTTCAAGGGGAGCGATCCGGACGACATTTCCCACTCGTGTCATTCCGAGGTTCCTCGCTTGCAAAATAAGCTCAAGCGCTTGATCCCAGGGCACATCCACCAATCTCATGGTGATTTTTCCCGACACATCGTCCCCTGCAATGAGGTTTAAATTGCTGACTTCAGCAATCAGCCGGAGAATATTTTTAATGTCCGCATCTTTAAAATCAAGGGATAATTTTCTTCCCGAATAAACCTTTCCTGATCCCTCTGGAATCGGTTCGGATCGCCCTTCCTCAGCACTCTTCTTTTCCTCTTCACTCTTCTTTGCCACCGGTGTGGGAGGAAGGGGTTTTTCTTCGGCCTTTCTCTCCTCCTTTTTCAATTCCGGTGCGGGTCTCTCTTCTTTTTTGACCTCCTCTTTCTTGATCTCTTCTTTCTTAACCTCTATGGCCTCCTCCTTTTTCTTCTCAATCGGTTCTGCTTTGGCCTCCATCTTTTTGGGCTTCTCGACATCGATATAAAGGACCTTCCCCTCCACGGAGGTTTCAAAAGGGACCTCTTCACGCAATTTAATTAAGATTTTGACATCGTTCGCTTTTCCGGCTTTGATATTTTGAATATTAATGGTGCTGACCCCGCTCTCGAACTCGCTGGTATCCAGACCCCGTTGGAGACGTTTCGGAACGGTAGCATTTTTAATGTCCACTGCGATCTGGTTATTGGGGAGAGAGGATGATTCAAATTGAGGTTCTTCTGTGAAGGTGACGATCACCCTGGATTTGTGATCCATCTGCTTAAAATTAATCTCCGTCACCGTACTGGGTTTAACTTTTTTTGCGATCTCCGTTGGAGGTGGAGAAGCCTTCGCGCCAGCAGGTTTTCCTTCTAATACAATTTGGGATTCAGAAGGTTGAGGAACATCTCCGACCGAAACAATTAATTTGTCATCGATTCGATTGATTTGATAAGGAGGGAGTTTGGGTTTCACCGAATCAAAAACGACTCTCAATTTATCCGAATATTGCCCGATTCGGACTTCTTTGACGAAAGGGTTCTGCATTTTGATCGATTTCTTGGGATAGCGGGACCCCACCCCCCAAATATCCAACACTAACCTGGCAGGAGAATCCAATTTAAAGGAGTTAAAGTTTTCTAATCTCCCATCGGCAATGATATTTATTGTGATGACATCATTTTTCTCATCCACGACGAGATCGACAACCTCTTTTGCTTTATTCAAAGGGGGTTGGGCAGGAGGAGGTTCCTCTTTCTTGGTCTCCACTACGGGAGCTTCCGCCTTCGTCTCTTTTAAGGGGGGTTCCTCTTTTTTTACCTCCTTTACCTCGGCAACCTTTTTCACCTTCTCAATATCGATCAGGATATTTTTCTCCTCTTTGGCAATATTATAGTTGGTCATCTGTAGGAGACTGATTTCAATTCTTCCCTTGTCTTCATATTGGGCAGTCAGGACTTCACCAATCGTCCCATTCCCAATGGGAATGGGACTTTTAATCTGGGCCAAATTGATATTAGGAACATCCATGGCAATCCTCAAGGGGTCGGAGAGTAATTTATAGAATGGGGGGGCGATGGATTCCGATCCCTCAATGAGAATCCTTGTATAATTTTCTTCTTC
>Ga0209253_10003456_pt1 | contig 13879 bp, 19 predicted proteins | sample FrelakmetBRP12BR_FD_187145 | JGI IMG/M metagenome (GOLD analysis project Ga0209253, IMG submission 187145) | Freshwater lake sediment microbial communities from the University of Notre Dame, USA, for methane emissions studies - BRP12 BR (SPAdes)... | ecosystem: Environmental > Aquatic >...
CTGCGCGCGGCTTAAGTGCAACGCCCACATACGCTCACACCCCCTCAGCTTATACGTGGCTAAAGCCCTTGACCTCGAAAAGAGATAACACTTCCCGTAATCGGACTATCGTCCAAGCGGTTCTCCCTTCTTGCTCAAGAAGCACTCCAGTCCAGAGGCCCTTGGCTCACCAGAAGGTTATGTTGTCCTCCCGGGTCGTCGCTTACTATGGCCTCATCCGAAACTCTCGACCCCTCCCACCGACTTATGAATTATACGATGGGTCTTTGCCCTACGGCCTTGTATGGGCTGGCATCGAGAGGCTCCCCAATTTGCTCCGCGTATCCCTTCCCTCCGTGCCGCCTTCCGTACCCCGGCGGACCGAATGGTTGCACTTGGCTGTTACTTCACCATCCATACTAGCCTTCGCCTTCTCTGTACAGGCTCGGCGTCCGCAACCCCACACACGCCGGTTCCCGCGTGGGACGTGTAACGTGGCTGCAAAGTTCGCTTTATGCTACGGCCCGGAGGAATCGCTAGCCCTTCACCGGCAAGGGCGTTTGCTTTCGAGCTTTCGCCTGAATGAGTCACCTCACTCAGACGTCGAATATAACTATGCGGGCAAGCAGCCAATTCCCGCAGCTGGACTTACACCAGCTAGATACGCGGCCCTATGGGCTGCGAGCAGAGGCACGGACTATAGAGTTGCTTTCATGACCAAGTAAGGGGATGTATGTTGCATCCATACGCTTTCGCCGGGCAGTCAACATGCCATACCGAATTCAAGAGGCAAGACTTGAACTCAACATCCTCACCCCTACCACGTTATGCTATCAACTCTGTCGGCTTTCCGCTTTGAAACTGGCCAGAAGCATATCATTGAGTGATGCATTCCGGATACTACAGCTCGTCTCGCCTATTTTCGTAGCCACACGAGAAAGTGAGCGGGAAGCTTGTCGTCCTGCAACAGCTTTCCCCCCTCACCTAGTTTGTTCAAGAGACCTAAGAAGTTGGGGTCTGAATAGCCGGCCCGTTCTAAGAGGAAGCCGAATTCCTGGAGCAGTGTCTGGACCGTATCACAATCCCGTTCTATTCGGCATTCCTTGAAGTCTTCAAAAAGGACCGTCAGGCCCTCCTTCGAAAACCTCCAATAGTCGTTCGGCCAGGGATGATAGTGCCAACAAAAAGGCGCTAAGACAAAAGCACGCCCTCCACGTTTGAGCATCCGCCAAATTTCGGAACTCACCTTGTGGGGATCCCGCGTATGTTCGAGCACTTGCGTGCAAATCACCAGGTCAAAATGATCATCAGGAAAATCTACCCGTTCGTTGTAAACATAATCCACGACTAACCCGCTCACTACGTCAATGCCAACATAGTCAGCACAATGGTTATGAAAAAATGGATAGTAGGGTTTATTCCCGCAACCAAAATCAAGCACACGGGCATTGGGTGGAAGAGATCCCGAGAGGGACGTCATCTCTCGTGAAAGCCTAAGCAAGATGCGACGCGCCATGCTCTCTGGGCGAGGGGCGCGCCGATCATAATCCGGCCAACAACGGAAGAGCAAGGAGGCATCGTCGATTTCCTGTTCAAACATCAGGGCCTGCCCACGCTTGAGGGATATTTTTCCGCCATCCACAACCTCGGTCCAGCCCATCTCTCACACGTAGAATCCATTGCCGCTATGTGGTAGCCAGTCACGTTTGTACACCTCTAAAGCCCGTCCATTCAGGGTAAGCTCCACTGCATCCGCGGACTGATTGAATTCTATGCTGTAGCTGCTCTCTTCAGCTTCTATAATGTAACCCCAATGGCCAAAGTGCGCGTGTCTGTGCGGCGCGGGCTGGTAAGCATGGAGGTCGATCGTAAGGACCCCGCGATTGCAGTGGAATGGCCGAACAAGCTCCAGTTGCCATTTCTCAGATTGCTCCACGTGACGCAAGTGTTTTGGCCGAGAAACCAACTTGAGCAAAGGCGACTGTGGTGCTGGCTGGTTCATTTCAGTGGGACTCTTCTCCCAGCCACGAAGAGGGCGTTGATTCCCGGCGATGCAACGCGGAGCGCTTTGCCAGCATGAGATATCTCGAGGGATCAACCCGTTGGGTGGCACTCTCCTTCTTACATCCCATGGTGGGGCTAAAATCAATCTCCCTTTCGAGCACGGCGGCTCCGTCTCCTCTTTCAGCCAATTCGCGGGCGGTGCGAGGTCTTCGAATCTTTCTGTCCTTCCGGGAATTCATTGGGTGAATTTACGGAGCGACTTGAACCGAGTTCTCGGGTTGGCGTCTTCACAACGCTGGCTTTGACGCCTTGCTGCTCGTCGTTATGACCCATACGACTATAAGCAACCCGGTAAAACGACGTGGTTACGCAAGTACGGTACAACCGCCCGGCCCTCGTGTCGACGCTGCTGTCACGACACACTGTTCTGTCCAGCGCTGGAGGGAAGCGCTGATGGCATAGATTTCACCAATCCGTGATGCACCAAAATTCCGAAAGCACTTAGAAGCAGCGCTCACGAAATCGGAAACAACCGATTGTCAGGAAAGGCTGGAAGCTCGCGGCCAGCTTGCCCGAGACCAGTAAACATCTGCCACGCGATCACACACATGCTTCGCGAACATTTGACCCATCCTATTCTGCAGGTCAGCCTCAACCATCATCTTGACCAGTTCCTGGAAGCGGACCTTCGGCTCCCAGCCCAGGACCTTCTTCCCTGTGCTGTAGTCCCCTTTCAGGAGGTGCACCTCCGCCGGCCTATAAAACTGTTCGTCACTCCGTACGTGATCGTTCCAGTCGAGTCCCAGATGGCCGAAGGCGAGCTCGGCGAATTCTCTTACCGAGTGAGTCTCATTCGTGGCAATCACGTAGTCATCGGACTCGTCCTGTTGGAGCATGAGCCACATGGCCGCCACGTAATCGCCGGCGAACCCCCAGTCGCGTCTCGCCTCGAGATTCCCGAACTTTAGCTCATGCTCGAGTCCAGCTTACTCCGGGCAGCGCCGAACATCATTTTAGAGGGATCACTTTCTTAGCCACGCCCACAATCCACTGTGCGTCCTTTCTGGCTTCTCTGGAATCCTCGGAGGTGTACTCTTCCGTAGGAATAAAATCTATGTCCCCATAGAACGCGAGTTCCCTCTCCTTTCGGAGCTTCTTTGAAATTCTTGCAGCTTTTTTCAACTGTCTTGCAACCTCTTTTTTGAACCGGTTACCGTGCTCCAATAGAAGATCCCCGACGTCATGGTATTTGGGAGGCTCCACGCCCACGGCGCGCAGCATCCCTTTGAGTGCCAGTTCCACGATCTCCTGTGCTTCACGAACTACGTCCGAGTACGCTTCTTTCGTGTGGAGCACATCGAGAATGTCTAAGCGATCAGTTGCCTTTCTGAGATAAGCCTGAGCCAGGGTTTGATTCGTCATAGATCGAAGATTTCTCCGGGCCTGAAATCCGGCTTCAGGTCCCAATACCATGCATTCCCGCGCCAGATTCTCTTCGCACCAAGAGCCGACAGTCTTTCCCTAAGCCTTGCCAGTCTGCTTGCAAAGAAATCGTCCTTGTCATGGAGGATGAGCGCATCTTCCACCATATCCAAAAAGATGGGACTGCCTCTTTCAACCTCTTCCGGCGTCTTAAGAATAGGGCTGAACGTGATCCTCACACCTTTTTTCTTGAGGTCCCCTAGAAGGCTTCCCAAAGAATCTTCAACTCTCTCGAACTCCTTGATACGTTTCATCCGCCCCTTGGGGAGATCCTTGCAGACGAGTAGACAATCAAGATCCGAGTCAAACCTCTGGGTCCCCCGTGCGACAGAGCCATAAAGGACAATGCTTATGAGACGCCTCCCATAAAGGAGCTTGGCTTCCCTGACGAGTCCTTTCTGGATCCTCTCGAAGCTTTCTCTAAGCATTTTCTGTCCGCTTCCCCTTACGAGCATCGGTGTCACCGCGACCAAAATGATACCGATCTTGATCGTAGCCCAATGGTGAGACTTCTTCCGGGTGGTGAACTCGAAGCCACCTCGAAATGATTCATGGTTCCAGGGGCCACCGGGAACGACAAACAGACGGCCCATGATCACACAGATACTTTGCGAGCATTGAACCTTTCGCCATTCTGCAGATCAGCCTCAAACCATCATCTCGACAAGTTCTTGGAACCGTACTCTCGGTTCCCAACCCAACACTCTCTTACCCTTGGTATAGTCCCCTTTCAGGAGGTGCACCTCCGCCGGCCGATAAAACCGTTCGTCACTCCTTACGTGATCTTTCCAGCGCTATCATGGAGCCGCCTTGGGCACCTGCACGGGCTGAACCCGTGATGCGAAACCTGCAAGGTCATTCGTGTACACGTCGATTTCTCGTTCAGCCAGGAAGGCCGAGTTTCAGCAGGATGGCAACAACGTATTCATGGAGGTCCTGGATATCCTTGTGCGCAATTTCGAAAACCCGCCTCATCTCAACTTTGCTGTACTGGTGCACGATGAGATTTCGAAAACCCACAGCCTTCACCATCTTTTCGGCGAGATCTCTACCGAGGTAACCGCTTGCTTCCAGGAGGTAGAACATCTCGCTGGAGCTGCCCGGAACCCCGAGTCCCTCCTCGCTGATAGTGTGGGCTACGAGATCGATACAGGTTTGCACAGCAAGCTAGATGTTGAAAATGACGCTTCCCTGAAGGTCCATATCCTCGAGGAAGCGCTCGAGAACGGTATTGCGCTTCTCATAGATACGGTTGAGCCGCTGCTTCAACAAGCCGGCTTTGGCGAGTATCAGATCGCGGTCAACGAGAGCGAGACTCCTCCATGACTCGGCGGATGAAGCCCGCCTGCATCTGCCCGCGGTAGTAAGCGAAGTCCGCGAGCCTGGCGAAATTGACCATCCGGTGCCGAGCAAGCTTGCCGGCGTCGTTAACCAGGATGCAGCTTCCTTTGGAAAAGATCTGCCTCAGGAGCTCATCGCTTGCCGTGTTCATGATGACGGGGTGAACATCTTTCCTGAGTATTCTTCCCAGTTCCACTATGGCGCCGCTCATCACTCGGTTCAATACGTCCTGGTTCACCTCATCGGCGATTATGTCGATGTTGCTCGAGGGTCGCACATTGCATCCAGCCACAGAACCGAACAGGTAGACGGCGACGACATTCTGTCTGTTTTCGAAATACCGAGCTATCTTCTCTTCCAGCTCCTGCAACATATTTTTCACCACCAAGACTCCAAGACACGAAGAAAACTCATGCACAATTCTCCTTCTCTTGGTGTCGCTGTGGCCTCTTCATTTCACAGGACCATCCTCACAATGCCGTCTTTGATCACGGGGACATTGAAGTTGATGAGCAGCCCGAGGCGGTGACCGGAAAGCTTCAGATACGTCAATAGCTGCGCTCTATGAACCGGCAGAATTGTCTCAACCGCTTTGAGCTCAATCAGTATGCATCCCTCGACCACCGCATCTATTCGTAAGCCGGCATCCAGACGAATATCATCGTATATCACAGGCAGGACAACCTGTCGTTCAACTCTAAGACCACCCTTCGTCAACTCATGCACCAAACAAACCTCGTAAACACTCTCCAGCAAACCGGGTCCCAGCCTGGAATGCACCTGGAAAGCGGCATTGACGACCTTCGCCACTACAAAATCCACTTCAGCCGGGATGGGCTCTCTTCCCGCCTTCTTGTCCTGCCGGCTGAATCCCCGACTCCGATCGCCCTCTCTCGTCAGGCTCACGCAACGCTCTCCTAAGCCGGTATGAAGCGCAAATACTGTAGCTTCCTTAGCCCCTTCGTGTCTCCGTGGTGCTACTTTTTCGCCACCAAGACTCCAAGATACCAAGGGAAAAACCTCAGGATTTCTTGGTGCCTTTGTGTCTTCGTGGTTTTCCTCCCATCAGTAGCTCGGCAAGTTCAACCCATTTCGTCGCGCCTTCCATTGCCCGGAGAGCATCCTTTTTGGTGTATTCCTCGGTTGGGATGAAGTCTATATCCCCGTAGAATGAGAGTTCGCGCTCCTTCCTGAGCCATTTTGCGACGGGTGCAAGCGCCTCAAAGGCTCCCCCGACCGCCTCCGGAAAAAATTCCTCGTGGGCAAGGAGAATGTCGCTTACCTCGTGCCACTTGGGTGGGTCTATCCCCACTTGCCGCAGCAGGGCCTTCTGCGCAAGTTCTACGACCTCCTGGGCTTCTCGGATTACATCGGAAAAATCTCTTTCCTGGACCAGCAGATCGAGAACTTTCAGGCGCTTTTCGGCCTTGAACAGGTAGCTCCTCGCCAGTTCATTGTTGGTCATAGTTCGATGATATCCCCGGGCCGGTAATCCGGCTTGAGGAGCCAGTAAGATCCTCCTTTGAACCTCACCTTGCGCGCTCCCATGCGCCTCAACTTCGCTTCGAGGTCCTCCAGGTACTTCCTAAAGAATTGCCCGCGGTCATAGGAAATCCTCGCATCCTCCACCATGTCCAGAAAGAGAGGGCTGCCCAAACGGACCTCCTCTGGGGTCTTTATGATCGGGGAGAGCAGGGGATGAATTCCCTCTCGCCGCAGGCCACGAAACGTTTCTTCGAAGCGAGCCTCCACGCCTTGCTGAAAATCAAGAACTCTGGGTACCCTTCCCCTGGGGAGTTTCTCTGCGATGATGAGGAGGTCGATGTCGGAATCCGGTCGAAATAGACCCCGAGCGACAGAGCCGAAGAACACGAGGCTGACCAGTGAATCCCCGTAATGTTCAATCACCCCGCTCTGGAGAGATTCGATGAGCTCGCTATATCTTTTCCTATAGTCTCTCATGGACGAAGGCGCTTGTGCTCGTAGCTACAATACTCTCCTGTAGTATTCAGACAGCTTATCGATCACATATTCCAGTTGGCGCTGCTCAAGCTCCGGGTAGACGGGCAGGGCAAGCGCTTCGGCCGCTGCCCTCTCGCTCTCGGGAAAGTCACCCTGGCGGTAACCCCGGTCACGGAAGCACTCCTGCTGGTGCAGGGGGAGCGGGTTGCTGACTTGTGATTTCCCTTCCCTCTACAATCGTTTTATACCAGCCCGGGCATCGCTCCGACAGCGTATCAAATTCTTCTCTTGTATATGGGAATAAATCCAGTCCGACAGGGAATCCCACCGGCAAGTAGTCGCAAACGCGCTCTCGCATCGTCTTGTTGGATTCGGAAAGAATGAGGCAAAGATCCACGTCGCTCCCTGGAGTCGGCAATCCTTTGATCCACGACCCGAACCATATGACCTTCTCCACCTCAGGATGTGTTGCATACAGCCATTCCACATAGGATCGGACCGCCTGCTGGATGCGATGCCGGTCAGCTGACTTGACGACGACAGAAGTCAAGAATTTCCTCCCCGCACTGGATCGCTTTTTCCGCTTCTTCTTTGGTGTAGAAATCCGTCGGCGCTCCAGAGTCAAAACCATTTGGGTAACGGGTCGGAATATAGTGTTTGTCAAGGGTCTTGGCTCCGTTGACCAACTTGGGAGGAACTTCCGTCTCTTTTGGAAGATTACCTATCAGAGCCGTCAGCGTGTGGCCCCATGCCTCCATGCTGAACCTCAGAAACACAGCCTTCAGAGCTTTTTCCGCGCCTTGTTGAGCCGCGAAACAGCTCCATTCGAAATCGCCGGTTTTCAGAGCATTGCAGGCATGCCGGAGATCTGCCTCTGCCTGTCTCAACCAGTCCAAATAGCGATTGCCCATGGGTGGAAACTCCTCTATCGGCTGCTCTTCAAGACACCTGACCCGTCCCCCTGCCTTGTGGGTGGATTGGGAGGGCCGGCTGGAGCTGACGTTTCGCGAGAAGTCTTGCACAGATTTCTGAAATTCTGAGTCCCAGGAGAATAGCCAGAACATATTTGTGGAGGTCCTTCATGTGGACCGTCCCTGAAGTAAAAGGCAGTCTCGTCAATCACAGAACGCCCCGATTTTCTCAACCACATACTCCAACTGCGTTCGCTCTAACTCGGGATATATCGGCAGGGCCAGGGTCTCTGCCGCCGCTTTTTCACCTTCGGGGAAATCTCCACGCCGATAACCTAGATCAGCGAAACACTGCTGCTGGTGCAGGGGAAGCGGGTAGTAGATCTCGGTGCCGATTCCCTGTTCAGCCAGATACGTTCTCAGATCGTCGCGACGTTGAGCCCGGATGACATACTGGTTATAGATGTGGAAGAAGGCCGAAGGCACAGGGCTCAAGGCTTCCGGGTTATATTCTGAACCTTGGCTCTCGTAGACGGCTTTGGGGGCGATGATGAGCCCTTTGCCGATGAGTCCGGACTGCCGGAACAGAGATTCATAGTAGGATGCATGCTCTCGCCGCCTTGCGGTCCAGGAATCGAGGTGTTTGAGCTTCACGAGAAGCACCGCAGCCTGGAGGGCGTCCAGACGGAAATTACCTCCCACGAACTGATGTTGATACCTGGTGTTCTCACCATGCACGCGGAGCATTCTGAGGCTTCGAGCGAGCGTCTCGTCGCTCGTGGTCACCATGCCGCCGTCGCCAAAGCCTCCCAGGTTTTTGGAGGGGTAGAAGGAGAAACAACCGAGGTCACCCATGGATCCGGCTCGACTTACTTTCCGACCCGTCAACGATGGGTAATCGGCGCCGATGGCCTGGGCAGCGTCTTCGATGACGGTAAGCTCGTATTTCCTGGCCACAGCCAGAATAGGGTCCATGTCGGCGCACTGGCCGTAGAGGTGCACGGGCATGATCGCCCGAAGAACCGTCTCTGTATGACGGTGCACGAGCACCCCTGAGTCGGAATTGAAACGGCAGTCCTCATCGATGAATGCCTGAAGAGCTCGAGCATCCATGGTGTAGCTGACAGGATCGATATCCACGAAAAAGGGCCGTGCACCGACCCTCATGATGGATCCGGCGGTGGCGAAGAAGGTGAAGGGCGTGGTGATCACCCCGTGCCCGGGTCCGATCCCGCCGCTCATGAGGGCGACGATGAGAGCGTCCGTCCCCGACGACACACCTACGGCATGCGCGCAGCCGCAGTATTCGGCGAGAGCCCTCTCTAGGGTCTCCACCTTGGGGCCCAAAATAAACTGCTGCGACTCGAAGATCTCCTCCGTCGCCCTCTGGATTTCCTCCTTGATGGTTCGATACTGCGCCTTGAGATCGAGGAGAGGAACCTTCATGGTTTCAGAGCCGTTGCGACCTCTGGTCCTCGGGTCTTAGGGTCGGAGCGTCAGGCCTGACCTGGCTTCAAAGGGAGGCGTCGATCACCTCGGGATGCTCGTTTGTCCACCTTCGGAGACGCTCCGCGATTCGCTTCACGTCCTCAAACTGGTGGCAACAGATCTCGTAAAGCTCCCGAAGCGTGACGTCTTGGTAGACATGTACCATGCGATTTCGGTAGCCTGCGAGCATTGTCATCGTGCCGGCGTCCGTTTGATTCAAAACTCCTTTATCCCGAAGTTCACGGGCGATCTCCTTGTATTCCGCCACCGCCCTGCCAAATCCTTTCGCCAAAATATGGCGTCCCAGATCCATCAACGCCTCTAACGCTCTCCTGATGTACGACTCTGCTGCCGCTGACATGCGCATGTCGGCGATGAACGCTGCGTAAGATTCCAGCGGAAGCAGTTTGATCCCATCCTCCATTTTCTGGATGAGAGCGAGTTTCTCCGCAATGACTTTTTCTCTCAAGCCCAATGAAGTCATCACGCTGATCCCTGCAAGAGTAACCTTCTCCGCATTCTCTCAAATGGGGCGAGATCACCGGCCCGGCGGAGAACATGCAGCTCGTACCGAGCTACGTAATCACGGTCACGGACGTAAAGGAGTTCACCGTCAATAATATCCAGAGCGAGAAAGGCAGGAACCTCGTTCAGTACCGCGAGGTCAACACGAGCCACCTGAAACAGATCTTCGAGAGCCAGGGACAGACCAACGCGTTCTCTCGCCGAGAGCATCTTCCCGCTCTCCTCGAGAACTCCCGCGTCCAGGTCAGCAGGGTTGTCTGCCTCCATGGCCTTTCCGTCACGACAGAAAGCAGCCGCTTCTCTGGCTCGACTCCCAAAAGCATAGAGAGCCTGGAGTCCGTATAGAGAGCAAACTGCTCGCAGATCCTTCTTTCTGGCCATAACGTCCATTCGAATGGGTGGAGAGTTCCTGTTCCAACCGCAGGTTCATTTCACGTGGTCTTACAAGTGCAGGATGCGGCCGGGGTCCACGCCTACTTGGATGAGGCGTTCGTGGTGCCCCTCGAGGTTTTCGGTCTGGGTCAGGAACACGTAGTCAAAGGTGGCAGTTGGAATAGCCTCCCAGCTTCTTACCGGGTGACCATAGAATACTCGGCCGTCACCGGTTGCGTCGAAGACGGCGGCCAGAGCTATGGTGGTGTCTTGCAGGAAAAGATACGTCAGCTCGGCCACCTCACCACAGCCATAAAGGGCCAGTCGCTCAACCCCTTCCCTTTCCAAACGCGAGAAAAGAGCCCGGAGAACCACCTTAATCTCGCGGTAAAATCCGATTGAGTAGTGAATGTAGTCATAAGTCAAACGGGACTTTTCCCGAAGGCCCCGTGGCGTCAAGAGGTATTTCATCCTGCTCCTTGGAATGGTGCTGATCTTAAAGTAGCCTTTCTTGGCCAACCTCTTCATAAAGGCATTGACCAAGCCGAGGGAGATGTTGAGATCGCGGGCAAGTTCCCTTTGCGTTGCGCCCTCCCTGGCCTCGAGTGCCTCAAGAAGCTTCAACGTTCGCAACTGTTGCTGGTCCATACGTTTCAGATCACTGGCCTTGCGGTTAGTCAGAAACCATGGTCTGGCATGGGAGGCGTGAGCGAGGCGCTTACATACAGCTCCGCCAACTCACTTCCATGACCCATACCTGCGCGAGAGGCCGCGAGCATGGGTACGGGAAGAGAGAGGAAAGCCGAAATGGCTGCCGGAATGCCGCCCCCCAACGAAGGGTGATCCGCAGATTGGCTGTCCATGAAGATCGTTCAAATGTTGAACAGTATAGAGGTCTTTTATCTCCTGTCAAGGAGATACTGCCGAAGCGCCGCCCGAGTGTCTCACCGTACCCACCCCGTGATCCCTCCATTCCCGTGCACAATTCTTGCACGGAGAAGATGAGCACTACTGATGGCTAACCGGGGACTCCGGACCGTTCAGCCAGTGGGAGAAGTCACGTGGAGCGTGAAGAGCAAACCTTCGAAGCCGAGCCGTGGCGGGCGGACTACGTCCAGGGTTGGTCCCGACTTCCCGTCGGCCTCCGCCGCCATCTGGCCCGGATCGCTCCGCCGGATGCCTTCCAGCAGGTCCTCGCAGACGGAAGCGACCAGGTGATGGAGGCGTTCCTCGAGAACCCGAACATCACTCAGGCGGAGGTTCTCATCCTCATTGATCGCTGTCGATCTTCATACGTCCTCGAGACAATCAGCCGAGCCAGCAAGTGGTACGCCAACCACGCGATCAAGCGGCGACTGCTCACCAACCCGGTGCTCCCTCACGGCATCGCCTTCCGCATCCTCGAATACCTACCCTTTGTAGAGCTCCAGAGGATAATGAACAACATCAACCTGTCCCGGGAGGTACGGAACAAGGCGCGGGAGTGCTTTCGTAAGGCATTTGCGCGACTCTCCGATGCCGAGACCAGGGTCGTGTTCCTCAACACCGAGGGGAGGGTGTTCCGGGAGCTTACGGTCCTCAGCCCCAAGGACAAGCGGGTACTCCTGGAACTCATCCATCGGCCCCAGACTCCCCAACCTCTCATTCTCAGCCTGATCCGCTCGACGGTGGCAACCCCTGAGATCCTTCAGCTCATTGCCGAGAGGTCGTTCTGGGTGGCCAGTCCTCTGATCCGCCGGGCCTTGCTCACCAACAGCAAGACTCCCCCGGCCGTGAAAGCCTCCCTCCGGGGCAGAATGGGAGCCGGCGAGGGCGAGCGCTCCCATTCCCACTCCGGGTGATACCCCCAGGCTGTCGAACAACCCTTCTCATGTTGAGGAAAGAGGCTGAACAGCCGCGGCAGGACGATCTGTGAGGCGACGCGCATCTGGAGCCACATCTTCCTCTTTCGTCCTCAGGAAGGCCCCCCGAGCTCTGCGCCACCGCAACACACACAGGCCGGGCCTCTCTTATACTATCAATGCTGCGACTATGCAGCTTCGCCGAGCAGATCGCCCCGCCCCCGGCGGCAACCCTTCTGGGAGTAGGGGCTGATTCAAGCGGTTTTTCAGCAGCGTGCTGGCCTCTCCTTCCGAGACCCAGTAGGCCCAGAAGGTGTCTCCCCCTTGCCGCTTTTGTCTTTGGCCCGAACGCGCGCCCGTGCTATCATGATCGAGCCAAACCGAACAGAGGGGGATCTATGAGCAGGGAAAAAGACGGTGAGGTTCTGAGCTTCCTCGAATTCGCTGAGACGCTGGTGAAGCAGGCGGGAGAAATCGCCCTCAGGCACTACGGCCGTGGGAATCCTCGCGTGAGATTCGACGACGAGCTGGTCACCACCGCCGATCTCGCCATTCGCGACGTCATCCGTACCAGCATCGCCGACCAGTACCCCGAGCATCGTCTCCTCGGGGAGGGACCGAACCACAAATCGTACCGGCACGGTGAACAGGGCTTCCAGTGGATCGCCGACCCCGTTGACGGGACCGCCAACTTTCAAGCCGGTATCCCCATCTGGGGAATTTCCCTGGCGCTCTTCGAAAACTTCTGGCCCATCGCCGGCGTCTTCTACATGCCGGTGACCGGCGACCTTTACAAGGCCCTCGCGGGACGGAAACGGAAGCTGATGGTGAACAACACTCCGGTCACGGTGGAGCCGGAGGTCATCGCCAATAACGAGTCGGTGCTTCTCACCTACTCCCGATTCCACAACGACTTTCGCTCCACCTTCCCCGGGAAGATCAGGAACCTCGGGTCCACGGCCGCTCACCTTTGCTACGTCGCCTCCGGTCGGGCGGAGGCTTCTCTCCACAAGTACGTCCACATCTGGGACCTCGCCGCAGGCCAGATTCTCCTCGAGGCGGCAGGGGGGGAGATTCGCTACCTCGACGGAAGGAAGTTCCACTTGAACGACTACCTGGACAGCCAGAAGATCGACGAGCCCCTTCTCGCGGCACCCGCAGGGGGGCACTCTCTCATCACCCAGTACCTCGAACCATTCTGAAAGAGTAACGGCCGGCTATGGGGTAAGTGCCAAGACCTCGCGCCGGCCGTCGGCCTCAGTTCATCCCCAAGAAAAGGGCTACTTCACCCATGATCCTGGGGCCGGATGCGAGCGACCAGTCGCCAGCCCTTGGCATGTTGGGTGAAGACGAGAGTCTCAAGGTAATGCCCCTCGCTAAGCTGCACGGCCACGCAATCATCCATGATGAACACCTTCTCGATCTGCCAGGTTCCCTGGGCATGGGGAGGTGTCCCGGTGAGCTGGGTCGCGGGCGTCTTGGCCAGATAGGTGAAGAGCGATTCGAGCGCCGGGGTGAGACGGGGCTGATCGGCCTGGTGGCTCACCGAGACAAGAGGGATGATCTGGGAGACGGCGTTAGCCTCTGCAGGCGTGTCGCGGAACGGGATCTCGAGGCTCTCCTGGCGAGCAGGCTCGCGGCCGCAGGAGGCGCTCAGCACAGCGAGGAGCAGGAGTGTCGCCCACACTCTTGTCCCGGCTGGGGTTCCGTGAGGGCACCGTAACAGCTCTTTCATAGATCACTCCATCTCAGACGAGATCGGGTCCAAAGGGTGCAACCATCGAGCAGACCACGGGTTTTTCGGCAACTCGCTACCCTCCCCCTCTCTCGCGCACCAAGGTCTCGAAATCGAAGAAACGGCCCTGGCGCAAGCCGCGATACCGTTCTGGATGGCAGGTGAGGATGAGCACCTGGAGCCGCTCGGCCGCCTCTTCCAGAACGGCCATCACCCTGGCCAGACGGCCGGAATCGGTG
>Ga0209253_10003457_pt1 | contig 13879 bp, 13 predicted proteins | sample FrelakmetBRP12BR_FD_187145 | JGI IMG/M metagenome (GOLD analysis project Ga0209253, IMG submission 187145) | Freshwater lake sediment microbial communities from the University of Notre Dame, USA, for methane emissions studies - BRP12 BR (SPAdes)... | ecosystem: Environmental > Aquatic >...
GCCGGCTGGGGAATCCATTCCTCCTCCGGGAAGAAGACCGGGGTGGAGACCATGATGCAGCCGATGCGATGGGCGGGCCCGTGGCTCGCCTGGGCATACCGGGCAACGCGGCTCGCCATCGCCTCCAGGCTCGGGGAGGCGACGCGGACAAGCTTCATGCTTCGCCCTGTACCCTCAATCTTGAACATGGAGCCGGAGGTCCACGTTTCCAATCGCATGCTGATGGGTCGAGCGTCGCGAGATCACCTCGCCCGCGCCCCGCGCCCGCCTGCATCGCGCCCGGTCAGACGGCCTGCTCGCCCGTCGTCGGGAGGGCCGATAGCTCGTTCTTCAGGATCTTGCCCGAGACGTTCCGGGGAATCGCCTTCACGAACTCGACGAAGCGCGGCTTCTTGTACCCCGCGATGCTCTGGCCGACGAAGTCCGCGATCTCCCGCCTCGAGAGGCTCGCCCCTTCCTTGAGGACCACGAAGGCCTTCACCGCCTCGCCCCACTTCTCGTCGGGGATCCCGACGACGGCCGCGTCGGCGATGGCCTGGTGGCCGAGCAGGACCTGCTCGACCTCCTGGGGGTAGACGTTCTCCCCGCCCGTCTTGATGAGGTACTTCTTGCGGTCCACCATCTTGACCTGCCCGTTCTCCATCCGGACGAACAGGTCCCCGGTGTGGTGCCAGTCGTTCCGCAGCGTGTCGGCGGTGTCCTCCGGGCGGTTCCAGTACCCGGCCATGACCGTCTCGCCCCGGATGCACAGCTCCCCGACCTTCCCCGGCGGGAGCTCCCGGTCGTTCTCGTCGACGATCCGGTAGTCGAAGAAGGGCATCACGTGCCCGTAGGTCGTCGGGTCGCCGCGAAGCATGTCCGCGTCGGCCCAGGTGATCTTGCTGCCGGACTCGGTCTGCCCGTAGATGCCGTAGTACATCGCCCCAAAGGCCTTCTCCACGGCGTCGGGAATCCCCGGCGCCTCCAGCCCCGCACCGCTGATGAACGTCCTGAGGGACGAGGTGTCGCTTCCCTTCCGGGCCTCGTCGTTCAGGAAGGCGGCCGAGATCCCCGGCACGAGGAACACGATGCTGACCCGGTGCTTGGCGATGAGGCCGTAGAAGAGCTTTGGGTTGGGAAGGGGGGCGGTCACCACAGTCCCGCCGAGGATCAGCTGGGAGAACGCGGTGCCGAATCCCGCCACGTGGAAGTACGGGAGGAACGCCAGGTACACGTCTTCCGGGCCCATCCGGAAGCACGTGGCCATGTTCATCGCGTAGCCGGTCCAGGACCGCTGCGGGATCATGCAGCCCTTGGGCTTTCCGGTCGTTCCGCTGGTGTAGAGCAGCATGAAGAGGGTGTGTCCCGAGACCCTCTCGTCCGGCTCGACCGGCTCGCCTTCGGCACGGCAAAGCTCGCCGTACCCGGTCCATCCGTCCCGCGGGCCGCCGTCCAGGATCTTGATGGACAACGCGGACATCCCGGAGGCAGCAGCCTCCGCCAGCTCGACCAGGGGGCCACTCGCGAAGAGCGCCTTCGCCCCTGAATCCTCGATGATGAACTTCAGTTCCTTGGGATGAAGCCGCATGTTGAGCGGAACGGCGACGGCACCGATCCACGCGAGGGCCATGAAGAGCTCTGTGTAGGCCTTGCCGTTCAGCGCGATGCAGGCCACCCGGTCTCCGTGGCCCACGCCGTGGCGGGTCAGCCAGCCCGCCACCCGCGCGACGCGATCGTGCAGCTCGCCGTAGGTGATCGATTCACCCGACAGACCGTCGATGAGCGCGACCTTGCCCCCTCTTTCGAAGCGGTGGCGCTTCAGGAAGTACCGGAAGGGGACGGAGAGCAGCGCCTGGCTTGGACCCTGTGTCATGCGACCTCCGGTGGATTTCGACGCGGCTCGACGCTCAATCTCGATCCTCGCCCGGGATCGGGCCGTAGGGGTATTGGGGCTTCCGCTTCTCGAGCCACGCCGCCACGCCTTCCAGGTAGTCGCGGTGAGGAATGAGCTCGGCCCAGTACTTCCTCTCCAGCGCGAGGCCCTTCTCGAGGGACAGCTCGAGGCCCTCGTCCACGCACCTCTTGACCTGCCGCACCGCGACCGGGCTGTTCGCGGCAATCTCCTCAGCCACCTGGAACGCGGTCGGGAGGAGCCGGCCCGCCTCGACGACCTCGTCGACCAGGCCGATGGCCAGGGCCCGGTCGGCATCGATCCGGCGCCCCGTGTACATGAGCAGCTTCGCTCGACCGGGCCCGACGAGGCGGGACAGGCGCTGGGTCCCTCCGGCACCCGCCAGGATGCCGTACCTCACCTCCGGCAGTCCCATCGTGGCGGTCCCGGAGGCGATGCGGATGTCGCAGGCAAGGGCGATCTCTAGCCCCCCGCCCAGGGCGAACCCGTTGATCGCCGCGATGGTCGGGAAGGGAAGCGCCGCGATCCGGTCCATGAAGCCCTGGGCCATCTCCACGAACGCGGTCGCCTCATCCACAGACCGGATCTCCAGGAAGCGGTTCATGTCCCCGCCGGCCTGGAAGTACGGTCCGGTGCCGGTGAGGATGGCCGCCCGGATCGGTTGCCCCCGCAGGTCCTCGAGGACGCCGACGAAGTCCCGGTGGAGCGCATCGGTGAAGGCGTTCACCGGGGGACTATCCATGGTCACGAGGGCAATCCCGCTCTCGACCGTACAGGCCACGTGCCTCTTCATGAGATCGGTCCCCCGGCCCAGCCGCCTCACGCCGTCGCCGCCGAACGCGCAGCGTAACCGAGCGCTCTGGCGCTCGTCCAGCGGCGGGCCGGGATCGACCGGCCGTCCCAGTGAGGCGCCAGGCTTGCCCGGATGAAGAGACGGGCCTGCTTCGGGAACCGCAGCCCGAGCCCATCAGGATGCCCTCTGATTGCCGATCTCCACGGCCGAGCACCCGAGACTCAGGTCGCTCCGGCGGGGCCGGAGCGCCTCCGCATGACGAGGGCCGCAAGGTCCCCCCGCACAATCCGGATCGCGTTCAGGATGCGCGTGTGCGGGAGCACGCCCGAGGCGCACAGTTTGTAGACGGTCGCCGCGCACACCCCGAGCAGTCGGGCGGCCTCGCGTACCGACAACGGCGGCGCACCCCGATGGGCTTGTTCACCATCCGTAGACTTCTTGTGCAGCAAGGATGCAGCAGGAGATTCGCACTCGCCTGCATTTTCCTGCACAGACGTGCATTCTGAAGAACTTACAGGTGCCGCGTTTGCACGGACTTGCATGGGCTTGCACAAGCTTGACGGTCCGTGAACACCCGCTACGAATCCGAAGGCCAGAGGCTCAAATCCTCTAGGGCGCGCCAAGAAACCGAAGGCCTCACCAGTGCTTGGCTGGTGGGGCCTTCGCCTTTCCGTTCGCACCCAGAGTCCATCTTGACGGAATCTTGCCGTAACTTCTGTTCCATCTTGGCGAGTTCCGAGGCCGCGCCGGCTTCCAGCCGGCGGATGACCTCTCGCGCATCATCCTCGTCCACGATGTTGCACCGATCGAAGGTGCTCCGGGTCGTGTGCGGGCCCCTTCGCCGGCCGGGCCCGGCCTCGCCTCGGTGGCGATGAGCTGCCCCTTGTCGGGGCGCACGTAGCGCGCGATCGTCCTCTTGGTCGGAAGCCTGCTCCCGGGCCCAGGTTGACAGAGGATTCCTTGTCGGACCTTGGAAACGCGGGTTCGACGGCCTATCCGCTGAGGCTCTGCGGGGGTCCACATGGAAGAGCGCGCCATCCCTCCCCGGCGGGTGCGTCCGTCGGCACTGCCACGCGCGGGGCGGCCATGGTGGCAGAGGGGCCTGGCCGTGGCCGCAGCCGCGGCGCTGGGCCTCCTCGCCTACGCCGCGACGCGCCCCTCCGCACTCCAGGAGTTCCGGTCCCGGCTCGACCTGAAGACCGGCCTGCTCGTCGAGCACCTGCGGGAGCGCCCCGTGGACATCGGAGGCTCGCTGCCGCTCCACCTCAAGCAACAGGGGCTGGACCACGCGATCATCCAGAACGCGAAGGCGATCCGCCAGCACTTCAACCTCGTCTCGTTCGAGCTCCTGGCAGAGCTCAAGCGCGCCTCGCCCCAGGCATTCGAACGCTGGCGTGCGGACCTCCGCGCCGACCTCGTCCGCCATCGCGCCGCCGTCGACGAGCAGGCCCAGCGCCTGGGCCGCTCCGCGGACCCTGGCAGGGACCTGCTCCGCATGGTCGAGGGCCGCCTCTGCATCCCCATCGACATGCGGGGGTGCCGCTTCGCCGACATGCTGGTGCTCGACGCCGAGGAGCTCGACAGGTGGCTGTTGGCCGTCCCCAAGGCCGCCGCGGAGAGCCGGTGACTCGGCGCAGGCTCCACCTGCAGCTGGCCGCCGCGCTCCTCGCCGGTGCCGCCGCCCGAGCGGCCGAGCGGGAGCCAGGAGGCGCCTGCGGCGCGGCCATGAAGGCGGCCTACGAAGCCACCGGCGACACGGACAGCCCGACGGTCTACGCCGCCTGCCTGATCGAAGCCGAGCGCGGCGACGCGCTCTCCCAGTTCAACGTGGGCGGCTTCCTGCAGCGGGGCGGCGGGATCGCCAAGGACCTCGGTCAGGCCCTCGTCTGGTTCCGGCGCTCGGCCGAGCAGGGCAATTGCCGCGCCGCCGGCAAGGTGGGCTACTGCCTTTCCGAGGGCCTGGGAACGGAGCGGGACCTCGCGTGGGCGCGCGCCTGGTTCCGGGAGGCGGCCGAGGCCGGCAACGGCGAGGCGGCCTACAATCTCGGGACCATGTACGCCAGAGGCGAGGGAGGCCCGCGAGACCTCGATGAGGCGATCCGCTGGTACCGGCGCTCCGCCGAGGCCGGTGACCGCGGGGGCCAGGGCGCCCTGGGCTTCCGGCTGCTCGCCGGGCAGGGCGTTCCGCAGGATCTGGCCGAGGGGGGGCGGCTCACGGCGCTGGCGGCGGCCCAGGGGGACGCCGAGGCGCAGCGCAACCTGGCCGCCATGCACGCCGACGGGGTCGGCGTGCCGCGGGATCCGGGTGAGGCCATGAAGTGGCTGCTGCTGGGGGTGCGCGGCGCGCGCAGCGACGAGATGTGGCGCCACTTCGAGGGCACGCGGGACCCCGTCGTGCGCCTGCTGACCCGCGTCCAGATCGAGCAGGCCAGGGAGGCCGCCGCGGCCTTCCGTCCACGGCGCGTCCGCAGCCCACCCTGCCTGCGCGACTTCCGCCCGCCTCTGGCACCCGCCAAGACCACGCGGACACGCGTTATCGCCTTGACAGAATGAGCGTTTGGAATTCCCATCTCCATTGGTAATGCAGTCGTATCGTCTGATGGTGGCAGATCACAATCAAGAATCATGGTTAATTCTGCGTTTATTGATGTATAATCACCAACCATCACTCCATGCAGTGATACATGCATTCCTAAGTACTGATATGGAAGGCCTGACAATGGCACACTCAGAGCACTATGCTTGTCCAAGTTGTCAATCGATTTACGCTAAGAATCCAGCATTGATGTTAGGTGGAGTATTTTCTCTTGAGAATAGTCTTTGCAAAGTATGTAATTTTGCTATGACACTGAATGATATCTATGACGGAGCCTATGATGTGAAGGTAGTCAGTCTGAATCCACCGAGTTGCATACCACTAGGTTATAGGCTCAAGAAATGAGCAGGTCGCGCAACGAATGAGAGTGTGTATCCAGGAAACGAATAGCTTCATTCAATGGCTGTCCGACGTATAGAGCGACTAATTCGAGAATATGGGCTTGAGAATGGTTGGTGTTGTAAGAAGTGCGGTATGGATCATGTGAACAATATGCAATAACGATACTTATGATCAAGAGGCCACATGAATGAAAGTCACGAAAATGAGTGAAACCATTGGCTATCTTCACGATGACGGTAATACGGTACGTGGTCTCTGGCTGAGTGACCAGGCATCTGCCAGCAATCCGGGCAGGCTTAAGATGATAATTGCGTTACTTGAATCGAAGGGATTGACTGTTACTTTGAGCGACTATGCTGCCGTCACAAGAAATCAATGTGTACCCAAAGGATCTTCGCCCGACAAGGGTGGAGGCTACATAGTTGCGTTTCCTTCTGCGGGTTGGTCATTATAGCTTTGTAGATGACGAATATTTGCTGTATGGCAGCATGTGGAGATCAATGAAAGGTGGCACAGGTAACATATTCAAATTGAGCCCAACCCGGCGCTCAAGCCGACCGCTGCCCCTTGAGCAGCTCTGGCGTAGCTTTTCGTTGAACTGAACCGCTTCGCGGATCTTCGGTCGTTCTCATATTGTTGTCTTGATGAGTTTTCTTGATCCGACTTTTCCAACCTCTCAGAGTATCTTCTGGCCAGTTACCGGAAGACCCTGTTATCGGCCACAGAGATGCGGGTTGAAACGCTTACCCCAATAGTGAAAGGCTCCGCGCGTCAGCCGCTCGTGGCGCCTCGTGAAACTGCCGCGCCCTAGAGGATGGCAACCTCCGACGGCTCCTGCCCTCCCCGAACAAGCAGCAGGATGCGGGCGCAGAACGCCTCGATCCGGCTGCGGGTCTTCTGGAGGACCCTCTTCATCCGTCGTCGTTGCCCTCGCTCGAGCGGAAGGAATATGGTCATCGGGAGGCATCTCCTGGGCTTGAGCGGATTCTGGCGAAGTCGCTCGTAACCCAGTTGGTCCGCTCTCTCGCTCTTCATGATCCAGGTTCAGTGCAGGCTATTCACTCCCGGAGGTGTCTGATTGAGCGCGCACCGTTCGGATACAGGAAGAGCGGTGAGGGTCAACCGGACTCATGGTCTGTTGGCAATCATCTTTGTCGCACTGCCCACTCTGGTCGGATGTGGCCCGAGTCTGGAAACCGTTGAACGCACGACGGACCAGAGGAAGCTCGCCAGGATCGCTGCCGGTAGCCCGTCAGAGACTTCGATTAGCAATAAGGTCTTTCACGTTCGCGAAGCTGCGGTTGCCAAACTCACCGACCAGGCTTTGCTGGCCAAGCTCGCTGCGGACACCAAGGTCTTCTACAGTTTCCGCGTAGCCGCCACCCGGAAGCTCACCGACCAGGCTCTGCTCGCCAAGCTTGCCTTTGCGGACGAAAGTCCGGACGTCCGCCGTGCCGCCGCCCAAGTTCTGACCGATCAGGCCTTGTTGGCGAAGGTCGCACTGCAGGATAGGAACTCGGCGGTTCGCGGTGCCGCTACCGAGAAGCTTGCGGATCAGGTCGTGTTGGCGAAGGTCGCCCTGCAGGATGAGGATCCGGCGGTTCGCAGAACTGCTATCGGGAAGCTTACGGATCAGAACCTGCTGGCGGAGATCGGGATGTGGATACTACCGGAGTTGACCCGGCAGGTGACCGACCAAGCCCTGCTTGCGAAGCTTTCACTGGAGGCCAAGGAACCGGATGTTCGCGGTGTCGCGGTCGATAGGCTCAATGATCAGGTCACCGTCGCCAGGGTTGCTATCGAGGACCAGGAGTCCGGCGTCAGCGTGGCTGCCGCAAATAGGCTCACCCACCAGGCCCTGCTGGCAAAGGTCGCCAGGGAAACCAGCCATTGGTTCGTCCGCAGTACCGTTGCCCAGAAGCTCACTGATCAGGCAACGCTGCTCAAGCTCGCCTTGGAGGACAAGGAGCTAGACGTCCGCTTGTCTGCCTTGAAGAACCTGACCGACCAAGCCACGCTTGCTAAGGTCGCCATCGAGAACAAGGATCGATCCTTCCGTCTGGCTGCCCTGGGCAATCTCACCGACCAAGCTGTGCTTGCCAGGGTCGCCGTCGAGGACACGGAGTCCGAGGTTCGCAGTGCCGCCAATAAGAAGCTTACCGACAAGGCCCTGCTAGCGAAGATGGGGATGTGGATAAGACCAGACTTGACGAATCAGGTGACCGACCAAGCGCTGCTGGTGAAGCTCTCCCTTGAGGCCAAGGATCTCTGGGTCCGCGCAACCGCTGTCGAGAAGCTCACCGATCAGACTGCGATAGCAAGAGTGGCCGAAGGGGACCAGGATGCGTTCGTTCGCAGTACCGCTGCCAAACAGCTCACCGATCAGAAGGTGCTAGGAACAATCGCCCTATTCGACCGAGACGCGCATGTGCGCTCTGCCGCTGCCAAGAAGCTCACAGACCAGAACACGCTATCCAAACTTGCCATGGAGGACAAGGACCACTCCGTCCGTTTGGACGCGATGAAGAATCTCACCGACCAGGTCATGCTCGTCAAACTCGGCTTGGAAAGCAGGGACCGGTCCGTCCGATCGGCCGCTGTCGAAAAGCTCACCGATCAGGTGCTGCTCGCAGAAGCTGCAATCCGGGGCAAGGATTCGGACTCCTGCCGTCTGGCCGTGGCCAAGATCACCGACCAGGACCTACTGGTCAAGTGCGTCGTGGAGTCGAAATGGCTGCAGGTCCGCCTTTCGGCGATCGGTAGAGTTGCGCAAGACTCGCTGCTGCGCCAATGGGCGGAGAAGGAACCCCAGGCAGCGATCCGGCAGGCGGCGGTGGTGCGCTTGGCCGATGATGACTTCCTGCTTCAACGCATGCCGACGGAGCGTTCACCCTCCGTGCGTTCCGCAGTCATCAAGACGCTGCACGGAACGGATTCACTGCGCAAGGTCGCGCTCACTGCCTACCATCAGGAGGATCGCAACCAGGCATTGCGGCGGTTGCAGAAGGGGTCAAGAGACCAGGCGGCCGACGTGCTAGCCGCGCACAGGGCGCTGGAGCAAAGGGCAAAGGCACTGGCCGATGAGAGGGACGACAAGGAGTTGCTAGCAATGATGCTGGAGGGCGAGTTCGATGTACTGCGGGCCGGCGCCGCCCTCCGTCTGAGCGATCCCGTGGGATTGGAACAAGCCGCTTTGCGAGTCGTTGACCGCGATGTACTCAAGATACTATTGGCCAAGATTGATGACAATGCCATGCTGACCAGGATTGCAGCGGGTGCTGCGGATCCATCCATGCGACTGGCTGCTAGGCGAAAGTCCGGAGCGGGATCGTGGTCTCAGATATTCAAGGAGACCACTTCCAAAGACGCCGCTGCCCAGACGCTCGGTGACGCGGTGGCGGCGGTATCACTCTTCTCCCAAAGACAGCAGGATGCCGTGGAAGCTGTGCAGCAAGCGTGCCTAAGCTTGATCCAACGCGGTGACGAATCGCGCATCCCAGAGATGGCGGATTTGCTTGAAGGCTACGGAGACAAGACCTTGGCCGAGGACTACCTCAACTGCGGCCAGCCGGATCTCGGCACTGAGGCGCGCGCATGGGCACGACGGCGAGGGTATCCAATCACCTCGGGTCATGGTTCCCATCGTGCCGAGTGGGGAAAGGATTGATACTCAGATGGAGCCGAATCTGCTCGCTGGGCAGTTGTTCTGGGATTGATCCGGCGGTTTCAAGCGGTCGAAGCAACAGACCGGCGAAACACCTCGCATGGTTTCAGCCAGCCGAGAGTTTGTCGAGGGCGTGAGTTGAGCTCCCGGGCGACCGAGGCCAAGTCGGCCCGTGTGAAGGCGTTCATGCCGGCGTTCTTGGGGAAGTACTGGCGGAGGAGTCCGTTGACGTTCTCGTTGCTGCTGCGCTGCCCGGGGCTGTGCGGGTCGCAGAAGTAGGCGTCCACGTTGGTGGCGATGGTGAACTTCACGTGCTCCGCCATCTCCTTGCCCTGGTCCCAGGTGAGCGTGTGGCGCAGGTCAGAGGGCATCTTGGTGATCTGCCGGGTGAGCACCTTTCGAACTGCCTCCACTGTGCAGCCGTCGGGAAGGTAACCAGCATCACGTGGCGGCTCGAGCGCTCCAAACGGGTGCCAATGGCAGAACGCCCACCCTTGCCCATGAACAGGTCGCCTTCCCGGTGGCCTGCGATGGCGCGGTCGGCCGCCTCGGCGGGCCCGTTGCTGATCATCACCATGCCGCGGAGCCGCCCAGCGCCGGAGTGCTCCGTGCACTTGTGCGAGCACCGCTGCGTGCGCCCGGTGCGCAAGCTGGCGGCCAGCTCTTTCCGCAAGGCGCCGCGAGCCTGGACGAGGCGCGACTTGTAGATCGTCTCGTGCGACACCCGCATCTCCTGGTCGTCGGGGAAGTCGTGAACAAGCCTCGCCGAGATCTGTTCCCTTGCTGGGGCGCACGCGGCGTGACAGCCTTCCCATGAAGTCGGGGGCAGTTACCGGAAGACCCCGTTATCGGCCGCAGAGATGCGGGTTGTTCGTGCTAACCGCCCGAGACACTTACTTCAGGAGGGAATATGAACCGTGTCTTGTTTTCGTGGACTACGGTCAGTTTAGTTGGATGTTTGCTCACAGCAGGAGTTGCCTTGTTTGGCGAATCTGTCGCAACAGCCGAGGAGCAATTCGGTATACCGCCGGAGTCCCACCTGAAAGGTCTGCTTAAGAACGGTCATAGGAACTCTGTCCCAGATGAAACCAAGTGGAAGCAAATCGTTCCAGGGTTGCCGAAACATCGCGCAACGGCATTGCTGGGCGAACCATCTGAACTATTTGGACTTAGGTTTGACGTTGGAAACCTTGAGGCATTGAGTTACTACTACAAGAACAACGAAGAGAGACACATATGGATAAGCACAACTGGATTTGTCTTCAAAGTGGTAGTCCGGCCTCCGGACAGGAAGAAGGCGAATCAGAAGAAATAGGCATGTTTCAAACAGACCGGTGACCCGACGCAGCCACGGGGGCCGGTCCAGCGTAGCGCTTCGTTGAACGTCAGCTTCGGAGAAGAGTACTGCTCGGCCGAGTCGACTTTACGAATTGTGTATGTTGACGGATTCTTGCCGTAACTCGTGTCTCCTACGGGCGACTCGGGTTCCCTCCTGTGGCTGACTCTCCTTCTCCAAGTCCTCTGATTCCTTCGGATCCGTAGTCGTTTCGCCCGACTGCCAAAGTGGTCTTCAAGGTCTACGACCGAAGGCCGGAGGTTCAAATCCTCTAGGGCGCGCTTTCCTGGGGCTCCACCGGCAGTTAGCCCGTGGAGCTTTTCAATTCCTTACAGGTTTACGTCAAAGAATCCGAAGGCCGTGGCTCGGCCGCGAGCAGCCCTGAACCGTGCGAAGATGCCTGTGCCCCAGCGATTTCGTGCGATCGGGGTGCCCGGCCGTGGCCTTCGGACCGCGCGTCCGATGGCGGAACGGGCCCTTCCGGGCTCACAAGAAATACCCGGACCTATGCGCACTTAGCGGGCCATTCGGAACGACCGCGTCTTCGTGACGAAATCTTGCCGTAACTCTTGGGTTGGACGGTCGAAGTCCCGTCGGCCGGCCTCGCGCTCCGGATCAAGCCCGAGGTCGCCGACCAGGAGAACCGGGGTCGTTAGGCGCCGTGTACTGGGAGGGTGCTGTCCGCGTGATCGGGGACGGTGGCGCCGCGGCCGGAGCGGGCTTCGGCGAGAAGATGGCGTCGCGATCGAGGATCGGGAAGCGCGGCGCCGACTCGAAGGGAAAGGCCTCGCGAAGTTGCTGCGCAACCCAGGTAGTAGTTGGGCTCGTCGTGACAGCGCAGCGGACCACGTCGCGCCGGCCGTGGCGGATGACGAGAAACACATGAAGGACTCGGAACATCGCGGTGGGCACCGTGAAGAAGTCCATCGCGGCGATCCCGTCTCGGTGGTTCCGGAGGAACGTCGTCCAGGTGGCGTTGGCTCTCGGTGTTCGAGGCAGGGAACGCAGGTATCGGGAGACGCTGCGCTCTGAGACATCGAAGCCGAGGCGAAGCAGTTCCCCGTGGATGCGGGGCGCGCCCCAGGGGTTCTCGGTGGCCATCCTCCGGATGAGGGATCGGACCTCTTGAGGCAGGGGCGGGCGGCCGGAGTGCGCTCCGCGCCTGGACAGCCAGTTCCAGTAGATGCGGACCCGGCGCGGTGCCAGCGCACGACCGCGTCCGGCCGGACGATGGCGAGGGCCTGGGCCCATCGGCTCCAAGAACGGCGGAGCAGGATCCAGAAGACCCGGTCCGCGGGCCGGATGTCGGGATGCCTCGGCCCAGCCAGGGTGGCGAGCTGTTGGCGGAGGGCCAGGTTCTCGATCACCAGGTGGCGTCGAGAGCGCATGGCCGAAAGGAGCGTCGGCAGAAGGGCTGCGAGGAGGCGGAGCATCGAACCGGGGAGGTTCCAGGCGCCGGCCTGAATCGTCAATGGTTTCGCCAGGGATGAGGTTGTGGCGAACCACATCTGGCGAGCGACACGCGGCTCGCTTGCTCCGCATCATACTACCCAGTAGTATGTGTCCGTGAAGCGCAAGTTCGTCGAATCCCGGGGCTTCAGTGCGGACCGGAAGCGTTTCGAACGGGACGGCGAACTGATTCACGAGGACGTGGCTTCCCTTGAGCAGTGGATCCTTGCCGATCCCCAGGCAGGAGATCTCGTCCCGGGTACGGGCGGCCTTCGCAAGATCAGGATGGGCCAACGAAACGTAGCGAGAGGCAAGCGCGGTGGAGCAAGGGTCTACTACCTCGATCTTCCCGGCCGCGGGGTCACCCATTTCGTGGCGCTCTTCGGCAAGAGAGAGAAAGCCGACCTCTCACCGGCAGAGCGTCGCCTGATCGCAACGATGGTGGAGCAACTGAAGAAGGAGCCGTCATGAAGAAGAGCAAGGCCCCAACGGCCGCATTTTCGAGGATCCGAGCGGGTCTCGAGGACGCCATCGCCTACCACCAGGGCACGAGGAAGCTGACCGTTCGGGAGGTCGACCTCGAGCCCCCCTCGCCCATGAAGGCGAAGGACGTCGTTGCCGTGCGCTCCCGCCTCCGTGTCTCCCAGGCCGCCTTTGCGCGAATTCTCAACGTGAGTCCCCGAACCGTCCAGGCCTGGGAGACGAGTGCCCGGGAGCCGTCCGACGCTGCGCTGAAGCTCCTGGAGATCGCGAGCAGACACCCCGAGGCGCTGTTCGGGTAGGAGCCCTACCCCCACCCCTCGAGCGCCCTCACCACCCTGCCCTTCTCCAGCCCCACGAGGCTCGTCCCCTGTGGCTCGCCATTTCACGATTCGTGAGTGTGGTTACGTGCGGAGCGCCATGAAGGAGGTCGCCGGGGCTTCCAAACGTCCTGGCGCTCGCGACTCCAAGCACGAGAATGGACGGTGCCATGGGCCCGGAGTCGGACGATCCCCTTCCGCCGACGCTGCCGGCGGCGTGGTCCAGAGGAGCCTCGGGCCCGAAACGGCCTACGCCGCTTGGCGCCAGGCGTAGCGGTGATGCAGGCCGCCGACCCGGGGGAGGCTGACGACGTTGGATGTCGCGCCGGGCCTCTGCTCGACCGGGCGACCGCACGGTGAGTCCTTGCCTACCCCGAGGTGCGTCCTGTCCACGTTGTAGTAGTCGACAAAGGACTCGATCATCTGCCGCAGGTGGCGCTCGTTCAGGACGATGACGTGGTCGAGAAGTTCCTGGCGGACGGTTCCGACAAATCGCTCCGCGACCCCATTTTGCCAGGGGCTCTGGTAGCTCGTGCGCGTTGGTTCCATGAGCATCGACCGGATCGTCGCCGTCAGCCCGGCCGAGAAGATGGCGTCGCGATCGAGGATCAGGAAGCGCGGCGCCGACTCGAAGGGAAAGGCCTCGCGAAGTTGCTGCGCGACCCAGGTAGTCGTTGGGCTCGTCGTGACAGCGCAGCGGACCACGTCGCGCCGGCCGCGGCGGATGACGAGAAACACATGAAGGACTCGGAACATCGCGGTGGGCACCGTGAAGGCCAAGTATCGCTTCAAGGCGAACTACGTCGGCAAGGGTGTCGAAGGACTTCTGAAGGAAGGCGGGACCTCGCCGCGCGAGACGGTTTCCAAGGCCATTTCTGCTGCTGGCGGCAAGTTGGAGCCGTTCTACTACGCCTTCGGTGATACCGACGTGCTCGGCGTCATCGACATGCCGGACGTGGCAAGCGCCGTCGCCCTCTCGCTCGCCATCAATGCATCGGGTGCAGTGAA
>Ga0209253_10003458_pt1 | contig 13878 bp, 10 predicted proteins | sample FrelakmetBRP12BR_FD_187145 | JGI IMG/M metagenome (GOLD analysis project Ga0209253, IMG submission 187145) | Freshwater lake sediment microbial communities from the University of Notre Dame, USA, for methane emissions studies - BRP12 BR (SPAdes)... | ecosystem: Environmental > Aquatic >...
TCGCGCGCAGCTATCGCAGCGCATTCCAGGGACTGCCGGTCCGCCTGCCGCCGGATGCCGCCGGGCACATCTATTTCCGGTATGTGCTCGATGTCGGCGCGGACTGCACCGAATTCATCCGCCGGGCCGCGCACGCCGGCATCGGCTGCGCCCGGCCCGTTTACATTCCGCTGCACCGTCTTCTCAAACTGGACGGGTTCCCCCGCACGGAGCGGGCCTGGCGCCAGTGCGTTTCAATCCCCATCTACCCGTCGCTGACGGATGCCGATGTCGAACGAATCATCTCCGTGGTATCCGGCCTGCTTAAAAGTCCTGCCGGCATTTGAATCCCGCCGCTTCGGCCGAAATCTGACTCTCACCCTGGCGTCACGGCTCGATTTTTGACGCAAGGGCTTCCCGCGCACCGCCCTGGCCTTGCATGAAATATCAATTAAAACAAAGTGATATGATCAGATCCGGCCCGGCCCGTCTATTTTTGGCATAAATGCTGCAGAATATTGAAAAAATGCCGATAACACTGTTGAGCCGGGTTGCACCCGCTCTCCAGAAGGGATCGGATCGACCCCAGAACGGGGCTGGCGCCATGAAATCCTATGTCACGGTAGACCAATTGGCAGCGGGGGCTGAATCCCTTCACCGCGTGGGGCTTGATCAGGATGCGCGCGACCATCAAGCCGGCACGGTGAGGCTGGGGATCAGCGCGCTTTTGTATGTCCCCGCATGCCTGCTCACGGTTCTGCTGCTGACTCCCCCGGTGCAGGCTTTTTTCGCCGCCGGGGGCCAGCGCTGGCTCTACATCGCCTCGACCGCCTTCGGACTTTCGTTCAGCCTCACTCCCTTGGCCGGATTCCTGGCCCGAAGGCTTCGCATGCTCGACCTGCCGGATGCCCGCAAGCTCCATGCTCGAGCCACTCCGCTGCTCGGCGGGGCGGCGGTTTTCGTCGGGTTCATCACGTCGCTTCTGGCCAACGCCATCCTCGCCCCTGAGCTGATCGCCCTGCTGAGCGCCGCCATGATCCTGTTCGTGGCGGGGGTGTTCGACGACTGGCGCGAAGTGCCGGCCGGCCTGAAACTCCTGATTCAGCTGGTCTGCACGGCGATGGTCATGATCTCCGGGATCGTGCTGCGAATCCTGCCTGCGGACTGGGGTGTCTGGGGCTGGATCGGCAACCTTCTGCTGACCGGCATCTGGATCATCGGCATCACGAATGCCATGAATTTCTTCGACGGCATGGACGGCCTGGCGGCCGGATTGGGGGCCATCATCGCGTTTTTCCTGGGGGTGGTGGCTTTCCAGACGAACCAGCCGTTTTTGGGTTGGATCTCCCTGGCGGTGCTTGGAAGCTGCCTGGGGTTTCTGCCCTACAATTTCAGGCCGGGCGGGTCGGCCGTCATTTTTCTCGGGGATGCCGGCAGCACGGTCATCGGCTTTGTTTTGGCGTGCATCGCGGTCTACGGCGATTGGGCCGAGGGCCAGCCCATCGTTTCCCTGGTGTCGCCGGTGCTGATCTTCTGGCTGCTGATTTTCGACATGGCCCACATCACCTGCGACCGCATTCTCACCGGGAAAGTGCGCAGCTTCCGGGAATGGATCGAGTACGTGGGCAAGGACCACCTGCACCACCGCCTGGCCGACGTGCTCGGCAGCCGGCGCAAGGCGGTCCTTTTCATATACCTGATGGGCCTTTGCCTGGGCCTGAGCGCCCTTGTGCTCAGGGATTCCGGGATGGTGGATGCCATGCTGCTGATCCTGCAGGCCGCCATCCTGGTGGTGTTGATCACCGTTCTTGAACGGCGCGGCCGGACCATCGGCGCGGCCGGCCGTGAGGACGCCGCGCGGCCGGCCGGGGCGGTGTCGGAACCGCCCGGAGCGGCAGCGGGCTGGGAGGCTGAAGACCACCGTCCGTCCGCCCCGAGAGGCTGGCCCGGCGCCGTTCCATCCGCCGGCGGCTACCACGGCTGATGGGGTTTATCCGCGTGTTCCGGAAACCGGGGCAGCTGCCGGCCGCTGGGCAACGCGTTTCGCATTTTTGTGCAAAATTCATCATTTCATCGATATTTGATTAAAGTTTTTTTCAGATCAGGCGATTCAAGCAAATGAGCGCATCCGTTTAACCGCGTTGCGTTCACCCATAGATATGGAATGAGACGTTTTCCCTGACGTTGACCTTTATGAGGGACAGGAAATTCGGGCCGTGCCTGGAAAGGAAGACCCCCACACAGAGATGGAAACCGCCGCGATTCAACCTGCGAGCCTAAATGCGCCCCGGAGCCCGGAACACAAGCCGGTGGCGGATTTGAAACTCAGCTTTGCCAAGCTGGCCTCGACCCAGTCGGCGAGGACCGTGCGGCCCTCCCGGCCGGTCGCGACGGCGCCTGCGGCTGCCTCCCGGCAGGAGGCGCCCCGCAGACTCCTTTACCCCAAGGCCTGCGACTACCTGACCCAGGTGTTCCAGATGGTCCGCCGCCGCAAGGCGTTTGCGTTGGAGCCGGGTGCGGCCATCGTCCGGGAAATGGCCGACGGCGCCACGGTTTCGGATGAGCTTTTCATCGCCGCCCTGCACTTGGACGACCGCAGCCGGTTCGCCATCCATCACAGTGTCAACGTGGCGGTCTATGCCGTCCACATGGCAAAGGACCTGGGATTCGACCTGGAACGACAGGTTCAGATCGGATTGGCCGGCCTGCTTCATGACGTCGGAATGGCCCTGATCCCGGAAAACACCATACACAAGCAGGGGCCCCTGAGCGCCGAAGAGCTGAACGCGCTGAAGGAGCGGCCGAACCAGGCGCTCAAGATCCTGCAGGACCTCGGGCCCGGCGGCGCGGCCATCGCCGAGACAGCCGGCCAGGTCTATGAACGGCTGGACGGGTCCGGCTATCCCCGCGGGCTGCCGTCCGGCGAGATCCATGAATTCGCCAAGATCATCGGGCTGCTGGACCTCTACGAGGCCCTGGTGCATTCCCGGCCCAATCGCGAGAGGCTCAGCTTCTTTGAGGCCGTGAAATACATTTTCAAGGGCTGCAAGACTCAGTTCGATCGGGATTACATGAAATCGCTGCTGCGGGTGTTCACGGTTTTCCCGCTGCACAGCTGCGTGCAGCTGAACTCCGAGGCCATCGGGCGGGTGATCGATATCCACCCCGACCAGCCCATGCGCCCCAAGCTGCAGATCCTGATGGACTCCCAGCGCCGGAAAACGCTGGTCGAGCGCATCGTCGACCTCCCCAAGGAACCCCTGCTCAACATTGTCAGGAGCATCTCGGAGAAGGAGATAAAGGGACTCCTGCAGGGCCTGACGGTCCTGCGCACGGAACCGGAGGCCGACTGCGACACGGTGAAGGAGCCCATCATGTAAAGGGGGCCGCAGGCCTCCCGTGACGATGGTATCGACATGTACTTGGAACACTGGGGACTCAAACAGACACCTTTTGCGAACGTGCCGTCGCGCAATGCGTTTTTCCGATCACCGCAACACGAGGAGGCGCTTCGGCGGCTGCTCTACGTGATTGAGAATCGCAAAGGGGTGGCGATGCTGACGGGCGAGGTCGGCTCCGGCAAGACGACCGTCACCAAGGCCCTGGCCGACCACATGAACAAGGACCGGGTGCAGTTCACGATGATTTCCAACCCCGCCCTGCAGCCCGAAGAGCTGCTGAAGGCGATCCTGCTGAAACTGGGAGGGACGGTTGAAAACGGGTCAAAGACCCTGATGCTCGACCAGCTTCAAAAAATCCTCGCCGCCGGCGGTTCGACGGGACGCTACACGGTCCTGGCGATCGATGAGGCCCACGTCATCGGCAACCGGGCGACCCTCGACGAGCTGCGGATGCTGCTCAATTTCCAGACCGACGACGACTTCCTCCTCACCCTGATCCTGCTGGGGCAGCCGCCGCTGCTGCAGAACATATCCGAACTTCAGCCGCTCAAGGAGAGGATTGCCGTGAAGTACAACCTGCCGCCGCTCGATTGGCAGAACACGGTCCGCTACATGCTTTTCCGGCTCAAGAACGCCGGCGCGACCCGCGGCATCTTCACCCGCGAGGCCGCCGAACTGCTGTATGAGGCTTCCGGCGGCATCCCGCTGCGGATCAACAACCTCTGCGACCGCTGCCTGCTGATCGGCGTCATGTCCAATGCGCGCCTGGTGGACAGCCGGATCATGCGCGCGGCCATCGACGATATGGGGGAGTGAGCATGCGCCTTCATCCACCACCTACACTCATCAAACACGGGGTTCCCTGGAGCCGCCGTGTGATCGCCTTTCTCTGCGGCGCAGGGGTGATGCTGGCCGTTCACGGCTGCGCCCAGAATGCCGCCTACGCGCCGCCGCCGAGCATCGGTCAGGCGAAAGGCCCGGCCTCCGGTGCGAAAACCGTGGCGGTCGTCACCGTCGATCTGGACAACGACGGAAGGACGGACATTGTGAGCGGGTCGGTGGACCCGGGTGCGATCACCATCAGCTACGGCGAGGGCTCCGGCCGGTTTTCCGCGCCCCAGCAGCTGCCGGTCGAAGGCGACGTGCGCTCGATCGCGGTCGCCGACGTCAACGAGGACGGGCTGCCGGACGTCATCTACAGCGTTCAGCGTCAGTCCTCCGGCATCCGGATCTGGCTGAATCAGCACGGGCGCCACTGGAAAGCGGGCAGGGGGCCGACGGAGATAAACAAATACGAGGGCGTGCGGGCCGCGGATCTCAACGGCGATGGCCACATCGACATCGCCGCCGCGAATGCCTCCTCCGACCTCCAGGGCGGAATCCAGGTCTGGTGGGGCACCGGGAGCGGAAGCTGGGTTCCTGGGCTGAACCCGACCGTGACCGGGACTTACATGGATGTTTCCGTTGCGGATTTCAACGGCGACGGGGTTCTCGATCTTGCCGGCGCCGGCTGGGGGACCCACGGGGCGCTGCGGATCTGGCTCGGCAACGGGGGCGGGCACTGGACGGCGGTCGACCCGGTGGCCACGGGCAATTTCTACGCGTTGAGTGTGGCGGACCTGAACAACGACGGGCGGCTGGATCTGGTGGCCGGGTCCTACAAAACCGGGGTTCGGCTTTTCCATGGCGACGGCCGCGGCGGTTTTGAGGAAAAAATGCGCGTGAAGGCGCTGCGGCCGGAGGAGACGTCCGCCGATGCGCCCGGCGTGCAGACGCTCGAATCCTTCGATCGCGAAACCAGTTTCTGGCAGGGGTTGCCGGTGGACCTCAACGGTGACGGCTGGACGGACATCGTCGCCGGTTCGCTCGATTATCAAGGGGTCGCCGCCTGGTTGAACCAGGCGGGAAAGGGCTGGAAGCCTTACGCCCGTGAGCTCCCGCGGTCCGGAAACTTTTACGGCCTGGCGGCGGCGGATCTCGACGCCGACGGCCGGCCCGATCTGTGCGCCGCGAATTGGGGCAAGGGGGTCGTCATCCTGAACGGCCGTTCCGCGGCCCCTGCGGCGGCGGCCCAGGCGCCGCGCGGCATGGCCGGCCGGCCGGAGGCCGCCGCCGTGGCGCTTCCGCAGGAAAACGACGTTTTCAAAATCGTCGACGGAACGCCCGAATACAAGATCGGCCCGGGGGACGTCCTGGAAATCACGTTTTGGGAAGGCAACACCTCCACCCGGCAGGACCTTCTGGTGCGGCCGAACGGCCGGATTTCGTTCGGTCTGCTGGAGAACCTGAAGGTGAGCGGACTGACCGCCGGCGAGCTGGACAGCCTCATGAGCTCCAAGCTCGAGCAGTTCTTCAAACGGCCGCGTGTCGATGTGCGGGTCAAACAGCACAACAGCAAGGCCGTGAGGCTGCTGGGGGCGCTGGCCAAGTCCAGCTCACAGGGCACGGGGGCGGGAGAATACAAGCTGCAGGGCAAGTCCACCGTGCTCGAGATGATCACGGCGGTGGGCGGGCCCACCGCCGACGCCGACCTTAAATCCGTGCGGATCCGCCGCAAGGACGGAGAGACCGTGTCCTTGAACCTCTACAAGACCATCATCCAGGGCGATCTGAGCCAGGACATGGTGCTGAACGACGGCGACCTGATTTATGTGCCCGCCCTGTCCAAGGAGGCCAACCGCGTGTTCGTGTTCGGCGAGGTGCAGAAACCCGGCGCCTACACCTTCAGCGGTTCGGAGATGCGCCTGATCGATGCGATTTCCGAGGCCGGCGGCACGACGCCCTTCGCTTACCGGACCGACACCAAAGTGGTGCGCGGCGACATCACGCAGCCCGAGATCCTCTCGGCCGACCTCGCCCGCCTCATCGAAAGGGGAGACTGGTCGCAGAACCTCCTGCTGGCCAGCGGCGACCTGGTCTACGTGCCCCGTAGCCGCTTCGGCGACATCAAACTCTTCTACGATCAAGTCCGGCCGCTGCTGGAACTTGTGCTCTGGCCCGCGCGGGTCGTCATCGACTGGAACAGCGCGGCCGACATCACCGGCGTGAAGTAAAGGACCGTTCTCATGGCACAGTACGATGTCGACCTCAGGGATTACTGGCGCATCATCCGCAAGCGCAAGGCCTCCATCCTTTTCATGGTGCTGCTGGTCGGGCTCTGCAGCTACGGCTTCGCCAAATTCCGCGAACCGGCCGCTCTCTACGAGGCCAACTCCGCCATCAAGATCGATCGGTTCTCCAACCTGGCCTCCATCCTGACGGGCGGGTACTGGCGCCAGGCCGAAAACATGGAAACCCATGCCTACATCATCACCAGCTACCCCGTGCTCAAAAGCGCGGTCGAGGCGCTCGGGTGGGTCCCCCCCGGCGTTGTGACGGCGGCCACCGCGGAGGACAAGGCCGGCCTGGAGGAGATCCAGCGGCTCAAACGCATGGTGGAGGCCAAGACCCAGGAAGGCACCCACATCATCAACATCCGCGCCGTGTCGGATGACTCCCAGCAGTCGGCGCGCGTGGCCAATGCGCTGGCGCACGCCTATCGCGACTACAGCATCCAGCAGAGCAACAAGAAGACCTTCGAGACCAAGGCCTTCATCGAGGAGCAGCTGCGCCTGACCCTGGAACGCCTCAAGCAGGCCGAGCAGGAGCTGCAGCGGTTCAAAGAGCAAAACGGACTGATCGCCCTGGATGCCCAGACCGCCAACACGCTGACCAAGCTCAACGCATTGGAACTCGAGCACGAGCGGGCCAACGCCGAGCGGGTGGAAATTGAAAACCGGCTGAAAGCGGTCGAGGCCGCCGGCAAGGGGCAAAACGAAAGGCTCATGGGGATCGTGATGACGGCTCCGGCGGGGTCCCCGCTGGAGCAGCTGCGCGGCAAGCTGGGCGATCTCAACCTGAAGCGCCAGACGCTGCTGATCTCCCTCACGGAGAAGCACCCGCAGGTGGAGGACGTCACCAGCCAGATCCAGGCGGTGTACGCCGAGGTCCGCAAAGACCTGCAGTCGATGCTGCAGGTGGCCGCCACGCGGGAATCGGAGCTGGCCCGCCGCGTCGATCTGGTGAACCGGGAAAACATGAGTCTGCCGGAAAAAGGCCAGGTGCTGGTGCGGCTGCAGCGGGAAGCAGACCTGCAGCAGTCGCTCTACACCCAGCTGAAGGGCAAATACCAGGAAGTCCTGATCCAGGAGTCCGGCAAGGTGGAAGAGGTATCGGTGGTCAAACCCGCCGTGGCGCCGGCGCATCCGTTCAACGTCCCCTCGAAGCTCATGATCGTCCTCACCGGGGTGGTCATGGGGTTGATCATCGGGGTCGTGCTGGCCTTCCTGGCCGAGGTGTTCGACACCTCCATGGGCACCATCGAGGATGTGGAGGAACTGCTGAAAGTCCCCGTGCTGGGCGTGATCCCCCAGCTGGACAGCGACTCCAAGCGCAAAGGCCGCCCGGAGCGGGGCGACGCCGCCGTCAGGAACCGATCGCGCGACCTGGTGACCCATTACGAGCCCAAGTCCCAGGCCGCGGAATCCTTCCGGGCGCTGCGCGCCAACCTCCAGTTCCTGCGGGTGGAATCGAAGGGCAAGCTCTTCCTGATCACCAGCTCCTTCATTCAGGAAGGAAAAACGCTGAATGTCGTCAACCTGGCGCTCAGCATGGCCCAGGCCGGCAACAAGGTCCTGCTGGTGGACGCGGACCTGCGCAAGCCGAACGTTCATCGCGTGTTCGGGCTGCAACGGGAGCCGGGGGTCACGGACTACGTGCTCGGCAACTACCATTGGCGCGAGGTGGTCGGCACCATCTCGGACGTGATGCTCGGCGATTTCGAAATGGAGGACATCCTGCAGACCCCGGGGATGGACAACCTGCACTTCGTGAGTGCCGGCACCAAGCCGCCCAACCCGACCGAAATCCTGAGCTCCGAGCGTTTCCGGGACTTCCTGCGGGAAGCCAAGCAGGTGTACGATTTCATTTTCGTGGACGCCCCGCCGATCCTCCCGGTGGCCGACGCCACCGAAATCGCTCCGCTGATGGACGGCGTTTTTCTGGTCTACACGGTGGGCCGGATCGGCCGCGGCGTGCTGAAGCGGGCGAAATCCAATCTCGACAACGTGGAGGCCAAAGTCCTGGGCGTGGTCCTGAACAACGTCAAACCCGAGGCCGGCCCGGATTATTTCCGATACCATTCCCACTATTATTACGGGCCTGACACCGCAGGCCCTCACCCCGTCAACGGCCGTCTGGAAGGCCACAGTTTTCGCTGGCCGAGCGCCCTGGCCAAGGCCTTCGGCGTCGTCGCCTTTGTGATGGCGCTGTCGGTTTTCACCATCGGGGTCTTCTGGCAGGAGTTGCCCGCCTATCTGCCGGAATGGCTGCTGCCTTACGCGCGGACATTGTTCAGCAATTAAGAGCCCTTCATGCGATCGATTGTCTTTGCCATAGCGCTGGTCGCCATCGCCCTGCTGACGGGGGGAATGGTCGCGCAGGTCACGCCGGCGAAGATGCTGATCACCATCTGCGCCGTGGTCATTTTCACGGCGGCGTTCATCAAGGTCGACTGGGGGTTGTACATCCTGATCTTCTCCATGCTGCTGTCCCCCGAATTCCTGACCGGCGAGACCGCCGGCAGCTCGCTCGGCCGGGGCGTGACGCTGCGGCTGGAGGACCTGCTGCTGGTGCTGATCGGCCTGAGCTGGTTCGCCCGCAACGCCGTGATGAAGGAGCTGGGGCTGTTCCTCAAAACGCCCCTCAACAAGCCGATCCTCTTTTACATGCTGGCCTGCGTGCTCTCGACGGGTTTCGGTGTCATGGCCGGCCGGGTGGAGCTCAAAACAGGTTTTCTGTTCCTGCTCAAGTATCTCGAGTACTTCATCGTTTTTTTCATGATGGTCAATCATGTGCGCAACGGCTCGCAGGTCAAGCGGTTTGTGGTCTGCCTCTTCCTGACCGCCTTCATCGTTGCGATGATCGGCATGTTTCAAATCCCGAGCGGCGAACGGGTGAGCGCCCCGTTTGAAGGCGAAATCGGCGAACCGAACACGTTCGGCGGATACCTGCTGTTCATCGGCATGGTGGCCGCCGGCATGGCGGCGAAGATCAAGGAACGGAAGGCGATGCACCTGCTGCTGCTGTTGATTGTGTGCATGGTGCCGCCGTTTTTCTTCACCCAGTCGCGGTCTTCCTACCTGGCCTTCATTCCGGCCCTGATGGTGCTGGGGTTCATGACCGAGCGCCGGCTGATCATCGTGGGCCTGCTTTCGGTGGGGCTGCTGCTGAGCCCCCTGTTCCTGCCGGGGATCGTCAAGCAGCGCATCCTGTATACCTTCAACCAGCCCGAGGAACCGGGCCAGATCACCATCGGCGAGCTTCGCCTCGACACCTCCACCTCCGCCCGGCTGCAGAGCTGGCAGGAAGCGGTGCGCGACTTTTCGAAACACCCCCTCCTCGGCTATGGCGTCACCGGCTATGCCTTCGTCGATGCCCAGTTCCCCCGCGTGCTGACGGAAACCGGGCTGATAGGACTCTCGGCGTTCATCTACCTCCTGGTTTCGGTATTCCGGATGGCCCTCCAGCGCCTCCGGCAGACGGACGACCCGTTTTTCAAGGGCCTCATCATGGGGTTCACCGCCGGCTTTGTCGGGCTCGTGGTGCACTCCCTCGGCACCAACACGTTCATCCTGGTGCGCATCATGGAGCCGTTCTGGTTTTTCGTCGGTATCATCGCGGTGCTTCCGATGCTCCGGGTGGAGCCGTCCGCCCCTGCAGAAAAAAGCGTCCGGCCGCTCCCGGTTCGTTTTGCCTCGCCGGCCCGGACGCCTCGCCTCCCATTGATCTTTCCGCCCCGTCTTGGTAAGGGAGCCCAACTCCCAGGTCGCGAAGGGCCGCGGGGCTAACCCGTTTTAGCTCTACAAGGTTGGGCCGCCTGAAGCGTTAAAATCGAAATCCGAAATTCGAATATCGAAATCCGAATTTTTCAAGGAGGTGCCGGTGCGCAGGAAAGAGAAGGAAATCGTCGATCGGGCGGAACTCGAGGCGGTCATCGCCGATGCGCAGGTCTGCCGCATGGCCATGTGTGACGGTGACCATCCCTACGTGGTCCCTCTGAGCTTCGGATATGCGGGCGGCACTTTTTACTTTCACGGTGCCGCCGAGGGACGCAAACTCGATGTCTTGAAGAAGAACCCCCATGTCTGCCTCGAGTTGGAGGCCGGCGTGTCGCTGAAGTCCGGCGTCAAGGCCTGCGACTGGGGGATGAATTTCCGCAGCGTCGTCGCGTTCGGCCGGGCCGAGCGGGTTGATGCGGCCGAACCCAAGCGCCGGGCCCTGGACCTCATCATGGCGCACTACGCGCAGGGGTCGTTCGACTATGTGGACGCCGCCCTGGCCAAGACCGTCGTCCTTCAGGTCGTGGTCACGAGCATGACGGGCAAAAAGGCAGGATAAGAAGGAGTGCCTACAGTGCCCGTGACGGTTGATTCAGCCATTGCCGCGCCAGCAGCAATGCGCAGATGGTCTTGGCGTCCTGGATGTCGCCCCGTGTGATCATGTCCAGGGCCCGAGCCAGGGGCATGCGGTGGACGGCGAGGACCTCGTCGGCATCGAGTTCCTGGCGTGCGGCGGTCAGTTCAGACGCCAGAAAGAGATGGACGCGCTCGTCCGAATAACCGGGCACGGGCGTTATTTCCCCGAGTTTCCGCCACACCTCCGCCGCGTATCCCGTTTCCTCGATGAGCTCCCGCCGGGCGCATTCCATCACCGGTTCGCCCGGGTCGAGCGTGCCGGCGGGGATCTCCCAGATGTACTGCTTGAGCGCGTGGCGATACTGCTTGATCAGCAGGACCTCGCCGGAGGCGATGAGCGGGACGATGGCCGCCGCACCCGGGTGCTCGATGTAATCCAGATCCGTGCTCACCCCGTTGTCCAGCGTCACGTTTTCCCTGACCATGAGAAACACCCGCCCCTGGTGCAGCGGGGTCCGGCGGTTGACCGTGGCGGTCATAGACGGCTCCTTGAAAAAAGAGTTGCGAAGGGCTGTCTATCTAATCCGGATCCGCATGCAGGTCAACACGTTTGTCGCACACACGTTTGTCGCCGCTTGACCCTGATGGTGAAGAGCGATAAGCTTTTTACACGTGCTCCCGTCGTCGCCACGCGATTTCACAACCTGCCGCTGGAGGGTTTTCGATGAAAACACCCGAGATCCGTACCCCGTTGCCGGGCCCGCGCGCTCAGCACCTGATCGCACTGGATTCGACTTACGTGTCGCCGTCCTACACCCGCGTTTACCCGCTGGTGGCCGAACGCGGCGAGGGTCTGTGGATCCAGGACGTGGATGGAAACCGGTTCCTGGATTTTACGGCCGGGATTGCCGTCAACGCCACCGGCCACTGCCATCCGAAGGTGGTGCAGGCCATCAAGGATCAGGCCGACCGCCTGCTGCACATGTCCGGCACCGATTTCTACTACACGGCCCAGATCGCGCTTGCCGAGAAACTGGCGTCCCTGGCCCCGGGAGAGGGCACCAAGCGGGTGTATTTCGGGAATTCCGGGGCGGAAGCCGTGGAGGCGGCCTTCAAACTGGCGCGCTGGCACACCAAGCGCGAATTGAACATCGCCTTCTTCGGCGCCTTCCACGGCCGCACGATGGGGGCGCTGTCGCTCACGGCGAGCAAGACCGTTCAGAAAAAGTACTACAATCCCCTCGTGCCGGGGATCACCCACATCCCCTATGCCTACTGCTACCGGTGCGCCTACAACCTGACGTATCCCCAGTGCCACCTTTACTGCGTGCAGTGGGTGGAGGACACCCTGTTCCGGACCACCGTGCCCGCCGAGGAGGTGGCCGCGATCTTCGTCGAGCCGATTCAGGGCGAAGGGGGCTACATCGTCCCGCCGCCGGAGTTCCACAAGGCATTTTACGCCATCGCGAAGAAATACGGGATCCTCTACGTCACGGACGAAGTGCAGTCCGGCATGGGCCGCACCGGCAAGATGTTCGCCATCGAGCATTTCGGTGTGGCGCCGGACATCATGGCGCTGGCCAAGGGGATAGCCTCCGGGATGCCGCTGGGCGCCATGGTGGCCCCCGCGAACATCATGGACTGGGAGGCGGGCTCCCACGCGTCCACGTTCGGCGGCAACCCGCTGGCCTGCCAGGCCGCCATGGCCACCATCGAGCTGCTGGAAGGCAGCCTGATGGCCAATGCGGCGGCCCAGGGCGAACGGCTGCTCGGCAGTCTGCGCGACATGCAGCAGCGCTTCGAGTGCATGGGGGACGTGCGCGGCCAGGGGCTGATGGTGGGCGTGGAGCTGGTCAAGGACCGCCAGAGCAAGGCGCCGGCCGCCGACTGGCGCGGGCGGATCATCCAGCGCGCCTTCGAGAAGGGGCTGCTTATCCTGGGATGCGGCCAGAACAGCATCCGCTTCTGCCCGTCCCTGACCGTGAGTGCCGAGGAGATCGATGTGGGCCTGTCGATTTTCGAGGAGTGCGTTAAGGAGATCGCCGGCTGAGGGCGGGAGCGGGTTTGAGGAAAGCGACATGAGAGACATAAGCGACGAAAGGGAAAGTCTGCGGGTTCCCGCTTGAGTCTCTTTCGTTCCTGCTGTCCCTGTTCTTAAGGAGTTCTCATGCCTAAGGGCTTCATTCCCCCTCACGGAGGTTACCGCAAGCTGCTGTCCTACCAGCGGGCCGAGGTGGTCTATGACGCCACGGTCCGGTTTTGTGCACGCTTTCTCGACAGGCGCGACCGGACCGTTGACCAGATGGTCCAGGCGGCGCGCTCGGGGAAGCAGAATATCATCGAAGCCAGCGTCGCGTCGGGCACCTCCAAGGAGACAGAGATCAAGCTGACCAATGTGGCGCGCGCGAGCCTGGAGGAGCTGCTGGCCGATTACCGTGATTTTCTGCGTGTCCGGGGCATGGATGAGTGGGCCAAAGACCACCCGCATGCTCGCCGGCTCGGGGAACTGGTCCGCACGCCGGGAGCGAACTACGAGACGTTCAGAAAAGGCGTCGAGCACGCCGATCCAGCCATTTCCGCCAATGTCATCATCGGGTTGATCAAGGTCGCCACCTACCTCCTCGATCGGCAGTTGCGGCAACTGGAAAGGGTCTTCATCCAGGAAGGCGGCCTCCGCGAGCGTATGACCAGGGCGCGCCTCAATGAACGAGCCCGGCATTCTGCGGCGATGTCACCTAAGAGTCCTCGAGGCCGGAAGGCATGATTGAAGGCCTCAAACTCTGTTCCGCGTTTGGTTGACGGGTAGTTGATTGGGACCGCCCAAAGAAGATTTGGCGTCAGAAAAAGTAATGAAAAAGCAAATGGATGCGCTTCTTTTGGTCGTTGATGGGTAGTTGATCGGAGGCGCCCATGACCTCCGGCACCTCCGAGCGCGGTCGCGAACCGCTGATCTGCACGATGCTGACGGTTGAAGCAGCCGAGATCGACACCTGACTGTCGATCGTCGAGGAGTGCCTGAAGGAGAGCGCTGGCTGAGGGCCTTG
>Ga0209253_10003459_pt1 | contig 13877 bp, 9 predicted proteins | sample FrelakmetBRP12BR_FD_187145 | JGI IMG/M metagenome (GOLD analysis project Ga0209253, IMG submission 187145) | Freshwater lake sediment microbial communities from the University of Notre Dame, USA, for methane emissions studies - BRP12 BR (SPAdes)... | ecosystem: Environmental > Aquatic >...
TATTTTCCGGTGCTTTTATTTGTTACTTTCTCGTGTACGTTGATTTCTCCTTCGAACAATCCAAGAATGGCGTGAAGCTCTTCTGAAGGGTGCATTTTTGGATCGACTACGGCTAGAGTTGTGAAGTCTTCTGATTTCAGTTTCGTCACGAGTGCGCTCAGCCACCTTCTGGTTTCAACCGCGTGGTGCTGCAGCAGCACATCCGAGATCAGACCTAAACAGATTCTTCTGGGGCCTTTCAGCGAAGGGTCCAGCTGTCGTATTGCTGAGATCAAGGCTATACTGATGTCCGTGAGGTTTTCCACTCCCTTCAGCGTGCGCACGTTGGGTGAGCTTTTGATGATTGCATCCGCTTCAGGGTTGCAGACAAAAAGCTGCAAGTTTGACATGGATTCTTCTGCAAGAGCTTTTGCTGCACTGGCATCAATGGTAACAAGGAATGTGACTTCACCTTTCTCTGCCCCAGCCTCAAGGAAACTCTTGACCAACATGTCTCTCTCGTCACAGGAAAGTGAAGTTAGGACTACAGCATAATTCGGAGGTATTCCGCCATACAGCAGCTTGTCAAGATCCGCATAGCCCGTATCTACAAGTTCTGTAGGCTTTGCCACTGGGGCGACTTTGCCCGTTTCTATGTAGAGCAATTTTGCTTCCACCTTTTCGATATCTTTCTTGGCGCCCATTTTCTGGAATATTTCAAAGGCTTGGTCGAGTGGACCACGGGCCTTTTCTTTGTCGCCCTCCTCATTTCTTTCCAAATACATACGACCATATTCAACGAGAATCAATTTGGCGAAAAAGTAGACGTTCCATCGCCTCACATTGAGAGCCTCATTCTCCTGAATGCTCTTTTCGAAAAGCTCGATGGATTTTTCCCATTTCTTCTGAGCACCCAGCAACCTTGCTCTCAACGCATCTGCGGTAGCGATGAGGCCTTTATCCTCTTTTTCGAAAGCAAACTTCTGCAGGCTATCAACTAAGTCGTTGGCTTTTTCAGTTTCTCCAAGTTCTATGTAGGTCGATATGCGCCATGGGGAGATAAACGTTAGGTCATATTTCGCTCCAGCCTTTTCAGAGACTTCACAAGCTTTCTCAAGCAGTTCTCTCGCTTTGACATATTCCCCTTTTTCAAGATGAAGCCATCCGAACGCCCATTGATTAAACCAGATCGTTTGCCAATCGTGCAGTCCTTGAGAAATGTCCGAAGCTTCATTGTAACACTGCTCGCTCTTGTCCCATTCTCCCAGTATTTGGTAGACGACCCCAAGACCATCAATAGATCTAGAAAGCTGAGTCATGTTGCCAGCTTTTCTGTCCAATGCAACTGATTCTTCCGACAAGGCAAGTGCCTTGCTCATATTTCCCATGCCAATATATCCCCAAGCTAGAGTGTCTCCCATCCAAGATTGATAGGAGATGTCCCCCACTTTTTTTGCCAGTTCGAATCCTTTCTCGTAACACTCGAATGCTCTTTCATTTTCTTCCGCTGGAAGTGCGTTAGCGAGGTTCGAGTATGCACGCAATGCAGTGTCCATATAACCGTTGTCAAGTGCTATTCTCAACGCCCTCTCTAAACATTCACGGGCTTTGTTCGTCTTTCCGGTAAGGCTATGAATCGTGCCTAAGCTAGCGCACGAATTTGCCACAACTTCATGCGCATTCAGTTTTCTAGCAAGCTCAAGCGCTTTTTCAGCCCAAGAAAGAGCCTTAGCCATATCTCCAACACGATATTGCCTGTGAGCCATCTCCTCGTAGAGACTCGCCAATTCGATGCTTTCAGACTCGGCTTCCAGAATCTTCAAAGCCTCATCAAGGTGTTCCTTTGCCTTTCCAGCATCGCCCATTTCTTCCCAAAGAACATTCGCCATCTTGCGGTGCAGTCTTGCAACGTCCGATTTCTCGCAGAGCTGATTCCACAGCAGCAAGCCCTCAGTCCAATTCCCTAGACAAGCCTCGTATTCTCCAACAAGCCCTTTGATGTCTCCAAGCCTCTCAAGAACACGTGCTTTTTCCCGAGTTTCGCCTTCTTTTTCTTCGATAAGTTTGAGAGCAGACTGGAAATAGGAGCATGCTTCGCTATTTGCATATATCTTTGCAGCCTTTTCTCCAGCCTTCAAGAAATAGTCAAGTGCCTTGTCATTGTCTTCACTCTTAAGAAAGTGTGAGGCTAGCTCTCCAAAATGCTCCTCAATCTTCCTAGCATAGACCTTTTCCAAGGCACAGCCCACAACCCAGTGCAGCTTCTTTCGCTTCAAAAGACTAACTTCCTCGTACACGACATCTCTAACCAGTATGTCGGCAAAGGAACAGACCCCTTTTCCACGGACCTCCTTTTCCCTGATCAAGCCAGTCTTGAGCATTCTGTCCATCAATTCGAGCAGTTTGCTCTCTTCGATGCTAGTGAGGGCGCACATTGACTCCAAAGTGAAATCGTTTCCAACAAAAGAAGCAAGAGTTAGAACACTCTGGCATTCCTCATCTAGCCGAGCGAATCTCGCTTTCAGAACGCTCTTTACAGTCTCAGGAAACTCAATCTTTGAAACTTCCTTAATCTCCCATTTATTCTCCTCTCGGTAGATTACGCCTTCTTCTTTCAGAGATTCGATGACCTCTTCTACAAAGAACGGGTTGCCCCTTGTCTTCTCGTAGACAAGTGTGCAGAATTCTTCCGGAACATCCTCCTGCTCCAAGATGTTCTTGATCATCTCTGAGACATCGCTGAGAGACATCCGCTTTAGCTGAATCGATTGAGGCAAACGCTCTCTATTCAATTCCGACAGAACTGGCGACAGGGGATGTTTAGCATCAATGTCAGTGCTGCGATAAACCCCCAAAAGAAGCAAAGATGACCTCTGCACATCACGAGCCAAATAATGCATGAGCAAAAGTGAAGATGGGTCTGTCCATTGCAGGTCGTCGAGAACCACTAGTAGAGGAGTTTCTTGGGAGATGTTGGTGATGAGCTGCGATACCGCCTCAAAGAGCCTGTTCTGTTCTTGCCCAGGACTAATTGGAAGGGACTGGGGAATCGATCTTAGCTTTTGGCTGATCTCTGGAACCAGCTTGGCAACCTCCGCCGGATAATAGCCAACAACCCTGTACAGCTGCTCAGGAGTGCAGGTTTCCAGATAGTCTTTGATGACTTCCTTCCATAGAATGTATGGAGGGACCCCATCCATCCTGAATAGCGCCGGGCATTTGCCGTACAGAACCCGCACTCCGCGTGATTGCGCATAGGCCCCGAGTTCTCTAACCAATCTCGTTTTTCCAATTCCCGCCTCGCCATGAACAAGAACGAGACCCCCTTCACCATGAACTGCCCTGTAAATGGCTTCCTTCAGAACGTTCATTTCTTCAGTTCTATCAACGAGCGGGGCCTCTTTCGTGGCAATAAGCCGAGGAACAGGAACGCGATGACGCTCAAGAGATGCCAAGGAGATCTCTCACACCAATCTATCAACAGAATGCTATTAGATTCTGCGTTCTTATTGCTTGCGGAAGAGCATCTGATTCAATCATAAGCTGATGTAGAACGAAGTGAAAGATGATAGAGAGAACGCACACTGCTTTTCCACAAGGTCGAAAGCCAGTTTTTCAAGCAGTTCTTGTGCTCGATCGCGCGCGCTGAAGAATCTTTCTCGGCATACAAGACTATGTTGGTTGGCAGTCAGTACTTTTTGGAATAGGTGAACAAGGCAAAGCGCGCTAAGCTTTTTAGGTTGCAGATGACTCATTCAATAATGTGGTGAAGGGGGCAATTTTCTGAAAGAAGTGGAGTTGAAGTTGGTTTGTGAGCTGATGAAGAATAGCCGAAGAAGTGATAGGGAACTTGCAAAGGTTCTTGGCGTTTCCCAGCCAACGGTAAGTAGAACGGTGAAGAAGCTGGAGAAAGAGGGAGTCATAAAAGAATACGCCATGATACCCGACTTCACCAAACTTGGATTTCAGATCATGTCCATAGACCTCGCAAGACTGAAAAAGCCCTTTCCTGAACAAAAGCTGATGGAGATTAGAGAACAGGTTCGTCAAACATCAAAGAAAAAACCACTATCAACCATAATTGGCATGAGTGGTATGGGCTGCAATGCTGACAGGGCCGTTGTCGCTTTTCATGAAGACTATTCAGCATACATGGAGTACCTCCAAACGCTAAAACAGCATCCTTTGGTTATAGTTGACCAGGTAGATAGTTTTGTCATAGATCTGAGTGATGGATGTCAATATCTTCCATTGACCCTTTCCAGTCTAGCAGACTACATTACCTACAAGAACAGTCAAAAAACGAAGAAGAATCCTAAAGGTTCAGACAGCTGACTTCTCCAGTTTTATGATTGCCTCCTGTGTTCTGTAAGTTTCCAGAAAGCTCTATCTCCGTTGATTTCAAGGACTCTAGGAGTCATTCATCGATTTGTAGCGGGCGCGTAGAATCAGGTTGGTTGGATAGAGCTTTACCCCAAGCGCGCGCGCGGGTTATTCAACCTTTTTTGGAAGGAGATGGTACGGGTACGGTTGGCGCATGGATGAGAATTTCTTTGGGCATGAATGTGTTGGTCATAGTGGCGATACTGCTGTTTCAAATGCTGATCTGCGTTTTGTGCCAGCCATGAACATGGGCGTTGCAGTTGCCAGTAATAACGGCAGTGCAGAATCAGTGTACATGATTGCTCCTTTCGCGCTAGCGTTGCTGATGGGCAAAGACCCGATGAAGGAGATTCCGATCTTTGAGGTTGAGAGAAAAATGGGCATGCTGGCGGGCGAGTATGAATCCTACAAGGGGATTGCGAAGATATCGGTCGTGAGGAAGGGTGGAATACTGTTTTTGGAGTCGAAGGAAAAGCTGTCCGAACAGAGCCTAGCGTTGATTCCTGAAAGCGACAGACTTGAGAGCTTGAAGTTCTACATGCTTGCAGGCGGGATGAGGATGCCAGCGGAATTTGTCGCAGATTCTCCGGGAAAGATAGACCTTTACATCGAAAGAAACCGATTCCACAAAGTCAAATAACCAGACAAACATGCCTGATCGAATGATCGCGCGCGCTCATGGCCGAATCGGAAGCAAGTGCCTGGGTAGTGAGGGTGCTGCAAGATCATGTTGGAGAGAATAATGTGAACCCGGCTAGCAAAGAGAACCCGATTAAGAATCACCGTGAAGGAACGGCGTTATACGACATCGCGCGCGCTCAGAACTTGTTGAAACTTGATATCTCTTCAACGGATTTTCTGTTCTTGGGCTGGGGTTCTTCAGCGGGATAACCAAGCGATACTAGTGCTACTATCCTCCATTTTTCCGGAATGCCAAGCAGTTCCTTGGCTTTCTCCTCATCGAAGTCTCCTATCCAACATGAACCTACCCTCAAGGCCCAGGCAGCGATGACCATGTTCTGTAATGCAATAGTTGTACTGATTACTGCCCATTTTCCGGCGATGAGATCTTTGTGAGCGCATCCAACAATAGTGACAGGTGCGTCTTTGATGAATCTGTTGAACATGCCTTTAGACAACGCGTTCTTTACCCCAAGATCGTCTACTACGATGAAATGCCATGGTTGCCTGTTTGCTGCCGATGGGGCTTGTCTACCAGCCTCAAGAATCTTGCTTAGAATGTCTTTTGGAATCTCTTTCTGCTCATAACGTCTAATGCTTCTTCTGCTAAGGATGGTATCTATGAGGGACATCAAATCAACTCCAATATGACATACGGAATATTCCATCATGAAAGCTAGGGCATGCCTAAAAACCTTTCTCCTACTTCATTCAGGGAGAAATGACCTGCGAAGCGCGCGAAATGGTACCGATCGATCGAACTGAGTCCCCAAAGCAAGTACTGCTCAATTATGACGCACATCACACTAAAAGGAAGCCCGCTCAAACATCTTCCATCGACCATGCAAATTAGTATTGGAGAAAAGATGCGTTGCCCTACAGTTTCACATACGATTTGACTCGTCTCTCTCAAGGGGTAATCATGCAGATCCTGGAGTCGGCCTACAAGGCAAGACTCCACAGGGTTCTTGGAACCAATGCTAAGAAGCTTGTTAAGGCCTTCAAGCTTGATGAAGTTACTGGACTGAATCTTGCCGACGCTATAACGCTCGTTGAAGACCTCGTTGAAGTGCAAGTAACGAATGCACTTCAGAGGGAAGAGTTTGAGAAGGCTCACCGCAGAGCACTACTTCTTCCTCATTGTGCAAGATCGCACATGGATAGGCAGTGCATGGCAGACTTCGATGCTGCCACCCCCAGTTACAAATGTCGGGCTTGTCGAGACAGCTGTCTGATCAACAAGGCCACGGCGCTTGGCAAAGCAAGAGGTTATGACGTTTACGTAGTTCCAGGTGGAGCTTGCGCAGAAAGAATACTCAAGGAGGGGAAATATGAAGGGGTAGTTGGGGTTGCATGTGGCATGGAGTTGAAAATGGGGCTAGGCCCTTTGAGGAAGCTTGGGATACACGGTCAAGGTGTTATCTTGACGAAGAATGGCTGTGTTAACACGAGTCTCGATCTGCAGAATCTGGAAAGTGTGCTGTAAAGCGCGCGCTTCTACGCGGTGGGCACACACACTGAGACGTGCATTCACGGATGTTATTTCAATGTCATAATGGTTATATATCGCGCGCGCTGCTCTAAAAAACTCGAGAAACGCCCAAAACACAAAAGCAAACAACGTCTGATCGAGGCGGTTTTGCGGAATCTATTGATTATCGAGGATTGATGAAATCATGGGGATAAAATCAAGTTTCGTGATTGCGTGGAGGTCGCTTTCCAGAAGGAAGACAAAGAACCTCAGCGCAATCTTGGCGATAACCTTAGGAGTAACGTTGCTTGTAGGAATCCAAATCACAACGGATACACTCGAAAACTCGTTTTTAACCAACATCCTCCAAAGCCAGGGAGAAGTGGATCTTCGAGTCGCAAACGGCACTGGAGGAACATACCTCAAAGCGGCAGATCAAGCCCTAATAAGCAGTCTAGCCCCCGACGCCGTGGGAATCATGCCAGAGCTATCAACGCAGATCACGGCTGTAGTTGGAAGCCAATTCAACCCAAAGATGCAGGCTGCCGGAATCACATCCGATTATCCGAAGGCTTTCGGCAGCTTCTCAGACTGGAAAACAGGTAGCCAGCTTGACCTTAACACACTTCTCACTGACAATCGCAGTATTCTATTGTCGAGCAAACAAGCTGAAAAACTTGCAATTGACAAAAATGTGACCTTCCCGTTCAACCTAACCACCGAGTTCACCAATCTCATCGCAATATTCACGCCTCCCGTGGTTCCTCTATCAGGCTGGATAGTGAATTCAAACTTCACCAGCGCCAATTATGTTCTTGACAGCAACGAATCCAATCTATTTCTCGAAGCACTACCAGTCAATTTCACCGGGGTTGTAACCGCCTATACACTGGACTGCCCCAAACTGAGCCTGTTAAGCTATTCTCGCGTTAACGTCACAGCAACAGGCACAAACAACACGCTGGTTTCGTTAGGCTTCTCTTTGGATGACGGAAGCGTCTTTTACGCTGCAAACTTCACTAATCCCGCCATTCTTAGTGCCAATCCTTATGATATAAACAGCTTGTCTGAAAGAACACTAAGAGGAGAAGCTTTCCTGGCAATCGTGAGTTCTAACGGAATGCCAGCAAGCGTGAACATAACTGAGATTGCGTTCGAGACCCAATCTCTCGCAGGCTTTTCTCAGGTGCCCATAATCTCGTTCACGTCGGGGCTTTCAAGAGTAGACCTGAAAGTGGTCGGCATCTTCGACTCTAACCGTCCAGGAATAGGATCACAGTATCAAGGAGCCGTTTTCAAACTTGAGCATCTTCAACAATGGATGAGCCTTCAAGACCCCGAGAAAAAAACTGACATAGTGAGCGCCTACCTAGTGTCATATAAGACAGACCACTTCACTCGCGAAATAAGTGAAGACGAACTTAAAGCTAAGGTCGACCTTCTCAAAGAAACAATTCCCGAAGAAACAAACCATCAAACAGGCGAGACGGAAAAAATCTACAAAGTCAATAGCCCACGCCTAAACTTCTTCAACATCGCGGGTTTCATCATCAGTCTCTTGAGCACGATCCTAACGGCCCTTGGATTTCTCGTAACGCTGACGGGAGTCTTGCTGATAACCAACATTCAATTGATGAGCGTGGAAGACCGAGAATTCCAAACCGGCGTCATGCGAGCTGTTGGAGAAAACCGCAGAGGAATATTCCAGTCTATAATGATCGAGAACCTCTTCCAAGGAGCAGTCGGAGGACTCATGGGATTTGCAGGAGGGTTAGCCTTTGGCCAAGCAGTCGCAATGTACCTGGTGGGACTCTTCGGAACTGGAGAATCCAGCGTCCAACCCGTGATCTCCTACCAAGCAGTCGTATTGTCCGTAATCATAGGAGTGACGCTTAGCATAGTAACCGGAATCCTTCCAGCCTTGAGGGCTTCCAAGGTCAACATCGTCGAAGCGCTGAGAGGAATAAGAGTTGCGTTCGGGGCAAAGTCCGGTCGCAATCTTGTTGCCCTGGGCGTGCTAATCATCATAGGCGGAGTTGTCCTCCTTCTCTACAATGGCGTGATCGAACAAGGATATCAGGCCATATGGAGCAGTGAGGGATGGGATACCCTCGAAGAATGGAGAGCAATCATGATTGGTTTTGGGCTGCTCTCAGGGGGCATCGGTCTTGTCCTCTCCAAGTTCATCAGCAGGATAAAGGCCTTCAACATCACAGCCATCGCTCTCTATATCATGCCCACGATCCTTTTCGCGGTGGCTTTGGGCAACTGGATAACCGACATAACCGGAATCCCAATTGAGATTCTAATTATAGGAATAATCGAGATACTCGTTGGATCCATATTGTTTGTTGCCCTCAACCTGCCTGCATTGATGCGCGGCTTAAGGCGCTTTATCATAGGAATCCGGGGTCTAAGAGGAGTTGGCCAAATATCACCATCACTAATATCCTCACACATCACTCGTTCTACGTTGACATTCGCCATATTTGCAATCATACTGACTCTAAACGTTATCGTGGCCACACTGATTCCGACAAATCTTGGAACCGTAACTCAGAAAGAATCAGAATCCAGAGGAATAGACCTGACGGTCTTCCTGAACAAACCCGAGGCGATAGTCAACGGTACATCATATTCTAGTGAACTCTGCAAGATCGACCAGCGTATAACCGACGTTATTGGCTTCAAAACCTTCAAACCAAACACGGATTATACAAAATTCACAGCCTTACAGAATCCCTTCTCTTCCGAGTTCGACGCGAGCAACGACATACTACCCGTCGCCATAGGAGAATTCAAGTCCGAACAGATCCGGGGCAACGCCTCAAACTCCTCAGACGCCAACTGGCGCTACGATTTCTACCTTAGCAGCTTCCCAGACGGAATTCGTCAATCTGTCACGTCGGATCTAACAGACGTCGAAGTTCAAGAGCTATCTAGGAAAGCGTGGGATCAGTTCTTTGATCCCCCTTACAGGATGGCAGCCTACAACGTTTCCTTAGATATACTGGAAATAGCCTCGGGAAAGACAAGTCTTACCGAAATAAGCCTGAGCGAAGATCCATTGAAAGATGTATTGCCCCTCAGATATGACAATGGAACACTCATTGAAAATCCGATAGTATTTACGGATTCATTCGTCCTGCCCGTTGGCCTCCAAGTCTGGATTCCAATGAACACCTCGTCTCAAGGGTTTCCCGTATACCAAAAATTCACGATTGGAGGACACTTGGACACTCAACGGGGCGGAGGGTTCCCTCTTGCGGCGTCCATCGGCTACGCATCGGGGGAACTCGATGTTACTTCAATTTTGGGAACTATTTACCTGCCTGAGTACTGGGCAAACCAAACCAGCTTCTTAGGGGAGGCAAACGGAAAGACCTCATCGTCCAGAGAGCCAAACCAGTACGATTCCTTCCTGGTCAAAACATCATTGTCGATTGACGACCCAGAACTCGAAAACATCGCCCAAAGCATCGAGAAATTCACCAACACAAACGGTCAGGGCTATCGTCTCCTAACAGAGGATGATTTCATATTCGGAAGCGCAACACCGATCTACGCAAGAATTGAAACCACTCTGATGATGACCGATAGGATAAGCTCATTCCTGCAGATCTACGTTTCCTTCGGTCTCGCTATCGGAGCGGTGGGCATGGCAGTCATTTCCATAAGAAACGTCGCCGAAAGAAAACGAGAGATCGGAATGATGAGGGCGATAGGATATCCAAGGAAACAAGTCATGCTTTCAGTTCTCCTGGAACTCGTTGTGCTCGGAATAATCGGTTTAGTCATAGGAATGGTCAACGGTCTCCTTGTAAGCTTGGGTTTCGCTAACCTACAAAACGTAACGCTAATCATCCCGTGGCAACAGCTAGGACTCTACCTGTCTTTCATTGTGCTCATAGCACTACTCGCGGGTTCAATCCCCGCATACATCGCTTCAAGAATTCCGCCTGCAGAAGCATTGAGGTATGTCGGATGAAAAAACCAGACGGTTTGACAATGCCAAGTTCCCAAGAATCGATTCTAGAAATCTCAGATTTGCACAAACGCTACAACCAAAGCAAATCAAACGAGGTGCACGCCCTCAGAGGAATAGACTTGACAATACGAAAAGGAGACATGGCAGCGATAATGGGGGCATCCGGATGTGGAAAAACTACTCTGCTGAACATGGTCGGACACTTGGACCGTCGATCGTCAGGAAAAATCGTGATCGACAGAGTAGATACGTCCACACTTACTGACTCCAAGATGACGGCATTTCGCAGAGACAACATAGGCTTCATCTTCCAGCTGTTCAATCTCTTTCCGTTTCTTACAGCAGTAGAAAACGTGGAAACTCCATTACTGCTTCGAGGCATCAGACCTGGTTTAGCCAGAGAACAGGCCAAGATGCTGCTGCGCGAGCTCGGAATGGGAGATAGACTCTACCATTTGCCCTCTGAACTCTCTGGAGGGCAACAACAAAGAATCGCCATCGCTCGAGCTCTGATCAATCAGCCTGCAATCATCCTAGGGGATGAGCCAACTGGCGACTTAGATTCCACAACAAGCGCGGATGTGATGACGCTCTTCCGCCGAATAAACAAAGTCAACAACCAAACGTTGATTCTTGTAACGCACAACCGCTGGATAGCAGAGCACTGCGATTACATCATCCACATGACCGACGGGCAGGTTGCATCGATAGAAAACGGGCCATTTACAGAGAGGCAGAAGACACAATGAAAACCTACTTTGCCGCGCTGATAAACAAGTCATTGGCTTCAGAAAACTCCAAACTAGCCAAGAAACTGTTAAGAGACTTGAAGAAATCTCTCAGAATGCCCAACTCGAATCTCCACTTCAAAGAACACAACACCTTCATCTTCTTAGCTGCAGACAATCCGCTCAAAGAACCCTTGGGTCAAGAGTCCATCGAAAAGATAGAAGCCAATATGAAACTTCACCTTAAAGAGTACTATCTCGAGCATAAGTCGAACCTGCAAAAGCATCTGAAGGCCAAACAGGAACTGAAGGAAACAGCGCAAATTGTCAAAGAATTCTTGGAAGAGATTGACCCGAAGCTGCCTGAGATATTCAATATTCGACTGAGAAAGGCAATCTCGGAGCTTCCCGAAAAGCACTATGAGCTGCAAAAACAAAGCATCGTTGCCCTTTGGGATTTAACCGAAGAACAGAAAGTGCGAGTCCTCCTTTCGGGATGGACTCATCCGGTCTTCAATGTATTAGAAGCTACAGAAAGCCTCAATCTTGAAGCACTGGTGGACAAGGCAGCGCTGTTCAATTTCTTCTGGATATTCATTCAACCCACCATGGTCAGGCTTAGAGAAATGGACAACATGCTGGAACGGTTGAAGCTAGGCCTACAGGGAACACACTACAAAAGTGACAACGCGAAAGTGCAAGCCAAACTCGAAATGCTCTTCAGGATTCTTTCTGCCAAACTCAGCGCATTTCAAAATGTGGACAAAATCGTCTTCTCTATCTTTGAGCTGTTTAGTGAACCCCAACTCATGAGCGACGAAAACGGCTTGATACGCACCTCTGATGACCTCAAGACATCGTTCAGACAAATGGCGTGGGAAATAAATGAGGGTAAAAGCATGCTATTCGAGCTGCGGGAAAAACTCGAAGAATGCCAAAAGAGCCTGCGAGAGTACTTGGATGAAACAAAGAACGGGGTCAAGACGACTAAATCAATGGACGAATTCCGACTTTCGCTCCTAACAATAGCTGAATTGACTTCTGACTTGTTCATTGAAGCCGAATTGCTGAAAATGTGGATAGACTTCTTTGGCTCGGACCTGCCTTACTTCACCTACCAAACCAAACTCTTCGGCGAACAGGCTTTTCAAGATACAAAAACATCCAAAGACAACGTAATCTCAGTCCGAGGTTTAGCAAAGAACTACAACCTTGGACGAACCACGGTATACGCTCTCAGGGGAGTAGATCTTGACGTCAGAGAAGGAGAATTCCTGGCAATAGTTGGCAATTCGGGAGCTGGAAAGACCACCCTTCTAAACTGCATGGCAGGACTAGACGAGCCCGACTACGGGATCGTTCTGTTCAGAGGAAAAAACCTGCATAAGATGACTGACCAGGAGAGATCAAACACCCGATTATTAGATATGGGCTTCATCTTTCAAAGCTACGCTTTACTGCCCCACTACAACGCTCGTGAGAATGTTGCGCTACCCGCTGATCTAGCAGGCCTCAGCCGAGACCTGAAAACTCGTATAGAAGGACTCATCAAAGGTGTAGGAATCAGTGAACAAGCCAAGCAATACCCAGCCCAACTAAGCGGAGGTCAGATGCAACGCGTAGCGATAGCGCGCGCATTGACGAACCGGCCGAAAGTGTTATTCGCAGATGAACCCACGGGCGACCTAGACTCAGAAACCGGCAAACAAGTCATGGAGCTCATCAAGAAGTTCCATGAGGAAACGAAAACTACGATCATAGTCATTACTCACGAGCAATCCATCGCTGACTACGCAGAAAGACAAATCATATTGGAAGACGGGATAATCGCAAAGAGCAAGCGCGTGGCAAGAAAGCCCAACGCGCACGGGCTGAACGCAAAGAGGTAAGAAATAGCTGACAGGAAACAGACCCTTGAAGTTTCAAACAATCAGAAACGCTGTTTCTGACTTCGTAAAGAATCGCGCGCGCGGGAACACATGCCCTTGATATCTATCTCAAATATGCCCTAACAAGAACGATTCATATTTCGGCTCATGGCGGATCCAATGAGAACGATGAGACCGTTTTGTAAGCTGGGAAAAGTCCTTTTGAATTGAAAGATTTGAGGGGCGTTGTTTCAGAATGGGAGAAACAAGGTCTAGATCGACCCATTCTCGTGGTTCTATCTGCATGCGACGCAGGTCACTTAGACCTAATCAAAACTCTTTCACGTAAGACTCTTTCATCTAAAGAGTGCATGTATTGCGCGCGCGCATAGCATAACCGGAAACAACATAATTAATAACGCACAGGGCATAAGCCTGTCTGGTTCTTCCAACAATACTAGTGCTGGAAACAATATAGTTGCCAATGAATTTGGCATCGGGCTGGGTTGGTCCTCAAATAACAGCATTTTTGGAAATAACATAGAAAGCAACTGGTATGGCATCTCACTTAGCGACTCTTCAAACAACAGCATAATCGGAAACAACCTGACACCAAACAGCCAGTATGGTATCAACCTCAGTACTTCTTCCGGTAATAGATTTCATCATAATAACTCCATCAACAACACATGGCAAGTAGACACGTACGCAGATAACAACACTTGGGATTATGGTTATCCTTCTGGAGGAAACTACTGGAACGACTATTCGACAAGGTA
>Ga0209253_10003460_pt1 | contig 13876 bp, 14 predicted proteins | sample FrelakmetBRP12BR_FD_187145 | JGI IMG/M metagenome (GOLD analysis project Ga0209253, IMG submission 187145) | Freshwater lake sediment microbial communities from the University of Notre Dame, USA, for methane emissions studies - BRP12 BR (SPAdes)... | ecosystem: Environmental > Aquatic >...
GGAGGCGCTGGTGCGCGCGCTCACCGAGCCCGGGCGCCACGGCCTCGTCGCCGGCATGGCCGCGGTCCTCGCCGCGGTCACGTTCGGCGCCGTGCTCGCCTGGTTTCGCGCGGAACGGAGCGCGCCCACCTCAGGCTGAACGGAACGGCGCTAGCTGTGAAGCGTCAAGAGGTTGTTATCGTTTTGCATGCGGTAGGCGCATGAATGGACTCGTCGTTGCCGCGCAGGCGGGAACCCAGCGGCTTTGGCTCTTCGCTCGCAAAGGCACGACGCCGGGTCCCCGCTTTCGCGGGGACGACGGTTGAGCCAGATTCACGCATCACGGAAACAACGTCCTGAAGCTTCACAGCTAGCCACCATCGGCCGCGTCCGCGCCACCGCGTTCGCAGCGGTGACGAGTTCCTCGTCCGTCGTCAGGATGTCCGGGCACAGCCGCAGGTAACGACCCCGCGCGTCGGTGACCACCCCCGCCGCGCGCAGCGCGTCGGCCCACGCTTCTGCCCCCGCGTCGTCGACGACGACGAACGCGCCCCGGTCCTCGGTGCCGCCGGTCGCCGGCACGCCTTTATCCGCGAGCAGGCCGACCAACCGCCGCTGCAACGCGAGCGACCACGCGCGCACGCGCGCGGTTCCGAGCGCCAACGCCAGGACCTGGCCGGCCCGCGCCTGATAGAACGGGAGCACCGGCGGCGTCGATTCGAGGAACGCGTCGCCGCCCGCACCGTACTCCGGCGGATCGGGACGCCGGTAGGCGAACGGATCGCGCTTCGCGAACCAGCCGGTGTCGAGCGTGCGCAGCCGTCCGTCGAGGTGGCGCGGATGCAGGTAGACAAAGCACGCGCCCGGGCCGCCGCGCAGGTACTTGTATGCGCCACCTACGGCGAAGTCCGCGTCGAGCGCGGCGACGTCGAACGGATAGACGCCGAGCGCGTGATACGTATCGAGCAGGATGTGCCCGCCCGCCGCGTGCGTTGCCGCGACGATGTCGGGCAGGTCGGCGATCCGCTGGCCCGAATTGAAGATCACTTGCGACACCACGACGAGGTCCGCACGCGTCCCGATGGCGGCGACGATGTCCGCGGTTGCGAAGAGGCCGTCGGCGCGCGGCTCGACCAGCGTCAGCGCGATGCGTCCGCGACGCGCGTACTCGCGCAGGATCACGTCGAGCGAGTCGAACTCGCCGCGCGTGGCGACGACGCGCGGCACGGCGTCGTACGTATTGAGGATCGCGCGCAAGCCCTGTCCGGCGCTCGTCTTGGGGACGACGCAGTCCGCGCGCGGCGCGCCGATGAGCCGCGCAAGCCGTCCGCGGTACCCCTGCATCTCCGCGTCCCACGCATCCCATGCGCCGCCCATCTGCGCGTACCAGGCGGCGACCCCTTCCCGAACGTCCTCGTCGGTCGCGTCGAGCGGGCGCCCGAGCGAATGGTTGGCGAGATAGATGCGTTCGCGCCATGCGGTGCGCACGCGGGAGAAGAGCGGCGCGACGTGGCGCGCGAGCGCGTCGTGCGCCAGCGGACCCGGACCGAGCGCAGCGACGGCGGCTTCGATGCGTTCGATGGTGGTGGCAGGTGCGTTCATGCTCACGTTACGTTGGGCGTTACTCGATCGCGCGATTTGTTCTCCGTCGTTCCCGCGAAGGCGGGAACCCAGCGACTTTCGTCGCACGCCACTGGGTCCTCGCCCCCGACCACCCCACTCGAGGGCAGGCTCTTCGCGGGGACGACGGGAGTCTTGCGGCTGTTTTCGCTCATTTCGGCAAACACCAGCAGTGTGCCGCGCGGGCGCATCCGCCGTCACTTGCCGCCGATGACGGTCCGCACGTCGATCAGTTCCGGAAAGAATGCATGGTCGAGCGCGCGCTTGAGATAGGTGACGCCCGACGACCCGCCCGTGCCCGTCTTGTGGCCGATGATCCGCTCGACCGTCTTCATGTGCCGGAAGCGCCACAGCTGGAAGCTCTCCTCGACGTCGACCAGCTTCTCGCACATGTCGTAGGCATCCCACCACTCGCGCGGGTGCTCGTAGATCGTGCGGAAGACCGCGACGAGATCCGGATCGCGCTCGTACGGCAGCGTGAAGTCGCGCTCGACGCACGCGGCCGGCACCGGCAGACCGCGGCGCGCGAGATGTCGCAGGAACTCGTCGTACAGCGACGGCGAACGCAGCAGCGCGTCGAGTTCCGCGAACGTCGCCGCGTCGTGCCGGAACACGTCGAGCATTCGCGCGTTCTTGCCGCCCAGCAGGAACTCGAGCGCGCGGTACTGCGCGGACTGGAAGCCGGACGAGCTGCCGAGCGCCGGGCGGAACGCGTCGTATTCGGAGGGCGTCAGCGTCTCGAGCACCGCCCACTGCTCGAACAGCTGCTTCTGGATGAGCTTCACGCGCGCGAGGATCTTGAAGCAGGGCTCGAGCGCGTCGGCCTGCACGAACGCGATCGCCGCCTTGAGCTCGTGGATCATCAGCTTCATCCACAGCTCGGACACCTGGTGCTGGACGATGAACAGCATCTCGTCGTGCCGCGGCGTTCCATCCGCCCCGCCGGACCGCGGCAGCTGCGCCGCGAGCAGGCGGTCGAGCCGCAGGTAGCCGCCGTAGGTAAGCCGGTCGGCCAGGTCGGTGACGATGCCGGGTTCGAGATCGTGCGTGCTCATGGGGCGAAGGCTGCGCGAATGGGCGGCCCCGAGTATACGCGCGGCCATCGCGGCCGCCGCGCGCCGTTCGGGAGCCCGGGACGCCGCCCACGCCGCCCTGCCGCGACTGCGCCACGCCAAGGCGCGATTCGTCGCAGCGCGCCCGTCGGCGCGACGCCGTTTGCTACCATCCGCCCCGATGCCGCACTCGCGCCTCGCCGTCGTCGTCATTGCCATCGCCGCGGCGCTGCTTGCGGTCGCGTGCGGCAACGACGTCGCGCGACGGCGCAGCCTGGCGCTCGCGGAATGCCGGCTGCCGAACCTCGCGACGGCCGCGCAGTGCGGTGAGCTGGAAGTCCCCGAGGATCGCACGAAACCGGACGGGAGGAAGATCAGGATCTTCGCGGCAGTGCTCCCCGCCAACACGGTGACGCCGAAGGACGATCCGCTCCTGATCATCGCAGGGGGCCCGGGACAGGCCGCGTCGTACCTCGCGCCGTTCGCGACGCGCCTCACGGAGTTGCGCCGCACGCGCGACGTCGTGCTGATCGACCAGCGCGGCACCGGCCGCTCGTCGCCGCTCACGTGCCAGGCATTCAAGCCGCGCGAAGACGAGGCGTTCGACGTCGATCCGCTGCCGCGCGCGCGCCAGTGCGTGCAGGAACTCGCCGCGCAGGGCGTCGACGCTGCGCAGTACACGACGACCGCGTGGATCGCGGACCTCGAGGCGATGCGTGTCGCGCTCGGCTACCCGCGCTGGAACCTGTGGGGCGGCAGCTACGGCACGCGCGTCGCGCTCGAATACCTGCGCCGACACCCGGGCGTCATCCGCACGGTCACGCTGGACGGCGTCGCGCCGCCGTCGCTGGTGATCTCGCTCGACGTCTGGCGCACGCGCCAGGACGCGCTGCAGGCGATCCTCGAAGCATGCTCCGCATCCACATCGTGCCGCGCCGCGCATCCCGGCGTCGCGGCGTCCCTTGCGCGCATCGAAGCGTTTCTCGGGCCGAACGGCCGCGACATGGACGTCGCCGATCCGCGCACCGCGGCCATCGAGCGCCATCACGTCACGTTCGACGTGGTGCTGGGCGCGCTGCAGCCGCTCACGTACACGCCCGAAACGGCGAGCCTGCTGCCCGAGATGCTGGCGCTCGCCGCGGGGGGCGACCTGGGCCCCATTATCGCGTCCAATCCGGCGTTGTCGGGCAACCTTGCCGAGCAGATGAACGCGGCGCTGCACTTCTCGGTCACGTGCGCCGAGGACGTGCCCCGCATCCGCCCCGGCACGGAAAAGGAGACTCTCGCGGGCCTGCCGACGCGGCGACTCGCGGAGCAGACCATCGCTGTCTGCGGCGTGTGGCCGCGCGGCACGATGCCGGCCGACTTCGCCGCGCCGGTCGCGAGCGACAAGCCGGTGCTCCTGCTGTCCGGTGGCATGGATCCGGTGACGCCACCGGCGTACGGCACCGAGGTCGCGAAGGGCTTCCCGAACAGCCGACACGTGATCGCGCCGGGCTATGGCCACATCGTTTCCATGCACGGCTGCGGTCCGCGCCTCCTCGGCGCCTTCGTCGACGCCGGCGGCGCCGCGAAGCTGCCCGAGGCGTGCATCACGCAATTCGAGCAGAGCGTGCGTCCGTACCTGTGGCCGAACCGCCTCGGGCCGCAGCCATGATCCGCGTCGAAGGCCTCGTCAAGTCGTTCGGCAGGAAGCGCGAAGTCCAGGCGGTGCGCGACGTGTCGTTCGTCGCGCCGGACGGCCAGATCACGGGGCTGCTCGGGCCGAACGGCGCGGGCAAGACCACGCTGCTGCGGATGCTCGCGACGCTGATGATTCCCGACGCGGGCTCGGCGAGCATCGGCGGCCTCGACGTCGTGCGCGATCGCTTCGCGGTGCGCGAGCGCATCGGCGTGCTGTCGGACGCGCGGGGGTTGTATCCGCGCCTGACCGCGCGCGAGAACATCCGCTACTACGGCGAGCTGCACGGCCTGTCGGGTGCTGCGCTCGACGGCCGGATCGACGCGCTGGTCACCACACTCGGCCTGACCGCACTCGCCGACCGCCGCACGCAGGGGTTCTCGCAGGGCGAGAAGATGAAGGTTGCGATCGCCCGCGCGCTCGTCCACGATCCGTCGACGGTGCTGCTCGACGAGCCCACGAACGGACTCGACATCATGAGCGTGCGCGCGCTGCGTGAGCAGCTGCGGGGACTGCGCGGCGCGGGCAAGTGCCTGCTGTTCTCGTCGCACGTGATGCAGGAAGTGGCCGCGCTGTGCGACCGCATCGTGATCCTCGGCGCCGGGCGTGTCGTCGCCGAAGGCACCGCGCAGGAGTTGATCGCGCAAAGCGGCGCGGCCTCGCTCGAGGACGCGTTCGTGACGCTGCTGGGCAGCGGAGAGGGGCTGGCGGCATGAGCACTGACAGGCCGCCCCAAGGTGCGAGTTCCGCCCCCATCGGGGGCAGCGCAGCGGCGACCGCCGCAAGCGCGGGGGGCCCATGAGCGCAGTGATCGCCCAGGGCGCAGCGTGGTCGCGCGTCGCGGCCGTGGTCCGCAAGGAGGTCCGCGACGCGGTGCGAGACCGCCGTACGCTGCTGGTATCGCTGCTGACGGCGGCGGCGGCCGGGCCGATCTTCCTGATGCTGATCTTCAACCTCATCGCGCGGCAGGCCGATCGCGCGCGCGAGCTGCAGCTGCCCGTCGTCGGCATCCAGCACGCGCCCGCGCTCGCGGCGTTTCTCGAGCGCAACCAGGCCACGCTGTCGCCGGCGCCCGTCGACTACGAAGCGAAGCTCCGCGCCGGCGACCTCGATGTCGTGCTCGTCGTCGACGACCAGTTCGCGGGCGACGTCGCGCAAGGCAAGCAGGGCACGGTGCGCCTCGTGTCCGACCGCTCGCGCGACCGCGCACAGGCGTCGATCCGGCAGGCCGAGAACCTGCTGCGCGCTTACAACCGGCAATGGGGCACGCAGCGTCTGTTGCTGCGCGGCGTCGCGCCGTATGTCGGCAATCCGCTCAACGTCGAGGACGTCGACCTCGCCACGCCGCAGCAGTCGGGCGCCATCATCCTCTTCCTGGTCGCGTTCTACGCGCTGCTCGCGTCGATCATGGGAGGTCTGGCGGCTGCGCTCGACACGACGGCGGGCGAGCGCGAGCGCCAATCGCTCGAGCCGCTGCTGATGACGCCCGCGCGACCGATGGAGCTCGTCGTCGGCAAATGGGTGGCCGTGGTGCTGTTCAACGCGCTCGTCGTCGTGATCACGCTCGCGGGGTTCTACCTGACGCTGACATTTGCGCCGCTGCCGCCGGTCGGCGCGCCGTTCCTGTTCAGCGCGCGCGAGTTCGGCCGCTTCCTCGTCGTGCTGCTGCCGATGATGCTGCTGGTCCCGTCCGTGCTGCTGTATGTCGGCAGCCGTGGCCGCACGTTCAAGGAGGCGCAGGCGAACGTGTCGGTGCTACTGTTCGTCCTGTCGCTCGTGCCGGCCGTCCAGCTCTTCCTGCAGCAGAAGGAGCCGGACTGGCTGGTGCTCGTGCCGGTGTCCGGCCAGTACACGCTGCTGAAGCTCGCGCTGCGCGGCGAGACGATTCCACTGTCGCAGCTCGCGCTGTCGTACGTGGTCCCGGCGCTGCTCACCGTCGTCGCGCTGGCGGCGGTCGCGCGCCTGCTCTCCCGCGAAGCGAACTTCGCGTCGCGCTGACGCGGCGCGCCGGCGCGCGTGCGAGAATCGCCTCCGTGCCGCGCCCCCGCAAGACCGCCGCCGCCGTGCCGTCCGCGTCTCCGTCGCCGGAGATGATGGATACGCGCGAGGTCGCCGCGTACCTGCGGCTCAAGGAGCGGCGCGTCTACGACCTCGTGAAGACGAACGCGCTGCCGCATATCCGCGCCACGGGGAAGCTCCTGTTCCCGCGCGCGCAGATCGACGCGTGGCTTGCCGCCAAGGCGGGGACGCCCGCCGCGGCCCCGGCGGCCGCGCCGCCGATCGTCGCGGGCAGCCACGACCCGCTGCTCGAGTGGGCGGTGCGCGAGTCGGGCAGCGGGCTCGCCGTGCTCGCCTGCGGCAGCCGCGCGGGGCTCGATCGCCTGGCGCGTCATGAAGCGATGCTCGCGGCCGTGCACTGGCTCGATCCCGGGACCGGCGAATACAACGTGCCGCTGGTGCGCGCGCGCCTGCCCGGCGCCGAACTCGTCGTCGTGGAATGGGCGCGGCGCGTGCAGGGGCTGCTGCTCGCCGCCGGCAATCCGCTCAAGGTCAAGGGACTGCGGGACCTGGCGCGCAGGAAGGCCCGCGTGATCGGGCGCCAGGACGAAGCCGGAAGCCAGCAGCTGCTGCTGCACCTGCTCGCGCAGGCCGGCATCGCGCGCGCGGACCTCGCGTGGACGGCGCGGCCGGCGCTCGCGGAGACGGACCTCGCCGCGGCGATCCACGACGGCCGCGCCGATGCCGGCGTCGCGATCGAGGCGGCCGCGCGCGCCCACGGACTCGCGTTCATCCGGCTCACCGACGAGCGCCTCGACCTCGTCGTCCGCCGTCGTGATTACTTCGAGCCGCCCGTGCAGGCGCTGCTCGCGTTCGCGCGCACGGAGGAGTTCACCGCGCACGCGCTCGCGATGGGCGGCTACGACGTCGGGACGACCGGACGCGTCGTGTTCAACGCCTGACAGGCTGCTGAAGAGCGTCGACGATTCCCCCTCATTGGCCTCGTTCCGAGCGAAGCGAGGAATCTGCTGTCGGTAGTTGGTTGCTCTCGTCCAGAAGCAGGTTCCTCGCTTCGCTCGGAATGAGGCGCGGAGGAGAAGCCGTTGGACTCCTTGCGCAAACCGACGAAGGCCTCGCCAACGAAGCCCTCGCGCGTCGTTACCCCCCTTTGCCGTTCGGGAAGAACAGCTGCTCGCCGCCGATCTTGTAGCTTGCGATCGCGGCCTGTCCCTGCGGCGAGACCACCCAGTCGACGAACTGCTGGCCGAGGTCCTTCTTCACGTGCGGATGCTTTTCCGGACTCACCAGCATCACGCCGTACTGGTTGAAGAGCTTCTGGTCGCCCTCGACGAGGATCGCGAGGTCGCCGCGGTTCCGGAACGACAGCCACGTGCCGCGGTCGGTCAGCACGTAGCCGTTCATCGACGACGCCGTGTTGAGCGTCGGGCCCATGCCGGAACCGGTGTCCTTGTACCAGGCGCCCTTCTTCGCGTCCAAGTCGACACCAGCGGCTTTCCAGTAGCGCAGCTCGGCGGCATGCGTGCCGCTCTTGTCGCCGCGCGACACGAACGGCGCCTGCGCCGCCGCGATCTTCTGCATTGCGACGAGAATGTCCTTGCCGCCCGCGATCTTGGCCGGGTCGCTCCTCGGGCCGACGAGCACGAAGTCGTTGTACATGACGGGCAGGCGTTTGACGCCGAAGCCCTCGGCGACGAACTTCTCCTCGGCCGCCTGGTCGTGGACGAACACGACGTCGGCGTCACCGCGGCGCGCCATGTCGAGCGCCTGGCCAGTGCCGAGCGCGACCACGCGCACCTTGATGCCGGTGTCCTTCTCGAACATCGGCAGCAGGTGCGCGAACAATCCGGACTGTTCCGTCGATGTCGTCGACGACACCACGATGAACTTCTCCTGCGCACTCGTCACATGCGCCCCGAGCAGGAGGCACAGCCCGGCAAGTCCGGCCAGCAAATTACGTCGCATCACAATCGTTCTCCTTCGAGGAAAGCCGCCGCTTCCGTGGTTCGCGGCGCGTTGAAAAATTCGTGGGCCGGCGACTGCTCGACCAGCCGGCCCTCCTGCAGGAACACCACGTCCCGCGCGAGGCGCTTGGCCTGTGCGAGGTTGTGCGTTGTCATGACGATCGTCGTGCCGCGTGCGTGGATGCCCCGGACGATCTCCTCGACCGCGCGGCTCGCCTTCGGGTCGAGGCTCGCCGTCGGCTCGTCGAGGAACAGCGCTTCGGGCCGCAGCGCCCAGGCGCGCGCGAGCGCCAGCCGTTGCTGCTCGCCGCCCGACAGCACGCGCGCGGACCGCGCCGCGAGCGGACGCAGGCCGACTTCTCCCAGCGCGTCGTCGATCCGCGCGTCCGCTTCGGCGCCCCGCACGCCCGCGAGATCGAGCGCATAGCGGATGTTCGCGGCGGCCGAACGGCGCAGCAACACCGCGCGCTGGAACACCATCGCGTGGCCGCCGGGCCGGGTCGGCGCACCGCCCCAGGTGATCGTGCCCGCGGATGGCGTCAGCAGCCCGTGCAGCACGCGCAGCAGCGTGCTCTTGCCCGAGCCGTTGGGGCCGAGGATCAGCGTGCAGGTGCCGCGCACGATCGTCAGGTCGACGCCGTGCAGGATGCGCGTTCCGTTGCGCTCGATGGCGATCCCCGCGCATGCGATCGGCAGTCCCGTTGCCCGGTCCGGGTCAGCCATAGCGGACGCGCGCCCAGTCCCGCGTGTATTGCGCCAGCGCGTTGACGATCAGCACGAGGGCAATCAGCACGAGGCCGAGCGCCAGCGCCAGCGGCAGGTCGCCCTTGCTCGTCTCGAGCGCGATCGTCGTCGTCATCACGCGCGTGACGCCGTCGATGTTGCCGCCGACGATCATCACGGCGCCCACCTCGGCGATCGCGCGGCCGAACCCGGCGAGCAGCACGATCGCGAGCGAGAAGCGGGTGTCCCAAAGCAGCGTGAGCACGGCGACGCGGGTCGGCGCGCCGAGCGACAGCAGCTGCTCGCGGTATTCGCCCCATGCGTCGGCGACGATCTGCCGCGACAGCGCGGCGATGATGGGCGTGATGAGGATCGTCTGCGCGACGATCATCGCGGTGGGCGTGAACAGGATGCCGAACATCCCGAGCGGGCCCGCGCGCGACAGCAGCAGGTAGACGACGAGGCCCACGACCACGGGCGGCAGCCCCATCAGCGCGTTGAGCACGACGGTCAGCGCCTGGCGCCCGGAAAACCGGCCGACCGCGATCGCCGCGCCGATCGGCAAACCGATGCACGCGGAGAGCACGGTCGCAGTGAGGCTCACGCGCAGCGACAGCAGCACGATCTCCACCAGCTTCGGGTCGAAGTGCGTGACCAGCCCGGCCGCGAGCGAGAGGCTGTCCGAGAACGTGTTCATCGGGGCGCAGGTGAGTGCAAAACGTGCATTATGACTGCATTTTTATGCAATCCGTACTGGACGCCACGAAAAACCCGGGAATGCCGGGCGCCCGCACTGCATAGACCGCGGTCCCCGGGCGCGGTCCGGCGCGCGGCGAAGGGCGCCGGTTTGCCGCGGGACGCGAGAGCGAGTAACGTGGCGGCCGCCCTCCACCGCCGACCCGGGACCGCCCCATGATTCGCCTCTGCCTCATCGTGCTCACATCACTCGCGACATCCATCGCGTTCGCGCAGGGCCTCGACGGCCGCCTGAAGAAGATCGCGGACACCAAGACCATCACGATCGCCCACCGGACGGACGCGCCGCCGTTCAGCTTCGTCGACGCGAACAAGGAGATCACCGGCTTTTCGGTCGACCTGTGCCGGAAGATCGTCGCGTCGATCGAGCGGCAGCTCGGCGTATCCGGCCTCAAGGTCCGGTACGTGCCCGTCACGTCGCAGTCGCGGTTCGACACGGTCGCCAAGGGGCAGGCCGACATGGAATGCGGCGCCAGCACGGTCACGCTGTCGCGGATGAAGACCGTCGACTTCTCGAGCTTCATCTTCCTCGAGACGACGGGGCTCATGGCCAAGGCGTCCGCGGGGTTCCAGTCGCTGGCGGACCTCGGGGGCAAGCGCATCGCCGTGATCGGCGGCACGACCAACGAGCGCGCCGTGAACAACGAGGTGAAGCGGCGCCAGATCAGCGCCACGGTCGTGCCGGTGAAAACCAGCCAGGAGGGGATCGCCGCGCTCGAAAGCGGCGCCGCCGACGCGTTCGCCAGCGACGTGCTGCTGCTGATCGGCAGCGTGGCCCTCGCCAAGGATCCCAAGGCGCTGGCGCTGCTGAACGACAAGCTCTCGGTCGAGCCCTACGGCATCGTGCTGCCGCGCGGGGACTATGCGTTCCGCCTGGCCGTGAACACGGCGCTGTCGCAGATCTACCGGAGCGACGACATCGACACGATCTTCAACCGCTGGTTCGGATCGTTCGGCAAGCCGACGCCGCTGACCGAAGCCGTCTACATCCTTGGCTCGATTCCGGAATGACAGGGCGACCCTTCAAGGCTCTCGCCGTGGCCGCCACCCTACGCGGCCTTTGCGCGCTCGGCGTGGCCGCGGCGCTGCTGCTCGGCGCCATCGGTTGCGCGGCACCGGCGCCCGACTCCGACCGCGCGGACAGAAACGCCAGGAAGCAGTCCGAACTCTCCGAAATGGAGGCGATCGGCCAGCGCAACGACGACCGTCCGCTGGTCAAGTGACGCGGGCGGCTTGCGCCTCGCGGTCCGGTTAGCAGGCTGTTCAGAAGCGTCGACGAATCCCTCTCATCTGCCTCATTCCGAAGCGAAGCGAGGAACCTGCTGTTGGCAATTGGATGATGTTTCGTTCAGAAGCAGGTTTCTCGCGGAGCTTGTCGTGAGCGCATGCGAAGGGCTCGAAATGAGGGCCGGGGTACAGTGAAGGCGCGAATTCCAACAGCTTGTCAGAAGCCGAAGATTCTCTGCGCGTTGCGCCCGCGGACCTTGTCGCGCATCGTGTCGGGCAGCGCGTTCACCCGCGCCAGGCAGCCCGGCATGTCGCCGATCGTGTGCGGATAGTCGGAGCCGTACATGACGTTGTCGGCGCCGAATACCTTCATGCACAGCTCGAGCACCTCGGGCGCGAACACGACCGCGTCGGCGTAGATCTGCGGCAGGTAGGTGCTCGGCCGCCGCGCGATCTTCTCGCGGCACGCCGGAATGTTGTCGTAGCACTGGTCCATCCGCGACACGAGGTAGGGCAGCGCGCCGCCGCCGTGCGCCGCGATGATCTTGAGGCGCGGATAGCGGTCGAAGAAGCCGTCGTAGATCATGCGCGCCGTCGCGAGCGACGTGTCGAACGTGAACCCGATGGACGCGGTGAGCTGGAAGCGCGCCATGTCCATCTCGGCGACCCCGGGCGGTGCGGTCGGATGCACGAGCACGGGCAGCGCCTTCGCGTCGATCGCGGCCCATATCGGCGCGAACGCCGCGTCCGTGAGCGGGACCCCGCCGATGTTCGCGAGGACCATGACGCCCGCCGCGCCCGCCTTGTGCGCGCGCTCGAGCTCCGCGAGCGCGAGTTCCGGGTACTGCCACGGCAGCGACGCGAACCAGCGCAGCCGGTCCGGATGCGCCGCCTGCGCGGCCGCCATGTCGTCGTTCATGATCCTGGCCGCCTGGTTGCTCACGTTGGGGCCGCCCCAGAAGCAGTTCGGGCACGTGAGCGACACGACGCAGATGTCCACGCCGCACTCGTCCATCGTCTTCAGGCGCAGCCCGTAGTCGAACATCGGCGGGACCGGGGTCATGAACGGCGCGCCATCCAGGTGGATCGCGCGCAGGCCGCCGGACACGGCCTTCACCGTGTAGCGCGGGCCGCCGTGCTGCTGCAGAAGCTGGAACCAGGCCTCGGTGAGGCAATGCGTGTGTACGTCGATGACGGGACTTGGCACGTGGACCTCGCTATCGTGGATCGGGAGCGTTGCACGGAGAACGAACCGCGACCGCGGCGGCACGTTGCTCGTTATGTGGCGTCAAGAGGTTGTTGTCGTGTTGCATGCAGCAGGCGCATGAGCGGACTCGTCGTTCCCGCGAAGGCGGGAACCCAGCGGCTCCCGCTTTTCTTTCGCAAAGGAGAGGCACGACGCTGGGTCCCCGCCTTCGCGGGGACGACGGTCGAGGCAGGTTCATGCATCACGGAAACATCGCCCTGGAACCTCACAACTAGTCGACCTTCGCGCCGGAATCCTTGATGGCCTTCGCCCACAGCGGCTGCTCGGCGGCGATCATCGCGGCGAACTGCTCGGGCGTCTGCGGCGGGAAGGGGTCCATGCCGAACTTCACGAGCTGCTCCTTGAAGTCCGGGGACGCCTGGATCTTCTGCAGCTCGTCGGACAGGCGCGCGACGATTTCCTTGGGCGTGCCCGCCGGCGCGACGATGCCCTGCCACGCCTGCCAGTCGAAGCCCGCCACGGTCGCCGCGATCGGCGGCACGCCGGACACGAGCGTCGTCGGTTTCGCCGCGGACGTGCCGAGCGCCGTCACCTTGCCGGCCTGGATGTTCGGCACCGCCACCGTCGCGTCGGAGAACATGACCTGGACGTTGCCGCCCAGCAGGTCCGTCAGCGCGGCCGGCGTGCCCTTGTAGGGGACGTGCTGGATCGTGAGGCCGTACTGCGTCTTCAGCGTTTCCATGAAGAGCTGGTGCGGGCTGCCGCTGCCGACCGACGCGTAGTTGTACTTGCCCGGATCGCGCTTGATCGCGTCGATCATCTCCGCGACAGTCTTGGCGGGGAACGCCGGATTCGCGATGAGGAAGAAGTTGACGGTGCCGACCGGCGACACCGGCGCGAAATCCTTCACCGGATTGACGGGCGACGGCCGGTACAGCGCCGGGCTGATGCCGAGCGTCGTGCTCGTCGCCATCAGCAGCGTGTAGCCGTCGGGCGGCTGCTTCGCGACGAACTCGGCGCCGACGAGCGTGCCCGCGCCCGGCTTGTTCTCGACGACGACCGGCTGCTTGAGCGCGGTCCCCAGCCGCTCGCCGATCGCGCGCGCGAGGAGGTCGGTGAGCGCGCCAGGCGGGTACGGCACCACGAGCTTGATCGGGCGCGTCGGATACGCGGACTGCGCCTGCGCGAAAGGCGCGAGCAGCGCCAACGCGAGGCAGGCAGCGGCGCGGCAGAGGCCGCGAGGTAATGCACGCATGGGATGGACACCGTGGACGGAAGGCACGCAAGTTTCGGGACCGGCGCGCGCGGTGTCAAGCGCAATCGCCGCGCGCGACCCCGAACGCTATACTCGCGCCGCATGCTTCCGGAGGGGCGATGACCGCCGCAGCGATGGAACCCGCAGGCTCGCCGCCGCGCGGGATGGACGCCGCCGAGTGGGCGGTCCGCGTGGACCTCGCCGCCTGCTACCGGCTGGCCGCGCACTTCGGCCTGACCGACCTCGTCTACACGCACATCTCCGCCCGCGTGCCCGGGCACGACGCGCACTTCCTCATCAACGCGTACGGACTGCTCTTCGACGAAATCACCGCGTCGAGCCTGGTGAAGGTCAATACGGACGGGACCGTGGTCGCGGATCCGACCGGCCTCGGCA
>Ga0209253_10003461_pt1 | contig 13875 bp, 9 predicted proteins | sample FrelakmetBRP12BR_FD_187145 | JGI IMG/M metagenome (GOLD analysis project Ga0209253, IMG submission 187145) | Freshwater lake sediment microbial communities from the University of Notre Dame, USA, for methane emissions studies - BRP12 BR (SPAdes)... | ecosystem: Environmental > Aquatic >...
CGTTGGGCGCCAGAGGCGCTACGGCGGCTTCCTCGAAATGCGCGACTTGTGCCTGGCCGACGAGGCGCTGCCAGCCGCGGTAGCTTGGAAAACGCAAGCGCGCCCGAAACTCCCGGAAAGTCGGACGTGGATCTTCGGTGTCCACGAAAACCGACACCCCGTCGACGCCTCGCGCACCGAGGTTCTTCACCACGGCGCGATACTCGAACGGCTGGCCGACTGTGACCACGCGGGGCAGTTCGCGCGTCACATCGAAAGGCCGCTGAATGAACCAGGCGGCGAGGACAGACGCGGCAAGCGACGCGAGCAGCAATGCGAAGATCTGGTAGGCCAGGGTCTGATGGGTGTCGATGCCCAGGGCGCCCGCAACGATGAGCGTACCCAGAGCGACCAGGCCGGCCTTCGTGAATCGGCGCTGGATCCAGAACGAGGCGCCGGAGAGCCGGTACAGGACCCAATACGAAAGCCGCCACATGGCGCAAGTTCAGGCCGGAATCGGGGTGTGCTTGAGGATGTCGCCGACTATCGCCTCGGCCGTGGCGCCGGCGAACTTCGCTTCCGGCGAGAGCACAAGGCGGTGGGCCAGTACTGCTATGGCCATCTCACGGATGTGTTCCGGCTGCACGAAATCCTCCCCGTCGGCCAATGCGAGCGCCTGGGCGGTATGCGTCAGCGCCAGCGAGGCGCGCGGACTGGCGCCGAGTTGCACGGAGGGCGCGACACGGGTGGCCCGCACCAGGTCTACAACGTAGCGCTTCAGCTCCGCGCTCACCCTTACGCTCTTCACGCGCTGCTTGAGCCCAAGCACCTCCGGCGCCGAGATGCAGGCGCCGATCCGCTCAAGCGGATGAACCTGCTCCTGGGCCGAAAGAATCGCCACCTCGGCTTCGGCCTCGACGTAGCCCAGCGACAGCCGCACCGCGAAGCGATCCATCTGCGCTTCGGGCAGCGGGTAGGTGCCGCGGAACTCGATCGGGTTCTGGGTAGCCAGCACGAAGAACAGATCGCCCAAGGGGTAGCTCTTGCCCTCGATGCTGACCTGTCCCTCGGCCATCGCTTCGAGCAGCGCCGACTGGGTGCGCGGCGAGGCGCGATTGATTTCGTCGGCGAGCAGGACTTGCGTGAAGATCGGACCGGCATGGAAGTGAAACGACTGATCCTTCGGATTGAATACGGACACGCCCAGAATGTCCGAGGGCAGCAGGTCGGGGGTGAACTGCACGCGCCTGAACTCCGCGCCGATGGAGCGCGCCAGCGCCTTGGCAAGGGTGGTCTTGCCGGTGCCCGGATTGTCCTCGAGCAGGACGTGCCCACCGGCGAGAAACGCGGCAAGGATTCTACGGATCGCCCCTGATTGGCCGGCCATCACCTGCTCGACGTTGCGGGCAATCCGCCCAAGCAGTTCCCGCGGTGGGGTAGACTGCCTCGCGTCATTCACGGCAACCTCCACATCCGCAAGCACCGGATTGACACTCCTCCACATCGTCCAAGGTGGTTTTGCTCGAACGAACGCGATCCGGCTTATCGGGTAACGCCGATGCGGACGCGACGAGGTGGTAAATTCCGAGCAACTCAACTCGACAACCTCTATCTGATGCCGACATTCGATAATCCATTACAAACCTGGACCGCGCGCTTTGCAAAGGAGGGTTACCTGTTCGGTCAGGATCCCGATTCTTTCCTGGCGCGCGAAGCATACCGCATAGGCCGCGGTGCGGAAGTGTTATGCGTGGCCGATGGCGAGGGACGCAACAGCGTCTGGCTGGCCGAGCAGGGCATGCGGGTGACCGCGTTCGACTTCGCGCCCAACGCGGTGGAAAAGGCGCGGCGGCTCGCCGCCCGGCGGGGCGTGAACGCCGAGTTTCAGATCTCCGATACTCGTCGCGCGCAAGCGTTGAAAGTCCTGCTGATCGTTTTCCATTCCATGACCGGCGGCGCGCGCCAGATGGCGGAGGCCGCGGTGCGCGGAGCCAGCGACGAGCCCGAGGTAAAGGTGAAACTGCTGCACGCCGCCGCGGCCGGCCCGGATGACGTGCTGAAGGCGGACGGTTACGTGTTCGCAACGCCGGAGAACCTCGCCGCGATCTCTGGCGTGATGAAGGACTTCTTCGACCGCACCTATTATGCGGCGCTGGACCGGATTTCCGGGCGGCCCTACGCGACGCTGATCTGTGCCGGGAGCGACGGACAGAACGCCGCGCGTCAGATCGCCCGCATCGGTACCGGCTGGCGAATCAAGCCCATCGCCGAGCCGCTGATCGTGTGCACCCATGCGCAGACAACCGAGGCAATCCTCGCGCCCAAGTTAATCGGCGCCAACGATTTGCGCCGGTGCGAGGAGATGGGAGCAGCGCTCGCGGCCGGCCTGGCGTTGGGCGTGTTCTAGCCTCCCTCCCGTTGGTCTTCCTCGCTCCGCGCGGCTTTCGCCGATCGCCGACGATGGCCCCGGTCATCCACCACGTGGCACCGTCAGCCGGCGAAGGTCGAGGTCCGTGGCGCCCGATTGACGCTACGGACGCGCAGGCGGCGGGGGCGGCGGCACGGCTCCGGGAGGAGGTGGCGGGACATAGCTCGGCGCCGGGTAACCCGGCACCTGATTCCCTTTCGCATACATGCACTGCATATACGCGATGTCGTAACGCCGCTGCGCATCGCCCGACGCGTAGGCGCTCTGACCCGATCCCACCGCGCTGCCGGTGACGAGCCCTACCGCGGCGCCGGTTCCGGCCCCCTTGCTGCCGCCCGCCAGGGCGCCGGCAGCAGCGCCGATTAACGCCCCGGTCGCCGCCGCACCGGCGAGATTCCGCCCTGCGGCTTCGTCAGCGGTAATCCCGATAGATTCCCCCGCATAACGACGGCATAACTGCTCCTCGGCCGCGAACACCTCGAATGGTTTTCCCTGGGCGGGCATGACGGCCACGCGCGGTCCCGTCGGCACCGACACGCACCCGGCGAGCGCCACGGCGATCACTGCTACCCATGTTGTGCTATTCGGTCTCATGAACGGCTCCGGCGAATTGACGGACTTTCTGCGAAAGGTCTCCGGGGCGCCCGCGAAGCCCGCATCAACGCAGGTCCGTCGGGATCGCCGGCACGGCCCGCCAGCCGCCCGGGCAGGACGGAACGTAGGGGTAATAACCCTTGGCCGGCTCGCAGTAGTACCAGTATTGGGTTGGCGGACCGAGTGCCGGGGCTGGCGCCGGCGCCTGAGGCGGGACGACGACAACCGGCGGAATGTACGGATCCGGATACGGATAGACCGGAGCGGGATACGAATAGACCGGAGCGGGATACAAATACCAGAGTCCACCGGCCACCCACCACCATCCGAAGCGCTGGTGGTGGTGGCCATGGACCCAGTGGCCGCCGCGCCACACACGGACATCCTGTCTGTGACCATGACGAATGTCGCCACGCCAGCCGCGGTCGGCCACGGCAAGGGGCGATGTGGTTGCCGTGATCAGCGCCAGAACGAAACCCGCGGTCCGGATCGCTTTCACGGGCAAATTCCCACCGTACAGATCGCGCAAGCGATCATCGAGTTCTCGCCGTCACCAGCCGCGCCGAGCGCCACCATCGACCCCTCGACGAGCAAGCTCGTCGAGGGTCTTGCGCTGCTCCGGCGTCAGCGCCTGCTGCAGCCGGGCGGTTGCATCGGCCAGCTGGGACAGCTTCTGCGCATGCTCCGCGGCCCGCTCGGCACGCCAACGCGCCAGCGTGGCCGCATCGGCATCGGCGGCGGGCCGATTCCACCCGACGCCAAACAGGCCCTTCACCGTATTCGCATAATCGTCCCACGCAGGCTGCTGCGCCGGCGTGACCGCCAGCCGCTGCGCCGTGCGATCCAGGCGGGCCTGCATGCGGTCGCGCGCATGCTCCCGTGCGGCAACCTGCTCCTGTTCGGTCATGGGGGGTCCAGACCGCCCCCAGTGGCTCCACGCCGGCGCGGATACCGAAATCAGCACGCCGGCCAGCGCGGCGGCGCCGCGGGTAATCATCATGTGTCGCATATCCATAAGACCTCGCTGAAGATTGAACCGACAAGCGACGTCACTCAGAGCCTGTGAAAAAATCCGCCTGTGGGAGCGGGCTTGCCCGCGACGTTTCAACGCAATCATGTACTTATCGCGGCCAAGGCCGCTCCCACAACAAAATATTCACAAGCTCTGAGTCATGAGCAGGCAGGAAGACCACAGGGGCGGCTTCAGCCGCGAATGCTACAGGGTTTCCCGCCTGAAGGCGCTCCCGCGCCCGGCGAACCAGGATTTGTCGCATGTCGGTACGATTGAAAAGACATCGACATTGAACCTCGGCGGTGTAAATGGATTTGCACGCGCGGTGCTTTTTTTTGTAAGGAGTTGTAACAGCCGGCGTGTGTGGATTTTTCCCCTGAGAACCTGTGGAAAAATCCGCCTGTGGGAGCGGGATTGCCCGCGAAAAATCATCGCAATCATATAGTTATCGCGGCCAAGGCCGCTCCCACAACGAAAAATTCACAACCTCTGAGGAGAGGACCGGCCGAGCCATTTTCCGCGTGGATGGCAGCCCTTGATTTCGCGGTTTCAGCCCCTATGTCCAAGCGATAGGTGAAAAAAGGGAAGCTCAGCATGTCCGCCCACTCCATCGATGTCTCGATGCGCGATTTCGAGCAGAAAGTCCTCCAGGCATCACGCAAGGTTCCGGTGCTGGTTGATTTCTGGGCGTCCTGGTGCGCTCCCTGCCGTGCGCTCAAACCTGTCCTGGAGAAGTTGGCGGCCGAATACAAGGGCCGCTTTATCCTGGCCAAGGTCAACTCCGATGAGAACCAGGCGCTCGCCCATGAATATGGCGTGCGCGGCATTCCCACCGTCAAGGCCTTCGTAGGCGGCGAGTTGGCGGACGAGTTCACCGGCGCGCTGCCGGAGGGGGCCGTGCGCGAATTCATCGAGAACCTGCTCCCCTCGCCCGCTGAGCCCCTGCGTCGGCAAGCGCTGGCTGCCAAAACGCGCGGACAGCTCGATGCGACGCGCAAACTGCTGTTGGAGGCGATAGCACTCGATCCGCGTCACGAAGCAGCCCGGCTGGACCTGGTGGACCTGCTGATCGATGGGAGGCATTTTGAAGATGCCCAGCGGCTGCTGGATGAGATCGCCGACCGCGCTCGCGATACCGCTCGGATGGAAGCCCTGGCGGCCAAGCTGGCGCTCAGCGTCAATACGCCAGCCGGTGTCGACGAGGCGGGGCTCGGCGCGCGCATCGCGTCCGATTCCACCGATCTGGAAGCGCGTTTCGAGTTGGCGAACCTCCTGGCGCTACGCAAGGACTACCGCCCGGCGATGGAGCAACTGCTGGAGATCGTCAAGCGGGATCGGAAGTTCCGCGACGACGCCGGCCGCAAGACGTTGATCCAGATTTTCAACGTGTTGGGGTCCGACGATGAGCTGGTGCGGCAGTTCCGCGGCGAGCTGGCGGCGACTCTGAACCGCTGACATCGCGCGCTGCGAGAACTTCGCGGGCAAGCCCGCTCCCCCATCACGTTGATTCGTCGTCTGTCAGGTCCTGGCTGGTTTGAGTTCCAGCTCCAGGCGCACGACACCGGGCTCTTCCGACGGTTTGAACGTGAAGCCGAACCGCTTGGCAAGCCGCTGCAACCGTATGTTGTCGTAAAGCGTCTCACCTATGATGCGAGCGGTGCCCCGGGCACGGCAGTAATCGATGATCTTGCGCATCAGGATGATACCCAATCCCTTGCCCTTGAGGTCCGAACGCACGGTGGCCGCGAATTCGGCGTCGATGTTTTCCGGATCGACTACCACCCGCACCACGCCCAGCGTTTCACGCTCGCCGTTTTCCCCGCTCGCGGTTGCGATGATCGCCATCTCGCGGTCATAATCGATCTGAGTCATTCGCGCCAGTTGCGAGGGCTTGAGCTCGCGCATGTGCACGAACAGTCGCATGCGGACATCCTCCGGATCGAGACTGGCGAAGAAGCGCCGGTGAGCTTCTCCGTCCTCGGGTCGAATCGGCCGCAGCAGCACGCGCCGCCCCTCCCAGTCGATCCACTCCTCGAGCTCCTTTGGATAGGGGCGAATCGCCAGCCGGTCCGCACCCGGACCCTTTGGCGTGGCGACGCGCATGCGGGCATCGAGCGCGATGACCCCTTGGTCATCGGCCAGCAGCGGGTTGATGTCCAGCTCGACAATCTCCGGTACGTCCGTGATCATCTGGGACACCTTGATCAATGTCAGGCAGAGCGCGTCCACGTCGGCACGGGGATGGTCGCTATAGCCGGCAAGCAGCCGGGCGATCTTGGTTCGCATCACCAGATCCCGAGCCAGCACCATGTTGAGCGGCGGCAGCCCGATTGCGCGGTCGGCGGTCAATGCCACCGAGGTACCGCCCTGGCCGAACACGATGACCGGACCGAAGACGGGGTCGGTGGCCGCACCGATGATGAGTTCCTGGGCACTCGCGCGGTTCGCCATCTTCTGCACGGCGAAACCGCGCAGCTTCGCCTCGGGCCGCAGTGTGCGCAGCCTCTTGCGCAATGCGCGCACCGCACCGCGCACCTCCTCGGGCGATTCAATCTCGAGCGCCACGCCGCCCACGTCCGATTTATGCGCCACCTGATCGGACACGATCTTGATCGCCACCGGGAAGCCCAGCCCCATCGCGATCTCGACTGCGCGCCTGCCGGAGTGTGCGATATGAGTGGTGACGACGGGAACCCCGTAGGCCAGGAGGACCGACTTGGCTTCCGGCTCCGAGAGCATTTCCCGGCCCCGGGCGAGTGCGGAACGCACCAGTGCGCGCGCCAGGGTCGTGTCAGGTTCGAACTCCTGGGGCACCGAGGCCGGAACCTGAATGAGCAATTCCTGGTTGCGCCGGTGCTCGACAATCTGGAGGAACGCGCCCACGGCCTTCTCAGGCGTGTCGTAGGTCGGGATCCCGGCCTGGACGGAAAGCTCCCGCGCCTCCGCGACCGCGTCGCCACCCAGCCAGCAAGCCAGTACGTTGCGCCGGGTTTTGGCCGCCACCGGGGCGATCGACGCGACCACGTCGGTCCCCGCTACGAGCGAATTCGGGGCGTGAATCACCAGAACGGCGTCCGCCTCCGGGTCCTCCGTCAGCGTTTGCAAGACTTCGGCATAGTTCCGGGCGGGCGCGTAACTGAGGATGTCAAGGGGATTGTTCACCGTGACATAGGGCAGGACCATGCCCTTCAGTTTGTCCTGGGTAGCCGCCGACAGCCCCGCGAGTCGACCGCCCCGCAACGAGAGCGCATCCGTGGCCATGATGCCAGGCCCGCCGCCATTGGACATGATCGCGAGCCTGTCTCCCGCCATCGGCCGCGCCCGCGCCAGGCTTTCGACGGCATCGAACAGTTCCTCGGTGGAAAATACCCGCAACATGCCGGCGCGCCGGATGGCCGCGTCGAAGACGTCGTCTGGCGCCGCCAGCATGCCCGTGTGCAACGACACGGCCCGCGCGCCCTCGGGGGCCCGGCCCGCTTTCACCACGACCACCGGCTTGTTGCGGGCGGCGGCGCGCGCGGCTGACATGAACTTGCGGGCGTCGCTCACCGACGCGATGAACAGCAGGATCGCGTTGGTGTGGAAATCGCTGGCCAGGTAGTCCAGGAGGTCGCCGAAGTCGATGTCGACGGCATCCCCCACGGAGATGAACTTCGAGAACCCGATGCCGCGACTGTGCGCCCAATCGAGCACCGCTTCGCCCATGGCGCCCGACTGGGAGACGAACGCCAATCGACCCGACAACGCGGCGGTGCGCGCGCCGCTGGCGTTCAGATTCAGGGATGGGACGAGCAACCCGAGGCTGTCCGGTCCCAGGATGCGCATCAGATGCGGGCGCGCGGACTCCAGCATCTTCGCCTTCAGGCTCTTGCGCCAGAAGCGTCGCGCGTCCGTGATGCCCGCCGAGAGCACAATCGCCGCCTTGGTGCCCCGCGCGCCGAAATCCGCGATGATGGCTGGAACAGTTTTGGGAGGCGTGGCGACGACGGCGAGATCGGGGGCCTCCGGCAGGCGTGTGGCGTCGGGATAGGCTGGCACGCCGTCAATAACTTCGTACTTCGGATTGACCGGATAGATCGGCCCTGAAAAGCCATACTCGCGCAGGTTGCGCATGATGACCGCGCCGCCTCGATCGGGGCGCACCGATGCGCCCACGACCGCTACAGAACGCGGCTGGAAAAGAAAATCGAGATTGCGAACGCTCATTGTTTCTTTCTATGCCAAGCCTGAAGAGGCTCCGATCCGCGCCGGGCTTGCGTTGTCGGTTTGTCCGGTGCCGAGAATCAGCTCTTCGCAGCCCTTTTCGTAGACGAACTCAGAGCTTGCGAATTTTTCGTTGTGGGAGCGGCCTTGGCCGCGATAAGTACATGATTGCGTTGAAATGTCGCGGGCAACCCCGCTCCCACAAACAAGGGTTTTTTTCACAGGCTCTCACAAGTCCTGCCGTCGATCGTGATCCGTCCGAATTCGCTTCCGTCGATCCTCGCGGACATTCTCCTGCAACGATCGACCGCCACCGCGCGAGCGGCGGCCACTCGACCGCGTCTTGACCTGGCGCCATCACGCGCCGATTCGTTCAGGAACCAGGGCATCCCCGCCGCGCTGCGGTTGAATCTCGCGACGCGGGCGGGCGATCAGGCTGTATACCGCGGGGACCACGAACAGCGTCAGCAACGTGCCGAGCAGCAGCCCCCCGACGATGACCCAGCCGATTTGCTGGCGCGACTCGGCGCCCGCACCCGTCGCGAGCGCCAGCGGCACCGCGCCCAGCACCATAGCGCCGGTGGTCATCAGGATCGGACGCAACCGCAGCACAGCCGAGTCCGTGACGGCTTCGAGCACCGATACGCCCTTTTCCTGCAACTGATTGGCGAACTCCACGATCAGGATGCCGTGCTTGGTGATCAGACCGACCAGGGTCACCAACCCTATCTGGCTATAGACGTTCAGCGTACCGTTGGTCCATAGCAGCGCGGCCAGCGCGCCGGTCATCGAGAGGGGCACCGTGAGCATGATGATGAAGGGGTCGCGAAAACTTTCGAACTGCGCCGCCAGCACCAGATAGATGAAGGCAAGCGCCAGGGCGAAAGTCAGCGCCAGATTGCCCGACGCCACCTTGAACTCGCGCGACTGGCCGTTGTAGTCGACAGCGTAACCAGGCGGCAGAACACGCTGGGCCGCGCCTTCCAGAAACGCAAGCGCTTCTCCCATCGTGTAGCCGGGGGCGATGTTGGCGGAAATAGTCACCGCGCGACGCTGGCCGAAGTGATTGAGCTCCCGCGGCGCGACAGTCTCTTCCACCTTGACGAGGTTGGCCAGCGGGATCATGCGGTCGCCGCGTCCGCGCACGTACATGTTGCTGACGTCGTCGGGGGTGGCGCGGTCGGCGGGGACGACCTGAACGATGACGTCGTACTGTTCCCCCTCGCGCTTGAAGCGCGTCACCTGACGCCCGCCCAGCATGGTCTCCAGCGTGCGGCCGACCGTTTCCACCTGTACGCCCATGTCCGCCGCCTTGTCTCGGTCGAGCTGTACGGCGAGCTCGGGCTTGTTGAGCTTGAGATCGGTGTCGAGATTCTGCAGGCCGGGATTGCGCGCGGCCTCCGCCAGGATGCTGTCGGTGACCTGCTGCAGCTCCTGATACGACGCGGAGGTAATGATGACGAAATTGACGGGACGTTCGCGCGGGCTCTGCCCCAGGCTGGGTGGGGTGACCGGAAAAGCCAGGACGCCGGGAATTTCGAAGAACTTCGGCTGCAGCTCGCGCGCGATGTCCAATGACGAGCGCGCCCGCACGCTCCAATCGGTCAGTCCGACGAAGGAGATGCCCTGCGAAACGACCGGGTTGCCGGCCACCACGAAGTAGCGTTCGACATCGTTGGTATCCTTGTAGATCGTTTCCAACTGGCGCGCGTAGCGATCCATGTAATCGAGGGTCGCGCCTTCGGGTCCGAGAAAGACGCCGACGACGACGCCGCGGTCTTCCACCGGCGCCAGCTCGGACTTGAGAGCGTTGAGCAGCCCCCAGGCCATTCCCGCCACCACAACGAACAGCGCGATGATCAGCCAACGCGCTTTCAGCGCCGCGGCCAGCACGCGGCGATAGCCGTCCGTGAGCCCGCCGAGCACCCTTTCCGACCAGAGGTAGAGCCGGCCATGGCGCGTTTCGTGCTTGAGCAGAACCGAGCACATCATTGGAGAGAGCGTCAGCGCGACGAATCCCGACACCAACACCGCGCCGGCGAGCGTCAGCGCGAATTCGATGAAGAGCCTGCCGGTGCGGCCGGTCATGAATGCCACCGGCGCATAAACCGCCGCCAGCGTCAGGGTCATGGCGATGACCGCGAAACCGATCTCGCGCGCCCCGGTCACGGCGGCCTGCAAGCGCGGCACGCCTTGCTCTATGTGGCGGTAGATGTTCTCCAGCACGACGATAGCATCGTCCACAACCAGTCCGATGGCGAGCACAAGCGCGAGCAGGGTCAGGGTGTTGATCGTGAAGCCAGCCACCAGCATCAATGCGAAGGCCCCGACGAGAGACACCGGAATCGTGACCAACGGGATCACCGTTGCCCGCCACGAGCGCAGGGCAAGGAAGATGATCGCCGCCACGAGCAGGATGGCCTCGCCGATGGTCTTGAAGACCGATTCAATCGAGCGTTCGATGAATACCGAGCTGTCGTAGGCGATGTTGGCGGTCATGCCCGTGGGCAGTTCCGCAACAAGGCGCGGCAGCTCCGTACGCACCGCCTTGGACAGATCCAAGGGATTGGCCGTAGCCTGCTTGATCACGCCCAGCGCGACGGCCGGCCTGCCCTTGAACCGCACCGCGCTGCGCTCGTTTGCCGCGCCGATCTCCACCTTGCCGAGATCACGAATACGAACCGGGTAGGCGTTAACCGTTCGCACCACTACGGCCTCGAACTCCTCGGGCGTGGCGAGGTCGGTCTGCGCCACCACCGAGAACTCGCGCTGGCGACTTTCGATGCGCCCGGCCGGCACTTCCACGTTCTGCCGCCGCAGAGCGTCTTCGACGTCCTGCGGCGTCAGTCCGAAAGCGGCCAGCCGGTTGCGGTCGAGCCACACCCGCATGGCGTACTTGCGCTCGCCAAAAACGCGCACGTCCGCCGCGCCGGGTAGCGTCTGCAACCGCGGCTTCACGATACGGCTCGCCACGTCGGTCACGTCCAGCGCCGGGTGGCTGTCGCTGGAGAAAGCGATCCAGATGATCGGATTGGCGTCGGCTTCGACCTTGGCGATGACGGGTTCGTCGATGCCCTGAGGCAGGCGGTTGCGCACCCTTGATACGCGATCGCGCACGTCGGAGGCGGCGTTGTCCGGGTTGCGTTCGAGCCGGAAGCGCACGCTGATCTGGCTGTTCTCCGGGCGGCTGATGGAGGACAGCACATCGACACCCTCGATACCGGCGAGCGAGTCTTCCAGCGGCTTGGTGATCTGCGACTCGATGATCTCGGCCGACGCGCCCTTATAAGTGGTGTCCACCGTGACCACCGGCTCGTCGATCTTGGGGTATTCGCGTACCGGCAGGCGCGTATAAGAGACCACCCCGACCAGCAGCACGACCAGGCTCATGACCGTGGCGAAGACCGGGCGGCGAATGCAGATCTCGGACAGGACCATGATGCGGAGCCTACCCCCGAGGCGCACCGCCGGCAGGCGTGAGTTTCACCGGCGCACCATCGCGCAGCTTGAGCTGGCCCGCCGTCACGACCATGTCGCCCCGCTGCAATCCCTCCACGACCTCGACGCGCGCATCGCCGCGCTGGCCGGTCCGGATCTTGACCCGCTCGGCCTTGCCTTCGCGCACGCGGAATACGAACTGCTCGGTGCCGGCGGGAATGAGCGCCTCCTCCGGCACGACCAGTGCTTGACGCGTCGCGCCAAAAGCGAGCTTCACCCGGGCAAACATGCCGGGACGCAACTTTCCGTTGGGGTTCGGCAACCGCGCCCGCACGCTCACCGAGCGGCCGGCCGCGTCGAGCAGGGGATCGATCGCGTCCACCGTGGCCGAGAAGCTTTCGTCCGGCAACACGTCGGTCATCAACTCCAGGTCCTGGCCCCTGCGCACCTGACCCAGATACGCCTCGGGCAGGCGAAAATCCACCTTCAGGTTATCGATCGCCTCCAGGTTGATGAGTTCCTGACCCTCCTTGACGTAATCGCCCACGCTGACGTTGCGGATGCCGACGATTCCCGCGAAGGGCGCGCGAATCTGCGTCTTGCGCAGGCGCGCCTCGGCCAACTGGGTGTTCGCCTCCACGACCTTGAGGTTCGCCGCCGCCTCGTCCTGGGCGCGCTCCGAGACGAACTTTCTGGCGAACAAGTCCTCGGTGCGGCGCAAGTTGGCTTGCGCGAGGGCGAAGCTGGCCTGGGCCTGTTTGAGTTCGGCGTCCTGCGTCGACGCGTCGAGCGCGACGAGGACGGCGCCTCGCTCGACCGCCGCGCCTTCGCGGAAGTTGATCGCGGCGATGCGGCCGGCGATCTCCGGACGCAGCACGACCGACTCGCTCGACTTGAGCGACCCGACGGCGGCCACGGCGTCCTTCAGTTCCGCCACGCCGACCGGAACAGCTTCGACGCCGATGGCGAAACCGCCGGGGGGGCCGCCGCCCGGTTTCTGACCCTGGGTCGGCGGTCCGCCCGGGGGTCCTCCACCCCCCGCCGCTTGTCCGGCGGGAACTGGTCCAGGCGGCTGGCGGAAGGCGAAAAACGCATAGGTGCCGAGCACCCCGAGTCCGGCCGCAGCCAAGCCGACGATTACGAGATTCCTTACGTGAGCCACTATCAGGTAATAACCGCCGGCGCTTCGCCCGCTGCCCGATGTTCGATGCGACCGATAGGGTAGGCCGTTTCGCCGGCGTCGGCCAACATTCCGAGCGCAGCGTCCGCGTGCTCCGGGGCCACTACCGCGACCATGCCGATCCCGCAGTTGAAGACCCGATGCATTTCGGCATCCGTAACGCTGCCTTCGCGCTGCAGCCAATCGAACAAGGGCGGCCGCGGCCAGCTCGCGCGGCGCATCACCGCCTTGAGGGACTCGCCCAGGATCCGCGGCACGTTTTCCAGCAGGCCGCCGCCGGTGATATGGGCGAGACCCTTGACCGGCAGCGCCCGCATCAGCGCAAGCAGCGGCTTGGCGTAGATGCGCGTCGGCGCCATGATGACGTCGGCAAGACAGCGGCTGTCCTCGAAACGCGCTGCGAGATCCGGCTTCGCCCGCTCCAGGATGCGGCGGACCAGGGAATAGCCGTTGGAGTGCGCCCCGCTCGAGGCGAGCCCGAGCACGGCATCACCCGCCGCGATCTTCGAGCCGTCGATGATCGCCGATTTTTCCACGACGCCCACGGCAAAACCGGCCAGATCGTATTCGCCTTCCGGGTACATTCCCGGCATCTCGGCGGTCTCGCCGCCGATCAGCGCGCATCCGGCCAGCTCGCAGCCGGTGGCGATGCCCGCGATGACGCGCGCCGCGGTGTCCACGTCCAACCTGCCGCACGCGAAGTAATCGAGAAAGAAAAGCGGCTCCGCGCCCTGGACCAGGATGTCATTGACGCTCATCGCGACGAGATCGATGCCGACGGTATCGTGGCGGCCGAGCTGGAACGCGAGCTTGAGCTTGGTGCCAACGCCGTCCGTCCCCGACACCAGCACCGGCTCCTTGTATCGCCGGGAAAGTTCGAAGAGCGCGGCGAATCCGCCGATGCCCGCCAGCACCTCGGGGCGCATGGTGCGCTTCGCGAACGGCTTGATGCGCTCGACCAGGCTGTCGCCGGCGTCGATATCGACGCCGGCGTCCCGGTAGCTGAGCGAGCTGGGATCCAAGTTGAGTTCCGCCGAGGTG
>Ga0209253_10003462_pt1 | contig 13875 bp, 11 predicted proteins | sample FrelakmetBRP12BR_FD_187145 | JGI IMG/M metagenome (GOLD analysis project Ga0209253, IMG submission 187145) | Freshwater lake sediment microbial communities from the University of Notre Dame, USA, for methane emissions studies - BRP12 BR (SPAdes)... | ecosystem: Environmental > Aquatic >...
GAACCATAACAAGAATGGTATCGTATGGAAAATTGCCAATAGACACGAGCGCATACAGGTATACCGCGGATACTAGGAAAGTAGCGGCTGTCAGCCCAAAACCCGTTATTAGGGCTATGAGATGAAGGCTCTTTCGTTTAAGCAGCAAGTACATCAAGGACGCACCTACTGCCGCAAGAATCACAAAGTAGAGACCGTTGCCCAATGATCCGACTCCTTCCGGGAAGGGTACTGCCGAATAAAGGTCGATTGAAGAGTTTAGAGCGACAAAAGTGCAAGAAACTCCAACTAGTAGACTTATCAATACGGGTGTCAGATGAATAGGTCTCGCGTTAAACTCGCTCTTCAAGGTCCACCCCAATGTTTGACATTTTTGTTTCCACTTCGAGAGAACATTTCTTGCAGAAGAAGTTCTTTTTCACATCGGTGTCATGAATTGAATTGGAAAAGTGCATGACGCAGAACGGGTTTGAACAATGCTGCAAGCCCAGGGTGTGGCCAAGTTCATGAATCGCTTCCTTCTCGCTTCTCTGAAAGAGCAGCTCGTTTCTTGGCGACCGCCCATAGAACTCTTGTCTGAGTCGCCACAATGATATTAGCCCCGCTTTTCCAGGGCAATCTGCTTCTCCGAAAACGAAGTTCAGCCTCTGAACATAAATGTCTACATCGACAATTCCCAAGACGCGGTCGAACATCTGTTTTTCAGAGAAGTCTTTCACTTTTTTCAAAATCACATCAGAATCATATTGTTTTCTTGTTGGGTCAAAAGCTTCTTCGGGCAAAACGATCTGTTCATCGATCACTTCGCTTTGAGATCCCGTGAAAATTGAGTTCAGGCTTTCCTGAATTCTGGCCGCAGCGTTCAGATCTATTGGACCTATACGTAAAATCCCGATTTTCATCGTCTTTTTTCCAGCTAGACGTTAAATGTTTCGCCGGTTCTTGGGGCCGTTGCTTCCAGGCCCAATTCATTTTTCGCCCATTTGGCCAGGAGCTCACAGTTTCCCTCTGCACCGTGAACCACATAGACCTTGGGTTTTCCGCCGAGTTTTTTCAGCCCCTCTCTAAGGTCACTTGCACCACAGTGTGAAGAGAAATCGAAGTGTTCAACCCGGGCTTTGATTTTACGCATTGTTCCGTCAATTACACAGATCTTTTTCTCAAGCAGCTCTTTTCCAGGTGTTCCTGGAATCTGATAGCTCACAAGAAATACTGCGTTGTCTGACTTTTTGCCGATTTTTGAAGTGTAGAAGATGGCAGGTCCACCCTTCAACATCCCAGCTGGGGAAATAATGACGCCCGGTGTCTTGGCGGCTTTCCTGCGGTCTCTCCATCCTTCGACCCAGTTTGTTGAGTGTATGGCATCCGCGAAGGCCCTGCCATCTCTGAGATATTGTGGGTAGCTCATCATGATTCTGCTCACTTCACGAGCCATTCCGTCGATTGTGACTGGATATTCAAAGTGATATGCAGCGAGGACACAAGCCAATTCCTGGCTTCTGCCGACTCCGAAGGCTGGAACTAGGACGATGCCGCCTCTTTCAACGACGCTTGTGCATTCATCCACGAAGCGTCTTTCAAGTTCTGAACGTTCGGTGTGATCCTCGTTGGCGTAAGTGCTCTCGATTATCACGGCGTCAAGGTCTCCGTAACTCATCTTGGCGCCTTCGAGCAGCCTGGTGTTTGCAGTGTTGAAGTCGCCAGTGTAAAGGATTCTTTTTCCCTCTGCAGTGATTATCGTTTGCACGCTTCCTGGGATGTGTCCTGCGTTCTTGAATTCAAACGAAACATCCCCGATTTTTTGTTCACTGTTGAAGTCGACGTGTTTGCTGTTTTGCATCATTGACTTGAGTTCAAGGAACTCGAAAGGCAGGTAGTAACTTGACAGGTGGATGAAGTCTGAAATGAGCAGTTGATTCATTTCGCTTGTAAGCCTGTTTGTGTAGAGCGGTTTGTTTCCTTGAATGTAGAATATGGGGATGGCGCCCGAATGGTCCAAATGGCTGTGAGACAGAATTATCGCATCAACGTTTTTCGGCGGCAGGTGCATTGGAAATCCAGGTTCATGGTCCAACATTGCACCGTAGTCAAGTAGTACTTGGGTTTTCTCGGTCTTTGCCGCTATTGCTATTCTGCCTACTTCGCGTGTGCCGCCGAGAAACTTGATCTGAAGTTGTCCCATCTGTTCTTTCAACCGCTATTTCAGTAATCATGCCTTATGCTCTTTTAAAAACGTATTGACCTTCCAGTTGAAAAAGCCTTAGAAAACCTCTTTCTTGATAGCTCTGAAAGCCACCTCAATATTCCACAGGGCCTGAATCTCGTTGTAGGCATTTCAAGGTGCATGGTCGTTATTAGAACGCTTCCAGCAACTTGAATTATCGTGCGCTTGATTTGGGCGTAGCCTTTAGGAGTGTTGTGAGTTCGAAACGACCGTTTTCCTCAACTTTCACGCAAGACTCTGCTTTAGACAAGTGCGTAGAGCTTGTCCTTTCTTTTCATTCAGGTTTATGCATTGAAACTTGATCTTTTTTTTCAGACAAGCATTTTCAGTTGTTTCGGCAATGCTTCTTCCCCAGTTCTGAGGATCGTTCAGCAAAACCACCGTTCCACTCTTGAGGTGGGAAATGTAGTTGGCTACACGGTCTGCAACGAAAGCTTTCGTCTCATCGTCAAGCGGGAGAACTGTTTCATGCTGTGAAAGCGGATAGACTTCATCAAGCTCGCAGGGAATTACGCCGAAAGGTGCGGCATAGAAACATATTTGGAGTCGATTCAAGTCTGTCAGACCTTGAAGATAACTTGCTACCTGTTTGAACTCTATGGATTTGTGAAAAGGCTTCATCCTGGTTTGAGGTGCAAGCAGAAGAATGTGGGTATTTGAGGATGCACATCTTTCTTCCAGTCTCTTTTGGTGGCGAATGACCTCAGGTCGGACCAGATCCACAGAATCATAGAAAAAGAGGCCGCTGCTTTTTGATGCGACATCATGTTTTTCGATGAAATCTTTGTATCTCCCGAGTTTTTTCGTTGCGTGAAGAAGCGATGGATGCGAATGAGCTCGCATCTGGAGGTGTTCCCAGAGCCTGCCATCTTTTATTGCTTGTTTGATGCGTCTAAGCTCAGCCGTGCACGTGTACAGGTTGTGCTCGGCAAGGAATTTCTGTTTTTCATTTGTTTTCATTTCTGAGACATCTTTCGGATTTGTCTTTGCGCATCGCGGGCAGGTGCAGGGGAAATATTCCAGTTCGTTCAGCCTTGATGTGCCGACTTCTGTCATGTAGCGACCTTCCTTGGCATACAAAGCGTAAGCGGCCGAGTCAAAAAGGTCGCATCCGAGAGCCACTGCAAGCGCAAACATGAAAGGATGCCCTGCCCCAAAAAGATGCAGTGGTTTCTGGATGGGCAGGTTCATTTTAGCGGCCATTATCATATCAACGAGGACGTCAAATCTGTAGCGTTCCATGACTTCAGTCGGGCTTCCTAGGGCATGTATCTCAAAAGGCAGTTTTCCCATTTGGCGCGCCGAGGCAGCAACAAGGTCCAGGTATCTTCCTCCTTGGACGGGACCAACCCAGATTATGTCGTCTCTGGTTTTTTGTTTGAAAAAGGCTTTGGCGCGTTTCAAAGTCTCTCTCACTGTGTGCTTTGCGTGTTCTTCGGTCACTTTCCAACCCGTAGGAATGTCTAATATTGTGGCAATGTCTGAACCGATCATTTCTTGAAATTCGACGATTTCTTTTGGTGTTACCTCCACGTCTCCGTAAACCAAGATTTGATAGGCGCCAGAATCGGTCATGATTGTTCCCTTGAAATCCAGGAACTCATGCAAGCCGTCACGGGTAAATCGGTTCTGAAAACGTTTCTTCAATATGTATGCGTTGGTTATGAGGGCTTCAAAACCGAACTCTTCACAGATTTCTTTCGGAGCGACAGGTTGTATTAGCGGGTTTATCACTGGAAACAGCAGAGGGGTTTCGATTGTTCCGCTTTTGGTCTTGAGTCGACCAATTCTCGCAAGTAGGTCTTTTTCTTTGATTTCAAAAGACATTGTCAAACCTTAAACATGACAAACAAACACAGATATAAAAAACATGCACCGATACAATATCTAGCCAAAGGCTGGTTGATCTATATGAGTCTCAACAAAGTCGTGAAGGAAGAGCTTTCAGGCAACATAGCCAAATCCTATGTTGCACAGGTCTCGCGTTTCCACAGAATTCAGGCTTCAACAATGTTTCATGAAGCCGCTGAGTATGTCAAGAACGAATTGATCAACATCGGATTACGCGACGCCGTGATCGAGCAATTCGCCGCCGACGGTGCAAAAAAATACTGGACACATATCTCGCCAGTCGGCTGGACCGTGAGCAGCGCCGAATTGCGCCTGGTCGAACCTGAGGAAAGGCTCATGGTCACTTATGAAGACATGCCTCAGTGTCTGCACACGTACAGTAACGCAACACCGCCAGAAGGAGTCACTGCTGAACTGATTGACGTAGGCGCAGGAACCAAACCAGCAGACTACGAAGGGAAAAATGTTGAAGGAAAACTTGTGTTAGCCACGGGGAGGGCGAGACGAGTACACGAGCTGGCCGTCTACAAACATGGTGCCGCCGGCGTGATCACAGACACTGTTACGTTTGAGATGCCCGGGGTAAGAGAGAGCCTAGACGTGCCAGATGCGCATGCGTATCAGTCAATCTGGCCTTACGCTGAAGAACTTCCCAGAGTGAAGTTCGGGTTCTCCTTGAGCAAGCGGCAGGGAAACCAACTTCGAGCCCTGCTTAAGGGCAAAAAAAGCGTGAAACTGCATGCAAGAGTCAACGCGAAACTGTTCGCAGGCAACTTGGACGTCGTGACAGCCACAATACCTGGGGCATCCAAATCAAACGAGGAGTTATTCCTAATTGCACATTTGTGTCATCCAAAACCTAGTGCCAACGACAACGCCTCAGGCAGCGGTCTTCTTCTCGAAATTGCCAGAACAATTACCGCGTTGATTGCGAAGCGAAAGATCCAGCGCCCAATGAGGACAATACGGTTCATCTGGGTTCCCGAGACCATGGGCTCGGTCGCGTTTCTGCACAGTCACGAAGACTTGGCTCAGAAGCTGATCGCAGGGATAAACTTGGACATGGTTGGAGAAGACCAGGAATTATGCAAGTCTACGCTTAACCTCGACCGGACTCCAGATTCTCTGCCTTCTTTTCTGAATGATTATGTTTTGAGTCTGATGGAGAAGTCGGTCAGAGAATTCGATGCGCCCTCAGCATTCGGTTCAACGTCTACGTTTCGCTATGCTTCTGGCGCCTTCAGCGGCGGAAGTGACCATTCCGAGTTCAACGACTCGACAATCGGTGTGCCCTGTATCATGTTGTTGCAGTGGCCTGATCTTTACTATCACACGAGCATGGACACTATTGATAAGGTCAGTGAGGACAGCCTGAAGCGAGTCGGATGGATCGCGACTGTTGCCGTCTTGACTCTCGCGAACGCAGGAATTGAAGAGGCTTTTGTACTCGCTGCTGAGACTGCTTCGAGGGGCATATCGCGAATCCAAGACGCAGCGCGAGAAGCAATCAGCGAATTCGTCGAGAAAAGGAGCGGCGAAAGCCTCAAGGGCAAACCACATGCACTGGCTGAAAAGCTTGTGCACGCACAACTGCGTCACAGAAACAAGATAGAACACATCGTTTGGCGCGAGCAAAAGGCAGTAGAATCTGTGACCAGACTAGGCAAGAGTGACGCGCTGGATGCATTCTTGAACAAGTATTGCCGAGACATCGGAAATTTGGGTAAGAAGGAAATTGCCAGACTTGACGAAATCTTGAACATTGCCATCAAAACCTCGAAGCTTGAACCTACTGCCACAGTCAAGGAAGGAAAAGCAGACAGACTGAAGAAACTGACTCCGAAGAGACTCTTCAAGGGTACTCTCAGCTTTGACGCTATAAAGAAAGGCTTAGGCGAAAAAGAGTTTGAATGGTATCGGGAAATCGGAGAAAAGGACAAGGCGTTTGACAAAAAGGTCTTTGAGATTTTGAACTTCATGGATGGGCAGCGAAGCTTGCACGAAATTCTCAAGACCGTTTCAGCGGAGTACAGTGAGACAGATCCAAAGCACGTTTTGAGGTTACTGCGAGATCTTCAAAAGATAGGACTGGTGGCTTTCAAGTAGCGAGCTTTCATCAATCAAATCAAAACGCACTTATATCATCCTTTTTCATCTACTATCCATTCGCAAGGCACATGAAGGAAACGGTCAAATGGTATGCTTAGTAGAGATGCATGAAAAACCTAAACTTCAGGACCCAGTGTTAATCGAAGGTCTGCCAGGAATCGGTTTTGTTGCCAACATCGCCGCCCTGCATTTGATACGTGAACTGCAGGCCAAGCGTTTCGCAGAAATACATTCTTCGGCTTTTCAAGACCTCGCTGTTACCACCGAAGGCGGAGGAACTCGATCTCCAATAAATGAGCTTTACTACTCCAAGGGAAAAACTGGAGAACGCGACATTGTAATTTGGTATGGCAACACGCAAGCATTGACAACGTTTGGGCAGTATGAACTATGTGACCGCGTTTTGGAAATTGCCAAGGACTTGGGATGCAAATATGTGATCACCTTAGGCGGGTTCAGACAAGAGGAAGTCAGGACGCCGCCGCAGATCTATTGTGCAGCTTCAGACCGTGAAACCTTAGAGAAGGTTTTGAACCTTGGAACAAAAATAATGGTTGGACAAATATTCGGCATCGCCGGAATCATGGTTGGCCTGGCGAGGTTAAGAGGAGTGAAAAGTTTCTCCCTTCTAGTAGACACGCTTGGCACCTATCCAGACGCGGAAGCAACACGTTGCACCCTGTCAATCTTGAACAAATTCATGGACATGAACATCGACCTGGCAGGAGTGACTTCTGCGGCTGAAGAGACGAAAAAAATACTGGAATCCTTCGGATTGATCCGAAATATCGGAGAAGAAAAGAAGAAAGGGGAGCAGCAGTTCCGCTGGTTTATCTAGGTCTTGCCTTTAGCCTCACCCATAAACTGTTCATAGACTTTCTGCACGCGTTCGGCAGCAGGACCAGAGCCTTCTACAACACCTTTTTCAGTGATTTTGACTTTGTCCATCACCCAAATGAAGCCTTTGTCCTCATATAGCCTGACCATGGTTGGGAACACTTTTTCAAGACGCTCCGAGAGTGCTTTCAGGTCAAAAGGCTTTTCAAGAGTCAATATTTGTGACACGTTGTTTCCGTTCAAGAAAAGTCTATGGGCAATTTTGCCTTCCTCGTCTTTTGCTTCTGACATGCAAAGGCTCAAGGTGTCTGGGTTGATGCCTATTAGGGTGCCGCTAAACTTTTTCCCGCTGGCGGTCACGACAATCACGTTCTTGTCGGCAAGCATTGAAACTTCGGTGAAAAACTTCCTTTGTGCTACTGACAATCATGAACCTCCATTCGTGCGTATGAATCTGTGAAACGACTATTTAAGAACAATATGACTGGAGACATCGCGGACAGAAGCGTTGATTTCGATCCTCTTAGGTCTTCACATGCCCGTTTTCTAAAGTCATTACAGATTGTAACCTGCAAATCAGTCAGTCGCGCGGAAAATTCGAAACAGGCGGCTAGAATCAGTAGTGGGACCGACGGACTGGAAAGTCGATTGCTCATTTTGCCACCGAGAGAAAAGTGAGTTAGGAGTAAGATTTTGTTCGGTGTGTCCCACAAATTACGTGAGGTCCACGTCGTCAGCGAGGTACTTTATGTCGAAAGGTTTCATCATTATTCCTGTTTTCAGGCTGACGATGAATGATTGCACGTCTGCCACGAAATCCGCGAACCTGACAGTGTACTCTCTCATGAAGTCTGCGTATCTGGAGTAGTCTTTGTGAACAGAAATCATCACGGCATCTTTGCCCAGGCCTTCTCCATCCGACGCGAAAATAACGTTCGGGCGTTCAGCCACCCACTTTTTTGCCAAGGTCATCTTTTCTTGGATCTTTGCTTCTCCGTATGTCTTTGCTTTTGCAAAAGTGATAGACAGGATTTCGTAGCCTATCTTTTCGAATTCTGGAACTATCGTGTAGCTTCGGATATAACTTGATAGGAGCCTTCTGTTTCTTGTTACCGTCGGCTGTGATGTTCCTATTGCTTTCGCCAATTCCCTGTCGCTTCTCCTTGAATCTCGAAGCAGCTCTCGAAGGAGTTTAGTCATCTTTTCTTCTTTCATGGATCTTCCATCAAGAACTGTTCACCTATTTCTTATTACTTTCGGAGAATTTTGGATAGAACTCGTTTAGATCCTTTTTTCTTCTGCCTGTTGCTTCAATAACACAATGGTTTTGGGAGGTACGTCTCGATTGACTACAACATTTGGACCTATCCAACTGTCATTTCCAACTTTTACGCCGGGCATGAAAAGCGCGTTTATCCCAGTTTTAACTTCGTCTCCCAAAACTACTCCCAGTTTTCTTCTTCCCGTATCTGAAATTCCGTCTTTGACCATCATCTTGACAGCTTTTCCGTCAAGCCTGTAATTAGCAGTGATTGTGCCCGCTGCCAAGTTGCATTTCTCCCCAATTATGCTGTCGCCAATATATGAAAGATGGCCGACATGGTCATGATCCATCAATATGCTGTTCTTGACCTCACAGGCATTTCCCACCCTGACTTTCTTTCCAATGCTCGTATAAGGACGTATGTAGCAGTTTGGCCCGACATCGCTCTCTTCATCGATATATACAGGACCCTCGATGTACGCTCCTGAGCGTACACGTGCGGTCTCTGCGACCGTCACAGGTCCCAGCAGGTGGGCACCGTTTTCTATGTTTCCACTTACTTTATGCCTCATTTTAGTTAGTACCCAACGATTGGCTTCCAGCAGGTCCCACGGTCTTCCTATGTCAAGCCATTGTTTGGCGTCGATTTTGACGGCGGTTACAGGTCTGGTCTCGTTTATCAGAAGTGAAAGTGCATCGGGGATTTCCAGTTCGCCTCTGGATGATTGAGTGGTCTGTTTCAGTTTCGGAAAGATTTCCGTGGAGAAAACGTAGATGCCTGCGTTGGCAAGGTTCGTGGGGGCTTGTTCATGGGACGGCTTTTCAATTATCCTTTTCACGTGTTCGTTCTCAAGTTCAACTACTCCATAATTCTCAGGTTTGTCCACCGGAACGACTGCCATAGTAGCTGCTGGCCTCTCTTTTGCGTGGGTGTCATTGACTTTCTTGACGACATCTGCATCGAAAAGCACGTCTCCGTTGACGACCATGAAGTCTTCTTGCATCAGACTTTCAACAACGGCCACCGCATTGCCTGTTCCCAAGAGTGCTTCTTGTTTGACGTACTCGATCTTCATGCCAAGCTTTTTTCCATCGTCGAAATACGTGCGTATCATGTCGGCCATGTAATAGACGACGATTGCAACTTCTTTTATCCCTGCGGCTTTCAAAGAATTCAGGCAGTGTTCAAGTAGCGGTTTTCCGCCGACTCTTATCAAGTGCTTCGGTCTTGTTGCCGTGATCGGCAGAAGCCTGGTGCCTTCACCAGCGGCTAAGACTGCAGCTTTCATTTATTTCACTTTCCCGACAAACTGCTCGACTGACTTGATGCCTGCTTGCATTATGTTCTTTGCAGTTTTTAACGATTCACCCTCGACTGTGAGTCTGACTAAGGGTTCGGTTCCTGAAGCCCTGATGAGGATCCATCCATTTTCGAAGGATACGCGAATTCCGTCGACGGTTGAGAGATTCTTATAGCTTGGGAATATCTTTCCAACGCTATCACGGATTCTTTTGACGACTTCAGACTTCGCATCGTTGCTGCACACAATATTCTCTCTCAGAGTCTGAAACGTCGGTGTGTCAGCGACCATCTGAATCAGATTCTTATCTTCGTCCTCAAGGGCTTTCAACAACAAGGCGGACGAGAGTATCCCGTCGGGGCAGTAGTGAAACTGCGGATGAATCCATGCTCCGCAAGGTTCTCCGCCAAAAACTGCATTTCTGGCTTTGATTGCCTCTGACAGATAAATATCTCCCACCTTTGTTCTCAAGACTTTGGCCCCATGCGGCTCAACCATCTTTTCAATGCACATGGAAGCCTCAACGTTTGTCACAACGATTCCGCCGCTATTTCTCTTTGTCACGTAGCCAGCATATGCCGCCAGAATGCAATCGGGGTTCGCGAGCTTTCCATCTTCACCTATGAAAATAACTCTGTCGCCGTCGCCGTCATATGCGAAACCTATGTCTGCATGGACGTTCTTGACTATCCTTGCTACAGTTTTCAGGGATTTCTCGTTTGGCTCAGGGCTTCTCGCTGGGAAAAACCCGTCAGGCTGCGAGTTCACGGCTGTTACTTTGCAGCCCAGAGTTTTCAGGATTTTAGGCGCCAAGCTGTATGTTGCGCCGCATCCTGGATCTACGACTACGTGCCATTTCTTGCCGAGTTCGACGGAATGCGTGATCGCGTCACTGTATAATTGAGTTTCGTCCAGGTGTTGGGTTCTGCCAATGTTCTTCCATTCTGCATATGCGTAATGTTCATGTTTGAGGTTCTCCTCAATTTGATTTTGACTTGTTTCGCTGTATGCCATGCCGTAACAGTCGAAGATTTTTATGCCATTGTATTGAGGTGGATTGTGTGAGGCTGTGATCATGATTCCAATGTCCATGTTCATTTTTCTCGTGACGAAAGCCAAGGCTGGCGTGGGCTGGATTCCCATGCAGGTAACGTCTACTCCGCATGATGTGAGTCCAGATACCAAGGCGTTTTCGAGCATTGGTCCAGAGATTCTGGTGTCTCGAGCGACTAACGCTTTCTTGGCACCAGATTGTGTCGCAATGGCCGCGCCTATCCGTGCCGTCAGATTCGGCGTGAGGTCTGCATTCACTAATCCGCGGACTCCCGATGTTCCGAATAGTCTGCTCAAAGTTTTCTCACTTTGGCGCTGAATCGTCTATTCATCAAGACATTTGCATCCTTAAAAACTAGCTGACTTCATCTGAGAACAAGGCGTATGCAGACCCAGACGATGTCGCCTAGGAACAAGGCTACTATCAATCCTGCGGTGATGAATATGAGCATTGGCAGGCCGGGTGTTGCCCAGATCCTATCCTTGATCGCTCCGGCATCTATTGCCCTATCGAGCCTTTCAACGATCTCTTCTCTCCCTTCGTCTTTAGGCAAGAGCAGCAATTTTCTTTTTGTCGATTTTTCTGGTGTCTCTTCAGAGTCTTCCATGGGATAAACATGCCATTTTTCCTTCAATTTTCTGATTGGAGCCTTGTACCCCGTTATCATCACGGTGATTTTCTTTCCCAATGACTCTTTTCCCAGATCGCCTTCAAAAAGAGGTTCATGCGTTTTCAAACGCCAAAACGCGTTGTAGACGAGCAGTGCGACTGCTGTGAAGGCTGCGAAAAGAACCGAATTGCTGAAAACCGTGATTGGGAAGAAGCTTTTCGATATCAAAGAAGGCTGTCCTGACAAAGGAGTAACGAGTTGGTCAGGGGCAAATGGCAGGGCCAATGCTAGGCACATGAGCGCTTTGGCGTCAGCGCCTCCGAATCCGCCTGCATAGAAAAGTATGATGGCAAAGGTTGAGGTCAATGCAAAGCAAATGGCATATGAAACTAGTGATGATGGGTCATACAGAAGAATGTCCGTAAGCGTGAGTGCCAAGGAAAGTGGTCCGAGGATTATCCAGACTTTGTCGCTTACTTCCCTTGATTTGTAATCGCTCCATGAAGAATAGAGGAAAAAAAGTACGACGAGACCGGTCCTTGCAGCGTCAAACGCAAGCACATTGAGCACCCTTGGTGAAGCCATTGTGAATTGTCATTTGTGTATATAATAGTTGATGTGTTTCAGAAAGACTGGACGAAGGTCCGTCTCAAGCTTCCTGTATTGAGGTTTCCCGGATCTTACGTATTTGGTGCTTGTTCAGGCCAGTCTAGTGATTGTCCCGAAGAAGATATCACTTTGAAATAGTATGTGCTGCCGGCTGCCCAGTCGTAGGTCACTGTGATTGTTGCAGGATCTGATGCGCCTGCGCGTACTAACACGGAAGTGATCGTCTGTTTCTGCAAAGTGGATGCTGAAGTACCGATGTATGCCACAGTGATGTTCGTATCTGTGTTTCCTGAGTTGCCTATGTCGATGTCAATTTTCTTAACGGCGCCCACGCTGTAGAAGTTCACATTCGCCTTGTACAAAAATACTCCCCAGGGCTGAGGAGCAACGGCACTCTTGCTGAATAGATTACCCTTTGAAGTCAAACAAGTCACCTCGTAGCTATGTCCGCTGACGATAGTCAAGCCACTTAGCTCTGCAAACATGTTTGAACTCGCACTGACTGTCGTTGGAAGGGCTGGACTGGTTGTGTTCACTTTTTGGTTGTTCACCCGGAATTCTTTGATTGTTACGGCCACCGTTCCAGTGTTGAGAACAGTGAAAGTGATCCAGCCGTCACCTGCCCCTATTCCGAAATTTATGTCTCCTATCCACAGTGATTCTTGGGCGTAATCCTCAATCGCTTCTCTGTGGAAGCTTACTGTCAACACGGAGCTTCGAGGAGTTGCGTTTGCTGATACCTTCAACCATGATGACAGGTTCTGGACGCCTGGGTGTACAATATAGGTTTCATTGCTCGTGGTCACATAGCTCTGCTGATAAGTTGTGTTGTCGAGATAGAAATTCAAGAACAGAGCATAGTCTAGTGAAGCATGGTTCTGTAGTGTGGTGTTGAAATCAATTGTTTCCCCTGGATAGAGATCCAGGGCCTCGGGATGACCTAATATCTCGATTGGCTCTTGAACTGTTAATGGAATGCTAACCGTCAGCAGGTAAGCTGCAAAAGCTCCCGAAAAAAGAATGCTGAGAATCGCTCCAATAAGCCCCAAGGGAATAGTGTGTTTTCCTATAGTGACACGCACAGTTCTTCACCTAATGCAAAGAGCGTTTTCGCAATTGAATTATTTAACAAATGTGAACTTGAGATACGAATTTGAACTTAACTTCAGAGGACGCTGCGCGCGCACCAGACTTGCTGGCTCAAACTCGCCCATCCACCCGTGCAAGCGTGCGCCAACGATGATCAGTGCGCACAAGTTGAATTTGCAGAAATGTTTATAGTTCAACGATAGTGATAGAAAATGAGGAGGAGACGGTTGCTTTTCGAACGGCGAAGGGGAAGAGCAGGAAGAAAAAACGTCGAATTGGCTCTAGGCATTATTGGTTTGCTTCTGAGTCTGGAAGCAATTGGATTTCCACCGCTAGGCCAATGTCAGCCGAGTCCCATAGAGCTGGGCACACTTGTCAATGGAACAATCAGTACCAGCGGAGAAGTTGACTTCTACACTTTTCAAGGAAGTGGTGGAGACCCGGTATATATTAGACTGCTTTCCTCATCGGGTGGCTGGATTCCAATCATACAATTGTTTGCCCCTAATGGAACGTCACTCGCCACAAGAAGTGACGGCATCATGGGAAGCGAATTCCCCTTTGTCTTGCCCTCAACCGGCACATACCAAGTCTTGGTCTACGGCAGCGGATCAAACACAGGAGATTATGCCCTGTACATTCAAAGAACAAATGGCTACGGAAATTCGGGTGTAATCACTTTTGGCACAATGTTTTCTGGCTTCATCGAAACCACAGGCGAAGTTGCCTCATATACATTCTCAGGCAACGAGGGGGACCCAGTTTTCGTACGATTGGGTTCGCTGGGGGGATGGGGTGCCGAGTTGAGGCTGTTTGCACCCAACGGGACTCAAGTTTTGGTCATGGACAGCACTTTGTATGGCTACGACTTCAGCTATACTTTGCCTTCCAGCGGCGTTTACGTTTTCATGGTTAGCGCTGGTGTCG
>Ga0209253_10003463_pt1 | contig 13873 bp, 15 predicted proteins | sample FrelakmetBRP12BR_FD_187145 | JGI IMG/M metagenome (GOLD analysis project Ga0209253, IMG submission 187145) | Freshwater lake sediment microbial communities from the University of Notre Dame, USA, for methane emissions studies - BRP12 BR (SPAdes)... | ecosystem: Environmental > Aquatic >...
GCGTCAGAGGGCGTTTCCCTCACGGTCGGCAGGAACATTTCAGAGTATCGCATGCTTTTTCCCCCTTTCGGCAATCATCTTGTCGATTTCATCCATGAGTGCTGATATAAATTCTTTCTCCCGGACTTTCCGGATCACCCTTCCTTTTTTGAAGAGGAGCCCTGAACGTTTCCCCCCGGCGATGCCGATATCCGCCTCGGAAGCCTCCCCTGGACCGTTGACGGCACACCCCATCAGGGCGATCTTGAGATGGTCTTTCATGCCCGCGAGCCTTCTTTCGACTTCGTTCACGAGCCTGACCAGATCAATCTCGCAGCGTCCGCAGGTCGGGCAGGAGACGATGTCAGGACCCACCTGCCGTATGCCCAGAGCCCTCAAAATTCCGTAGGCGATCCTCACCTCGTCAACGGGATCGCCTGTGACGGAAACCCGGATCGTGTCGCCGATACCCTCGCTCAGGAGAATTCCGATGCCGAGAGAAGACTTGATGGCCGAACCGAGGATCCCGCCCGCTTCCGTAACACCCAGATGAAGCGGGTGGTGCGTCTTTTTCGATACAAGGCGATAAGCCCTCACCATCGTGGGTACATCGGAGGACTTGAGAGAAACCTTGATGGCCGTGAAGCCCAGGTCTTCCAGGAGGGCAATGCTGTTCATGGCGCTCTCCACGAGGGCTTCTGCCGTGGGTCCGCCATGTCGGGCGAGAATATCCTTTTGCAGAGATCCTGAATTTACGCCGATGCGGATGACGGCCTTGCGCCCGATGGCGGCCGACACGATCTCCCGGATACGAGCGCGGCTTAGGTTCCCCGGGTTGATCCGAATGCCCTCGGCCCCTTTTTCCAGCGCCCCGATCGCGAGACGGTAATTGAAATGGATGTCCGCAATGAGTGGTATCTTAGCGGCCTTCCGGATCGTGCCGAAGGCCTCGAGGGCTTCTTCGTCGGGAATGGCAAGCCTGACGACCTCACAGCCGCAGAACTCAAGCGTCTTGATCTGACGGAGCGTCGCCTTGATATCCCGCGTGTCTGTGGAGGTCATCGACTGGACCACCACGGGCGCATCGCCGCCGATCTTCACGGATCCCACAAAGACGGCCTTTGTCCGCTTTCTTTTTTTCCCGAGTGAACCCGAATGTATCTGACCCTTCTTCATTTTCGATCAATCACTATTTAAAATAATCACAGGGTTTACAAAAACAATCCCGGACCCTCTAGGGCTGATCCGACCTGGATATCCCGATTTCATGAGAGACTCTTGTATACCTCCGAACCGCAGGGGGGGCGGTCCTTCGGGATCAATGCGGAAAGATGACGGTCCGGTGACATCCTTGCCAGAGGAGTAATGACCCGAACCCGCAGATCTTGTCTTGAATCGACGGAGGAGAGTGCGTCTTTGGGCTTCGTATCCACCCCGGAAAATCTACCGGCCCCGCCAGCAGTAAAGGCAGAGATCCTCTTCCGGCAGACCGATGGCCTTGATGATGTCCTCGATCGTCAGATATTTGAGGGAGGTGAGGTTCAGGTCCTTTCGGATCCACTCGACCATCTTCTTGTATTTTTCAGTTCGGGCATCCAGATATTCTTCGATATCCTCGATGTCTTTTCCTTCCAGGGCCCTGATCGCCCTGCGTGACGCCAGTTCCGACTTGCTCCGGGTCGAGGCGCCGTAACGGCACGGGAACATCAACGGCGGACAGGCAACCCTGAGATGGATTTCGCTTGCGCCGTTGTCCCAGAGTTTGCGGATCGTGTAATTCTTGATCTGGGTCCCGCGGACAATGGAGTCGTCGCAGACAATCATGCGACTCCCCTGAATGACATCCTTCACGGCGATGAGCTTCATGGTGGCTACAAGGTCCCGTATGTCCTGCGACGGCGGTGTATAGCTCCGGCCATAGCCGGGGGTGTATTTCACGAGCGGTCTCCGGTAGGGAATATTCGATGCCATGGCATAACCGATGGCGTGACCGATACCCGAATCCGGAATACCGGTGACCATGTCGGCCTGGGTGCCGTCGTCCCTCGCGAGCGCCCTGCCGCATCTTTCTCTCGCCTTCTCTACGCTGATCCCCTCGTAGGACGACGAGGGGTCACCCGTGTAAATCCACAGGAATGCACAGACCTGCTTCACGGGGTTTCCCTTTTTCAGCTGCGTGAAACCCTTCGGGGCAATGAGCACGATCTCCCCGGGTTCCACGCATCGGATAAGCTGAAATTCCAAATTCTGGAATGAACTGGCCTCTGTGGCCACGACTCGCTCTCCGGCTTCATTTTCACCGATCGCCAGGGGAAATCTTCCAAACCGATCCCTCGCCGCGTAGATCCCCTCATCCTTGAGGATCAAAATACAGACGGAACCCTCAATGAGATTCTGCACCCGGGTGATTCCGTCAACAAGAGAAGTCCCCTTGTTGATCAGTCGGGCAATCAGCTCCACCGTATTGACGCCGCCGCCGGTCATCTCGTTGAAAGTGACCCCCGCCGACAAAAGCTCCCGTGTGAGATCGTCTTTATTGGTTATGAGACCTGTCGCCGCGATGGCGAACGTGCCGAACCTGGTCCGGATGATGAGCGGTTGAGGCGCATCGTTGTCGATCGAGCCGATGCCCATGGTCCCGTTCATCTGCTTGTAGTCTCCGGCGAATTTGGATTTGAACTGCGCCTGGCTGATGCTGTGGATGGTGTTAAAGAACCCTCGCTCCCCCCAGATGGCCAGGCCGCCGTTTTCCGTGCCCAGGTGGGAATGGTAGTCCGTTCCATAGAAAAGGACCTTTGAACATTGATGCGTCGAAACGATGCCGAAAAGACCGCCCATGGTATGATGAACCTCTCCCTTACACCAATTTCTTTACAACTGCCTTGATCCTGCGAACACCCTCCTCGATGTTCTTCATCGAAGTAGCATAGGAAAGGCGAATGTGATTGTCATTTCCGAACGCCGAGCCCGGAACCACGGCGACCCCCGCTTCCTCGAGGAGAAATTCCGACAGATCACCAGAATTGGCGATTTGTCTGTCCCCGTATCCGGTCCCGTATAGTCGGGATACCCTTGGAAATACGTAAAAGGCCCCCGGCGGCTTCATACAGCTCATGCCCTTGATCTCGTTGAGCTGATCAACAATGTAATTCCGTCTCTTTTCGAACTCCGCGGCCATCACGGAAACGGTTTTCTGGTCGCCTGCCAGGGCTTCCACGGATGCTTTCTGGGAAATGGAGGTCGCATTCGAGGTGCTCTGGCTCTGCATTTCCGTGACGGCCGAGATGATGTTTTCGGGACCCGCCGCGTAGCCAATCCTCCAGCCTGTCATGGCGTAAGCCTTGGAGACGCCGTTGACGACGATGCACTTCTCCTTCATCGCTTCGCTGACATTTGCAATGTTATGAAACGTGAGCCCGTCGTAGAGAATCCTCTCGTAAATGTCGTCGGAGATCGCCAGGATGCCCTTCGAAAGGATGACTTCCGCGAGTCCCTCCAGTTCCTTGAGGCTGTAAGTGGCGCCCGTCGGGTTCGAGGGACTGTTGATGACGATAGCCCTGGTTTTCTTTTTGATTGCCTTCTCAAGCTTTTCCGGCGTGAGTTTGAAACCCGTCGATGTCGTCGTATTCACAATGACGGGCTTCGCGCCGGCCAGGATGACGATATCGGGGTAAGAAACCCAGTAGGGCGAAGGGATGATCACCTCATCGCCTTTTTCGAAGAGGGCCTGGGCGATATTGTAGAGCGTGTGCTTGGCGCCACAGGAGGCAACAACCTGGGACCTCTTGTAGGTCAGGCCATTGTCCCGCTTCAGCTTTGTAATGATGGCGTCCTTCAGCTCATCGATGCCACCGACGGGTGTGTACTTGGTAAAACCCTCCTGGATGGCTTTGATGGCCGCCTGCTTGATGTTTTCAGGAGTGTCGAAGTCCGGCTCGCCCGCACCGAACCCGATGATGTCCTTCCCCTGGGCCTGCAGGGCCCTTGCGCGCATCGTCACTGCCAGCGTCGGCGACGGCTTGATCTTTGTCACCCTCGTTGCCAGTTTCATTCTTTGCGCCCCTTGTTGAACTGCGATTCGTACTTCTCCTCCAGTCTCTGAAGGACGATGTTGGGAACGAGCCCTGTCACGGAACCACCGAGACTGGCGGCCTCCTTGATCAAATTGGAGCTCGTGTAAAACCACTTGTAGCCCGTCATGAGAAAAACGGTTTCGATGTCACGATCCAGCCGCCGATTGATGAGAGCCAGCTGGAATTCGTATTCGAAATCCGACAGGGCCCTCAGTCCCCTCAGGATCACCTGGGCACCCTTGTCTTTTACGTAATGAACCACGAGCCCGGAGAAACTGTCGATCGTTACCCTGGGGTCGGCACCGATGACCGCCCTGATCATGTCCATCCGCTCCTCAATGGAGAAGAGGCCGCTTTTATTCGGGTTGTATGCGATCAGAATGATGAGCCGGTCGAAGAACCTCAATCCACGCCGGATGATGTCGAGATGACCGTTCGTGATGGGGTCAAAGGACCCCGGATAGACCGCAAGCTTTTCCATATTCATTCCTCACCTCTCCCCTTTGAAAAAAGAAACCAGTGTCTCCCCGTATCTCCTTCTCCGTTCCAGCACAAGGGGCGCCTGGTCCCCTTCCGGTTCTTCCCTGATAGAATGCTGCAGGACGAAGATCCCCGAAATGCGGGAAAGCAAGGATCCTCGCCTCAAAAGACCCAGCGTCTTCGCGCCATATCCCTTCTCGTACGGCGGGTCGGCAAATATAATATCGAAGTCTTCCTTCCTACGCAGAAGCCGTCGGATTCCCTGCTCCACGGAGGCCTCGATCACCTCGGCGGAACTCTCGGTATGGATCAGGGACAAATTCCTTCGGATGGTCTCAATGCAGGATCGGTTTTCTTCGACGAACACGACCCTGGACGCGCCCCTGCTCAGGGCCTCGAGGCCCATGTTGCCGGAACCGGCATACAGATCAAGGAAGGATCGGCCTTCCATGGAGGACAGTATGTTAAAGATAGATTCTTTGACCCGATCGGAGGTTGGCCTCACGGAAAGGCCTTTCGGCGCATACAGGGTAAGACCTCTTGCCCGGCCTCCGATAATTCGCATGGTAAGATACGATCCACAGGCGTGAGGCTGGCGGCTCATTCGCTGATGTGGATTCTCCTCTTGAGACGCCCTCCGCCTCAGGCCTTTTGCCTTGAACCGTTATTTCAAATAATCCCGTATCAGGACCTCGGCAATCTGAATGGCATTCAGGGCCGCACCTTTTCGGAGGTTGTCTGAAACAATCCACAGGTTGAGTCCGTTGAGGATGGAAGTGTCCTCCCGGATTCTCCCGACGAATATTTCGTCCTTTCCCGCCGCATGGATGGCCAGGGGATATTCCCGCTTGTCCGGGTTGTCGACAACCACGATACCCGGTGATCTGGAAAGCAGTTCCTTAGCCTCTTTTGCCGTGATCTTTTTTTCCGTTTCGATGTTGACCGACTCCGAGTGCGCCCGGAACACGGGGACACGGATGGTGGTGGCCGTCACTTCGATGGAATCGTCGCCCATGATTTTTTTCGTCTCCCAGACCATCTTCATTTCTTCCTTGGTGTAACCGTTCTCCAGGAAGACATCGATGTGTGGGAGGCAATTGAAGGCGATCTGATGGGGATATACTTTGGCGACGGGGTCCTGGAAGTTCATGATCGCCCTCGTCTGTTCGGCGAGTTCCTCCATGGCCTTCTTGCCCGTTCCCGACACGGACTGATAGGTCGACACGACCACCCTTTTGATCCTCGCCACATCGTGTAGGGGTTTCAGCGCAACGACCATCTGTATGGTCGAGCAGTTCGGGTTTGCAATGATCCCCCGTTTCTTGTATTCGGCGATCTTTTCCGGGTTCACTTCCGGGACCACCAGAGGGATATCCGGCTCGTAACGGAAAGCACTCGTGTTATCGATGACGACGCAACCCGCAGCCGTGGCGATGGGCGCAAACTTCTGGCTGATGCTTCCCCCGGCCGAGAAGAGCCCGATTTCGATCCCCCCGAAGGACTTCTCGCCCAGGACCTTGACGGGATGTTTCTTCCCCCTGAATTCCAGTTCCTTGCCGATCGATCGTTCAGAAGCAAGAAGGGTTAATGTCTTGACCGGGAAATTTCTCTCTTCCATAATGGAAATCATTTCGTTGCCGACGGCCCCCGTCGCCCCGACAACCGCTACGTTATAAGTACGCATGATCGAACCGATCCTCCGAAAATAATTCATCCAGAGCAAAAGCCGTGTTTTTCAGCTCTTCGTCAGCGGCTTGCTCTGTTCGTCACCGATTTCTCCTTTTTTGATCTCCCCGTACGTGATTTTCTTCAGAAGTTTAAAGACAAGCCAGATCGGACCGGAGACAGCATAACTGACGGCAAAGGTAAAGAGCATCACCTGGGGCTCCGCGACGACAATGATGAGAAGAAGCACCAGCACGATGAAGGACATGAAGGGTTCACGCGTGAAAAGGTTCAGGTCCTTGAAACTGTAGTACTTGACGTTGCTCACCATCAGCAGTGCCAGCACAATGATTCCACCGAGGACGGCCGGGTGATGAAGGGGGCCCATGCCGCCGATATAATCGTAAAGCATGACCGTCGTGGCCACGACCAGGGCCGCCGCCGGGATGGCGAGACCGTTAAAGACTTTGCTGTCGATCACCCCGATCTGGATGTTGAAACGGGCGAGCCTCAGGGCTCCGCAGGTGACAAAGAGCGCTGCGACGAGCCATCCCCACCTTCCATATGTGGAAAGTGACCAGGTGTATGCCAGAACCGCCGGTGCCACACCGAAGGCCACCAGGTCGGCCAGGGAGTCATACTCGACGCCGAACCTGGAGGTGGTCCTTGTCATCCGGGCGATTCTCCCGTCCAGCCCATCGAGAATCAGCGAAATGGGAATCGCTACTGCCGCGTAAACAAACTGTCCCGTGATCGAAGAGACCACGGAGTACACACCGGCGAAGAGGCTTGCCGTCGTGAAGAGATTGGGCAATATGTAGATGCCTTTTTTCATTTTGTCCTTTTTGAAAAACCGGCCTCTTCTGAAAAATCTATCCCTTCTGAATCTATCTCTATTTTTCATGGTCGTATCCCAAGGGGGTTTCGCCGGCCCTGACCTTCTGTCCCGCATTGACCAGGACAGATACGCCGGGTGGCAGAAAGACTTCGACACGTGAGCCGAAGCAGATCAACCCGAAGCGCTCGCCCCGGCTCACACTCATTCCCTCTGATATCCAGCAGATGATTCGCCGGGCAATGAGACCGGCGATCTGCACCGTCATAAACTTCCGGCCGTCACCCATCGCGATGACGACGGCGTTTTTCTCGTTATCCTCCGATGCCTTGTCCAGATTTGCCGAAAGGAATTTCCCCTCCCGGTAGAGGACCCGCTCAACCCTGCCCGGGTAAGGGATGCGATTCACATGAACGTTAAAGACGTTCATGAAGACGCTGATTTTCTTGTAATGGCCCTCAATGGGATCGGTCATATCCACGTCGTCGATCCGGAGAACCTTCCCGTCTGCCGGGGACACAAAAATCCGCTCGTCCTTGGGCGGGTATCTCTCCGGGTTTCGAAAGAAAAAAGCACAGAAAAGGGAGGCCAGAAGGCAAAGGCACGCAAAGACATAAAAACCCATCAGCCCAGCCATGATACCCACCAGACCTGCTATATAAACGAAGGGTAAACCTTCCTTGACAATATGGCCTTTTTTCTCCTGCATCCGTTCTCTCTTATATGACCGCTGGAAACCATCTAACTTACCGATATTTGGTAAGAATCTGGAATATTTTATCTTTACTCAAGAGCTTCAATTTCTGCAGCTTTTTCTTCTCCATCTCCTCTTGCGGTGTCAGGTAGAGCCGCTTGTTGAAATTCTCAAGGGCCGTTTCGAAATTTCGGTGTTCTTCCACCGACTTTCGAAGCTCATCATCCTGATGAATGTGTTTGGCAATCAATAGTTCCTCAGGCTTTTCCATGGATACCTTCCCTTTCTGAGATTTTTTTCTTATACCATAAATCAGCCATCCTTAAAAAAACAAATTTTACGCTGAAAATGAAGAATCAATGCCTACTTGCGTTCGCCGGAGACCTTGATCTCCGCCTCGGACCGGCGGATGTATCGGGGCACAAAGGTCATCAGATCGACGATCTCCCCCCGTCGATACTTTTCCAGCCCCAGGAGGGCAACGGCCGAGGGTCTTATGTATTGAAGATTCGCCGGCGCAAAAAAGGCCTTCGAAGGAAGCAGCTCCCGGATCAGGCTGCCGTATACGGGCACACCGTCTCCAAGGAAAATGACGGGGCCTTCGATCTTGCTCAAAAAGACGGCGGGGTCTACGGCCTGGTCAGATTCGATCTTCTCCAGCCGTCCTTTTTCCGCCGGCCGGTAAAGGGCAGTGTAAATCTGCCCTTTTTTCGCATCCAGGATGGGGCAAACGAGGCAAGAAGCAAAGGCCAGGTTTTGCGCCAGGGCGTCCAGGGTGGATACGCCGACGATGACCCCTCCCGTGCTCAGGGCCAGTCCTTTGACGATCCCCGCCCCCACGCGAAGCCCCGTAAAGGATCCGGGTCCATGGGTCAGAGCGAAGAGCTCCACGTCACTGATGCCCAATCCGGATGCGGAGAGGATCGCCTCGATGGCAGGGAGGACACTGTCTGAATGGGTGAGCCGAAGCCGGACGTAATACTCCGCCAGGATGTTTTCATCCTCGAGAAGCGCGACACCCGCGGACCGGGTTGCCGTATCGATAGCGAGGGTGACCATCTTACTCACCAAAAAGCCTCAGGATATCGTTGTAAAAGACAAAAATAATCAGCATGATGAGGATCGCAAAACCGACCTGCTGGGCTCTTTCCCTCCACTTAATGTTGACCTCCCTGCCCGTCACGGCCTCGATCAGGTAGAAAAAGAGGTGACCTCCATCCAGCACGGGAATGGGGAAGAGGTTGAGAACGCCCAGATTGATACTCAAAAGTCCCATGAAGAAGACAAAGTTCATGATCCCTTTCTTCGCCTGTACACCGGCCATCTGCGCGATGAGAATGGGTCCGCCCAGATTCTTGGGGGAGACGACCCCTTCAACCATTTTGACAATGCTCAGAAGCGTTAACTCCGTGATCGCCCATGTCTGAAGGATGCCGGACCAGAGTGCCGAGAAGGGATTCTGCCGTTCGATAAAGGTGTTTGTCGAAGAGCTCACGCCAATGCGGTAGGATTCCACATCCTCTCCGAAGATGTTTTTACCCGTCGCGAGCCCGGGCTTCAGCCGGACTTCGAATCGTTCATGGTTCCTTGCCAGCGTGATCGAGAGCTCCCGCCCCCCGCTTTGTGTGATGATTTCGGCGAGATCGCCCCAGCGGGAAACGGTCTTTCCCTCGATGGCGATGATCCGGTCCCCTTCCCGGATGCCGGCCAAATAGGCGGGAGAATCGGGCTGGACGCCGCCCACATCGGTCGTCACGGTGGGAATACCGACCATGTAAATGACCGCGAAGGCCAAGATGGCAAATAGGAAGTTAAAAGCGGGACCGGAAATGACAATGCCGATCCTTCTCCATACGCTCTGCCTGGAAAATGATCTCTTTTCGTCCTCCGGTGAGACGTGATCGGATTCCGACTCTCCCAGGAGCTTCACGTAGCCACCCAGAGGAACAGCAGAAAGGAGGTATTCTGTCTCGCCAACGCGTCTTCCAACGAGCCTCGGCCCGAAACCGAGAGAGAATTTAAGGACACCCACCCCCATGAGCTTGGCTACGAGGAAGTGACCGAACTCGTGGACGAAGACTAAAACACCGAGCAGAATGACAACCGATACGATGCTGATACCCATCAGGATTTCTCCTTTATTTTTTTAATGATTTCTTCTCCCGTCTTCCTGGCCCACCGGTCCGCCTCCATCACGTCGTCGAGGGATTCTATTTCTTTAACCCTGTGGAGGGTCATGGCTTGACCGATCACGGCCGGTATATCCATAAAACCGATCTTTTCTTCGATAAACGCGCTCACGGCCACTTCGTTTGCTGCATTCATGACGGCGGGCATGGTTCCCCCCGCCTTGCCCGCGTCGCAGGCAAGGCGCAGACAGGGAAAGCGCTCGAAATCCGATGGCAGGAATTCCAGCATCCCGACCTTCAGCAGATCCAGACGGGTGAGCCCCCCAGGACAACGCCCGGGATAAAAGAGCGCGTAGGAAATCGGCCCCTTCATGTCGGGTACACCGAGCTGGGCGATCACCGAGCCGTCGGCATACTCGACCATGGAATGAACGATGCTCTGCGGATGAATCATGATCTCGATCTTTTCGATATCCATATCGAAGAGCCACCGGGCCTCGATGACTTCGAGCCCCTTGTTCATCATCGATGCGGAGTCAATGGTAATTTTTTTTCCCATGACCCAGTTGGGGTGCCTGAGCGCGTCCTCGACGGTGACGGCTGCCAGTTTGTCCAAAGGTAACTTCAGAAAGGGCCCGCCGGAGGCCGTGAGGACGATCCTCCGGACCTCATCCCTTCGATGGCCCTGGAGACACTGGAAGATCGCGCTGTGCTCGCTGTCGACGGGCAGGATCCGGACCCCGCGATTTCGGGCTTTCTCCGTGACGATACTTCCAGCCATCACCATCGTTTCCTTGTTGGCCAGGGCAATGTCTTTCCCGGCCTCGATCGCATCCAGCGTGGGGAGGAGTCCCGCTGCACCGACAATCGCGGAGATGACCATGCGGCTTTCACGAAGCGTAGCCACCTCCCGGTATCCTTCCTTTCCCCAGAGAATCTTTGTGTGGTTAGCCGGACCGAGAAGATTTCTTAATTGGACGGCATGCTCCTCATCCACCATGGCGGCAACGGCCGGCCTGAACCTTTCGACCTGCGCCTTCAGTCGCTCCACATTCCTGCCGGCGGCAAGGCCCAAGACGCGGAGCGAGGATGGGTTCTGCTCGATGACTTCGAGTGCACTCACCCCGATGGATCCCGTTGAGCCGAGAATGGATATGGTCCTCATGTGATCACGAACGTCTTGTAATAATACACAAAGGGAATAATGAAAAGCAGACAGTCGATCCGGTCCAGGATCCCCCCATGACCCGGCAGGATCATGCCCGAGTCCTTCACGCCGAATGAGCGCTTGATCGTTGATTCAAAAAGATCCCCCATCTGCCCGGTCAGAGATCCAACGAAACCCATCATCACGGCGTGCACCAGTGGTACCTGCGGAAAAACAAAGTACTGATAAAGCACGCAGCCCAGTACGCTTCCTGCCAAAAGGCCGATAATCCCCTCGACCGTTTTGCCCGGGCTCACCAGGGGCGCAAGCTTTCTTCTGCCGTAGGTCCGACCGATGTAAAAGGCGGCTATGTCACCGGCGAAGGCGATGACAATGATGAGAAAGACCCAGTAGACACCTTTCTCCCCGTTACGGAGAAGGATAATGTGTGACAGAAGAAGCGGGATGTAGAGGGTCCCCAGGAGCACCTTTGCCGGGGAAAAAAGATCGAAATTTCCGCCCCAGGCTTTGCACAGGAGGTAGCATACCAGAAACACGAGCACACCGATCGTCACAACACCGAGCATGAGATGGGTGTCTTTGAAATAGGCGGCGAGAGGCAAGAGGACGGCAAAGAGCATTGTCTGCACCTTCTCCGACCGTGATCTTTCGTCAAAGACGAGCCGATTATACTCGAGAATGCCGCCGAGACTCACGGCCGCCACGAAGAGCGTAAAGACAAGGTCAGAACCGTAGATGACGAGTAAGAAGAGGATCGGTACGGCGATGATGCCGGTGATCCATCGCTTGAGATGAGAACTAATCATGCTTTTTGCGTTGCAGCTGTTCACTGGTGAGGCCGAATCGCCTCTCTCGTCTCTGATAGTCTGAAATCGCTTCCATCAGGTGCTCTTCACGAAAGTCCGGCCAAAGGACATCGGTGAAGAAGAACTCTGTGTATGCTGTCTGCCATAGCAGAAAGTTACTCACACGATACTCTCCGCTCGTTCGGATCAAAAGGTCCGGGTCTGGCATGCCGGCAGTGTAGAGGTAGGAGGAAAAGACCTCCGGCGTCAGATCCCCCGTTTTTAACGTACCCCGGTCGCGCGCGGTCAATACCTTCCGGGTCGCTTCCAGGATCTCATCCCTGCCGCCATAATTGAGTGCCAGCACCAGGGTCATTTCCTTGTTCCCGGCCGTTTTGTCCATGATCTGCTGAAGGGTCTTTCTCACCCTTTCGGGAAGTGACGAGGTGTTTCCGATGGTGGTCAGCCGAATGCCATTATCCATGAGCTCTTTTTCCTCGGAACGGAGGTACTGGACCAAAAGATTCATCAGAGCAGCGATTTCTTTGGCAGGACGCGACCAGTTTTCAGATGAAAAAGCGTATAAGGTTAGGTATTTGACACCCAGTTTCCGGCACGACCGGACCACACTCCGGACCGCCTCGGATCCCTTCCGGTGCCCTGCGATCCTGCCCAATGCGTGCTTCTGAGCCCACCGTCCGTTTCCGTCCATAATGATGGCGATGTGCTCGGGAAGGTTTTCTCGGTCCAAGGCTGCCATAAGACCTATTTATCTATTATTTTTACCCTTTTTTCGCTGAAGTATCATAGCGCGCCCCTCTTTGCAAGGCATGTTTGCTCGGCAAAAGGGAAAAAAGAAGGAGCCTGTGGGCTCCTTGAATGGACTTAAACGGTCAAAGCCCTATATCTCCATGATCTCTTTTTCCTTTGCGCTGAATATCTCGTCGGATTTTTTGATATAGTCATCCGTGACTTTCTGGACCTCCGACTGATATTTGAAGAGTTCATCCTCGGAGATTTCATTTAGCTTCTTGAGATTTTTGAGCTGCTCGTTGGCATCGCGGCGTATGTTTCGCAGGGCGACTTTGCCCTCTTCGACCGTTTTTTTCACGACCTTCGCCAGTTCCTTGCGTCGCTCTTCTGTAAGCAGCGGGATATTGATCCGGATGATTTTACCATCATTCACCGGCATGAGGCCCAGATCGGACTTCTGAATGGCTTTCTCAATGGCGCCGATGACACTGACATCCCATGGGGAAATGAGAATCTGACGGCTTTCAGGAATGGAGAGCGTCGCCACCTGGTTGAGAGGGGTCGGTGTCCCGTAATAGTCCACCTTGATGCCGTCCAGGAGGGAAAGGGATGCCCGTCCCGTTCTCACTTTACTCAAGGACTTTTCAAGAAAGCGAGTGCCTTTCTCCATGTTATCTTTCAGTTCCGAGAATATCTTGTCCTTCGATGCCATGATTTCAGCCCTCTACGATCGTTCCGATGGATTTTCCGCAGACGGCGTCCCTGATGTTTCCCCTTTTTCCGAGATTGAAAACCCTCACGGGAATTCTGTTTTCACGACAAAGGGATATGGCCGTCGAATCCATTGCTCTGAGATTCTTTGCCAGAACATCCGTATAACTGATTTTCCTGTACATTTTCGCCCGGGAATCCTTCACGGGGTCGCGGTCGTAAATACCGTCCACCTTCGTAGCCTTCAGGAGCATCTCCGCGTGGATCTCTGCCGCTCGAAGGGATGCCGCCGTGTCTGTGGTAAAATAGGGATTGCCGGTACCGGCGGCGAAAATCACCACTCGCCCTTTTTCTAAATGCCGGATGGCCCTTCGCCGGATGTAGGGCTCGGCGACCTGCCGCATTTCGATGGCGGACTGCACACGGCTGTCACAACCGATCCCTTCAAGGGCGCTCTGCAGGGCAAGACTGTTGATGACCGTTGCGAGCATTCCCATGTGGTCCGCCGTTGCCCTCTCGATACCCCTCGCTCCGGATTCGAATCCGCGGAAAATATTACCCCCGCCGACAACAACGCCGAGTTGTACACCGAGCCGGTTGA
>Ga0209253_10003464_pt1 | contig 13872 bp, 14 predicted proteins | sample FrelakmetBRP12BR_FD_187145 | JGI IMG/M metagenome (GOLD analysis project Ga0209253, IMG submission 187145) | Freshwater lake sediment microbial communities from the University of Notre Dame, USA, for methane emissions studies - BRP12 BR (SPAdes)... | ecosystem: Environmental > Aquatic >...
GGGGAGTTAGCAGGCGTGTCGGATGTGTAATCCGGTACTGTCCTATCAGGATCAAGGTTATACTTCTTCGCCATTCCCTTGAATTGAGACTCAAGTTTCTTGTGGGAGTTGAGTTGGCGCTTATAGAGCATGTCAGACCGTGTAACAAAGTCTTTCCTAGTGGTATCGGCCAAACGCTCACCGTTGATTGATTTGTTGTACATGGCTCTTACACGATCAGGGATACCCGCTGAATTCTGAGCGGTTGCGAATTCACCTTCTCGCACCGTTGAACCTGGATCGAGCATCTTCATGTAGTTGAACACAAGGGCTAGGTCGCCAGCCGCCGATGGGTTCTTAGCGGATTCCTGTATTCTCCCGTAAGAATCTCGAACCTGAATAAATGGGGCGGCTAGTTTGGTGAAGTCGTCGCGTAACTGCCCCTCTTGTTTGAATCCAATATCTGAACGTGCTGCCTCCTTCGCGTCGCGATCCACCTTGTCAACAGTCGGTACAAGAGCGGAGAAATCTCCGGTCTTGGCAAAAGTCCTAACGGACTCCTGCGAGTAGTCCTTCGGGTTGATCTTGGCGAACGGAGACTCAGCACCGCCGCCTTTAGCGTTGATAAGAGAGTTGACCATGTTGGTATCGCCACGACCCAGAGCTGCGGCCATACCACCTTCGTAGTCGAACTTAGCCGGAGTAGCGGCCTGTGCTACCAATCCCTGTGGCTGTGGTGCGCCCATGAACTGGGCTTGTTCATCCACAAAAGGCTTTTCAGCCTGACCGGGGGAGAAGTATTGCTGGTATGGCTGTTGTGGTGATTGTACTTGGCTTAACAATACAGCGGATTCCGGGTTACGCTGCATCAGTCTTTGCCATGCCGTGTCTGATATCTGCCCAGATTGACGGAGCTGAACGTACATCTGGATTTGGGGAATGTCCTGCTTCCGGTTCGGCTTCAGTCCACCATTACGGGAACGCGGGTCGTCGTCAGGCAGAGGTTGATCGGATTCCAGAAGGTTAAGCGTGTTCTGGATTGGGTCTTGGTAATCACGCATACCGCCTTGTTTGATCGGCATTAGCCTGCCCCTCCACCGCCACCGCCCATACTGAACCCCTGCATGATGGAATCGGCAATCGCTTTACGCTCTTGGAATGCGCGGTTCTGCTGGCTTTCAAAAGCATTAACCATTGTGTTAATCTGCGCCTGACCTACCCCGAGAGCCTGTAGCTCACCAGCAAGACGTGCTTTCGCCGTGTCAAGGTCCATGCCGTTCAACTGCATCTGCTGGCCGACTTTACCAAACATGGTCTGCGCCATCTGCGCGTCAATGCCAGTCAAGGCCGACAGATTCTCGAATTCCGCTTGTGCTCTGGCGTCACCGAGTCCACGGTTCTTTTCAGTGGAGAAGCTATCCAATGACTGTTGACCGAATGAAGAACCAGTAAGGCCGCGAAGCCCGATATTCCTCTGTAATGCGCCCTCACGTTGGGCGTATTCCTGGCGCATTGGGTTAAGTTTTGATTCGATGTAAGCTGACTGATTGCCCTGAAAACGTGAACGAGTACCGCGAAGGTTGTTCATAATCTCCGCGCCGCCAGTATTCAGGTCTCCATAAAGACCGGCATTCCGAGCCATCGCCTGATCCTGAATGGCGCGAATGGACGGGTCTAGCGTCACGTTCCCATTAATTGCAGAGCTGTAACCTGTATTCATGGTGTCCATTCCTCGACCACCACCCATTTTACGGCTGGTATTGAAGAACGTATCTTTTGAAAGAAGTGAACCAGTCCTAACTTTTCCGCTCATCGTTTGCCCCTCACTGAATACATGAATTCGTCGCCCCTCGGGTCGCCGTTCGGTATTTTACCGACATAATGAAGTACGCCATAACTCGCTGTTTTATCAAACAGTGGTTTTGAATTGTTTAACGAATATACCACGCAAGCCCCAATCTTCCGGTATCTGGACATCTGGAAGAAAGCGACTGTGGCTCTCAATTTGTTCCTAGGTGTGGCCCAACTGAAAAAAACGCAATGCGGCTCTACTTTCCACCCGTCTGTCGCTACCCAAACGATCCCAATAGGGCCAGAGCCTTTCTCGTAGTAACTGTTATGATCTTCGGCTACCAGGAATTCCAGAATAGACGCCTTCTCCGCCAATTCAGAAGCAAAACCCGATTGGTCTTCTGCTTCGATGGAATAGAACTTCTCTTTGGAATGTGCCACCCAACAGATGGCAATATCCTGATGGTAGTTTTCCCCATCCATGATATTCAACTGACGGAATACCGGACGGCCACCTTTGAACAGAAGATCGCGCTTTTCCTTTGGGTTCATACCTGTATCTTGGTTATATCGAATCGTTGGCTTGAAGTTACCGACAGGTCTATATAAACGCCTTCCCCTCTTCCTACCGGGGAAAAGCCTTTAGTCGATATACGCTCTGAGTAGAAAAAACCAGTGTTAAAGTAAAACGCACCGCCAAAATAAGACGTACCGCCAAAGTATGTCGAAGCATCTCCAACTGGCGGGCCTTCTAGCGGGACTGTGCAACGGGTAATCGAGTAATCGTCACCCCACTCAAAGTCCATCACCAAGTCACAGTCTGCGACCATTCGATAATGGACCCTTCCAGTGAGTTGATTAAAGTTCGGGTCGTATCCGTCAAGCCCTTCAATCAACATCGTCCGTCTGTATGTAACGATATCGGTATCTCCGTTATCCCCTGTTCCGGTTCCGTCCATCTGGTAGATATTGCCGTTAGAGTCTCCGAAGTAGACATACCAGCTAGTACCTCCAGGTTGGCGCATGTAGATAGCTGCGCTGGTGTCAAGGTTGGAAGAATGGCTTGTCTTGTAAACAGACCACGGAGACTTATCTGTCGGCTGCATGTCTTTGAACAAAACCGGGACAGACCCGGAGTCGTTGAAGAAATATACCTTCTGTCTCTCCTGATCGTATACCGTTATTGCATCGGTAAACCCAGAGGTTATATCTCTGATCCATCTTGATAGGTCGTCAGACTTAACATCGCCGTAGTCCTGAACAGAGACCAGAGATTCTATATTTCCACCTCTACGCATGTAGACGATATCATTACCGATATTCGCCATAGTTTCCGTTCCAACAGCGGAGGAACCGGAATAGAATGGGAGCCACTGGAAATCAGTCGAGTCTGTACCCGTTAGCTTCCATATCCTTCCATTCTCTGTGGATATAATTAGCGTCCCAAAAAATAACGCGACCCCGTTGATCGGGAGAAGATCAGGGGTCGTCATGTAGAACGCCTCGTTACCTGTAGAGAAGGTAGAGGATTGCGCTCGTTTTGATGTGTCGTAAGACGTTGGGTCTTCGTATAAAGAAGCCACCATTAAATGCGGTGTATCGGTTCCGGCCTTGACGTTAAACAGCCACATACGTCCAAGGTGGACTATGCCATATTTGGCATAAAGATCGGCACCAAGACCTGTGGTCAGTGTGCTAAAAGTGGTCCCGTCCCATTTCTTGACGACTGTCAGTTTCTCGATATCGGTTATAACGGAGTACCCGCCAAGGCTCCACGTTGTTCCCCTGAGCTTTGACGTGGCCGTTACTGTGCCGACATCCGTATAGGTTATGTCTCCATCCCAGGAGAACACTTCTGCGCCTAACTGTACTAGAGTGGTTTCGGTGTTGTCGTTTTTTATTAACTGGATGAAGCCACTCGTGGAACCTGTTATTCTGGTGGTTGTCGTCTTTACATACTCGCCTTTGGATGAACCGTAATTTGCCTTGGCCCCCCAAACGTATATTCCAGAACTACCGTCACCTGCGTAACTACTGGCCCCCGCAGAAGCGGTCATTACAACCAAATTGAAAGACGTGTCTGTCACGGTTGACGTAATAGATAATCTATACCAACCGCTTCCTATGTCTTCGGTTGTATAGCTGTTGTTGGAAAACGTAGTTCCGTTTACAGCGGTGCTAATTACTGCTCCAGTAGATAAGTTGAAATAGAACCCATAATTATCCAGTGCCAATGAAATCAGGAAATAACACTGCGTCCTCTCTGCGGCTTTGACATAAACGCTGGCTGTATATACGGAACCAGATGTAATAGTTGGCGTGCCTTGGAAGACGTAATGCTGATCAGTTGTTCCGTCTTCAATCAGTTTATCCGCAGTTGATGTGCTTAACGGGTCGGTTGCCGCGTTAGCCGATATAGAAGAGTTGGTCTTTATATATTGCGCGTTATCGAACTGCTCCGAGTACAGAAGCAGGTTCGTCCCGCCAAGATGATCAAACGGCTTTCTAGGTCTGTAATGGGTGTCATTAACACCAAGCTCGAAGTTGTATCCGTTGATACACTCCTGCGGCTTGACAAGGGTAACGTCTTGCTGATTAAGCCCGCCTTCAAACGTCAATGCCGCCATTAGCGATACCCATACCCGTAATACTTGGAAGGATTGGTTTGTCTGAGGAAGGCGTAAAGCCTCGCTTTGGCGTTGTTATAAGTCGCGTCCTCTGTTAACAGACCTTGTGGCTGTTCAGTTCTCATAAACGTGAACCTACGGGCCGCGCATTGAATGAAGGCGTAGTATTCCTCGTTAATGTGAAATGGAAGCGTGTCGCTTGACAGCGTGACGTTCACAGACTTCTCGAAGTCATACTGTAAAGACCTGCCGTTAAAGGTTGAATTCGGTACGTTGTAGAAACCGACCTTCTTGGTTGAAGCGTCCGACCAATACCACCAGCTTGGGCCTCCGGTATTAGTCTGGTAAAGATAATCCTGATCCCTTAACGAATCTTCCCCTCCGGTCCATTCGTAAATCCGGACGTTATCCGTAGAGTCGTAAAATGACGGGTTTGTGCCGTAGAACCGCACAAAGTCAGCTTCCAGGGCGTAGGTTCTGGTTCCCGTTACCAGGGAGATAGTCGCAGAGTCCTTCTCGTAAGGAATCAGTCTTTCCGATACGATATCTCCTAGTTCGTCTTGGATAGCAATTTGTGCCAGCGAAATAGTCGCGGCGTGTTGCGTGTCTGAAAAAGTTGTAATGTCGTCGTCGTCACCACGGATGATTTGGTTGATCCGTAATAGACGGTTTACGCCATCAATGAATGTGGCCATGAGTCACCCAGAAAAGAAGGGGGAGGTTTCCCTCCCCCAAATTTAACTACTGATTACTGAATCTCTTTGGAGAGGGTCATCACTTTGATGATCCAGTTACCATTGAGAATCTTGGTCGCGTGCCAAGCCTTCCAGGCAATCGAGCCAACTTCGTCGAACATATCCGCGATACCCGAGGAACCGGGCTTCTTGGTGATCAACTCAATCGGAGGCTCTTTCGACTCATACATCATCTTCACCTGATCGCCAAACTTGGTGCCAAGGCCGATGGTGCCAACCGCTTCCTTGCCGTAGATGTAAGACGTATAAACGTCGTTGGTGTCTACAGAAGTGCCACGGAAGATATTGGAAGTGGAGGTCGTGCCAGCTCCGGTCTCGATGGGGGCGATTTCAGACTGCACCCAACGCACACCGGCGATAGCGCCGAACTCACCCACCAAGGTAGAGGTATACCCACCGTAGGTCTCTACCCCGACAAAGCCGGTCAACTGGCGAATGTCGTCCGCAACGTCCGGATGGCAGATACCGTAGAAGCTAGACCGTACAGGGGTGGTGCCGACATTCGTCGAACCAGTGGCCTGACTGAACTGCTTCATGGCTGAGTTACGCTCCAGCTTGTTCACGGACCAGCGGATATCCACGGCCTTCATTTCCGCAATTACAGCGGATTTGTTGGCGGCGGCTGTGGCGTAACGAATCTGAGTAGCATTATCGAACTCAGCCCGAGCCACGCTGTTCAGAGACTCACCAGCATTCGCGCCAAGGGTCTCCATAAGAGCCATTGTGTTCGTGTTGATGTTGAACAGGTCCACCTCTTCCGTGGTGATGATCGCATTACCGTACTTGGCTACTGCCTTGGTGATGTTGGTAATGGTCGGGACAACTGATGTACGACCCATACCAAACGTCGCCGTGGAACCGGCCGATACTTCCGACAGGGCCGTGGTAACGGCTGCCAGGTTCTCGATGCGACGCCACTTGACGGTTGCCGAACCCGCTGCCTTTTCCAGCGTACCGGGAAGGGTGCCGTTGAAGAACGGAAGTACCTTACGGGCCGCTGACAACAGTCCACGCATGTAGACGTTGTTAATCGGTGCGGGGATATTACTTGCAAAGTTACTTGTTGCTAGTGCCATTGATTACATCCTTGCTATTAACTATAGCCTCGTTGGCTGTTCCACCACCGCTCGAAGTCTCCATCGCTCATGTTAGCGAGTTCTTCGTTCTGCGATTTGTTGTTGGTGGTAGACATGGCCTTTTGACTGACTTTGGCTGCACGTTGGTTCTCGACAAGCTGCGGATCGGCAGAGACTTGGAACATCTTGGCGTTACTCTTCGCCACAACGTCTAAAGCCTCATCCAATGCCTTTGGGTTTGAGTAGCGGTTATCCCAGATTCGACGGAATACCTGATTATCCCGGTATTCTTTCTCCAAGAGGATTTCTGCAAACTTCGGATCAACCTTCAAGCTTTCGTTTACTCGTGCAACCGCCTTTGTTACTTCGACGTTCAGCCTTTCCGTCTCCTGCGTCCTCCGCATCTCTTCAACCGTTTTCTGCATCGAGGTCATGGTGTTCATGACCTGCGCCGTCTGGTTCAACTGGTATTTCGTGAATTCATCCGGATTAATAACGGGGTCTGGTACGCGGTAGTCGATGGGCGGTGCCTGATACTCAGGCTTGGCCGTGAACGTTTTGGTTTGTTCTTCGATGCTGTATTTTTTCGCAATGTCCTCAAGAGTGACTTCTTGCGGGGCTGGTTCGTTCGCCGTGGTTTGCTGCGATTCAACAGGCGCGTTGCTCTGCTGTAGGTTTTCTTCACTCATTGGTTGCCTCCTTCGGCACTCGTAAATAGGTTACCCAAATATCAAAGCCGCGTTGTTCTGCTGACGTGGCCTTCCACTGCTCGGTGTTATCCTTCTGCGGATCATGTCCAGGGACTACTGGCCTTTGCCTCATAATGTCTTTGATCAAGGCTAAAAATCGCGGATCGGAGTAGAGTTCTATGTACAGCTCTTTATTGTCTTTCATCAGAACGCATCCAGTAATAGCAACATGATCATGTCTTGATCCTCTTCTATCTCTTTCTTGATCTTCTGTAACCGCTTTTGCTGTTCTATAGAATCATATTTTATTTCCATAGCTCTTTTTGCTGCTGCAAAAGCATTGCTAAATCTTGTAATAGCAAGCCCAACATCTTCTATTAGCTCTGCTTCTCTCTTTAGTTTGCGTAGAGCTTTTTCTGCCTCTTTGCTGTCGCTCTCGGCAGATTTAATGATTATCTTTACTAATTCAGGCTCGCTATATTTAGGCTTCTTCTTCTTTATTGTTGGCTCAGGAGCCCAATGATATGTCTTCATTGAGCCACCAGATGACCTTACAACCTGAGGCTCTCCTGATACGTAGGTTAATTCTGCATTGACGCCAACGTATGAATAAACCCCTGTATCACAGGTTAGGACGTAATCAACAGCCGTCGCACCAGGGACGTAATCCAGTGTCGCCGCGTTACCGACATAAGTATAAGCACCCGTAGCACATGGCAGGCTGTAACCGCGTGTCAGGGTTGCCGCTTGGCCTGAGTATGTATAAGCGCCTGCATCGCACACCAGACCACGGCCAATGGTTAAGGTGGCGGCTTGTCCGGTATAGGTGTAAGCACCAGCGGCACAGGTCAACGTGTAATTAACTGCGCTCCCACCGCGCAGGATGGTCGGATCAGATAATTTGATATCTGATGATGTTATTTCCCCTTGGTAGAGGAAAATATCCGTCATGTGGCAACAGCTACCAGAGTATTGACAGTTGTACCGGCTACATCCGGAGAACCAACCTTATAGGCTACAGCGTAACAAGACAAAGAAGGGCCGACGAGAAACTGATAATTCCCATTCGCATCTGATCTGATAACGCCTACTATGTTGTCAGTAACAGTATAAAAGAGATGCACCTCGCAATCTCCCAAGGCTGCACCCGCAGAATCTTTCGTTACGCCGCTAATAGCATACTTGACTCCATGAAACATGGTGCGTTGAAAAGTACAGTTTGTTTCAAAACTGGTGGCTTTTATTACCGTCGCCATCTCCCGTCTGGTAACGCCATGAATCAACATGGGCCGTAGCCCCTTGGTTGATTTCGGGTTACTTCCGGGGATGCTCATTAGTTCAGGGCTTCTACGGAATAGTTGTAAATCTGGATACCGTTTGCAGCGTTGCTGGCGCTGATGCCTACCCAGAAGTCCAGCACGTTTGCAATAGTGGAGTCATATCCAGTGCCAGCGGCAGGGGCCGTATTCGGACACATCATGGTATTCGCGGTATAGGTCGTCGGGTCGGCTACAGCGCCAACTACGAACATGATACCCCTCAACACACCTTGTCCCAACATATTTGCGCTAGTACTGGACCCCACAGCATTGACGCGCAATAATACTTCATAGTCGAATGGAATAAGCGTGTGTGCCGTGGTGCTAGTGGTAATCGCACCAGAGGTATGCACGACGATGGAACCTAGCATTACCTGAAAAGTAAAAGTTGGCTGCGCCGTGGTGATGTTGCTAAGACCGCCTTGAACCTTGATGCGTAGCAGTTTGCCAATGGTCAGGTAGTTAGGAGGAAGAGACACAAGGGCTGTCGGTGTGATTACCGTCTTTGCCGTGGTGTAAGTATTGAACAGAGTACCGCTGATCGGCTGGTAAGCTATCTGTTCTACCCATGTCTGCATGCTCATATTATGTTTCCTTTATGGTCCGGTGATCGTGTAAGTTCCGCCTGATGGGTCAAGCGTCGGGGTGAAGGTGTCTGCATTGGCTCCGCTCATTACTACGGATGATCCGTAATCCCAATAGCCGATACATTGGGTGTTGGTCAGGTTGTAAAGAATGACATAACGAAACGTAAACCCACCAGCGGAAGCTGTCCACGTAGGGCTTGCAGGAGCGGCTAGGGTCAGTTTGTACACACCTGCGGTCTGTGCGGCTGATGTAACTGTGCAGACAACGCCACCAGCGGTATAACCACCGCTTGTGCTTAACTCGGTAGCACTTGCCGCTGTCGTGTGCGTAGCCACGTTCGGTGCGGTGTTGGACAGGATAAGACGCCATGAATCCGTTCCGGCATTAGCGGCCTCTTGTAATACCTCTGTTCCTATTTGGTAACTGACGTAAGCGGCCATTATCTTATTCCTCGGTCACTTCGTAGCCGGATTCTGTCTTTCGTATCTTCTTGTTTACCCTTCCCGGTTTAGCGTCAACATTGATAATTATCGTCTCCGCTTTCTTTTCGGTAGGTTCTGTCGGTTTTCCCTGTTCTAGCTTCTCTTTCATGGAAGAATGCGCGTTCTTCAATTCACTGATAGTCTCAGCTATTAGCGAAAGTTCTTTCTTGATGTTTGCTTTCTCGCTAGGGGTTACAGGGCGAGGCTTACTACTATCTCGCGGCTTTCTTCCACCAACCACGCTGGTCATTTTCCCGTCTTTACCACGGACAACCTGTAGGTTTACTGGTTCATCCAGCCTTTCATAGATGTCCTTGATGATGTCTTCATAGTCGAATGTTTCACCATAATTACCTTCCAGTAATCCATTCAGCTTGTTGTACATGGAATGTATCTCCTGAACCGATACATTCCCTGTCCCGGCCTCTGCGACAGAAATAGCGGCCTTGAGTTTCTCTAACTCTCCTTGCAGAAGTACAGTATATTTCTTGTTGTCTGAGGTCACTTGTGAACGTGTAATAGTTTCTGCAAGTTTCGCGTCGTTCACAGCTTTGGTGATAGCAAGGTTTTCTTTAAGCTTATAATTCTCTTCCTGCATAGACTGCATGGCTTGATCCATCTCCTGCATCTTCTGTTGCATCTCAGGAGGAATCTCAGGCTCTTCCGTGTTCATAATCCTTTCTGGATTCTTAACCCCGGCGTCCTGATAGGCCATCTTCGCTATCTCGACCACGTTCGGAATCTGCGCGGTGCGAGGATTACCCAAGAGGGCGGCGGTGACGTTAAAGACTCCAGAGGCTCTTGCCTTTTCACCAATGGCCCCTCTGGAACCGACCACATCAAACACCGTGTTTTTCGGGATATCTGAACCTTTGATGGTCATAAAGTCCGGAGCGTCGATTTCCGGGTTATAGAACGTGTACCGCTGCATGTGCTTTTTGTTCAATTCATGCTGCATGTAGAGGAACGGACGGAGAGCGTGTCTTTCCTGTTTATCTACGAACTCACCTGTACGGATTTCGGCTTTAACGTCAGCCGTGGTGATTTCGGTAGCGGTTTTATCACTCGGGTCATCCCCTGCCCCTGCTCTGATGGCGTTAATGCCTAACCCCTGGTTAAGTTGTCCGATAACGAACTCGAGACCGACCATTGCCGACTGTGGGTCTCCGAGGCTGATTTCCTTCACGCCGTAAGAGCCTTTAACCCCGATCTTCGCGCCGGGGTGCATTCTCGGGCCACCGTCTAACACCAACTGCGGGTCGTTGGCGTCATAAGCCACCGGAGGCTCGATCTTCATCACCATTGAGTCTATGAGCTTGTTTGCTAACTGGCTTCCCAATTTCTGCATAGGGGCCAGTTTGATCAGAGGGCTTGTATAGTACGGGTCTCTTACATCCATCCGTTCGTAACCTGAATAGATAATGGACGGATAAGGTAGCTCGTTGGGCGCGTAGTAAATCGGTATCCCGTTCGCCAAAATAAACTTTGCGTTAGGCAGATAAATATCCCCGTCCTGTCGATCAATCACCAAGTCACCGTAATACTTCACAAGCTCCAAATCTTGCGTATCGACGTCTTTATTAACGTTGTTCTTCTTTGGAATCTTGTCGAAGTTTTCCAACATCCAGCCTTCGCCGCGCATCATTTCTTTGAGAATGTGACGCGGTACAAAGTCAACCAGAATCATTGACCCCGTGTAGAAAAGATCAGTCCCTATGACAGAAGGGGAAGGGTCTGGGTAGGAGTTCCACATTGAATACGGAACCCATACCGGGGCGGCGGTTTGGTTAATAGATGAACCGTCATAGACTCTTGTACGAGGCTCCCATCTGATTTCCGCTACATAAGAACCGTGATGCAAAGCCTCTTTTACGGAAAGCTCATAACGGCCCTTTAACCCGAAGTCCATGTGTTGCTCAACGAGACACGCACGGTAAGCCCTATCAGCCATGTCTTGCATCTTCGCGTCTGGTGTGTTCTTACCGCTTACCGGGTCAATCGCGATCGGTAGCTCAGAGTGAACCTCGAACCACGAGCGATTGGTCGGGAAGGTCAGTCTCATAACGTCAGCAGTTATGATTTCAGAAGCCTTGGCCAACTCTCCTAATTCCATGACGGAGCGCCACTCTGGGTCAATCTCTGACCCGTCTTTGCGGTAACGCTTCATCGGCTCCATGTAAATCTGGCGGTCAACCTCACGCCAGATAGTCTCATGGGCAGAACGGAATTTCTGGCGCTTGCGGGCCTCGTGTTCGTTTTTCACGAACTCAGCGCACTTATCCCAATCTTTCTTCCCGATCTTCCGTTTTTTGACTTCAGCCATTTTCTACCAATTCCTCACACCGCTGTAGTAATCGTTTGACTGTTTCGACCTGACGGGTTTGGTTATGGCAAACCGTCGCATCATTACCGCGTAACGGGTTGCCGACATCAGGTCATCGTTGAGTTTCACTATTTCTCCCTGTTTGCGGTGATACATACGCCACTCGTCAAACCATTCCTTGCAAGTAGAGAAAACCTTAAATCTTCCGGTCTCCATCCTCGACAGGATTTCCTGAACGCCTACCTCTACACCGTTCCCGCCTTGGCCTTCCTTCTGTCCAGGTGACGGAGGATTGGAGAACGGCTCGCGGTGCATTGAGACTCCCATATTCCTGTAGATATCGGCCATCGGTCGTCCTGACCTCGGGTCGTTCTGCATACCGTCATGCGGCCACGCTACGGGTATCCATTCGCCCCTTGATTTGATGGCTTGGGCGTGGACTTCAGTCAGAGCGTGTGACTGTCTCCATGTGTCATAAACTATGATCGTGTCGGTGTCTTTATCCCACGCGATACACGCTAACGCGGCGGGGTGGTCGTAGCCAAAGTCCACACCGCTGATCTTTGCCCAATGACTGGGAATCTGGAACGGCTCGACCCGTAAACGATCTTCCTCAATCGGCCAGATAAGACCAGACCCCATCAGAGGAACACCACGAGAGCGCATATCCCTTTCGTGAGCGGGGATCGCCATTAGCTTCTGCTGTTGCTTCTCCGGCGTCATGTGCGGCGCGTCATCCCAACCGGCCTGAACGATAGCCTGTCCAGGCTTTAGGTCGTTAATGAACTGATGCACAACCTCTGTAACGCCTTCCTCTGGCGTGAAGGTGATATACAGAATCCCGTCAGTTGCAAATGTCCCACGTAGCATCTGCGACCATACGTCTGCCGGTGGTTCTTCATCCCCCCACCCGCCGTCGATACGGTAGCCCATGAACTTCTTAGCGCCTTGTTCAAAGGCTCTGAAATAGACCTTCGACCAACCGCCTGAGACGTGTTTAACTAAAACGGAGTCGTAGGCGTTCGGGACTCCGGGTTTACGGACTCTATCCCCGATGTCTTCTAACGGAACGGCACCAGTCCCTAGTTCCTTGTCGTTGGTCGGCTCGCCAAATAGTTCACGCTGACAACGGTCTCTGGTGGTTTCATTCGTAGTCGAAGCGACCATGAACTCAACAGACTTTGTGAACCTGTGGCCTGTCCACCAATCAGGGTAAAGCCCGGTTAAGTGGTAGGCGGTTTCCATCGCACCACAGAATGTTTTACCGATCTGGTTAGCGGCCATTAAAGCACGCTGTCTTGCCAGAGTTCCTTCGTGCGCTATCGCTCCGTGGAACTTCTTCTGATAATCATAAGGGGCGTAGAATTCTAGCCTGTGTGTCCTGCGGTAGCCGTCAATACTCTCAATCAGGTCTACCGTGTCGTCGATGCTCACTTTTTCCCCACGAACTCCATCAAAGCCTTCTCTTTCCACCAGTCCAAGTGATAGTCACAGTTTGCGTATTCAGGAAAGTACGGCCCGCCTATCGTGAAGTGGACGTTTTTAGCCTCGTGGTTTAACGGCTGATACCCGACAAGGTGATTCCAGACGCTAGGTAAATACCCTATATCTTCGTCATCCAACCAACGAAACTGATGCAGTTCAAGCCCGTCAGCGGAATTAACGTATTCCGGAGTCAGGGCTTTGCACTTGGCGTTGTTGAACAAGATAACGCTAGACCAGTTCTTTCGGCTGTACTTGGTCTGTATATTCCCGAGATACTTTTCTGTCTCTTCCGGAATGTGTGTGTGGTGAACGCATTTCACCGCGAACTTATCATCTCGGTGCGCCCATAGCTTCGCAATGTCGTCTCTGAAAAGCATGTCGCAGTCCATGAAGATTGACCAACCTTCATAGTTACACATCCACGGGACCAGAAACCTGGAGAAACTAAAGTCGTTACTCTGTAGAGGGTGCCTTGGTCTGTCGAGAATCCCTTTAAGGTTATTCAGCGATACCGGCGTAATGGATACCGGCATAGAGGAATGCCTTCTAATGGAATTACTTAAGACATAAAAAGGCAAAGACTCTACATCATCGAACCCGATAAAGATGTTAATCATCAGTAGGCCACACAGTCTTGACAGACTGTCCCGGTTAAGTCTTCTTTCAAGTGGGCTTCCCTGATCTTCTGGAACTCAGGAGAATTCCATGCTTCCATGAAAGACTGTTTAGTCAGGTCTCCGACGACAAATCTTCCGTCT
>Ga0209253_10003465_pt1 | contig 13871 bp, 10 predicted proteins | sample FrelakmetBRP12BR_FD_187145 | JGI IMG/M metagenome (GOLD analysis project Ga0209253, IMG submission 187145) | Freshwater lake sediment microbial communities from the University of Notre Dame, USA, for methane emissions studies - BRP12 BR (SPAdes)... | ecosystem: Environmental > Aquatic >...
CCGACCCGCGGGTCGCCGGCGCGACGCTCGAGGTGCGGGGCGGCGGACCGGGCGACGGCGACAGCGGCGCCATCACGCTGCCGGCGGTCCGCTGGACCGGGCTCGGCAACCCCGCGGGCGCCAAGGGTTACCGCTACCTCGACAAGAAGCGACCCAACGGGGTCCGCACGGTCGTGCTCAAGCCCGGCTCCAAGGGCGGACGGCTCGCGATTGCCGGCGGCGGCAGCGACTGGCCCTACGCGGTGACGCAGCCGCAGGCCCTGGTGGACGTGCGCCTCGCGCTCGGCGGCGACACCTACTGCGCGCGCTTCACCACCTTCGAGAAAAACGGGCCGGGCAAGGTGAAGGCGAAGGCGGCCGCGGCGCCGGTCGACTGCAGCGCCCCGCCGGCCCCGACCTGCGGCGACGGCCTCGCCGAGGGCGCCGAGGAGTGCGACGACGGGGGCACGGCAGGCGGTGATGGCTGCTCGGCGACCTGCCAGCTCGAGAACCCCAGCGCGCTCTGCGCCGGGGTGCCGGAGACGCCGGGTACGGCGCTCGCCAGCGTGCGCGTCGCGAGCGGGCTCTCGCGTCCCGTCCACGTGACGGCGCCGCCGCTCGACCCGCACCGGATCTTCATCGTCGAGCAGAATGGCCTGGTGAAGATCGTGAAGAACGGCGCCATCCTGCCCAGGCCGTTCCTCGACCTCGTCGACGAATCGTCGTGCTGCGGCGAGCGGGGGCTGCTGTCGCTGGCCTTCCACCCCGACTACGAGTCGAACGGCCTCTTCTTCGTGAACTACACCAACAACGCCGGCGACACCGAGGTGCGCCGCTTCTCAGTGAGCGCCGACCCCGACGTCGCCGACGAGTCCACCAGCACGCTCGTGATCGCGATCAAGCAGGACTTCGCGAACCACAACGGCGGCCAGATCGCCTTCGGACCGGACGGCTACCTCTACATCGGCATGGGCGACGGCGGCGGCGGCGGTGACCCGAACGATCGCGCCCAGGACCCAGCGCAGCTCCTCGGCAAGATCCTGCGGCTCGACGTGAACGCGACGCCCTACGCGATCCCGCCGACGAACCCGTTCGTCGGCCAGTCCCTGCCGCTCGACGAGATCTGGGCGCTCGGTGTGCGCAACCCGTGGCGTTTCTCCTTCGACCGCGGCAGCGGCGACCTCTACGTCGCCGACGTCGGCCAGAACCGCTTCGAAGAGGTCGACGTGCAGCCGGCGTCGAGCACCGGTGGCGAGAACTACGGCTGGGACGTGTTCGAGGGGAACAGCTGCTTCGAGCCGACGCCGCCGGCGACCGACTGCCCCGCGCCGCCCGCAGGCTTCACCTTCCCCGTGCTCGTCTATGACCACTCGGTGGGCTGCTCGATCACGGGCGGGTTCGTCTACCGCGGCTGCCGCATGCCCGACCTGCGCGGCACCTACTTCTACGGCGATGCCTGCTCGGCGTGGGTGAAGACGTTCCGCGGCGTGTCGGGCGGCGTGGCGCAGAACCGCGGCGACGTGACGGCGGACATCGCCCCGGGCGGCGGGCTCTCGATCGGTGCGCTCACCTCGTTCGGCGAGGACGCGCGGGGCGAGCTGTACCTTGTGGACTACGCGGGCGGCTTGGCCGGCCAGGGCGAGGTGTACCGGCTGGCGCCGGAGTAGCGCGCCCCGCCGCCGGGGGCTACCTTCGGGCGAGGCCATGTTCCCGGTCACGCCCGAGAAGCAGCGCGCGCTCGCCGCGCGGCTGGCGCGCCTCGGCGTCGCGCCCGACGACCTCGAGGAGTCCTTCGTGCGCTCGGGCGGCAAGGGCGGGCAGAACGTCAACAAGGTCGCGACCTGCGTGGTCCTTCGCCACCGCCCGAGCGGCGTCCAGGTGAAGTGCCAGGAGGAGCGCTCGCAGGCGATGAACCGCTTTCTCGCCCGGCGCCTGCTCTGCGAGCGCCTCGAGGCCGAGCGCGAGGGCCGCGCCAGCGCCGCGCAGCAGGCGGCGGAGCGGGTCCGCCGCCAGAAGCGCAAGCGCTCGAAGCGAGCGAAGGACAAGATGCTCGCGGCGAAGCACGCGCGCGGCGAAGTGAAGACGCTGCGCCGGGCTCCCGCGGCGGAGGAGGGCTCGTGATGGCGGTCCGTGTCGGGCACGCCGCTGCGTTGCTGGCGGCGGCGCTGGTGGCGGGGGTTGCGCTGAGCGGGTGCGCGCGGCCGCCGGCGGCACTGCGCGGGGCGTTCCCGCCGACCACGGTGGCGGACGCGCAGGCCGGCGGCCTCGTCGGCGAGCGTGTGCGCTGGGGCGGCGAGATCGTGCGCACGACGCCCGGCGCGGACGACACCTGCTTCGAGGTGGTGAGCCAGCCCCTCGACCGCCGGGCCGAGCCGCGCGCCGTGGACCAGTCCTTCGGCCGCTTCCTGGCCTGTGCGCCGGGCTTCTACGATCCGGCGATCTACGCCGAGAAGCGGGAGCTCACCGTGGTGGGCACCGTGGAGGGCTTCACCGCGGGGCAGGTCGGCGAGCGCCCGTACAGCTTCCCGCAGGTGCGCGCCGAGACCGTCTACCTCTGGCCCAAGCGCCAGCCGCGGCCGGTGGTGGTCTACGACCCGTGGCCGTACTGGGGGCCCTCCTGGGGCCCGTACCCCTACTGGGGGCCGTGGGGCTGGTACGGCGGCGGCTGGCTGGTGGGGCCGGGCCGGCGCTTCCACCGCTGAGCGGCGCGTGCGCCATCGGGACGGTCATCCGCATCGGGCCTTCCCCCGGGCCGATCCGGCCCGTCCACCGCGAGACCTATGGCATTCTAGGAAAGCGTGTGTCAGGGACTGTCCGTGTGGACTCCACAGCACGCCTCGCCACCGCCCTCTGCTGCCTCGGCATCGTCCTGATGGTCGGTTGTCGCACCGCGCCCGTGCACAACCTGCCGCGGACGGCCACCGCGGTGCCCCAGACGGTGACCGCGGCCGAGGTGTCCGAAGCGATCGTGGAAGGGGGACGGCGCGCCGGGTGGCGGGTGCGCGAGGTCTCGCCGGGGAGCCTCCGTGCCGAGAAGACGCTGCGCACCCACCGCGCGCTCGTCGCGATCGACCACGACATCGTCGGGTTCAGCATCACGCTGCTCGAGGCCGACAATCTCCTCTACGACGGCTCCCGCGTGCATGAGGCGTACAACGCATGGGCGAAGGAGCTCGAGAAGGCGATCCAGGACGAGCTCCGGTTTCGCTTCCCGTGAAGGCCCCACCCCGCGACGGCCGTCACGCGGCCTTCGGTCGCCAGCCGCCTGGACGGAGGGATCTGAGCGGAGAAACCAGTGTCCGTCGCGGACGACGGCAAGCAATTCGGGTCCGTCCCCTCGTGAGGAGCCGCTGCCCGTCAGCTGCGCGCGCGTGGCGTGGGGAGCAGATCGCCCACGGCGATCGGGGCGTGCGCGGCGCCGAGCGGGGAGACGACGCTCGTGTCCGGATGCCTCGTGATGCTGCCGCGCTGCGTCGGCGCCGTCAACGGCGAGCGGCGCTCGCGGCCGAACGGGGTACGCGCTCGGCGCCCCACCTACAGGCGGCCGCGAGCGCCGCGCGCCAGATCGAGGACGCGAAGCCCGCGCCCGCGCTCGAGGCCGCCGCGCCCGAGGCCCTTCTGCGTCACGCGCTCGAGCCGTCCGAGCCGGCGCGCCAAGGTCTCCACCGCAGGCACGGCGCCGTCGGACAGCTCGGCACGCACGCCGGCGACGGCGGCGACGAGGGCGGCCGCCGCGCGTCCCCGGCCGAGTGCACCCGGCGGCGCCTCGCGCACCACCTCGTCGAGCACGGCCACGAGCGCTCGCACGGCGTCGAGCCCCGTGCGAGCGAGGTGGCCGCAGCCGCCGTCGGGTGCACAGGTGTCGAGCGTGAGCGGGTCGCCGTCGTCGCAGTCGAGCGCGGCGCCCGGGCAGGCGAGGCCGATGTCGCCCAGGAAGGGGCCGAACGCCACCGGCAGGCGCCCCACCATGCTGGTGGCCAGGACGTTGCCGGTCGCGGGGTCGAGCACGGTGATGGCACCGCTCCGGCTGCCGGCGAGCCAGACCCGACCGGCGAGATCGACCCCGACGCCCAGCGGTCCGCGGCCGGCCGGCAGGGTGGCGACCACCCGGCTGGTGACCGCGTCGATGACGGAGAGGGTGTCGCTGGCCGCGTTCGTGACCAGGGCACGGCCGCGCTCGGCATCGACGGCGATCCCGAAGGGCCGCCGCCCCACCCGCAGGGTGGCGAGCACGGTCCGGCTCAGCGTGCCGATCACCGAGACGCTGTCGCCGCCGAGGTTCGTGACGTAGACGCGTCCCCGGCGTGGGTCGACACCCACCTGCAGGGGGCGGCGGCCCGTGCGCATCCTGGCCGTCACGGTGTTGGTGGTGGCGTCGATCACGGACACGGTGTCGTCGCCGTAGCTGGCGACGTAGAGCGCGAGACCGCTCGGATCGAAGGCGAGTCCCGACGGTCCACGACCAACGGGAACGCTCTGGATCACCGACCGGGTCGCAGTGTCGATGACGTCGACACGGTCGTCCCGGTAGCTGGCAACGTAGGCCCGTGTGCCGCCCGGGCCGAAGACCACGCCGAGCGGCAGCCCACCGACCGGGATGGTGCCGCCGGGGCTGCCGTCGGCCGCCACCACCGAGACGGTGCCGGCGCGCCGGTTGGTGACGTAGACCTCGCTGCCGCGCGGGTGCACCGCCACCCCCCAGGCCCCGTCGCCCACGGGCACGGTGGCCGAGACCGTGCCCGTCTCCGCGTCGAGCAACGTCACGGTGTCGTCCTCGAAGTTGCTGACCGCCGCTGCGAGCTGGCCGGTGCGGCACTCGAGGGCCTCGGCCGGCGTCGGCGCGGCGCATACGCCCGCGCGACAGACCTCCTCGCCGTTGCACACGTCCCGGTCGCTGCCGCAGGCGCTGCCGTCGGGCTCGAGGCGACAGTCGGCCCCGCAGCAGTCGCCGGCCGTGGCATTGCCGTCGTCGCACTCCTCGCCGGCGTCGCGGACCCCGTCTCCGCAGATGCCGAGGCAGGTGACGGTCACCTCCGCATCCACCGCCGTCCCGTCCCTGTCGGTGGCGAGGCAGCGGGCCCGGGCCGTGCGGGGGCCGGGCCCCGCGCAGGTGAGCGGTGCAGAGAAGCCGCCGAGCGCGTCCAGCGCGACCTGGGCGCCGTCCACCTCGGCCCGCTCGAGCCCCGCCGCGGGCACGCTCGGCAGCACCACCGCCAGGCGGGCCGGATCCTCGACCGGGGTGTAGGTTCCGCCGCTGGCGGCAGCGATGAACGCGAGGTCCCGCGCATCGCCCCCGGGCCCGACGCCGAAGGTGTGGATCGTGGTTCCCGCCGCGGTGGCCACCGCGAGCTCCGCCGCGCAGGCGCCGTCGACGCAGCGCTCGCGGGCGCCGGACTGTCCGTCGGAGAGGAAGAACACCAGGTTGCGCTCGGCCGGGGGAAAGCCGGCCAGCGCGGCGTTCGCCGCGGCCAGGGCCGCGACGAAGCTCGTCTGGCTGCCGAGCTGCCCGCGCGTCACCGGGGTGAAGCGGCCGATCCGGCCGCCCGCGGGCGACCTCGTTTCGGAATCGATCGAGCGCAGGACCTCAGCGATATCCGCCATGCCGTTCGCGTCGACGTCGGCGCTGGGCGTGGTAAGCGACTGGACCCCATCCGTCGGGTCGACGTCGGCGGCGGCCGCCGCGCTGGCGAAGGCCACCACGCCGACCCGCACCGCCGGCGCCGAGGCCAGCGAGGCGTTCAGCGCGAGCACTCCGGCGATCTCGGCGTCGAGCACGTCGCCCGCCTCGCCGTCGCCGTTCACATCGTCCCCCGGCCCGCCGGCCACGCCGTCGCCGTCGACGTCGATGAGCGGCAGCCCTCTGTCGAGGAGGAAGTCGCCGTCGGTGCTCCCCGAGACGTCGAGCACGTAGAGCACGTTGAGCGGCCGCTCCGGCACCGCCCCGATCGCGCACTGCCCGCGCACCGTGGTCCCGCCGCGGACCTCGGAACCGTCCGCCGGCTCCTGCAGGACGATGGTGAGGCGCTGCCCGGTGGACGGGATGACGGCGTCGTGGGGCCCCGCGCCGGCAAGCACGACACGGGCGGCTGCGCCGGCGAGGAGCAGGGCGGCGAGGGCGCCGCGGGCGGGAGATCTCATGCGGTTGGCAGCGCGACGCGTGTGTCGTTCCGTGGCCTGCGGCGACTGGATCTCCGCGCCCGGGGTGCGGTGCGGTGGGGCGACGCTACGCCCCGTGACCAGGGGCGTATGGGTACTCCCCATGAAGGGCCAAAGATGACATGACCCCACTTATCAGATGTGGACCTGCTCGGTCCAGGTCGACGGCTGGGCCACTCCGGGCCCGCCGACCCCCCCAAAGACGGGGGCGGACGAGGCCAGCCCGCGCCAGGACGGCCGCCAGACGCCCGCGGCACCGCCCCGCACGGCCAGAAGACGGCGCATCCAGAGCGCCCCGCGCCGCGCTTTGTTGAGCTGGCCGCCGGCTCCTCGGGGCTTTCCGACCACTCCAGGGGCGAGGTTCTCTCGCCTCAGGTATCACCTGCGCACCCCGTGCCCCGGGGCTTCTGCCCGTTGACGGGGTCCGGCAAACGTCAGTATAGTCAAACTGACCTTATTGGAGGATCAGGGGATGGCGACCATGGTGTCGGCGGCGAAGGCCAAGGCGGAGTTTGCGGAGTGCATCCGGAAGGCGGAGGCGGGAGAGCCGGTCGTGATCACTCGTCACGGCAAGGCGGTCGTGGCGCTGGTGCGCGCGGATCGGCTGCAGCAGCTCGAGCGGCTTCGTTCGGCCGACCCTGCGGGCGGTCTAGCCGGCCTCGCGGGTGGGTGGCGCGGCTCGGAGGAGCTGGTGCGGCTCCTCGCCGGGTCGCGACGCTCGAAAACACGGCGGGTGCCGCGACTCGGCCGCTGAGCCGATGGCCTTCCTGTTCGACACCGACGCCATCTCCGAGCTGCTCAAGACGCGGCCGGCGCCTGGCTACGTGAGCTGGCTCGCGGCCGTCCCGCGAGAGGAGCAGTTCACGAGCGCCGTCGTGGTAGGCGAGTTGTACAAGGGCGCGTTTCGTTCATCCGCCGTCGCGCGTCACCTGGAGAACATCGAGAAGCGGGTCCTGCCGGCCGTGACCGTGCTGTCCTACGACGCGGCGGCCGCGCGCGTCTACGGCCAGATCCGGGCTCTCCTGGAATCTGCGGGCCGGCCGCTGGCCGACGCCGACCTGCAGATCGCCGCGACGGCTCTCCTGCACGATCTCGTGCTCGTGACTGGAAACGTGAAGCACTTCAAGCGCGTGCCGCAGTTGCGGATCTCGCCCGCGCTGGCGGAGGCACGGATCCGCCGCTGAAGGGAGATAAGGGCTCATCGGGGATTTGAGTGGGTACGAGAGCAAGAGGGCGACGTCGTAGTGCCCGGCCTCGAGCGGCGAGAGGCCCGGCGGGATGGCGTGCGCGTGCCGCGGCCGCCTCAGGGGGCTCGGACGGCGCGGCGCCCGTGATCTCGCCGGAGGAAAGACCTTCCAGCGCGAGGACCGCCGCCCGTCCCGCGAGGGACTCGGCGACCGCTGCCATGAGCGTGAGCTTCCGCGGGGCCGTGAGGACGAGCTGCCCGTTGCGCTCGCGGGCTGCATCGACCTCGGCCTTCAGGTGGCGAAAGATCCCTGGCGCGTACTGCACCTCGTCGAGGATCAGCGGCGGCGGATGGCGGGCGAGGAACCCGCGCGGGTCCTTCTCGGCCTGCTCCGCCTCACTCGGGAGGTCGAGCGACACGAAGCGATGCCTTGCGAAGAGTCGCCGCACCAGGCTGGTCTTCCCCGTCTGGAGCGCGCCGTTCAGGACGACCACCGGACGCTGCCCGGCCATGGCGGAGGGGCGGCACCTCGAGATGCTGGTCGATCCACGCCGTGCATGATGTTCGATGGGATCGAGCATCATACAGGACGCCGAGGTGTGGCTTGCCAGAGGAGGCCGGCGTCTGAAGTTCGAGCAGCTCTTGCGGCCCCGCCGTCGGGCCGCGCGAGCGGGCCGGAGAGGGCCGCGTGCCCCTCCCCGGCCCGCACGCCCGGGATCAGGCCGCGCCGGAGAAGGCGCCGTCGGGGATGTCGAGCGCCGAGCGGTCGTTCGACTGGACCGCGGTCAGCTTGGCGTGCACGCCCGGCAGCACGTTGGCGACGAAGAACTTCGCCGCCATCACCTTGCCGATGTAGAAGTCGTACTCCTCCTGGCTCTCCTCGTCGTGCGCCGCCTCGCGCTCGTGCTCCGCGATGAGCGCCGCCTCGAGCAGCAGGTGCGCGATCGTCACCTCGGCCATCATCTCCAGGAACTGGTTGGCGTGCAGGAGCACCTGGTCGACCTGGCCGGCCATGAAGTACTCCATCAGCGACGCCGCGCCGCGCTTGAGCGCATCGGTCGCCTGGCCGAGCGCGGCGATCTCGTGCCCGATGCCCGGCTGCGTGGAGTGCTCCGCGACGAAGGTGTCGATGCCCTCCAGGAAGATGCGGAAGTCCTCGCCGCCGTTCGCCTGCAGCTTGCGGGCGATCAGGTCCATCGCCTGGATGTGGTTGGTGCCTTCGTAGATCGAGAAGATCTTCGCGTCGCGGCAGTACTGCTCGACCGGATTGTCCTGCACGTAGCCGGCGCCGCCGTACGTCTGGATGGCCATCTCCGCCACGCGGAAGGACTGGTCGGCGCAGTACGCCTTCACGATCGGCGTGAGCAGGTCGACCTGGCCCTGATGCCGCGCGGCGATCCCGGCGTCCTTCTTGGCCATCGCCAGCGCCATGTCCTGGTGCAGCGCCAGCTTGATCGCCAGCGTGCGCATGCCCTCGATCTTCGCCTTCATCTCGAGGAGCATCCGGCGCACGTCGGAGTGCTCGATGATGGGCACGCGCGGGGCCTTCGGGTCCTTGAAGTGCTTCACGGACGAGCCCTGCTGCCGCTCGCGCGCGTAGGAGAGCGCGTTCAGGTACGCGGTCGCGGCGACCGCCAGCCCCTGCACGCCGACGGCGATGCGGGCGCCGTTCATCATGCGGAACATCTGCTTCATGCCCTGGTGCGCGACGCCGCCCATCAGCATGCCGCGGCACTGGCCGTTCTCGCCGAAGTTCAGCACGGCCGTGGCCGACGCCTTGATGCCGAGCTTGTGCTCGATCGAGGCGGTGGCGACGTCGTTCGCCTTGCCCGGGCTGCCGTCCGGGTTCACCCAGATCTTCGGCACGATGAACAGCGACAGCCCCTTCGTGCCGGGCGGTGCGCCCTCGATGCGCGCGAGCACCATGTGGATGATGTTCTCGGCCATGTCGTGATCGCCGGCCGAGATCCAGCACTTGGTGCCGCTGATCGCGTACAGGTTGCCGTCGATCTGCTTCGCCTTGGTCTTCGTCGCGCCGACGTCGGAGCCCGCGTGCGGCTCGGAGAGGCACATGGTGCCGGCGTAGCGGCCCGACAGCATGTCGTGGAGGAAGAGCTTCTTCTGCTCGGGCAGGCCCCAGACCGCCAGCATGTCCGCCGCGCCGTGCGTGAGGCCCGGGTACATGTTGAAGGCGGTGTTCGCGCCGCTCTGCAGCTCCTGCAGCACCACCTCGATGGCGTGCGGGCCGTCGTGGCCGCCCTCCTCCTGCGGCATCGCGAACGACACCAGGCCGAGCTCCCACAGCTTGTCCCAGGCCTGCTTGAAGCCCGGGGGCGTCTTCACGACGCCGTCCACGAGCTTGCACGACACGCGGTCGCCCGGCCCGTTGATCGGCCCGGTCACCTCCTGGGCGAAGCGCAGGCACTGCCCGATGACGGCATCGCACTCGTCGCGCGAGAGGTGCGAGAACTTCTCCAGCTCGAACAGCTGCTGCACCTTGAGGTGCTCGTAGAGCGTGAACTGGATCGCGCGCAGATCGCACTTGTAGGTGTTGGCGGCGGCCTCGGCCATGGGGCGCTGTCTCCCTTCGTCGGTCTCGGGTGGGTGTCGTCCCCAAAACGCCCTGTCGACGCGACATGTCAAGGGGCCGGCGCCGGCGCGCCCTCCGGGCCCGTCGATCGTGCACGGCCGGACCGTCGTGTAGGCTCCCGAGTCCATGAGCGCGGCCTACCCGTACTGGCTTGCGAACCGCCCCGTGGCGGCAAACCGGGACCTCGTCGTCACCGACAAGTACTCGGGCGCGGTCGTCGCCCACGTCGCCATGGCGGACGCGGCGGCGATCGACGCGGCGATCGGCCACGCGGTCGCGGCCGCCGAGCCGATGCGGCGTCTGCCCGCATACGCCCGTCAGGCTGTCATAGAGCACTGCGTGCGGCGTTTCACCGAGCGCGCGGAGGAGCTGGCCACGGTGCTCTGTGTCGAGGCCGGCAAGCCGATCCGCGACGCGCGCGGGGAGGTCGGCCGCCTGGTCGACACCTTCCGCATCGCCGCCGAGGAGGCGACCCGCATCCGCGGCGAGGTGATGACGCTCGACGTGACCCCGCGCGCCCGCGGCTACACCGGCATGTGGAAGCGGGTGCCGATCGGGCCCTGCTCGTTCATCTCGCCCTTCAACTTCCCGCTCAACCTGGTGGCGCACAAGATCGCGCCCGCGCTGGCGGCCGGCTGCCCGTTCGTGCTGAAGCCCGCCAGCCTGACGCCGATCGGCGCGCTGCTGATCGGCGAGGTGCTCGCCGAGACCGAGCTGCCTGCCGGCGCCTTCTCGATCCTGCCGTGCCGCCGCGACGGCGCCGATCCGTTCACTACCGACGAGCGGCTGAAGCTGCTCTCGTTCACCGGCTCGCCGGACGTTGGCTGGGCGCTCAAGGCGAGGGCGGGGAAGAAGAAGGTCGTCCTCGAGCTGGGCGGCAACGCGGCCGTCGTGGTCGACGAGACCTGGCGCGACCTCGACGACGCCGCAGCCCGCATCGTCTTCGGCGCCTTCTCCCAGTCTGGGCAGAGCTGCATCAGCGTGCAGCGCATCCTGGTGCACGAGTCGGTGTACGAGGACCTGCGCGCGCGGCTGGTCGCCGCGGTGCGCGCGCTCGTGGCGGGCGACCCCAGGGACGAGCGCACCGTCATCGGGCCGATGATCGCCGAGGCCGAGGCGGTCCGCCTCGAGGAGTGGATCGCGCGGGCGGTGGGGCGCGGCGCCCGGCTGCTCTGCGGCGGCGGGCGGCGTGGCCCGCTCCTCGAGCCGGCGCTGCTGGAAGACGTGCCGGCCGACGAGCCCCTGGTGCGCCGCGAGGCGTTCGGGCCCGTGGCCGTGCTCTCGCGCTTCCGCGACTTCGAGGCCGCGCTCGCGGCCGTGAACGACTCGGTCTTCGGCCTCCAGGCCGGGGTGTTCACGCGCGATCTCTACCGCATGCAGCGCGCCTGGGACGCGCTCGAGGTGGGCGGCGTGCTGATCGGCGACGTGCCGTCGTGGCGGGTGGACCACATGCCGTACGGCGGGGTGAAGGAGAGCGGGAGCGGCCGCGAGGGCGTGCGCTTCGCCATCGAGGACATGACCGAGATCCGCCTGCTCGCCGTCCGCGACCCGGGCGCCCAGCGCTAGCCCGGCGACGACCCCGGCGTCGGGGACCGCCGGCTCGCCACCTCGGCCTCGACCGCGCGCCGCCTGGCGTCGTCCAGGCCCGGGTCGGCGGCGGCGTAGATCGTCTGCGAGGGGAAGGCGAAGCCGCTGCCGGCCTCGGCGACCACGTCCATCATCGCGAGCAGGAGGTCCTGGCGGACGAGCAGGAACTCGTTCGCGTCGGTGGTGTTCGCGTAGGCGAAGACCTCGAGGTCGAGCGACGAGGCGCCGAAGCCGACGAAGCGCACGCGCGCGGGCTCCGGGAGGATCTTCGGGTGGTCGCGGAGCAGCTGCTCGAGGCGCCCCAGCACCCAGCGCAGCTGGTCGGGCGTGGTCTCGTAGCGCAGCCCGAGCTTCGCCGTGAGCAGGATCGAGTCGCGCACCCCGAAGTTCTCGAGCTGCATGGTGGAGAACGTGGCGTTCGGCACGGTGACGACGGTGCGCTCGGGGGTGCGCAGGCGCGTCGAGCGGAGCCCGATGTCGACGACCGTGCCCAGGCGCTCACCGAAGCGGCAGAAGTCGCCCACGCGCACCGGCGCGTCGGCGATCAGCGAGACGCCGCCGAAGAGGTGCTCGAGCGACTTCTGCGCGCCGAGTGCGACCGCGATGCCGCCCACGCCGAGACCCGCCAGGATGCCGGTCACGTCGAAGCCGAAGTTGCCGAGGACCAGCAGCAGCGCGATCGCGACCACGAAGACCTTCGCGCTGCGCCGGCCGAGCGGCACGACCGCGGCGGCGCCCGGGCCCTGGGCCGCGAACCGCTGCTCGGCCACACGCGCGAGCGCGTCGATCAGGCGCAGGTTCACCCAGGTGCCCGCCAGGATCAGCAGCGCGGTGCGGACGCCGAGCACGACGCGCTCGGCCGGGATGGCGAGGCGCAGCGCCTGCACGCCGGGCCCGAGCAGCGCCGTGGTCAGCACCAGGCGGACCGGGCCCGCCAGCAGGTCGCCGAGCGCGTCGTCGAGCCGCGAGCTGGTCCGGCGCACGAGCGGCGAGCCGAGCCGGCCGAACGCCGCGGTGAGCGCCCAGGCGGCGCCCAGCGCCGCCGCCACGACCAGCGCAAGGCCGAGCCACTGCCACAGGCGCACCTCGAACAGGCCGACGTCGGCCAGCGCCGCCGGCATCAGCTCGCCGATGCGGCCGTCGCCCAGCTCCTCGTACACCGCCGGGATCTGCTGCACGGTGGCCCTGGAGATCTTCCACTCCTGCGAGCCGTCGGGGGCCGCCACGCGCTCGAGCGTGATCTTCACCGCGGTGCCCGCGAGGTGGACGATGCCGACCAGGTCGTGGCGTGGCGGCAGGCCGTCGTCCCGCAGGCCCTCGACGCTGTCGTCGAGCGCGTCGAGATCGACCCACAGGGAGCGATCGAGCGCGATCTTCAGCTCGCGGGCGAGCCGCGGCCCGGCGTCCGCGGGCTGGCCGCGCAGATCGAGGTGGCCGGCGGCGCGCGCCCACTCGCCGGCCCGCGCCGCCGTGAGATAGCCGCGCATCGTCGACTGCGGGCTCTCGAAGCCGAGCGAGGGCTCGGGGGGGGCGACCTGGGCAGGCAGCGTCGTCGAGGTCGGCTGCGCCGGGGCGCCGGCCACCAGGACGGCCACCCAGACGAGCGCGACGGCGAGGCGGCGGACGGGGGTCATGCGGGCCACAGCCGTTCGAGGAGCGCCGCCAGCTCGGCGGCGGGCAGCTGGCCGGGGGCGGTCGGCGCGCCTGCGGCGCCGTAGGTGAGCACCGAGCCGGCTGCCGGGAGCACGACGCGGGAGAGGGGGCCGAAGCGACCCATGCCGAGCGTGGCCACGGCGCGCGGCGCGGCCGCCAGCGTGACCTCGATGAGCGTCCGCAGCTCGCCGGGGCCGTCGGTCGTGGTGGCGAGCTTGGTTACGTCGGCGCCGAGGGCCGCGGCTTGCTCGATCCGCGCCAGCAGCGCGTCGCGTGGCGGCGTGCGCTCGAAATCGTGGGCCGAAAGCACGATGAGCCGGCCGGCGGCGCGCGCCCTGGGGACCAGGTCGGCGGCGAGCGCCGCGGACGCGATCTCGACGTCGACGGCGTCGGCGTGGGGAAGACCGGCAGCGTAGATCGCCGCGCGGCGCTCGTCGCACGACGCGCGCCCGCCCTCGGCCGCGGCGCGCACGGTGAGCAGCACGGGGCGGCCGCAGCCGCGGAGCCGCACGAGCGCCGCGACGACCGCCTCCGGGGTGGGATCGTCGCCGAGATCGGCGCGCAGCTCGACCACGTCGGCGCCGGCCGCGCCGGCCAGCGCGTCCAGGTCGTCGAGCCCGCCCGAGGCCACCAGCAGCGGGCGCGCGCCCAGCGTCACGCCGGCGATCGCGAGGGGCCGGCTGACGGCGTCGTGGCGATGCGGCTCGAGCCGCCCAGCGC
>Ga0209253_10003466_pt1 | contig 13869 bp, 9 predicted proteins | sample FrelakmetBRP12BR_FD_187145 | JGI IMG/M metagenome (GOLD analysis project Ga0209253, IMG submission 187145) | Freshwater lake sediment microbial communities from the University of Notre Dame, USA, for methane emissions studies - BRP12 BR (SPAdes)... | ecosystem: Environmental > Aquatic >...
GACTTGAACCCATAGCCTACCGCTTACAAGGCGGTTGCTCTGCCATTGAGCTACGTCGGCGTGACGATAAAAACGCGCCCCACCTGCTCGGCGCATTCTGGTCTTGGCCGGGGCGATCTACCGCCGACAACGCCGGAATAGTTTATCAGGATTCGCCACCCCCGTCAATGTAACCCACCCCTGGCGCCTCTGGCCGACAGCCTGCGTAACCCCGCGCCGCCCAGGCGGCATATAGGGCCAGCGACCCGGCCACGGCGGCATTCAGCGAGTCCACCTGGCCGCGCATCGGGAGCTGCGCCAGTTGGTCACATGACTGGCGGACCAGGCGCCGCATCCCCTCCCCCTCGTTCCCGACGACCAGGCCCAGCGGGCCGCTAAGGTCCAGGGCATGCAACGGCCGGGCGTCGGGGCCGGGATCCAGACCCACCAGCCATACGCCTGCCTGTCGCAGGCGGTCCATCGCTTGGGCCAGATTGCCGCGCGCCACGCGCAGATGCTCGCAGGCGCCGGAGGAACTGCTGACGACAGCCGGCGTGATCCCCACGGCGCGATGCGCGGCCACGATGACGCCGTGCACGCCCACCGCCTCAGCACTTCTCAGCAATGTCCCGAGATTCTGAGGGTTCTGGATTAAGTCCAAGAGCAGGATGAAGGGCTGCTCGTGCAGAGTCGCGGCGCGTTCGAGGATGTCCTCGACGTCGACGTACGCATAGGCCTCGACCGTGGCAGCAACGCCCTGGTGCGAGTCCGACTCCCGATCCAATTCGCTGCGGCGGACGCGGCGGACGGCTACAGAACTCCGCGCCGCCTGGTCGAGCAGGCGCTTCATGCCGCCGCGCGCTTCCACACCCTCGGCAATCTCCAGCCCCACCACCGCGCGTCGTCCGGCGCGGAGCACCTCAAAGACGGCGTTGCGACCGAAGATTCGCTCGCGTGATCCGGTCGGCATCCTGATCCCCGCTTTGCCCGAGCGGCGCTGCCTAGCGGCGGTGCCAGGTCGTCCCGCTCTTGGTGTCTTCGATCCCCACGCCGAGTTCAGCCAACCGGTCGCGGATCCGGTCGGCGACCGCCCAATGCTTCGCCTGACGCATCTCTTCGCGCACTTCCAGCAGCAGGTCGATGAACGGCGCCGCAGGCTGCGACTGGCTTCCGTCGTCCGCCAGACGCAGCCCCAGCACGCCGGCGAGTTGGCGCAGGCTCGCCTGCGCATTGCCCAGGGGATCCTTCGCCACGCCGGCGTCGCGAGCCTGGTTGATCGCCCGCACCAGGTCGAACAAGTGGCTCAAGGCCCCAGACGTGTTGAAGTCGTCGTCCATGGCGGCCTCGAAGCGCTGCCGGGCGTCGGCCGTCGCCGCCGCCAGTGCCGCCTCCGCCTCAACCGGCGATGGCCCCGAAGGATCGGCCGGCTTGAACGCCCCCACCAGACGCTCCAGGCCGCTCTCCGCCTGGCGGACGACGTCGTCGGTGAAGGTAAGGGGGCCGCGGTAGGAAGCGTTCAGGACCAGGATCCGGAAGGCATCCCCGCTATGCTGGGACAGGAACTCGTCGATCGTCACCAGGTTTCCCAGCGACTTCGACATCTTCTCGCCGCCCAGCTGCAGCATCCCATTGTGCATCCAGAAGCGGGCGAAGGGCTTTCCCGTTAGGCTCTCGGTCTGGGCGATCTCGTTCTCGTGGTGGGGGAAGATCAGGTCGTTTCCGCCGCCGTGGATGTCGATCTGATCACCCAGGTACTGCAGGTTCATGGCCGAGCACTCGATGTGCCAACCCGGCCGGCCCTTGCCCCACGGGCTGTCCCACGCTGGCTCGCCCGGCTTGGCTGCCTTCCACAGGGCGAAGTCCGCCGGGTCCTGCTTGCGCACATCGATCTCGAGCCGGGCACCGGCGCGCATGTCCTCCGGCTTGCGGCCGGACAGTCGCCCGTAGTCCGCATCGCGTGCCACGCGGAAGTACACGTCGCCATCCAGGGCGTAGGCGTAGCCGCCGGCGATCAACCCCTCGATCATGGTGATGATCCGGCCGATCTCTTGCGAAGCGCGAGGGAACTCGGTCGCCGGGAGAACGTTCAGGTCCTTCAGGTGGCGCGCGTACTCCTCCAAGTAGCCCTGCGCCAGGGCCATCGGATCGACGCCCCTCTCGCCCGCCCGCTTGATGATCTTGTCCTCGACGTCGGTGTAGTTCATGACGTGACGCACCTGGAAGCCGCGGTACTCCAGGTAGCGCCGGATGATGTCGAAGACCACCGCCGACATCGCATGCCCGACGTGGGCGCGGTCGTAGACCGTCGGACCGCACACGTACATCCGCACCCGCCCGGGTTCAAGCGTCTCGAACGGCTCCTTCCGCCGGGTGAGCGTGTTGTAGACAACCAGCCCCATGCCCTCGCCTCCCCCGATCAGCTGGTCCCCGGGCGGGCGAAGATCATTCGCCCGGCGGCAGTCTGCAGCACCTTGGTCACGGTCACCGAGACCGTATGCCCGATCTGCTCGCGGCCCGACTCCACCACGACCATTGTGCCGTCATCCAAGTAGCCCACGCCCTGCCCGAATTCCTTGCCCTCCTGCAGCACATGGACTTCCAGATCCTCGCCGGGCAAGTAGACCGCCTTCACAGCGTTGGCCAGTTCGTTGATGTTCAAAACCGATACGCCCTGCAACTCGGCGACGCGGTTCAGGTTGTAGTCATTGGTCAGGATCGGACTGCGCATCTGCTTGGCCAGGATGACCAGCTTGTCGTCGACCCCGCGCACGCCCTCCACGTCCAGGTCCGTGATGCGGAAGGCGGTCCCCGGCTCCTTCTGCAGCCGGTTGAGGATATCGAGCCCTCGCCGGCCGCGCTGCCGCTTGAGCCCATCGGGCGAGTCGGCGATGTGCTGCAGTTCCGTCAGGACAAATCCGGGAACCAGCATCGGGCCGAAGATGAACCCGGTATGGGCGATGTCGGCGATGCGCCCGTCGATGATCACGCTGGTATCCAGGAGCACACTCCGCCCGCCGGATGCCCCATCGCCGCCGTTCTCGATGACCGTCGCCAGCCGGCTGCGCAGCAGCCCAAGGATGTCGTTCTGGCGCAGGATGAAGATCGTCACGCTCAGGTAGGCGAAGAACAGCGCGCCGATGAATGGCAGGAGCTGGCCGAACGGTGCCGGTAGCAGGGACAGGGGGAACGAGATCAGCGCCGCCACGATCAGCCCGACGATCAGCCCGATCAGCCCGGAGACCATCGTCTGCGCCGAAACCTGGGCGACCATCCCGCGGATGGCACGCAAGGGCCGAGTGGTCAGGAACGGCGTGACCACCAACCCCAGAAGCGCGCCGACCAAGGCAAACACCGCCGCCCACAACTCGCGTGGGCCGGATGCCAGGTCACCCAGGTAGACCCCAAGGTAGATGCCCCCGATGGCCATGGCCACCATGCCTAAGATCCGGGCAATGAACTCAGAACTCATGGCTGCCTGCCCTCCAAAGCAAGCGGGGCGGACGCCCGGTTTCGCGTCCGCCCCGTCTCTGGACGAGCGGCTTCTTGGTCATAGCCACGGTGCCCACGCCCATCACGCCCGGGCGCAGGTCGAACCGCACGTGCTGGATGATCAAGAAATGAAACCGGGGCCGCGCGGCGGGGATGATCGATGACGAATGACCGCCGTGCTTGCCACCCTGATCATATCATGGGGCTCACCGCTGTCAACACGCAGACGAGAAGAGCGTCTTCCGAGGTCCTTGGGACCTCGGAAGACGCTCCAGGAACTTTCGGCCCCACGACTGTACGGGGGCTGTAGGGCGGGATGCAGATCAGCCTCCCGGCCGCCGTGGCGGGCTTCGCCCGCTCCAGGGGACTAGGGCAGCGTGCCAATCACCCGGAAGGTTTCCAGGATATGGGTGGCGATAACCTGGTCCTCCTGGCTCAGCATCTGCATCTGCAGCAAGATGACGAAGGCCTGCGAATTGTCGGTCGGCACGGCGGACAACACCATCACCGACGCGCCGCCGGGCCCGCCGCAGTTGTCGAACCAGTCGTACTTTCCGCGATAGTAGCCGTCGTTGTAGTCGTAGCGGGCGTCGAGTTTACAGTCACTCAGGTAGTCTGGCCGGATGAGGTCCAGGATCTGGACGTAGCCTCCCAGGTTGGCCAGGTCGTCTGAGACCTTGAAGCTCATCCCCGGGGCGCCCCAGGTCTGGTTGTAGGCTTGCAGGTCGGGGGCCGCCGAGATTGTGGCGCCGATGACGTCATTGCCGTCGACCCATTCCGATCCATCGGTGTCCGCCCACGAAACCGGGATCTCGACCGCGATCGAGCTGTAGGCGTCGGTGACGTCGATGTACTCCGAGGTGCCGCCGGTCGAGCTGGGCCCCGGATCCGTACCGAACGTGGAGGCGGTGACGAGCTCGCGGCCATTGAGCTGGCCGGTGAGAACTTCCCCGGTGCTGAAGCGGATGACCTCGAGCGCCAGGGTGTCCTCAGGGGTATGGCTCTTCAAGACGTCACAGTACTCGGCCATCGTACCGCCCCGACCGAGCGAGATGTTCTCCATGGACGAGATGATATCCCCCGCCTGGACCCCGGCCTTGTCCATCACGGACCCGGAGGTGACGGAGGTCACCCAGATCCCGGAGAAGCCAGACTCCTGGTCGACGAAAGCCTCGCCGTTCAGCCCGAACGAGTTGACGTCTTCCCCCTCTCGCAGCCGCTCGATCACCGGCAGGGCTTCGTCCCGGGCGATTGCATAGTACTGCGATGCCAGCGCCGCGAATCCGCCGGAGTAGTTCACCCCGACGACGTGGCCCTCGCTATCCACCAAGGGTCCGCCGGAGTTGCCCGGCTGGATGTTGGCGTCGTGCTCTAGCACATAGTCGACCGACGTCCAGGCTCGGTCCCCATCGGCACGCGCCTTCGAGACGATGCCCCGCGTCAGAGTGTACTCGGGATCGCCGAGCGGGAAGCCCGCCGCATACACATCAAGGCCGACATCGACCGGCCCTTCGCGCCAGGCCATGAACGGGAACCCGTCCCCGTCAATGTCGATCACCGCTAGGTCGGAGCACTCCGCCACACCCAGGACCCGAGCGTTGCGGGGTTCGTCTTCCCCACCGACCATGACCTTCATACGGGCAGCGCCGGTGACCACGTGGTTGTTGGTGACGGCAATGCCCGACGGGTCGATGATGAAGCCCGAGCCCGACCAGCTGGCGTTGGGCATGGCGCCGCCCGGCTCCAGTAGTGAGCCTTCAGCCAGGATCTGAATCGTGGCGCTCTTGACGTCCTCGACCGACGAGACCGCCCCGCGCGAGGATGGGACAGCGGGCGCCAGCGTGACCGCTGGCTCTTGGGGCTGCGCGGGTGCTGGCGTCTCGCCGCCACCGCCGGCGCAGGCCAGGCTGGCCACCCACAGCGCCAGAAGCGCGAGTGCAGGCGCAGCGTTCCGGGAGGACAGTTTCGTTCCCATGCGTTAGCTCTCCTTCAGGGTGCGCGATGTCGAAACTCGCAGAATATAGGTAGTATAAGGCATGAATCGAATCTGGACAAGAGACGACTTTGTTCCTATCCGGGCGAGGGTGCAAGCCGAGTGGCTGGAAACGCCCTGCGAGCCTACGCGCCGGACCACGCCGCCCACCGTGCGAGTGAAATCCCCGGTCCATGGGCCCGAATCCGGAGGGTTGCATGCAGCGGGACGAGCCTATCTTGACGGCAGAAACCCTTCGAAGGGAAGCGTGCAGTCCGGCCAGGAATCCGGCCCGGGCTTGCGCTCGGATGGGGCAGGCCAAGGCGCCTCGCCCCGCGGGTCGATTATCCGCCCTGGGGCAGTCTGGGCGGGTTCTCCCCTGGCCGGACCAAGATCTGACCCCAACCCAAACCTGGCCCCCCTCGCTGATGAGGGGACGATACCCAGGCTCGAAGGGCCGGGCGGCGAGGGCTCCGTCGGCCATCGGTGGCCAAGGCGTCACCGCCGGCGGGACAGCTGCACTCCAGCGATGCCTGCGCCGGGTATCTCCCTCGCAGCGAGGGTCAGTTCTGCCCGGTGAAGCGGTACGTCGTATCCCGCGACAGGTCGATCCGGTACTCTTCCAGAAGAGGATCGCCATCACAATCCGACAGCAGCATGTCGTAGGCACCGCTCGCAAACCGAAACGCCTGCTCTGCTCCCGGCTGCAGCGTCTCTTCGATGCCCAACCGATCCTGCCCCCAGTTCTCCGCCTGGTTGGGGGCGATCTGGATGTAGCAGATCTCGAGCGTGGATTCGTTGACCAGCGTGAAATCAACCACGGTGTGATCGCCGCCGACAAAGATCGAATCAGCGATCATGTTCTCGCCCTCGACCTCAAGCACCACCTCGTATATGCCGTCGCTCAGCCCGCCCTCGTCCAGGACGCATACCCACCAACTGCCGGCGTCGGAGCCGTCCCACTCCTCATCCAGGTAGCTTCCGCCTTCATCCAGTGCACCATCGACGAACCAATATGCCGACCAGCGCATGCCGTCGATCATGCCTTCGTACTCCCAGAAGGCACACAGCTCGGTGGACCCGCCCGGCAGGGCAAACCACAGATCCTTCGGCTGATCGTCCTCCGTCACACCATCCGAGAATGCCAGGTCGTAGAGGTAGGTGTCGGTCAGGTCGTACCCGCCCGAGGGTGGAGGGGCAAGCGGCGCGGCGACATAGGCATCCCCCCGCTCGGCCGCCTCGATCAGCGGCCGGGCCAGGTTGACCGGCCGAAGCCCGTTGATGAAGCCTCCAATCGGCACGCAGTTGTCCTGGTCGTCGATCATGCCGTCGCGGTTGGTGTCCACGACCGGGCGGCAGTCGACAATATCGCCTCCGGCCTCGACGGCCGACGCGCGTGTCGGCACGCCGATCAGCTGCCCGGCGGAGTTGACGGCCATCCCTCCCGAGTTCCCGCCCGCAATGGTGGCGTCGGTCTTGATCCACGCCCGGCCCTCGACCGCCCGCTCCGAGGTGAAGCCGCTGACCGCGCCTTCGGTGAAGGTGATTGTCTCCCCGCCTATGCCCGGATACCCGAGGACGCGCAGGTGATCCCCGATCTCAACCTGGTCCGAATCGCCCACGGCGATCGCCGGCAAGGTGACCTCCACCGGGTTGCCGTCCATGTCGGCGACGATGCGGATCACCGCCAGGTCGAGCGCGTAGTCGGCGGAGGCAATCTCCGCCCGGTACTGGAGTTCCGGCGGCTCATCCGTGCGTCCGGTGACCGCCACGCCGAGAAACTCGTACTCTGACAGCCGATCGTCCACGACGTGACCGTTGGTCAGGATCAGTCCGTCGGAACGGATGACCGACCCGGAGCCGCTCCAGACGACGTCGAAGCGGCCGCCGGCCGACTGCAGGGCGAGGATCTGCACGGTGGCGTGCGCCAGGTCGGCGGTTGCCCCCGAGGGCGCGGCGGTCGGTCCGGCCACAGGCGCGGAGGCACCCGGAGTGGTAGACAGCTCGCCGCCCAGGCTACAAGCCAGGCCGGCCAGGGCGAACAGACTGCCGACCCGCAGGACATTCCATGACCGTGTCTTCATAGATGATTCCTCGTCCCCGGATGCTGCCCTGCCGACACTTGCCCCCTTGGCGCTGCGATGCATTCTAGCCCGTTTTCCATGACGCGGACCCGGAAGCAGCGATAGCCCGTTTCCTCGGAGTACAATCCGTTCACCGCCTCCAGGCCTCCCATGCACCTTTTGCTCACCAACGATGATGGTGTCGACGCCCCTGGCTTGCTGGCTCTTGCACAGGCGATGCGCTCGCTGGGACAGGTCAGCGTTCTGGCCCCCGACCACAACTGGTCAGCCTCCGGTCATGTCAAGACGCTGCACCGCCCCCTGCGCGTCTGGCCCACGGCACTGGCAGATGGCTCGGCGGCCCTCAGCACAGACGGGGCGCCGTCTGATTGCGTCGCCCTGGCGGTCCTGGGCCTGATCGAGATACCCATCGACCTGGTCATCTCGGGGATCAACCCGCACGCCAACGTCGGCCATGATGTCACCTACAGCGGGACGGTGACGGCGGCGATGGAGGCCATGATTGCCGGTCTTCCGGCGCTGGCCGTGTCGCTGGATTCGGAGTCGGCGCCCACCTCCGTCGAGGACTACTGCACCGCGGCGAATGTCGCCCGCACCCTCGCCGAGCGGGTCCGCGACCACGGCCTGCCCTCCGGCGTCTTGCTCAACGTCAACGTGCCTGCACTGCCGCAGCAGGAGCTTCGCGGTGTGATGCTGACACGGCAGGGACTGCGCGTGTACCGAGACGCTCTGGTCCGCCGGGAAGACCCGCGCGGCCGACCCTACTACTGGATTGGCGGCGAAGCGCCGACCGGCATCCTCGAGCAGGGCACCGACCTGTGGGCGCTCTCCGAGGGTTGGGTGTCCATCACGCCTCTTCAGCTCGACCTGACCGCCTACCCGGCCTTTCCGTCCCTCGCTCCGCTTCTCGAACCGCTATAGCCGACGCCGAATCTCCACCAGCGTGAGGGCACCGCGCTTGCGTGCCTCAGCGTGAGCATCTTGTCGCTTCGGGAGGGAAGGGATCACGACGGGGTTACGTCGAGGTCCCCATGCGAGGAGAGTGGAGCGGAGAGGCAGGTACTCCTAGGAAGGTCACTCGGCTGCCGAACGATAGCCGAGGCGTTCCGGGTGGGTGTACACACGGAGCGTCGACCGCCGGATGTAGCCCACGAGGGTGATGTTCCAGGCCTTTGCCATCGCTACCGCCAGCGACGTGGGGGAGTTGCGCGAGGCGATGATCGGGCATCCCATCCGGCCGCCCTTGCGCAGCATCTCGGATGAGATCCGGCCCGTCGTCAGAAGGAGCAGCCCCGGAGTGGGGATGACGCGCAGCAGGCACATGCCGGTCAGCTTGTCGATCGTGTTGTGCCGGCCGACGTCCTCGGCCAGGGCAAGGATCTCCCGGCCGTCCGAGAGGCCGGCGGTGTGCACGCCGCGCGCCCGCGCGTGCAGGCTCTCACGGCTGTGTAGCCGTCCCATCAAGCCCACCAGCGCTTCGGGAGTGATGCTGGTCGGCGAGTCGATCGGCGGGATGGCCTCCGACGGATCATGGAAGGTCGTTCCACCGCCGCAGCCCGAGGTCAGGATCTGGCGCTTCGGTCGCTGCACGGCCCGATCCAGCCAGACATCCACGCAGCAGCCGTTCTGGTTGACCGTCAGTGCCTCCACCTGCTCCATCCGGTCGAGGACGCCCTCATTCTTGAGGAAGCCCAGCGCCAGTTCCGGCTGGTCACGCGGGGTGGACATGATCGAAGCGAACTCCTGCCCGTTGACATACAGGGTGAGCAGGATCTCGCCGATCACCTCGGCCTGAACGCTGGACCAGCCCTGCCCGTATTCAACCCACTGCGTCTCGATCGCGCCGCCGTCCACGCCACGCTCCTGTCCTGCCCATTGACTTCTACCAGGGTTACGCCCTTCCCGCAATCCGTTCCCGGGCGCGCAAGGGCTGGCGCATGGCCAGCCCTCTGCGTGATGCTCGCAGCCGATCAGCCGCGCCCCCGCTTGGGCACCTCCACGCGCACGGCGCACACCTTGTACTCGGGGATCTTGGCCTCGGGATCCAGGCCAAAGTCATGGGTCAGCATGTTGGCCGGCGCCTCGCGCCAGTGGAAGGACAGGAAGACCGTCCCCGGGGGCACGCGGGTCCCGATCCGTGCCTGCGTTCGCACCTGCCCGCGCCGGCTCTGGATCACGATCGGCCCCGCATCCCGCACACCCAGCCGCGCCGCGTCTTGCTCGTTGATCTCGGCGTAGCTGCGCGGTTCGCGCCAGGCCAGGCCTTCGCTGCGGCGCGTCATGGTGCCCGAGTGGTAGTGGTAGAGCGTTCGGCCGGTCGACAGGATCATCGGGTACTCAGCGTCGGGCTGCTCGGCCGGCAGACGCGCTGTGACGGGCATCATCTGCCCCTTGCCCCGCGTGAAGGCGCCGATGTGCAGCGTCGGCGTTCCGGGATGCCGCGCATCGGGCACCGGCCAGGTCAGCCCGGCCTGACGCAGGCGGTGATGCCGCACGCCGCGGTAGATCGGCGTGACCGTGGCGATCTCTTCCATGACATCGGCCGGGGTGGCGAACTCCCAGAACTCGACCTCGCGCTCCAGGCCGCGTCTGCGATCCAGTCGCGCCCCGATCTCAGCCAGGATGAACCAGTCGGGGCGCGCCTCGCCGGGCGGCCGCACCACCGGTCGGAGCAGCTGGACCCGCCGCTCCGTGTTGGTCATCGTGCCGTCTTTCTCTAAGGCCGACGCCGCTGGTAGGATGACATGCGCCAGCTGCGCCGTCTCGTTGTAGAAGATGTCCTGCACGACCAGGAAGTCCAGCCGCCGCAGCGCCTGCTCGACGTGCTCGAGGTCCGGGTCGGACATCATGGGGTTCTCCCCCATGACGAACATGGCCTTGACCTTGCCTTCGCCCGCGGCGTGCATCATCTCAACCACCGTCAAACCAGTCCTGGCCGGCAGGTCATCCAGGCCCCATGCCTGGGCCACCTGCCGTCGCTTCGTGGCATCTTCCACGCTCTGGTAGCCGGGAAGGTACTCGGGCAGCCCGCCGACGTCGCAGGCTCCCTGCACGTTGGATTGGCCGCGCAGCGGGTTGACACCCGTGGAGGGCTTGCCCACCTGCCCGGTGAGCATCGCCAGGTTAGCCAGCATCAACACCAGTTGGGTGCCAATCGAGCGCTGGGTAATCCCCATCGCGTACAGGATCGTCGAATGCCCGCGCGGTTCTGCAAAGGCCGAGTTTCCGAAGGCGCGTTCGCCCAGAGCATACAGGCGTGCCGCCTGTTCGATCTGCTCGGCGGGAACGCCGGAGATGAGCGCCGCGGCCTCCGGCGTGTGCTCCGCCATGCCGGCCTGGAAGGCCTCGAAGCCTTCGACGCGCTGGTTCAAGAACTCAGTGTCGGCCCAGCCCTCGCGCAGGATGACGTGTGCCATGGCCAGGAAGACGTAGATATCGGTCCCGGGCTGCGCCTGGAGGTAGAGCGTGGCGTGCCGCGTGAGCGGCACCCGCCGCGGGTCGATGATGACCAGGTTGGCCCCGCCCTTGACGGCCCGGATCACCTCGTAGCTGATCACCGGATGCGACTCGGCCGTGTTCGAGCCGGTGATCAGGATGCAGTCCGCCTGCCGGATCTCGCGGATGCTGTTGGTCATCGCTCCACTGCCGAAGGCTGTCACCAGACCGGTGACGGTGGAGCTGTGTCAAAGACGGGCGCAGTGATCGATGTTGTTCGTCCCGATCCCCACGCGCATCAGCTTCTGGAATAGGTAGTTGTCCTCGTTGGTGCAGCGGGCCGAGGCCAGGCCGGCGACGGCGTCCGGCCCGTGGGTCTCGACCGTACGCAGCAGCTCACCGGCGACGATGTCGACCGCCTTCTCCCAGGAGACCGGCACGAAGTTCTCCAGTCCAATGCGGCTGGTGAAGACCGAGTCGTCCGGCAGGCTGAAAGGCTCATCCGTCAGCCCGAGCCGGTGGGCGAGGTCCCGCCGCACCAGCGGCTGCGTGAGCCGCTCCGGGCTGCCGACAAAGTCCCAACCGAAGCGCCCCTTGACGCACAGGAACTCGCCGTTGACCGGCGCCTCCGGGAAGCCCTGGGCGTAGAGGATCTTGCCGTCCTTGGTGGAGTAGTCGATGCCGCAACCTACCCCGCAGTAGCCACAGATGCTGCGGACGTGCTCCAACTCCCACTCCCGGCCCATCCCCAGGCGGCCGCGCGGCATCAGCGCCGCCACCGGGCAGACCTGCACGCAATTCCCGCAGAAGACACAGGTCGAATCGGCCATCGCCCAGTCGAACGGGGTCGCCACGTGGCTGACGAAGCCGCGGCCGGCGACCTCGATGGCGTTGGCGCCGACGATCTCGTCGCATACGCGGGTGCAGCGTCCGCACAGGATGCAGTACTGGTGGTCCCGGACAATCATCGGGTTGTCGTCCTGATGCAGGCTGCGCGCCAGCTCGAAATCGAAAGTCGTTTCCGAGATGCCGTAGTCGTAGGCGTAGCGCTGCAGGGCGCACACGCCGTTCTTGTCACAGGTCACACACCGCAGCGGGTGATCGGAGACGAACAGGTCGATGATCTCGCGCCGCATCTCCGTCAGGCGATCGCTCTGTGTTGTGATCGCCATGCCCTCTTCCGCCAGCAGCCCGCAGCTGGCGGCCGGGTTCGGCCGGCCGCCGATCTCGACCATACACAGGCGGCAGCCGCCCGACGGGCGCAAATCAGGGTGGTGGCACAGGTGAGGGATGTGAATGCCGTTGGCCAGAGCCGCCTGCAGGATGGAGGTCCCCGGCGCCACCTGAACCGTTCGGCCGTCAAGGGTCAAGGAGATCATGCCGTCGCCTCCCGATCAGGCAGCCCGGGTGGCCGTGACCGGCCGCATGCTGCAGATCCCGGCCGGGCACAGTCCGGCATCCACGTGGGCAACATACTCGCGCTCGAAGTAGCGCATCGTCGTCAGGACGGGATTCGGTGCCGTCGTGCCTAACCCGCACAGAGACGACGTCCGCACGGTCTCACACAGGCGCTTCAATCGTTCCAGATCTTCGTGTGTGCCCTGGCCGTGGCAGATCTTGGTCAGGATGCCCAGCATCTTGCGCGTCCCAACACGGCACGGGACGCACTTGCCGCACGACTCCTCCTGGGTGAAGGTCAGGAAGTAGCGGGCGAAGTCGACCATGCACGTCGTGTCGTCGACGACGACCATGCCGCCGGAGCCCATGATGGCGCCCGTGCGCCGCAGGTCCTCGTAGTCGATGCGCGTGTCGAGCAGTTCCGCCGGGATGCAGCCGCCGGACGGACCGCCGAGCTGAACAGCCTTGATCGGACGGTCGCTCTTGCAGCCTCCGCCGATCTCCTCGACCAGGGCGCGCACCGGAGTCCCCAGCGGGACCTCGATCAGCCCGGAGGCGCGCACGGCACCGGTGACGGCAAAGGCCTTCGTCCCGCCCGATTGCTCCGTCCCCAGCGCGGCAAACCAGGCGGGACCGTGGAGAAGGATCGACGGGATGCTGGCAAAGGACTCGACGTTGTTGATGTTGGTGGGGTAGCCCCACAGCCCGGCCACCGAAGGGTACGGCGGGCGCATGCTCGGCGTACCGCGCAGCCCTTCGATCGAATGCATCAGGGCTGTCTCCTCGCCGCACACGAACGCCCCGGCGCCTTCCTTGATGATGAACTCGAAGTCCATCCCGCTGCCGAGGATGTTCGTGCCTGTCACGCCGTACTCCGTCGCCTGGCGGATGGCGGTGCGCAGCGCTTTGACTGCCAGGGGGTACTCGGCGCGGACGTACAGGTAGCCCTTCGAGGCGCCGATAGCCCAGGCGGCAATGAGCATGCCCTCCAGGATGCGATGCGGGTCACCCTCGATCATCGTCCGGTTCATGAACGCCCCGGGGTCGCCCTCATCGGCGTTGCAGATCAGGTACTTGGGCTGTGCCGACTGCTGGCGGGTGATCTCCCACTTCACGCCCGTCGGGAAGCCGGCCCCGCCCCGTCCGCGCAGGCGCGAGTCCTTGACGATGGCGATCACTTTCTCGGGGGGCATATGCAGCGCGTCGCGCAGCGCCATGTAGCCGCCATTGGCCAGGTAGTCGTCCAAGGACAACGGGTCGATCACGCCGCACAGGCGCGTCGTCACCTTGGTCTGCCGCGCCAGGTAGGGGAAGTCCTGGTGGTCCGGCCGGCGGCTGAGGATCCACGACGGGTCGAGCCAGCGGGCGCCGCCGCCGCCGAAGTGGCGGTCCAGGACCAGGCTGACGCGCTCCGGGCTCACCGGCCCGTACAGGACGGCCACGTCATTGTCGATCACTTCGACCAGCGGCTCGTTGTGGCAGGCGCCCAGGCAGCCGGTGCGCTGCACGGCC
>Ga0209253_10003468_pt1 | contig 13865 bp, 11 predicted proteins | sample FrelakmetBRP12BR_FD_187145 | JGI IMG/M metagenome (GOLD analysis project Ga0209253, IMG submission 187145) | Freshwater lake sediment microbial communities from the University of Notre Dame, USA, for methane emissions studies - BRP12 BR (SPAdes)... | ecosystem: Environmental > Aquatic >...
ATAATGGATCTTCAGGCGGGCATTTGCCGGGTAGTTGGTCTGGGCGGGGTGACGATTATCCATACCGGGCACGAACATCGCACCTCAGTCCAGGATTTGACCGGCACCGGTCTGGATGAAGTGGCTGAGCAGCGTCTGGGGCATATCCATATCTATGGGGATGGAGAGCAATTCCCATTGCAACAGTGTTGTCCTCTGGAATTGCGATCTGTATTGGAGAATCTACCTCCAAGCGCCTGGAAACAGGCTCTGCAAGTGCAAGAGAGCCTGGCTGCCGAACGGACATCCGCTAACAAGGCGTTAGAGCCGGTTTTGGAAGGTATCCCAGAAGAGGTTAAGCGGCTCTTAGAGGCGCGCCAGCAAGCCCGTGCACGCAAGGATTGGTCCACCGCAGATAAGCTGCGGGATCAGCTGGCTGCTCAGGATTGGAAAGTTGTCGATACGCCAGAAGGGCAGCAATTAATGAGGAAAAACGATGATAGTTCGAAAGGAGCTTAAATGTCAGAGAAATTAACGGTTGGATATATCGGTTTGGGTCTGATGGGAAAATCGATCGCGCGCAATATTTTGCGGGCTGGATTTCCGCTCGTGGTGCATAACCGCAGCCAGGCGGCTGTCGCAGAGCTGGTTTCTGAAGGCGCCAGACGCGCCGCCTCAGCCGCCGAAGTTGCTGGTCAGGTTGAGGTAGTTTTTACCAATCTTCCCGACACACCGGATGTTGAGAAAGTAGCTTTAGGACCAGGTGGTGTAATTGAACAGGCTCACCCCGGTCTGATCTTCGTGGACAACTCGACCGTTAAGCCGGTCGCCTCGCGCAAGATTGCGCAAATATTGGGCGGGAAAGGTGTGCAATGCCTGGATGCGCCGGTCAGCGGAGGCGATATTGGCGCGCGTGAAGGTACTCTGACGATCATGGTGGGGGGACCGGCAGAGGCGTTAGAGCGAGCCATGCCGGTCTTCCAGGCTATGGGCAAGAAGATCACGCATGTCGGCGATAGCGGCAGCGGGCAGATCGCCAAGGCAGCCAACCAGATCATGGTGGCAGCCCAAATGGTCGCTATGGGCGAGCTGTTGATCTTCGCCAAGAAAGCGGGCGCCGATCCCCAAAAAGTTGTCGAGGCGATCCGCGGCGGAGCAGCCCAATGTTGGACGCTGGATGTCAAACCACCGCGTTTGTTTGCTGGTAATCGCAACCCGGGATTCAAGGCTCATATGCAAGCCAAGGACCTGGCGATTATTATGGAGACAGCCAGGGAATATGGCGTTGCCTTGCCAAGTGCAGCGGTCGATGGGCAACTGTTTAATGCCATGCTTCAGATGGGTATGGCAAACCTGGATAACTCCGCGGTAATCGGGGTTATAGAAACCCTGACCGGAGAACAACTTTTGGATTAGTTAAATTATGACACATCGCACAAGTCAAGTTCCTAAACGTCAAAAGGCGCTTAAAGGCTGCCAATATATAATCCTGATTGTGACAATCATTTCTTTGCTATCATTGGGCGCGTGCAATGGCCAGGCGCCGTATAGCAACCAACCTACGGCCACTTCCTCTGTTTGCCTGGAGGGGGTCTGGGCGATAAGAACCCCCGAGACTTTTTATAAATATTCGCTCCCGCCCGGTTCATTCGATTTGACCACCTTAACATACAAGAATAGCGAAGGTGGGATCGGTTATCGCTTTGACAGTAAAGGCGTGTTGACTATCGAGGCAGTTGGGTTCAGTGGAAAATTCGATGTAAAAGACGGTAGCGGGACTTTGCCTCTCGAGATCAAAATGAACGGTTTCGCCAGTGGGAACTACACGATTGATGGTGATACCGTTCATCTGGATAAGGTGCTCGCCAGCGAGATCGATTATTTAGCCACGTACGCCGGGGAGCCAATGATGAATACCAATCAGGTCGACGAATTCGCACCGCTCTTTTTGTCGCCTTACACAACAGCAAAATTTGAATGTACCTCTGACAAGCTAACGCTGAAAATATTGAATTTTCCAGACTATCAAGAAAAGATCGAGTTTCAGAGATTGATCCAGTGAGCATTTTGTGCAACCGTGGGAAGGTTTGTGCGTATACTGATTAAAGAAACGATCCATTGACCCGGCCAGAATACACTGAGTGTCGAAAAGAGACGACCCGGTGTAGGGCCTGAGGAGTACTGTGGTGCTGGAGAACGAGTCGGATTGGCTCAACAAAGCGCAAAGAGGTGATGCACAGGCATTTACGTGCTTGCTAGAAGCATATCAGAGGCCCGTCTTCAATCTTTGCTACCGTATGCTTGGCAATGCCCAGGATGCAGAAGATGCCGCTCAGGAGACCTTCCTGCGAGCGTATCAATCTCTGAAGCGGTATGATAACAGCCGTCCGTTTTCGACCTGGTTGCTTTCGATCGCCGCGCATTACTGTATCGACCAGATTCGCAAACGCAGGGTGCAAATCGTCTCCGTTGAAGAATTGCCAGTGCCCGATCTACCGGAGCCTTCGCCGGGGATGGAGTCAAACTTGAGTAAGAAAGAAGAGCAACAAAGGATCAAAGCGGTGATCGGAGTCCTGGATGCAACCGATCGGGCAGCAGTGGTTATGTATTACTGGTATGATTTTTCTTATGAGGAGATTTGCCAGGCGCTCTCGTTGAGTATGAGTGCTTTGAAAAGCCGTCTCCACCGTGCCCGCCGTGTTATGGCGGAAGAGTGGCTGAAACACCAGCCCGAACCCGCCTCACAAAATTCGACCCGAGCTCGACACTCCGAGATGTTACAGGTAGAGAGGATGGCGCCATGAATCACAAACCCGCTATCGATTGGTTATTCGCAGATGATGAGCTATCGCAGACTCAATCCAAAGTGCTGCAAGAGCACCTGGCAGAATGCGACAGTTGCCAGGATTTGGCTGAATCTTACCGGCAGGTGGCGTTTGCTTTGAAAAGGACGGAGCAGGTCGAACCGGAAGCAGGTTTTGCCTCCCGTTGGCAGGCACGACTGCAGGCCAGCCGGGCAAAAGCTCACCGCCGGCAGATCATGGCAATCCTGGCGTTTGTGTCGGGCGGTATCGTGGTTCTGATTGGATTTCTGGTTTTCATTACCTGGCCCTGGCTGCGCTCGCCCAATCTACTGCTCTGGACCTGGATTTACCAATGGATCACTCTGTTCACCTATACCAATGCGATTCGGGAGGTAGTGGTGCCGGCGGTCTGGGAGATAACAGATCTAATGCCTCTGGCGGCCTGGGTGTTCGGTTTTGGCTTGCTCAGTGAGATGGCTGTATTGTGGGTCGTTTCGTACCGGTTGTTGACTAACCCACGGAGGATAACCAGATGAGAAATTCAACAGTAATGATGTTTTGCGTTTGCTTTCTATCTGCGCTGGCGTTGATCGGTTTTGGCCTGAAACCAACCATGGTGGCACATTCATCCGGGGCGGTTGTCTCGCCTGAGGCAGCCAGCCTGTCCGGCCGATTGGCGTTGCAAACTGTTACACCACAGCAACAGGTGCAGAACGGCGATAAGCTCGTCATCGGCGGGACGTATTCGCTGGAAAGCGGCGAAAGCTTGGATGGCAGCTTGTTGATCCTGGGAGGCACAGCAAATTTGGAAGAAGGTTCCACCGTTGAGAAGGATGTAACGGTTATTGGTGGGGCGATCAACGTAAACGGTCACGTGAAAGGTGATGTCAGTGCTGTGGGTGGGATGGTCTCACTGGGTAGTACAGCTGTGATTGGTGGGGACGTCAATACACTGGCAGGTCAATTAACCCAGGATGATGGCGCTCGTATCGAGGGCCAGGTCAACACCGGTACTACCGGACCGTTTGCTCTGGTTGTGCCGGGAACCGTACAGATCCCAGGCCTGGAGAATCTGGCGCTGATCCCGTTGCCCAGGGATTTCAAAGCCCCGGCGATGAATATCCATTTCAATCCGCTCTGGGATGGACTGTGGTGGCTGATTCGTTCCTTCCTTTGGGCAGCCCTGGCGGTATTGGTAGCGTTGTTTATGTCGCAGCGCACTGAGCGGGTTGCTGAAAGCGTGATGAAGAATCCGTTGGTTGCCGGCGGGATGGGTTGTTTGACGATGTTGATCCTCCCGCTGATCCTACTGGTGTTAGCGATCACGATTTGTGGAATCCCATTCGCTTTAATAGGTACATTTGGGCTGTGGATTGCCTGGGGATTTGGGATCATCGTCATCGGCTACGAAATCGGCCGACGGTTGGCGCATCTCTTCAATGCCGACTGGGCCGTACCTGTCTCGGCAGGGATCGGTACTTTCGCCCTCACATTGGGGCTGAATGGGGTTGGCGCATTTGTGCCGTGCGTCGGCTGGATGGCGCCTGCTGCAGTTGGGCTGGTCGGTTTGGGAGCGGTGCTGCTCACTCGCTTTGGTGGTCGTGTTTATCCATATGACGAACCTGGGAGTGGAGGGCTAGTATCTGACCAGAGACTGTCTGATCCTCTGCCATCTGCTCCCCGCCTGGATAGCGAAGGTTCTACAAACCCGGACCCAACGTCAGAGTCGCTCCCGTTACCCGGAGACCAGGCGGATCGTCCGGATACAGCCCAGTAGATTTTTCTTGCAATAGAAAATCCCCCCCTTCAATATGAGGAGGGGATTTTTTGTTATGCCAGAAAACGCAAGGCCGCGCCCAGGACAATCAGAATTTGTCCCAGATGATAGGTGACCATCGTAATTACCCGGGCGTTTGGTATCGGGGAGACGAATTTATTTAATGCCAGCGTGGTATCGGAGATGAAAAACAGCAGAGCGCCGCTGCTGGCAAACACAGCCGCATAAATCCGCCAATCGGGCTGGATCAGTGTGGACAGAGCAGAGAATAACATCAGGCTGATAACAATGGAATAGACCAAGACTGGCAGCTTGAGTTTGCTGTGCCCGCTAGCTTGCAATCCCAAAGCCACCCGCCTGTAGATCAGGTAACCGGTAAACATGACTACCACCAGCAGGATCAGGCTGGCCGCGTTGTAAACTGGATTTGCGGAGTTGAAACCGATCAGGTAGCAAATATGCCCGATCAGGAATGAGACCAACCCTGGTATGAACTGCTCGCGGGGAAGCATGAGGAAAATATCCCCTCCCAGCGAGAAGAGCAGTCCGAGGGCGAACCACAACATGGAGCCTTGAAAACCGTTGTTTACTCCCAACCAGGCGAGCAGCGCCAGCATCGTGGCTGGTTTGGCAAAGTATTCGATCCGCTTCCATTTCCTGGCTACCGCGATCCAATCCAGGACAGCGATGATTAAGGCAAGAAACAAGAAGTAATATGACATAATTTCCTCCCGGTAACGTTTTATTCAGACATTTAGTAACCAAACGAGCGAAGCACTTTTTCGTCATCACGCCAGTTCTGGCGTACTTTGACATTTAGCAACAGGAATACCTTCCTGCTGCTCATTGCTTCAATTTCTTTGCGAGCCGCGCTCCCGATCTGTTTGAGCATCCGTCCTCCTTTGCCTATCACAATTGGCTTATGAGACTCTCTTTCGACAAAGATGGTCGCTTCTATATAAGCGCCATGTTCTTCTCGCTCGATGAACTGGTCGATCCGGATGGCAATCCCATGCGGTATCTCATCCCGCAGCAGGTTGAGCGCAGCTTCGCGGATCAGGTCGGCTGCCAGTTCACGCTCATACAGATCGGTCAGCTGATCCTCAGGGAAAAACGGCGTTCCTTCTGGCAGGTATGCTAAAATGGCTTCCTGTAGTTCTCTCAGGTTGTCGCCACGCATTGCCGATATTAAAAAAGGCTGGGCTTGCGGGATAGCCTGGATAAATAAGGCCTGGTTGGTTTCCAGCGCAATTGGCTCTGCCAGGTCGATCTTGTTCAATGCCAGGATGATGGGACGGTTACGCTTCGAGCGGTTAACTAAATCAAAGAGCAGCTGGTCCTCATTATTCGGTGGCAGGCTGACATCCGCCACCAATAATACCAAATCAGTCTCTTCCAATGTCTGCTCGGCTTCCTTGTTCATCAATTCGCCCAACTTGTGGCGCGCTACGTGCAAGCCGGGCGTGTCCACAAAGATCACCTGCCCGGTCTGCCGGTCATTTTGCAGGGTCAGGATCCCCATCTGGCGCTTGCGTGTGGTTTGCGGTCTGGGTGAAACCGCGGCGACCTTCTGTCCCAACAGGGCATTGATCAACGCTGATTTACCAACATTGGGTCGGCCGATCACCGCGACAAACCCGGCTTTGAAAATCGGTTCATGTTCTATCATACCTAGCATTCTATCAAAGAATGGCTTAGTATTTGCTAATAAAAAAAATCCTATTTTGCCTTGACCAAGTCATAGAGAATCGGTATAATACTCTTTCGTCTAATCAATGCCTGGCTTGCCTTCCGTTCTTTTGTTTGACCAATGGGGCAGATGGCTAATATCCGGTTGTGAAAGACTTCGATAAGCATTTCCTGGAAAGATCAGGAAGTTCCATATTTCCGCGTGCGAAAGGTTTTTCCAACCATCCGCAGCTCGTTTGATCCACAAGTGTCAGGAGATATCGCATGGCGACCGCTTTGCCGAGCAAATCATATGCGCGTATTGACGTGAAATTACCCCTGCCCGATTTGATTGAAGTTCAAATCGAGTCCTTTAAGCGCTTGAAAGCCGAAGGTCTGGCAGATCTGTTCCACGAGCTTTCCCCGATCGAATCGTATAACAAGGGGATGAAATTGTTTTTCCCCAGCCGGTCACCTGAGGCAAAGGACTTTAATCTCACCTACTGGTTTGATGATCCAAAACATAGCATCGAAGAGTGCGTCGAGCGAGATCTGACCTATGCCAGTCCTTTATATGTTAAGGTACTGCTCATGGGTCCTGATATCCCACAACCGATCACTCAACCGATCTTCTTGGGCGATTTCCCGGAGATGACCGAAAAAGGCACCTTCATCATCAACGGCACCGAGCGTGTGGTCGTCTCCCAGTTGATCCGCTCCCCGGGGGTCTATTTTGAAGCCCCGTTGGACCGGGCGACTGGTCGACCACTGGCGATGGCGAAGCTGATCCCGGATCGAGGCGCCTGGATGGAGTTCGAAACGCGTAAAAGTGATTATCTGACCTTGCGCTTCAACCGCAAGCGTACCGTACCGGTGACGATTTTCTTGCGCGCTCTGGCTGCTGTTAGAGATAGCTTGGCAGGCCCGTCTCCACTTAACAATGGGACGGATGAGGAACTATTGGAGATATTCGGCGATGTGGATAACAACCCCGATCGCATGTTCATAACCTCCACCCTCTCCCAGGAACCCGATTGGGACCTGTCGCATGGATTGAGCATCTCAGAAGCGGCTTTGCTGGAGTTCTTCAAGCGCATGCGTCCTGGCGACCCGGCTACTTTAGATAACGCCCGTGATTTCCTGGAAGAACAGCTTTTTGACCAGCGTCACTATGACCTGGAGCGCGTCGGTCGCTACAAGCTCAACCAGAAACTCGACCTGAACGAATACGTACCGATCACGCACCGCATGGTAACTAAGTGGGATATTGTCCGCTTGTTGCGCCGGATGATTATGATCAACAATGGGACGCAGGCGCCGGATGACATCGACCACCTGGGAAACCGTCGTGCCAAGACCGTAGGCGAGCTGATCCAGAACAAATTGCGCGTGGGTTTGCGGCGTATGGAACGTGTTATCAAGGAGCGTATGTCTATCCGGGACCAGGAGCAAATCTCTCCGATCACGCTGATCAACATCCGCCCAGTAGTGGCTGCCTTGCGCGAGTTCTTCGGTTCCAGCCAACTTTCCCAATTCATGGACCAGACGAACCCGCTGGCTGAGCTGCGCCATAAAAGGACTCTTTCGGCGCTTGGTCCGGGTGGTCTGCGCCGTGAGCGGGCTGGTTTCGATGTACGGGATGTCCACCATTCACACTATGGCCGGATTTGCCCTATTGAAACCCCCGAGGGACCGAACATCGGCTTGATCGGTCGTCTGGCGTCGTTCGCACGTGTCAATGAATATGGATTTATTGAAACCCCATACCGGCGGGTCAGAAAGTCTTTGAAAGCTACCGATCCGCGCCTGGTGAATAAAACATTGCGCGAGACAATCACTGACCCAAAGACGGGTGAGGTGATTTACAAAGAAGGCGATCTCGTGACTGCCCAAATGGTCAAGCGGATCGCCAAGGTCAAACCGGGTGAAGTGTTGGTAGTCCCGTTTGTCACCGCCGACGAAACAGAATATCTCTCGGCAGACGTGGAAGATCGTTTTGTGATTGCCCAGGCGAACACACAGCTAAACGCCTCCAACGAGTTTGGGCGCGAGCGTGTATCGTCTCGTTACCACTCTACCTTCATCTTTTCAAACCCGACAGCTATCGATTACATGGATGTCGCTCCGCACCAGATTGTGGGTATCAGCGCCGCATTGATTCCCTTCCTGGAGCATGATGACGCCAACCGCGCTCTGATGGGCTCGAACATGCAGGCTCAGGCGGTGCCTCTGTTATCACCGGATGTGCCTCAGGTTTCGACCGGTATGGAATACCATGCCGCGGTCGATTCGGGCCAGGTGGTCTTAGCAGAAGAAGATGGCGAAGTGGTCTCGGTGACCGGCAGAAGCGTCACCTTGCACTATCCCGACGGCGATCAGCGCGTTTATCACCTGCGCAAGTACCAGCGCTCGAATCAGAGCACCTGCATTGACCAGCGTCCAGCGGTAGTCAAAGGACAGCGGGTAAAGCGCGGGGATGTCATTGCCGATTCATCATCGACCGAAACTGGAGAGCTGGCTTTAGGTCAGAATGTGATGGTAGCGTTTATATCCTGGGAAGGCGGCAACTTCGAAGACGCGATCTTGATCTCAGAGCGCCTGGTTCAAGAAGACCGCTTCACCTCGGTCCACATCGAGAAATATGAAGTTGAATCACGTGATACCCGTCTGGGACCCGAAGAGATCACCCGTGATATCCCGAACGTCGGTGACGAAGCTATCAAAGACCTGGATGACCACGGGATTATCCGTATTGGTGCAGAAGTCGGACCGAACGATATCCTAGTAGGCAAGATTTCACCCAAAGGCGAGAAAGAGTTGACTCCCGAAGAACGACTATTGCGGGCGATATTTGGTGAGAAATCCCGCGATGTGAAAGATACCTCCCTGCGCATGCCGCACGGCGAGCGCGGTAAAGTAGTCGATGTCAAGGTATTCACCCGTGAAGACAACGCCGATCTTTCTGCCGGTGTGGATATGATGGTACGGGTCTCAGTTGCACAGCGGCGTAAGATTACCTCGGGTGACAAGATGGCAGGGCGCCATGGGAATAAAGGTGTCGTATCGAAAGTCGTCCCAGTAGAAGATATGCCTTTCCTGAATGACGGCACTCCGGTCGATATTATCCTTAACCCGCTGGGTGTGCCTGGTCGTATGAACATCGGTCAGGTATTGGAGACTCATCTTGGTTGGGCTTCCAGCCGGCTGGGCTTCCGGGCGATTTCACCCGTTTTCGATGGCGCTCGGGAAGAAGAAATTGAAGCTGAGCTGGCGCGTGCCTGGATGATCGATCTGGCCTGGAAGAAAACCACCCAGGCTGCCTGGGAATGGTTGAGCAGCGCCGAATTTGACCCTGCCAGCATTCAGGATGATGACGAAGTCCGGCGTATCTATCTCGAAAACTGGCTGGTAGATCGTGGTTATGATGCCTACCAGCTGATCTCGGACCCGACTTACGCCAGACGCTCGGCTTTGCGTGAATGGTTAAAAGACAAAGGTTACGAAGCAGATAAGCTGCTGGTTTTTGAAGATTCGTCCTTCAACTTAGCCGAGCGGAAAGAGTTTGACCAGCGCGCCGTCTATGCCTGTTTGCGTCTGTGGCTCGAAGACCTGGAAGAAGAAGCAACAGGCATACCAGATGTGGAGCTCCCGGGCAGGGCGGAGAAAGTTAGCCTCGCCAGAGGTATCCCTAACCCCACCCTGGGCAAACAGACCCTCCGCGACGGCAAGACGGGTGACCCTTATGACCAGCCGGTGACCGTTGGTGTAATGACTATGCTCAAACTGCACCACCTGGTCGAAGATAAGGTCCACGCCCGTTCCACCGGTCCATACAGCTTGGTTTCACAGCAGCCGCTCGGTGGTAAGGCGCAGTTCGGTGGCCAGCGCTTTGGTGAGATGGAAGTCTGGGCATTGGAAGCCTATGGCGCAGCATACACTTTACAAGAGATGTTGACGGTGAAGTCGGATGATGTTCAGGGTCGCGTCAAGACCTATGAAGCCATCGTCAAAGGCGAGCCAATCGAAGATCCAGGTATCCCGGCGGCGTTCCGCGTGCTGGTGAAAGAGCTGCAGAGTCTGGGTTTGGCTGTAGAAGCAGTTACAGATACCAGTGAAATCATCCGTTTTGGCAAGGATGAGGAGCGAGCGCGTCCACCCAGGCTTGGCACGGGCTTGTTGAATCTCGGTGAGGATTTGTAATTGTAAACGTGCCTTGACGCTGGTATTGGCGCATGGTAAAATCGCAGTTCGTTGCTCTACGTTCATAGAGGCGGCATTACCCCCGTCCTGGCAACTTAGCGATCGTGAAACCGTGAGGCCATCATGCACGACCGATGGCCTCACTTAATGGAAATAATTAGGAAATTGTTACAATCAGCAGTGTTCATTCTTTTCTGGAGGCAACTGTGCCAACAACCAATCAATTGGTCCGTAAAGGACGCAAGAGCAAGAACTTAAAAAGCAAGGCCCCGGCACTGCTTTATACATTGAACTCTATGAAGCAGCGTCGCGTCCGCCAAGATAGAGGCGCCCCCCAAAAACGCGGTGTCTGCACGGTCGTGCGTACGATGACGCCTAAGAAACCGAACTCCGCTTTGCGCAAGATCGCTCGCGTTCGCCTCACAAATGGCATCGAAGTGACTGCTTATATCCCTGGTGAAGGGCACACTTTGCAAGAGCACTCGGTGGTGTTGGTCCGCGGCGGGCGTGTAAAAGATCTGCCTGGCGTCCGCTACCACATCGTTCGTGGCACTCTGGATACCGGGGGTGTCAACAATCGCAAGCAGGGCCGTTCGAAATACGGCTCCAAGCGTCCTAAGGCCCAATAGGCAGGAGAAGTCGATGTCCCGACGCAATAAACCCGAAAAACATCCAATTATACCGGACGCTCGCTATGGCAGCGTCCAGGTCCAGGCATTCATCAATAGTGTGATGCGAAATGGCAAGAAAAGCCTGGCAGCTCGCCTGGTGTATGATGCATTAGCACAGGTTGAAGAGCGCACCAAGAAAAACGGGCTGGAAGTATTTGACCTGGCATTTAAAAATGTCTCGCCTTTAATGGAAGTCAAGCCCCGTCGCGTAGGCGGCGCCACCTACCAGATTCCGATGGAAGTACCGGGTTACCGGCGGTTTGCTCTGGCTACCCGTTGGATCCTGCAGGCTTCCAACGCCCGTTCTGGGAAGAGTTTTTCCGAGAAGCTGGCGGGCGAGCTGATGGACGCAGCCAATAATACTGGCGCATCCATCCGCAAGCGTGATGAGACCCACAAGATGGCTGAGGCAAACCGCGCCTTCTCCCATTACCGGGCATAGGCAGGATTTCTCGCAGAGATCTGTAGGCAGGTTTCTCTAATATTCTGATCTCCTCAGACTCGGCAGGCATATTCGATGGCGCGCATTTTTCCTCTGGAACGGTACCGTAATATTGGCATCATTGCCCATATTGACGCGGGTAAAACGACCACTACCGAGCGTATTCTTTTCTATACCGGAAAGACCCACCGCATCGGTTCGGTCGATGATGGCACTACCGTTACCGACTGGATGGAACAGGAACGCGAGCGTGGCATAACGATCGTCTCGGCGGCGGTTTCGGCGGAGTGGAAGGGTTACCAGGTCAATATCATTGACACACCCGGGCATATCGATTTCACTGCCGAAGTGCAGCGTTCTCTGCGTGTATTAGATGGTGGCGTGGTGATCTTCGATGCCGTCCAGGGTGTCGAGCCGCAGAGCGAAACTGTTTGGCGGCAAGCCGACCGGTATGGCGTCCCACGCATCTGTTTTGTGAACAAAATGGACCGGGTTGGAGCGTCATTTGAGCGCACTATCCAAAGTATCCGCGACCGGTTGGGTGCGACTCCGATCCCGATGCAGCTTCCCATAGGATCTGAAAGTTCTTTTGCCGGTGTAGTCGATCTATTAACCCGGCAGGCTACCATTTGGGATGATGAGCTGGGTAAAGAGCCGCTCCAGGTGGAGGTCCCAGCCGAGTTGGTAGAAGATCTGGAAACTTGGCGTGCTCAGATGGTGGAAAATATCGCCGAAACCGACGATGACTTGACCTCACAATTTCTGGAAGGCAAGGTTATCTCGGTAGAGGAGCTCAAAGCTGCACTACGACGGGCGGTAATTGAAGGCAAAGTAACGCCCGTTTTTTGCGGCAGTTCGCTGCGTAATAAAGGCGTCCAGCCGGTGTTAGACGCAGTCATCGATTTTCTGCCTGCCCCGTCAGACATCCGGCCAGTCATTGGCGAACATCCCAAAACAGAGGTTGAGGTAGTACGCCCGGCGCAGGATGATGCACCGCTAAGCGCCCTGGTGTTCAAGATCGTAACCGACCCCTATGTGGGGCGGCTGGCTTACCTACGAGTCTACTCTGGTAAGCTTGCCCAAGGTGAAATGGTTTTTAACTCATCCAAGGACCGGCGTGAGCGTGTCGGACGTCTTCTGCGTATGTATGCTGACCGGCGTGAAGATATTAGCGAAGTGCTAGCAGGTGATATTGGCGCTGTGTTGGGTATGAAAGAGACTTTCACCGGAGATACGATCTGCGATACGGGCAATCCGATTTTGCTCGAAAACATCACCTTCCCGGCGCCGGTGATCTTTGTGGCGATCGAACCCAAAACGACTGCTGACCAGGATAAAATGGGTGAGGCGCTGCGCAAATTGTCTGAGGAAGATCCCACTTTTGTGGTTCACACAGACGAGGAGACTGGCCAGACGATCATCGCCGGAATGGGTGAATTACACCTGGAAGTTCTAGTCGATCGGATGCTGCGCGAGTTCAAAGTGCAGGCGCGCGTCGGTCGTCCGCAAGTGGCTTATCGCGAGTCGATTACCCGCACGGTGGAAAAAGCGGATTACCGCTATGTCAAGCAGACCGGCGGACATGGCCAATATGGGCATGTTGTGCTCGAGATAGCGCCTGGTGAAGCGGGCAGTGGTGTTGTGTTTGAGAATGGTATTGTAGGTGGGAAAATCCCGAGAGAATATATCCCGGCTGTGGAAAAGGGCGTCCGTGAGGCGGCCGAGGGTGGTATTCTGGCTGGCTTCCAGGTAGTGGATGTCAAAGTCCGTCTGTATGATGGTTCTTACCACGAAGTAGACTCGAATGAAATGGCTTTTAAAATGGCGGGAACGCTGGCATTCAAAGAAGGCGTTCTAAAAGCCGGCCCAATTTTGCTAGAGCCAATCATGAAAGTGGAAGTTATGGCTCCAGAAGAATTCTTAGGTGACATTATTGGTCAGCTAAACTCCCGGCGAGGGGAGATATTAGGCATGGAAGTGCGCCCTGGGAACGCTCAAGCAGTGAAATCGATGGTTCCTCTGGCTGAGATGTTTGGGTATTCAACTAATCTGCGGTCAGCCACCCAGGGCAGAGGTGTGTTTACGATGGAATTCGATCATTATGCCCGCGTCTCTGAAAGTGTGGCGCGCACGATTATTGGAAGCTAGTCGCGGCGAAAAGTGTTCGCCGAAGCAAAAATCATTCTTCTTTTATTATGATCGATTGAGAACAAGGAGAGAGCTTTTATGGGAAAGCAAAAATTTGAGCGCAACAAGCCACACATGAACGTAGGGACGATGGGGCATATCGACCACGGGAAGACGACCTTGACCGCGGCGATCAC
>Ga0209253_10003469_pt1 | contig 13864 bp, 11 predicted proteins | sample FrelakmetBRP12BR_FD_187145 | JGI IMG/M metagenome (GOLD analysis project Ga0209253, IMG submission 187145) | Freshwater lake sediment microbial communities from the University of Notre Dame, USA, for methane emissions studies - BRP12 BR (SPAdes)... | ecosystem: Environmental > Aquatic >...
CATGAGGAGCGAGTCGCCTGGGACCCCGGGGGCGGCGAGCAGCACGACGAAGGCAACGTCCGGGTCCGCGGCCGCCACGAGCGGGGCCACCAGGCCGCCCTCGCTGTGGCCGACGAGCCCGATGCGGGCGTGGTCCACCTCGGGGCGGGCCGCGAGGAAGCGCACCGCGGCCGCAGCGTCGGCAGCGAAGTCGTCGAGCGCGGCGAGGGCGAGGCTGCCGGTCGAGCCGTCCACGCCACGATCATCGAGCCGCAACACGGCGATTTCGTGGCGCGTCAACTGGTCGGCCAGCACCAGGAACGGCCGGTGTTCGAAGATCTCCTCGTCGCGGTTCTGCGCCCCCGAGCCACCGATCAACAGCACGGCCGGGAACGGGCCGCTGCCGCGCGGCTTCGTGAACGTGCCCGCCAGCTTCACGCCCGCGGCCGGGTTCTCGACCACGACCTCCTCCACGTCGTAGGGCCAGGGCTTCGCGGGGGTCTGCGGCCGGCGCCGCTCCAGCACGGCCGCCGTCGCCCCGACGAGCAGGCGGCCCCCGTCGCCGAGGACGACGGCTGTGCGCGTGTCGCCCGAGGTCCGGACGTCGAGGGCTCGCATGGGGATCCGATCGACGATCGTCCCGCTCGCGGCCTCGACGATGACCAGCTCGGTCCGGTCGTGGCGGTCCCGCCCGACGACCGCCACCCGGGCCTCGTCGACCCAGGCCGGCGGGGTCCCGGCAAGCTGACCCGGCAGGGCCAGGATCTCACTGCGGCCGCGGCCCGGATCGACCAGGACGAGAGAGCCCGGCATCTCCGCGTCGGGTGGCCTGGCGATCGCGGCCAGCGTGGTCCCATCGGGGGCAAGGGTCGCGCCGAAGGCAATGAATGTCCCCGGGGGCAGCGAGCCGCTCGCGGCCAGCGGGAGTGGCCGCCACCCGTCGCCGGCCACGAGCCCGGCCGCGCCGCGCGGGGCCAGGAAGGCGCGCCCGTCGGCGAGCAGGGCGACGAGGCCTCCGTCCGGCATGGGCGTCACCGCGACCGTCGATGGGTCCGGCACCGGCAGCGGGACGACGTCGCCCGACAGCCGCAGGAGGCTCAGCGTCCGGTGCCCCTCGGCGTCGGCGAGGAGCAGCAGATCCGGCCCCGCCGCGCCGCCGGGCGGGGTCGCGAGCGCGGGGGAGCCGGGTCGCTCGCTCGGGAATGGTGTCGAGGACGGGGTCGGGGCACACGCGCCGAGGATCGCGGCGACCGCGAAGATGATGACGAGCAGGACCGTCGGCCTGGCCCAGGCCCGCGAACCCGGGCCGTGGCGACCCCCCGCCCGGCCGCCGGCCGGGCGGGGGGTGAGCGATCCCCTCGGCGGCGGGGCGATCACCGGAGGACGTCGCCCCCGATGAGGGCCCCCGTTTCCGCGTCGAGGTAGAGCCTGACGGCGCGGAGCGATTCGGCGAGGGCGCCGGCCGTCCTGGCCTCGGCGACCCAGGCCAGGCGAAGCGTGGCTCCGGGGGCGTCGGGGGCGGCCGCGTCGAACGCGTCGTTCGGGGCGACCCACCCGAGGGCGAGGGCGGAGACGCCGATCTCCGCCGCGTGGCCGCCGAAGAGGTCGGCCAGCTCCTTCACGGCCCGCGCCCGGGCGGCGGCCGCGGCGAGGATCGTCGCCGGGCGGGGCGCCAGGGCGCGCTCCGTCCTGACCACCGCGTGCGGCCGGCCGTCGGCCCAGAGGTCGATCCGGATGCCGTCGCCGGGGACGGGGATCCCGTCGACGATGCGGGGCCAGGCGACCGTCCATCCCGCGTCGTCGGGGAGCTTGAGGACGTCCGGGGACCCCGCCACCGCGAAACCGAGGTCGACCGCCAGGCGGCCGCCCCGGGCTCCGGCCGCCCTGGCATCCGCCAGGGGCCGGCCGCCGGTCGCCTGCCAGCCGAACGCGACCGCGGCCACGAGGCGCCCCCGATCGTCGAGGCGCTGCAGGTGCAGCGCCCGGCCGGCGACGTCGGTCCCCGTCACCTCGTCGTACGTGGTCCCGGCAAAGCGGTCGGTCACCCGCTCGGCGCGCGAGGCAGCCGGCTCCGGGAGGCCGAGGCGCGAGCGGAAGGTGCGCGCGGCGGCGAGGACCGCCGCTGCGCGAGCGGCCCCGACCGGCGACCGCTCTGCGACCGGACCGCCGGCGACGTAGCGGTCCGCGGCGTCGCCGGGCGGCGTGCCGCCCGGCAGTCCGATCGCGATGGCTGCGCCGGCGACGACGAGGGCCGTCGCGAGCCGGGCGCCGCGCCGGCGGAGAGCGTCGGGCACGGATGCGTGCATGGTCGTCACCTCACAGACAGGCGGGGCAGGTCGGAAGCGGGCCGGCTCGGCCGTTCCAGACGTAGCTGCCGTACCAGTTGGCGCCGAACCCGGGGTTGAAGGCGCCGAGCTTCGCGATGTCGTAGGCCTCGCCGACCCCCCAGCCCGGCCCGAGCGCGCTCCAGAAGCGGGTCTCGAAGGTGAACTCGTCGCTGTCCCACGCCTCGCCGATGTAGCCGAGGTAGAAGTTGGGGCCGGCCCATGCGCCCGTCCGGGCCTTCGTCTTGGGGATCGCGAAGGCGTCGGGCATCGTGGTGTTCGTCTCGCCGAGGTGGCAGGTCGACATGATCACGAGGTTCGACGCGCGACCTTGCCGCGCGGACTTGACGTCCTTGGAGAAGACGGTGGCCGCCCCGGTGCAGCGCCCGGCGTCCTCCTTGAAGCCCGCATACCGCTTGCCGTCGGAGGGGTTGTAGTAGTGGTCGCCGTGGGAGTGGACGTAGTAGCCCCAGTCGTAGGGCGTGCGGGCCAGGACATGCGACCGCGTGAACTGGGCCCCGCTGTAGCCGGTCGTGGCATAGCCCAGGTTCCGGTAGCCGGCGATGGCGGCCGCCAGCATCTTGGCGGGGTACGTGTCGTTGATGCTGATGCAGTTGAACGAGAAGGCCGTGGTGTTCGAGTCCACCGTGGCCTGGTAGGCGGCCCGCGCGGGACCCGCCGCGAGAGCCGCGAGCGAGGCGGCGAGGAGCAGGATCGCGAGACGGCGGGTCCATGGTCCGGCATGCATCCGGTACGACCTCCTCCGGCGGGATCGGGTTGGGCGGGAGGAGGCGGGTGGGTGGCGCCGGCTGCGGCCGACTTCACCGCGGAGTCTGCCGAAGGCCTCTTACCGGGGGCTTATCGAGCGGCGGATCGGCCCGCCCGGGGTGCCTGAGACGGGCCGAACGGCCCGCTCCGGGGCGTGCCGGGGGTGCTACCCTTCGCCCGTCATCAAGACACGCCGCGTGGTCGCGAAGCCGGTGCGAATCCGGCACAGTCCCGCTACGGTGACCGTCCCCCTCGGGCGACGGAAGTCCGGTCGCCGGCCCCACGGCTCAGCCGCTCGGACCCTCGAGAGAAAGGGGCAGGCAGGCATGACGTCCACCGGCTAGGACCTCGCAGCGTCGGCGCGCCGCCCGGCGCGCCGTTCCTCCGCCCACGCTCGAGGTCCACGATGCATCTCCCGCCTCCGTGGCGCGCCCGCGCCCTCCCGCTCACCCTCGTCACGATCGCCGCCCTGGCCCTCGCGGCCTGCTCCGCCGGTGCCGCCCCGCCGTCGTCACCCGGCGCCGTGCCGACGACCTCGATCGCCCCCGCCGCGACGGACACGCCCGCTCCGGAGACCACGGCCTCGCCCTCGCCGGCGCCCGCCTTCCCGCTCACCCTCACCGACGACGAGGGCGCCGTGGTGGTCCTCCCGGCCCGGCCGGAGCGGATCGTCTCGCTCACCCCCGCGACGACCGAGATCCTCTTCGCCGTCGGCGCCGGGCCGCGCGTGATCGCCACGACCGACTTCGACGACTACCCGCCCGAGGCGGTTCCGCTGCCGGACGTCGCCTCCTTCCAGGGCGTCGACGTCGAGAAGATCGTGGGCCTCGAGGCCGACCTGGTCGTCGCCGGCGGGAACAGCTTCAACAGCCCCGACGCGATCGCGAGGCTGCGGTCGCTGGGGATCCCGGTCCTCGTCGTCTACGCCCCCGACGTCGCGACGGTGCTCGAGGACATCGAGCTGGTGGCGGCCGCGGCCGGGGAGGGCGCGGCCGGGGCGGCCCTCGCGTCCGCGATGCGGGCCGAGATCGAGGCGATCGCGGCGGCGGTCGCCGCCGGCGGCGGTGACCGGCCGCGGGTCTTCTACGAGCTCGACGCGACGAAGGAGATCTACGGCCCGGCCGACGGCTCCTTCATCGTGGAGATGATCCGGCTTGCCGGCGGCACGGCGATCACCACCGGCAGCCCGACGGTCTTCTCGATCCCCCTCGAGACCCTCCTGACGGCGGACCCGGAGGTCATCGTCCTGGGCGACGCCGCGTACGGGGTGACCGCGGAGCAGGTCGCGGCGCGGCCGGGCTGGGGAGGCATGACCGCCGTGCGGGACGGCGCGATCCGCCCGGTCGACGACGTCGTCGTGACCCGGCCGGGTCCGCGGCTCGTCGAGGGCCTCCGCGCGCTGGCGCTCGCCATCGACCCGACCGCGCAGCTGCCGCCCGCACCGGCCCCGAGCGTCGCCCCGTGAGCCGGCACGGCCCGCGATGACGATCGGCGGCCGGACCCTCGCGCTCGCCCGCCTCCGCGGTCGGCGGCCTGCCGGGCGCCTGCACCCGGCAGCGCTGGCCGTCGTCGGCCTCGCGGCCCTCGCGGCCGCGGTCGTCCTGGGCGTCGGGGCGGGGAGCGTCGCCCTGGCGCCCGGTGACACCCTCGGAATCCTCCTCCGCGCGGCGGGCCTCCCGTTGGAGCAGACCTGGAGCGCCGCCGCCGAGACGATCGTCCTGGAGCTGCGCCTGCCGCGGGTCCTGACCGCCGTCGTCGTGGGGGGCGGGCTGGCGGTCGCCGGCGCGACGTTCCAGGGCCTCCTGCGCAACCCCCTGGCAGATCCGTACGTCCTGGGGACGGCATCGGGGGCCGCCCTCGGCGCCGCGATCGCCGTCCTCATCCCGGTCCGGGTTGCCCTCCTCGACCTGGGGCTCCTCAACGCCCTGGCGTTCGCGGGCGGGCTCGCCGCGGTCGCCGTCGTCTACCGGCTCGGCCGGGGCGGGCCGCTGGCCCCGCTGACGGGGCTCCTCCTGACCGGCTACGCGGTCGGCTCGCTCCTGGCCGCCGGCCTGGCGATGACGATGTACCTCTCGGGGGCGAACCTGCGCCAGATCTTCGCCTTCCTCCTCGGCGGGCTCGAGGGCTCGTCGTGGCTCCGCCTCGCGATGACCCTGCCGCTCGTGGTCGGCGGCAGCCTTGCCATCCTCGCCCGGGCTCGCGCCCTCAACGGGCTCCTCCTCGGCGAGGAGGCCGCCGCGCACCTCGGGGTCGACGTGCGGCGGGAGCGGGGGATCCTCCTCGGGCTGGCGACCCTCGTGACCGCCGCCGCGGTCGCGATCTCCGGCCTGATCGGCTTCGTGGGCCTGGTGGCCCCGCACCTGGTCCGCCTCGCCGTGGGGCCGAACGCGCGCCACGTCCTGCCCCTGGCGGCGATCCTCGGCGCGGTCCTGCTGGTCTGTGCCGACCTCGTCGCCCGGCTCCTCGGGGAGATCCCCGTGGGCGTGGTGACGGCCGTCATCGGAGCGCCGTTCTTCCTCGCCCTTCTCCGCACCGCCCGCGGCGGGTACGAGCTGTGACCGCGGCCCGGCCGGCCCTTCCCGACCGCCACCCCTCCGAGGCCCCGCCGCCGGCCGTGATGACGGCCGCGGCGACGGCCGCGGGCCCGAGGGCCGTGGCAGCGCTGGACGGCGTCGTCGTCGCGTACCGGGACCGGGTCGTGCTGCGCGGCGTGGACCTCGCGATCGCGGCGGGCGAGCGCGTCGCCCTGGTCGGCCCCAACGGCGCCGGCAAGTCGACCCTCCTGCGCGTGCTGGCCGGGCTCGTGACCCCGTCGAGCGGGACGGTGACGCTCGGCGGCGACCCGGTCGCCACGCTCGACCGCCCGGCCATCGCCCGCCGCCTGGCGGCCGTCCCCGGCCAGGTGACGTTCCCCTTCTCGGCCCGCGTGGAGGAGATCGTGGCGCTGGGTCGCCTCCCCCACGAGGATCCCTTCCGCGGCCCGCGCGCCGCGGATCGGGCCGCCGTCGACGCGGCGATCGCACGGGTCGGCATCGAGCGCCTCCGCGGCCGGGATGCCCGCGAGCTCTCGCTCGGCGAGAGGCAGCTCGTGCTCGTCGCGCTCGCCGTCGCCCAGGCGGCGCCGCTGCTCGTCCTCGACGAGCCGACCGTGCACCTGGACCTCCGGCACCAGGTCGCCGTCATGGAGCTGCTGGCCGACCTCAACGAGCAGGGCGGCACGACCGTGCTGGCCGTCCTCCACGACCTGGCCCTCGCCCGGCACTTCTTCCCGCGCCTCGCGGTTCTCGACGGGGGCCGCATCGTCGCGGACGGGCCGCCCGACCGCGTCCTGAGCCGCGAGCGGGTCCGGGCGGTCTTCGGCGTCGACGTCGCGTTGACCGGGGGCCCTCCCGGCCGCTAGGCTGGCGACGTGACCCTCGCCCCCGCTGGGCGCGACGGCCTGCGCGCGCTCGTCCCGCTGGCCCTCCCGCTTGCCATCGCCATCGGCCTCGCCGCCTGCGGCGGAGGGCCGCCAACCGGCCCGACGGCGCCGCCCGGGTCGGTGGCTCCCGCGACGGAGCCCGGCGCCACGCCCGGCCCGACCTCCTCCCCGTCCGGCGAGGAGCCCTCGCCGTCCGACGAGCCCGGCGCAGAGCCGGGAGTGACGTCGACTCCCGGGTCGACGGAGGCTCCGACGGCGACCTCGACGGCGTCGACCCCCGGCGGAACGGCCGCGGCCTGCTCGGGAAACGACGAGAACCGCGCCTTCTTCGCGGGGGTCGCCGAGGACGTGGCCTGGGACGTCTACTGTCCCGTCCTCCCGGCCGGCTGGTTCGTCGACACGGGGTCGTTCCGCCTCGCGGGCGGCGGCCGGCTGGAGATCGACTACAAGGGGCCCGGCGGCGCCCGCCTGGAGATCCGCCAGGGGACGTACTGTGCCGGCGAGGACGACTGCATCCCGGCCGCCCCCGACGCCGGGGCCGCGGCCTTCGGCGACCGGCCGGCGCGCCTCCTCGACGTCGGTGACGGGCGCTGGCTGATCGTGGCGGAGGGGGGCCCGGTCAGCTGGGAGGTCCGCAGCATCGCCCTCGACCGGGGGACAGCGCTGGCGTACGCGGCCGCCTTCGCCCGGGTCGGCGGGTAGGCCGGGCGCAGCCGTGGCCACCCGGCGCGTCGTCCGGGAGCGCATCGACCCGCGCCTGACGGCCGCGCTCTTCGCCAACTACCGGTCGCCGGTCGACGCGATCCTCGAGCTCGTCGACAACGCCGTCGACAGCCGGGCCCCGGAACGGCCGCTCGACCTGGACCTCGGGGTCCATCCCGGACGCTTGGTTCTCACCGCCGTCGGGGGCAGCGGCATGAGCGCGGTCGCGATCGAGCGCGACTATCTCCGCTGGGGTTCCTCGTCGAAGAAGGCGGGCGAGCGGATCGGGCGCTTCGGCCAGGGCGGCAAGGCGGCCATCGGGCACCTGGGCAGCCGCTTCGAGATCGTCGCCTCGGCCGCCGGCGACGAGAACGCGTTCGGCTTCGAGGACCCGGCCTACCGCGATCGGGCGCGTCTCCGCACGTATGAGCTGCATCCGCGGAAGAAGCCCGTGGAGCGCGAGCTCGGCTACGTCCGCATCGAGATCGGCGAGATGGATCGATCGGTCGACCCCCGGCGGCTGCGGGAGCGCCTGGCCGAGGTCTACCGGCCGCTCCTGGAGGCAGGGGCCGTGCGGCTGGCGGTCAACCGCGGACCGGTGGCGCCGCGGGCCTGGCCGCTCGGGGAGCGCCACGACGTTGCCGTGCGGGCCGGCGGGCGGATCGTTCACGGCTGGTGGGGCCTCCTGCCCGATCCGCCTCCACCCGGCAGCCCGGAGGGCGGCATCCGCCTCTATCACCTCGGGCGGCTGGTGGGGTCGCCGGAGTGGTTCGGGCATCCGACGCCGGCGGCGCACGCGGCCCTGAACCGCCTGGTGGGGGCCGTCGAGCTGCCCCACGTGCCGGTCACGATGAACAAGGCCGACGTGGACCGCGGGAGCGCGGCCTGGGCGGCGGTGGAGGCGCGCCTGCACGCGCTGCTGGCGCCCCCGGTGCGCCGGCTCACGCGGGAGCCGGCCTCGAACGTGACCCCGGAGGCGATGCGGACGGCGGAGCAGGTGCGGCGGATCCTCGCGAGGGCGCTGCGGCTCCTCGAGGAAGGCCGCCTGTTCGAGTCGGAGGTCCCCGCCGGGGGAGAGGGGCCCGGCGGCCAGCTCGCGCTCGAAGGGGTCCGGAAGCCGGCCGAGGAGCCCACCGCCGGGACCGAGGAGCCAACGCCGACCGACGACGCCGGGGCCGCCGGGGAGCCCCAGCCTCGTCTCCCGCGAGCGGGTGCCGCTGGTGGGGCCGGGGCCGCCCGGCGGCGCGGCGCCGCCGAGGTCGTCGTCCGCCGGCTCGACCCGCGGCTGCGGAGCGCGCTCGTGGAAGAGGACGGGATCCGCCGCGTGGTCATCAACAGCGCGTACCCGCTCTACGAGGTGCGCCGCGGCGACCTGTGGTACCAGCTGGAGACCGCGTTGCGCGAGGTCTGCGTCACGATCCCCGAGGCGACGGTGCCGGAGTTCGAGCGGAAGGTCAACGAGCTGATGCTCGTCTCCCTCGCCCTGGCCCAACGGCGGCGTCGCGGGGCGACGCGGCCGCCGGCCGAGCGGAAGCGCCAGGGTGCCATCTGGAAGTAGGCACCTCGGTGTGCTAGTCTCAGCACACGCTGTTGCACACTGCGTTGCACACCGAGGCCTGCCATGCCGATGGTCCGCACGAACATCACGCTCCCCGCCGAGACACTCGCGATCATCGATGAGGTCGCCGGGCCGCGCGGCCGCAGCGCCTACATCGCCGAGGTGCTGTTGAAGCAGGCGAAGCGCGACCGGATGAAGAAGGTCTGGGAGGAGAACCGCGGCGCGCTGAAGGGCTCCGAGGCCTGGGGGAAGACCCCGGAGGAAACGCTGCGCATCCTGCGGGAGATCCGCGCCTCCTGGGATCGCCCGAACCTCGAGCTGCCGGCCGACGGGAGAGAGTCGCATGCCGTACGTCCTGGACACGACGCTGCTGATCGACCACGCCGCGGACCGGCCGGGCGCCGTCGCACTGGTTCGGCGCCTGTTCGAGGAGACCGCTGACCTCTACACCTGCGACGCGGTCGTGGCCGAGGCGTGTTCGCGGGGCACCGACGACGAGCTTGCCGCGATCTCGACGATGATCCAGGCTCTCGAGTACGTGGCAACGCACCCAGACGCCGCGAGGTGGGCGGGTGAGGCGCGCCGTCGGAGCGGCCGGACGAGCCCGCGGACCCTCGGCGACGCGCTCATCGCGGGGGTGGCATGGTCCCTCGGGGCGACGGTCGTCACCCGCAACCGCGAGGACTTCGTGCGGATGGGCGTCCCGGTGCTCGCCTACGACGCCGACGCGCCCGGCTGACGGGCCCGCGGGCCGGGGAGCCCCGCCGGCCGTGCCCCGCCATCCAGCCTGCATACGGTTCATGCACAATGAGCGCCCACACCCGTGAGCAGTCGGACCGGCCGGGTGCCGGCGCCCAGTGGAGGAGCATGTGACGTGACGGTCGGGACCGCCTTCCACCCGCGGACCGCGCAGCTCAACGCGAAGATGCAGTGGCGCGAGTGGTCGGGCTTCTTCGCCGCGAGCGAGTACCACGACAGCCACGTCATCGAGTACAACGCGATCCGCGAGGCCGCCGCCCTCATCGACGTCAGCCCGCTCTTCAAGTACGAGCTGCGCGGTCCCGACGCCCTGCGCCTCGTCGATCGCCTGATCACCCGCGATGCCGCCCGGCTGACACCGGGCCGGGCCTTCTACACGCCGTGGTGCGACGAGCACGGCAAGGTCATCGATGACGGGACGATCCACCGCCTCGAGGACGCCGACGGGGACCAGCTGATCCGCTGGACCGCGGCCGACCCTCAGTACCGCTGGCTCCGCCTCAACGCCCACGGCCTCGACGTCGACGTGGCCGACGTCTCCGAGCGCGATGCCGCGATCGCCCTCCAGGGGCCGCTGGCGCGGAAGGTGCTCGAGGCGGCGACGGGCGAGCCCTTCGGCGACCTGCGCTACTTCCGGCGCCGCCCGGCGGCCCTCGGCGGGATCCCGGTCGACGTCTCGCGGACGGGCTACACCGGGGACCTCGGCTACGAGCTGTGGATCCCGGCCGAGCGCGCGGTCGAGGCGTGGGACGTCCTCGTCGCGGCCGGCGAGCCGTACCGGGTCCGCCCGGCGGGGATGCTCGCCCTCGACGTGGCCCGCCTGGAGGCCGGCCTGGTCCTGATCGAGGTCGACTACACCAGCGCCGTCCACTCCCACATCCCGGCCCAGAACTTCAGCCCCTACGAGATCGGGCTCGGCAGGCTGGTCGACCTCGCGAAGGCCGACTTCGTCGGCAAGCGTGCCCTCATCGCCGAGGTCGCCGCCGGCGGTCCAGCCCGCCGCCTCGTCGGGCTCGACGTCAGCTGGCCGGAGATCGAGGCGCTCTACGCCGCGGAGGGGCTCGCCCCGTACGCGCCGCCGACCGTGAGCCGGACCCACGTCCCGCTCCTCGCGAACGGGCGCCAGGTCGGGCGGGTGACCAGCACCGGCTGGAGCCCGATCCTCAAGAAGATGATCGCCCTCGCGTCGGTCGGCGTCGCCCACGCCCGCACCGGGGGCCGTGTCCAGGTCGAGTGGACCGTGGAAGCGAAGCGGAAGCTCGTCTCCGCCACGGTCGTGGACGTGCCCTTCTTCGACCCGCCGCGCAAGCGCGCGTAGCGGGCGACCCGAACCGATCGCGAACCGAACGACCAAGGAGGAGACGCGGGTGGCCGAGCGCTACGACGCGGTGATCATCGGCGGGGGCCACAACGGCCTCACGACCGCCGCCTACCTGGCGAAGGCCGGCTGGAAGACGCTGGTCCTCGAGAAGCGGCACATCCTGGGCGGGGCCACGACGAGCGACGAGATCGTCCCCGGCTACACGTTCAGCGTCCTCTCGTACGTGGTGAGCCTTCTGCGCCCCGAGATCATCCGGGAGCTGGAGCTGCCGAAGCACGGCCTCGAGATCCTGCCCCTCGACGGGACCTTCACCCCGGTTCCCGGGGACTACCTCTGGCGGCGCGACGACCACGCCGCGACGATGCGGGAGCTCCGCCGCTGGTCCAAGAGCGACGCCGACGCCTACGAGGAGTACGGCCAGCTGATGGCCGACATGGCGCGCTTCATCAAGCCGATCCTGGGCCTGGTGCCGCCGGACCCGACCTCCATCGACCCGCGCGAATGGCTGGGCGTGATGGGCCTCGCCCGCGACTTCGCGAGGCTCCCGGAGCGCCAGCAGGCGGCCTTCATCGGGCTCATGACGATGAGCGCCGCCGACTTCCTCGACCAGTGGTTCGAGACCGACCCGCTGAAGGCGACGATGTCCGCCTCGGGGATCATCGGCACGTTCCTGGGGGTGCGCTCGCCGGGCACGGCCTACGTGCTGCTCCACCACTACATGGGCGAGATCGACGGTGCCTTCCGGGCCTGGGGCCTCCACAAGGGCGGCACGGGCGCGATCAGCTACGCGATCGCCAACGCCGCCCGCGCGCTCGGCGCGGAGATCCGGACGAACGCGGGGGTGGCGCAGGTGCGCCTCTCGTCGGCCGGCGATCGGGCGACGGGCGTCGTCCTCGACGACGGCGAGGAGATCGAGGCCGGCGTGGTCGTCTCCTCGGCCGACGTGCGCCGGACGTTCCTGCAGCTCCTGGAGCCGGGCGTCCTGCCCGAGGACTTCGAGGCCGCCGTCCGGCGCTTCAAGTTCCGGGGCAGCTCGGGCAAGGTCAACCTCGCCCTCGACGCGCTGCCGACCTTCACGGCCAACCCGGGAGGGACGGAGTACCTGCGCGGCGCGATGAGCATCTCCCCGGCCGTCGACTACATGGAGCGCGCCTACGACGACGCGAAGTACGGGCGCTTCAGCCGGCGGCCGTACGTCGACGTCGTCATCCCCTCGCTCGTCGACCCGTCGGTGGCGCCGCCCGGCAAGCACGTCATGAGCTGCTTCGTCCAGTACGCGCCGTACAACCTGGCCGAGGGGCCGGCGGACTGGGAGAACCAGCGCGAGGCGTTCGGGGAGACCGTGATCGACACGATCAGCGAGTTCGCTCCGAACCTGCGGGACGTCATCGTCGAGACGTACGTCGTGACGCCCTGGGACATGGAGCGGGAGTGGGGCCTCACCGAGGGCAACATCTTCCACGGCGAGCTCTCCCTCGAGCAGCTCTTCTTCAGCCGGCCGGTGCCCGGCTGGTCGCGCTACCGGACGCCGATCCGCGACTACTGGATGGCCGGCTCGTCCACCCACCCGGGCGGCGGGATCATGGCGGCGAACGGCCGCCTGGCCGCCCTCGAGCTCCTCAAGGCGAAGAAGGGGAAGGTGGCGTAGATGACCGCGATCACGCACCCTTCGGCCGGCTACGACGCGATCGTCGTCGGCGGCGGCCACAACGGCCTCGTCGCGGCGGCCTACCTGGCGAAGGCCGGGCTCCGCACGGTGGTCCTGGAGCGGCGGCCGACGCTCGGCGGGACCGTGGAGACGCGGACGCTCGACGACGGCTCCCGGGCGCCCGGGCTGTTCCACACGGTGGGGCGCCTGCGGCCGGCCGTCTTCCGCGAGCTCGACCTCGCGGCGCACGGGCTGTCGCTCGTGGCCCCCGAGGTCCGGGCCTTCGCCCCGCAGCCGGACGGCCGGGCCGTCACCCTGTGGGCGAGCCCCGACCGGACGGCGTCCGACCTCGCCGGGTGGTCGGCGTCCGACGCGGCCGCGTGGGCCGGCTTCGACCGCCACGTTCGGGCCCTCGCGGGCTTCCTGGCGGCCCTCGCCGAGCAGGTGCCGCCGGCGACGAGCGGACCCGGGCTCGGTGACGCCATCACCGGGATCCTGCTCGGCCGGGCGTACAAGAAGCTCAGCCGGGACGACGCGCGCAACCTCCTGCGCGTCCTGCCGATGGCCGTTGCCGACTTCGTCGGCGAGTGGTTCGAGAGCGACGCGGTCCGGGCGACGGTCGCGGCGCGCGCGATCCAGCATGCCGCCCTCGGCGCCTGGTCGATGGGGACGACGGCGACGCTGCTCGCCGACTCGGCCGGCAACGACGGGGGCGCCGCGGGACAGGCGGTCTTCGCGCGCGGCGGACCGGGGGCGCTCGCCGACGCGCTCGGCGCGGCGGCCCGGGCCTTCGGCGCCGAGCTGCGGACGGGCGCCGAGGTCGTCGCCGTCACCTCGTCGGACGGCCGGGTCACGGGCGTCGCCCTTGCCTCGGGCGAGGAGATCGCGGCGCCGATCGTCGCCTCCGGCCTCGACCCGAGACGGACGCTCCTCGGGCTCCTCGGGCCGCTGGACCTGGGGCCGCATCTCCGCTGGCGGGCCGGCAACATCCGCCAGCCGGGCGTCGTGGCCCGCGTCAACCTGGCCCTCTCCGCCCTGCCGCGCTTCCCCTCGGCCGGCGACGGCGACGACGCCGCGAAGCGGATCCGCGGCCGGATCCTGGTCGGGGCGACGGGCATCGACGACCTGGAGCGCGCCTTCGACGCCAGCAAGTACGGGCGGGTCTCGGACCGGCTCGTCCTGGAGGCGACGATCCCCACGCTCGTGGACCCGTCGCTCGCCGCCCGCGAGGGCAGCCACGTGGTGAGCGTCGTCGCCCAGTACGTGCCGTGCACGCTCCGCGATGGCGCCTGGGACGGCGCGGCCCGGACGACGCTCGGCGACAAGGTGGTTGCCGCGTTGGAGGAGGTGGCGCCGGGCCTCGGCTCGCTCGTCACCGCGCGGG
>Ga0209253_10003470_pt1 | contig 13864 bp, 12 predicted proteins | sample FrelakmetBRP12BR_FD_187145 | JGI IMG/M metagenome (GOLD analysis project Ga0209253, IMG submission 187145) | Freshwater lake sediment microbial communities from the University of Notre Dame, USA, for methane emissions studies - BRP12 BR (SPAdes)... | ecosystem: Environmental > Aquatic >...
CGGCGGTGATGGCCGCCAATCCCGATGCCATCCTTGCCACTCCCTGGGCCGGGGAAGGGGTCATGCTCCTCCGGCAGGCGCTCATGCTGGGGGTCTTTGACAAGATCCAGGCCTGGTTCCAGTGCATGGGCGGCTCCGTGGATATCCTCGAAGGGATTTCCAATGAAGTGGCGGCGGGAAAATTCAAGGATAAACTCTGGGCCACGGCCCGTTACATTCACAACTACCCCGACACGCCGGAGAACAAAAGGTTTGTAGAAGGTTTCCGCAAGCGCTGGAACCGCCTTCCCAACTACTCCGCCGAAACCGCCTATTCCACGATTTACGTCTTCAAAGCGGCGCTGGAGAAGACCCGCAGCCTGAAGACCGCCGACCTCATCAAGGCGATGGAGGGGATGAAAATCATGACTCCGGGGGGAGAAAGAATCTTCAGGCCGGAAGACCATCAGGCGGTCTACACCGTTCCCGCCGGAAGAGTAATGAAAGATCCCAATTATCCCATTCCCATTCTGGGAGACCTGAAGATCATCCCGGCCCAGTCCTACTACCGTCATCCTCCCTTTGAACCTCTAAAAATGGGGAAGTGAAGATCCCCGGGGGGAGCCGGAAGCATTCGGCTCCCCTTCAGGTTAAGTCTGAATAAAGTGGGAGAAAGCTATGGAAATCTTAGCCTTTCAGGGGCTAATAGGTCTGAGCGTGGCTATGTACCTCTGGCTCCTGGCCTCCGGCCTGACCATTGTCTTCGGCGTGCTGGGGGTTCTCAACTTCGCCCATGGCAGCCTCTTCATGCTGGGGGCATATTTCGCCTACACTTTCTATGGCCTCTGGGGGGTCAATTTCTGGCTGGCCATTCCCTTAAGCCTTCTGTCTGTCGCCGTGGTGGGCTACGTCATGGAGCGTTTTTTCCTGCGGCACATCTACAAGGAGGACCATGCCTACCAGCTGCTTTTGACCTTCGGGTTCATCCTCATCCTCGACGACGCGGTGAAGATGGTCTGGGGAGGGGTGGCCAAGATTCCCGCCATGCCCGGTTTTTTCGAGGGGACGGTGTCGGTGGTGGGGAGGCCCTTTCCGGTCTATAACCTCTTCATCATCAGCGCCGGACTGTTTGTGGCCGTACTGGTCTGGCTGCTCTTTGAAAAGACCTGGTGGGGGAAGATGGTGAGGGCCTCGGCGTCCGACCGGGAGATGGCCGGTGCCATCGGGATCAATATCCCCACCCTCTTCACCGGCGTCTTTGCCTTCGGGGCCATGCTGGCCGCCCTGGGGGGAGCCCTGGGGACCCCGGTCCGGGTCGTGGCTCCGGGGATCGGGGCGGCCATGATCATCCAGGCTTTCATCATCACGGTAATCGGGGGCCTGGGAAACCTGAAGGGGGCTTTCGTGGGCGCCCTCATCGTGGGGACCCTCAGCGCCTATGGGATCCTGCTCTTCCCGGTCTTTGAGCTCTTTCTGATCTTCCTCATCATGACAGTGGTCCTTATGATCAAACCGCAGGGACTCTTCGGGGGCTGAGCGATGAAAACCAGACTGGCGATCCTGTCTCTCATCATTTTCCTGGCCGTTCTGCCGGCCTTTGCGGGGAAATACCTTCTCTACGTTACCATTCACATCCTCCTTCTTTCGATTTTTTCCCTGGGGTTCAACCTTCTCTTCGGTTATACCGGCCTCCTCTCCTTCGGGCAGGCGGGGTTTTACGCCGTGGGAGCTTACGGCTGCGCCAAGATCCTCCTCGCCTACCCCTCTCTCCTGGCGGGGATCATCGGGGGAGTCGCCCTGGCCGGGGTCGCTTCTCTTGTGCTGGGGATTCTGTGCATCCGGCACACCCGCATCTATTTTTCCATGCTCACCCTCAGCTTCGGCATGATGATCTTTTCCCTGGCCTGGAAATGGCGGGATATGACCGGCGGGGATGATGGCCTGGTCGGCATCCCCCGGGCCCCGCTGGAGATCCCGGGTCTCCTGCGACTCAACATGGCCCCCATGGAGAATTATTACTACGTGGTTCTGGTCTTCTCGCTTCTGGCCATCTACTTATTTCATCGCCTCGTCCATTCCCCCCTGGGTCTCACCTTGCAAGGGATTCGGGACAGCGAGACGCGCACAGCCTGCGTGGGCATCTCGGTCCGCAATTACCGTCTGGTTTCCTTCACCATTGCTGGAATGTACGCCGGACTGGCCGGGGCTCTGCTCCCGCCCCTGGAAAGTACGGTAACCCCCCCTGTGGCTCACTGGAGTTTTTCTGCCGAGCCGGTGCTGGCCACGCTTTTGGGCGGTATCTATACTTTCTCCGGCCCCATAGTCGGAGCGTTCCTGTTTTATGTCCTGAAAGATATCATCGTTCGATTCACTCAATACTGGCTGATCTGCCTGGGGGCCATCGTCTTGGTGCTGGTGCTGGGATTCCGGGGAGGAGTGGTGAGCATATTTCAGGGCAAGGGAGGCCGGGGGTGAAAGAGATCATCCGGACAGAAGGCTTGGGGAAGTATTTCGGAGAAATGGCGGCGGTACACCAGGTGAACTTCACCCTTCAGGAAGGTTTTTTTACTTCCATCATCGGGCCCAATGGCGCGGGCAAGACTACGCTTATCAATCTCCTGTCCGGTTACCTGCTCCCGGATGCCGGCAAGATCTTCTTCCGGGGAACGGAGATTACCCGCATGCGCCCTGAGAAGCGCGTGAAGATCGGGATCAGTCGATCGTTCCAGGTTATGAACATCTTTCCCCGCCTGACGGTTTTTGAGAATATTCTCTTGCCGGTTCTATCCCGCCTGAATAAGAACGCCAGGCCGTTTTCCTCCCTGAATAGCCAGAAGGAAGCGGTAGAGGAAGCGGAGAGGATCCTCAATGAAGTCTGGCTTCGCGAAGAAAGGGATCTCCCGGCCGGGCAGCTTTCCCATGGCGATCAAAGGCTCCTGGAGCTGGGGATCGCCGTAGCCGCGAACCCCCAGCTTTGTTTTCTCGACGAACCCTCCTCGGGCATGAACCCCATCGAAAGAATCAAGGTGTTGGAGCTGGTCAAAAAATTATCCGCCGAGAGGAAGACCACTCTTGCCATCGTGGAGCATGACATGGATGTCGTTTTCTCCCTGTCCGACTGGATCGTGGTGATGAACCGCGGGGAGATCCTCGCCGAAGGGAAACCCGACGATATTCGCAACAATCAGGAGGTCAGGGACATCTACCTGGGGGAAGAGATATGACGGCCATTTTGGAGGTGCGGGAGATTGTCACCAGCTATGGGCAGAGCCAGGTCCTCCACGGCGTTTCCTTAATCGTCGGGCAGGGAGAAGTCGTCTCTCTGTTGGGTAGGAATGGGGTGGGAAAGACCACTACTTTCAGGTCCATCATGGGCCTGACGCCCCCCCGTTCGGGAAGCATCCTTCTCAAGGGGATTGAGCTGGTCGGTAAGCAGCCCTTCGAAATCGCCAAGCTGGGCATCGGCTACGTCCCCGATGATCGAAGGATCTTCGCCGACCTGACCGCCGAGGAAAATTTGGAGATGGCCAGACGCCTGGCGAAAAGAAGCCAGGGGCCCTGGTCCATTGACCGGGTATATAAACTCTTTCCCGTCCTGGAAAGCTTACGGACCAGCAAAGGGACGTGCCTGAGCGGGGGGGAGCAGAAGATGTTAGCCATCGGCCGGGCTTTGATGAAGAACCCGGATTTGATTCTTCTGGACGAGCCGATCGAAGGCTTAGCTCCATTAGTGGTGAGGAACGTGGTAGAAGTGATTCGGGAGATTCAGAAGTCCGAAGTTACCATCCTGCTTGCCGACCAGAATTTAAAATTTTGCCGCAAGGTCGCGGGAAGGGGGTACATCATCGAGAAAGGCCTCATTCATTACCAGGGAGAGATGGAAAGCATCTGGCAGAACGAGGAGATCGTCCGGAAATATTTGGCGGTGTGAGGAAGGAGGAGACCCTCGAGCCAAAGGGAGGCCATTCATGAGTCAAGGGAAATTTTATCATCCGGAAATCGAAAGAGTAAGTCGCAAGGCGCTGCGGGAGCTGCAAAACCAGCGGTTGCGCTGGCAGATTCACCGCTGTTTGGCCAAGTCTGAATTCTATCGGGAAAGATTCAAGAAAGCCGGGCTCCGAGCTAGCCACATCAAGACGGTGGATGACCTAGTCCATGTCCCCGTGGTAACCAAGCAGGAGCTCCGGGATGAGCAGGTCAAGCATCCCCCTTTCGGACGCTACACGGTGGCCCCGGCAAAAGACTGGAGCGAGCTGCACCCTTCCACCGGCACAACCGGGACCCCGGTGAATACCATCTGGTCCGAAAAAGATGTGGAGAACATCACCGAGGTAACGGCCCGGACCATGTGGAGCTTCGGGGTCCGGCCCGGAGAGGTCATCCAAAACGGGTTCAGTTACGGCCTCTGGGTGGCCGGCATGTCCACGCATTACGCAGCCAAGCGACTTCATTGCTTTGTGATTCCCATCGGCGCCAGCATGACCGGCCGGCAGATCGATTACCTGCTCAACCCGGGATCCACGGTCCTCCTGTGTACCCCCTCCTTCGCCCTTCATATCGCCGAGACCCTGCGGGAGCGAGGGGTTTCCCCGCAGAAAATGAAGCTAAAGCTGGGGTGTTTTGGAGGAGAGGGAGGAACGGAAACAGCGGCCACCCGGGAAAAGATTGAAAAAGGTCTGGGAATCGACGCCTACGATTATTACGGGCTGGCCGAAATCGCTCCCACGTTTGCTTCGGAGTGCACAAGGAAAGCCGGATTACACTGGGCCGAGGACCACTACGTAATCGAGGTCATCAACCCGGACACGATGGACCGTTGCGCAGAGGGTGAGATGGGAGTGTTGGTCATCACCCACCTGACACGGGAGGCCACACCCATGATCCGGTACTGGACGAACGATTATGCCCGGTATGATTCTACCCCGTGTTCCTGCGGCCGAACCCATGCCCGTTCCTTAGATGGAATCCTCGGGCGGGCCGATGATATGGTCATCTACCGCGGGGCCAAGTTCTATCCCGTGCAGGTGGAAAAGGTCGTCCGGAGTTATGGGGAACTGGGGGATGAGTTCATCATCGAGTTAACCCGGGATGAGAAAGCCTATACGGATGTATGCACAGTGGTTTGCGAGTGCCTGAAACCTCAGGAGGATCTGTCGGTCCTTGAGCGCCGCCTGCTGAAGGATCTCAGGGAAGAGCTCATGGTGACCCCGGAAATCCGCATCGAAAAATTCGGGACCCTGGAGAGGACAACCTTCAAAGCCAAGAGGATTGTAGATAAAAGGACAAAATAAGCGATCAGCGTTCAGCAATCAGCCTTCAGTTTCTATTTTTCTTTTCTGTTTTCCTGACCGCTGAGAACTGACAGCTGACAGCTAAATTTCCCCATGAATCCAGGAATCTTAGAACCCGGTATTTTGAATTGGGTTGAGGAGCTGCGACAAAGCCGAAAGGGTAAATTGATCGGGAGGGAGATCCTTTTTTTCCCGGAGGTGGATTCCACCAACACGAAGGCGCGGGAACATTCTCTCAAAGGGGCAGGAGAAGGAATGGTTATCCTGGCTGAATCCCAATCGAAAGGGAAGGGGCGATTGGGGCGGCAATGGCAGTCGCCACCGGGGGTCAATCTGTATGCCTCGATCATCCTGAGACCATCCATCTCTCCGGCTGTAGCGCAGCAGATCACGCTTCTGGCAGGGATGGCCGGGGCTAATGCTCTGGCCAGAGCTACTGGCCTGGACGCGCGCATCAAATGGCCTAACGATATCTTCGTCCACGGGAAAAAAGTAGCCGGGATCCTTTCGGAAATGGAAGCCGAAGGCCGACGGACCCGATTCATCGTCCTCGGAGTGGGAGTGAACGTGAACTGGGAGAAGGAAGACGTTCCCCCAGAGATTCGGGAGATCGCCACCTCGCTGCGAGCGGAAGCGGGATGCGAATTCTCCCGGGCCAAGGTGGCCGCGGAAATCTTCGAAGAGCTGGAGAGGGAATACGCCCTCTTCCTGGAAGAGGGATTCTCGTCCAGGCAGCGAGAGGAGTGGAACCACCTATCCTGGGTGAACCAGAAGTGGGCCACCATCACGATGATGGAAAAAAAATTTGAAGGACAGGTTTTGGGCCTGGACACCGACGGCGCCCTCCTGTTAATGGACCGCGAAGGGAGAATCCAGCGCTTTATCGCTGGGGATGTCAGCTTACGGGTATGAGGGACCTATCATGCTTTTAGTGATCGATGTAGGCAATACGAATACGGTATTGGGGATTTACGATGGGGCGCGTCTGGTGGACAATTGGCGTATATGGACTGAGCGCGATCGCACCAGCGATGAATACGGGATCCTGGTCCGCAATCTCTTCTCCTCCCGTTCGATCTCCCTCGAAGAGATTGAAGCCATCGCCGTCTCCTGCGTTGTGCCTCCCATGCTGAATATGCTCCTGGAGCTCTCAGAAAGATATTTTCATCGGAGGCCCCTGATTGTTGAATTCGGAGTGGATATCGGGATGCCCGTAATTCTGGACAACCCGATGGAAGTGGGGGCCGACCGGATCGTCAACGCAGTGGCCGCCTACCATAAGCACAAACGAAGCCTGATTGTGGTAGATTTTGGGACGGCTACAACTTTTGATTATATTTCTCCCAAAGGGGAATACATGGGGGGAGCCATTGCCCCCGGCCTGGGCATCTCCAGTGAAGCTCTCTTTATGCGAGCCTCGAAACTTCCCCGGGTGGAGCTGGTAAAGCCCAGTAGAGTGGTGGGGAAAAATACCGTGCATTCCATGCAGGCGGGTATCGTCTTCGGCTACGTGGGGCTGGTGGATGAGATTGTCCGGCGAATGAAAGAAGAGGTAAAATCTGACCCGAAGGTGATTGCCACCGGCGGCCTGGCGCCGTTGATCGCTGCCGATTCTAAAAGCATCGAGGAAGTGGACGAATTTTTGACCCTGGAAGGGTTGCGCTTGATCTACGAGCGAAACAAGAGGAAGGAAAAATCCCATGTCAGATAAGTTCATGATCACCCCCTTTAGCGAAGAACACGAACTCTTTCGCCAGCAGTGCCGTAGGTTCGTGGAGAAAGAGCTGGCCCCCCATGTCATGGAGTGGGAGGAGAAGAAGGATTTTCCGAACGAAGTATTTCGCCGCGTGGGCGAGATGGGATATCACGGAATCCTCATCCCCGAGGAATACGGGGGTTCAGGGGGGGACTACCTCATGGCCTCAGTCTGGTCGGAGGAGATGACCCGGATCGGATCTGGAGGCGTGAGCGCGGGGTTAGGGATGCACGCCCTTATCGTCCTCCCCGCAATCGACAGGTTCGGGGGCGAAGAACAAAAGAAGAGATTCTTAATTCCGGGAGTGCGCGGAGAGAAGGTTGGAGCTCTGGGATTGACAGAGCCCGTTGCAGGTTCGGACCTAGCCCGCATCCGCTCCGCCGCCAGACGAGAGGGGGATCATTATATCCTCAATGGTTCGAAGACCTTCATAACGAATGGAAGCCGCGCTGATTTTGTGCTCGTACTCTGCAAGACAGACTTGAACGCAGGTTACAAAGGGTTTTCCACCCTGATCGTTGAGAAGGGAATGCCGGGGTTCACCCAGGGAAAGCCCCTGGAAAAATTGGGCTGGCATGCCGGAGACACAGCGGAGCTGACCTTTGAGAATGTAATTGTTCCTATGGCCAACCGTTTGGGGGAAGAGGGGATGGGTTTCTACAATGCCATGGCTAACCTGGAATGGGAAAGATTGATTATGGCTCTCGGGACGGTTTACGGGGCCCAGCTTATCTTTGACAAAACCAGGACCTATATTTTGCAGAGGGAGGCCTTCGGCCGGCCCATCGGGAAGTTCCAGGTCAACCGGCACAAAATGGCAGACCTGGCCGTTGAGATTGAAGCATCACGGCAGTTGAATTACCATGCCCTGCGAAAACTGGTCAATGGAGAGGAGTGCGCCCGGGAAGTGTCCATGGCCAAGATTTTCTCTGCCAAGATGGGGGACTACGTGGCCACAACTTGCATCCAGCTGCACGGGGGCTACGGCTACATGCGCGAGTACGAAATCGAGCGCTTCTTCCGCGATGTGCGAATCAACTCCATCGGAGGAGGAACCTCAGAGGTCCTGAAAGAAATCATCGGTCGGATGATGGGACTATAATTGATTGCGGATTTCGGATTGGGGATGGCCAATTTTGGTGGCTTCCAAAAAAGTCGTCCTTCCCGCGTAGGCGGGACACGAAACCCATTGAAAAGACTGGATTCCTGTTTTCACGGGAATGACGGAAAAAAGAATTTACGGACTTTTTAGGAGATCATCAATTTCTAAACTCTGCAATTTGCCAATCTGCATTCCGCAATTGAGGTTATCGGCTCATCTTTAAAAACAAATTCCCCAGCGCCCCCAATCTCTTATTCAACTCCAGAAAGGTCTTTTCTCCTCGCAGAATCTTCGCCATCGCATTCCACCAGTGGTCGCTGGTGGCAATCTTCTGATGGAAGAAAGAAGGACAGAGGTTGAAGATTTCCCGAAAGAACCGGGAGCATTCCAGCTCGGGCATGAATTCCCGGTCCACCGCTTCCTGGTAGGCTGGCAGGGGTTCCGGCCCATTCCCCAAAGCCTCCACGAGGAACGGGGCAGCCATCTGAGCGCTGCGAATGGCGGAATAGATACCCTCTCCAGTAAAGGGATCGATCAACCCGGCAGCATCCCCGAGAAGAAGGCACCGGCCTTTTTGAAGCGGACCGCGTTTCTTGCGCAGGGGGAGGATGAAGCCGGCAGAGCTAAAAGGAAGAGCTTCTTCTTTTTGCCAGCGGATGGCCACGAAGGCCCCATGGTAATTCTTAATTTTGGCGGTAGGGATGCCGAACCCTCCGGCACCCAGGGAAAGAGAGTTCTTCTTGGGGAAAAGGTAAGCATAGCTTCTTTTCAGGCTTCCCCAGTCAATATGAATAACATCCAGCTCCGGCCAGGGGAGAACGGAGGTCGGGACTTCGCTATGGATGGCCAGGATATGGTATGCATCTTTCGTAAATCCCAATTTTTTGGCTACGGCGCTGTTGGCCCCATCCGCCCCGACGACGAATTTCGCCAGGCAAGGTCCCGAGGAAGTTTCCACCTCCACGGCATCTTTTTTCTCGGTGAGCGACAGGAATTGAGATCCATCGCAGAACTGGGCCCCAGCCTGCTGGGCTTGCTGGACCAGGAAATGATCGAAGTATTCCCGGCGTACGGTGACCATGAGTGGTTCCGGATAGCGCCGGAGAAAAGGATCTTCGAGGTTTCGGGTGAAGGATATACCTGTGATGACCCCTTCCACAACCGGCCCGAGGTCAAAAGGAAGCAGGCGGAGCGTCCGAATGTTGACTCCCCCCGCGCAGGTTTTCCCCCGGGGAAATTTGGCTTTGTCCAGAAGGAGCACATCGATGCCCAACTTGGCCATTTGATAAGCCAGGGTGGAGCCGGCTGGCCCGGCTCCGACGATGAGAATTTCTGCTTTTGTGGGGATCAAGTTTTTTGTCATAGGTTTTTTCGATAACGATTAGCCACCGAGCCCACAGAGAACACAGAGTCTTAAATACATTGGATGGCAAGTCCTAAATCTAACTTTCAAGCCCTAATAAATGAAAGGTTTCTGCAAGGTCAGTTTTTTTGCCATTAAATTCTCTGTGACCTCTGTGTCCTCTGGGGCAGTAATATTTAAAGATTTGGTCCATTCTCCTAAATCTCTCAAGGCTCGTTCGGCTATTGCTTTTCTTTTATTTTTCCCTCGCAGTTGTTCACGAAGCGGGGGGAAGAGCCCAAAATTTACATTCATCGGCTGAAAATCCTTCACTTGCTGATTGCTGATGTAATGGACCAGCCCTCCTATAGCCGTTGTCTGGGGTGGGAACACCGGGGGCTTTCCTTGGGCCAGGCGGGCAGCATTCATTCCAGCCAGGAGCCCCATGGCCGTGGATTCCACGTATCCTTCCACACCGGTAATTTGCCCGGCAAAAAAAATTCGCGGGTCCTTTTTCAGTTGCAACGTTTTTTGCAACAAAGTGGGTGAATGGATGAAACTATTCCGGTGCAGGCTGCCGAAACGAAGGAAAAGAGCCGCCTCCAGGCCGGGGATCATGCGGAAAATACGGTCCTGTTCTTTCCATTTTAATTTGGTTTGGAATCCAACCAAATTGAAGGCCGTCCCCGACCCATTTTCCTGGCGCAACTGGACAACCGCATAGGGAACCTTTCCGGTGCGCGGGTCTCTGAGGCCAACAGGCTTCATCGGGCCGTAGGCCAGGGTTTCTCGCCCCCTTTCGGCCATCTCCTCAATGGGCAGGCAGCCCTCGAAATGCACTGGCCGCTCGAACTCCCGGTAGGGAACCTTTTCTCCCCGGGCGAGTTCGTTTATGAAGTGATCATATTCCTCCCGGGTCATTGGGCAATTCAGGTAATCGTTCCCTGCCCCATACCGGGAGGCGCGGAAAATTACATTCAGGTTCAGGCTGTCTCCATCAACAATGGGGGCGATGGCGTCGTAAAAGTAAAGCGATTTCTCGCCCGTTAGGTTTTTGATGGATTCAGCCAAAGGCTGGGAAGTCAATGGCCCAGAGGCGATGATCACCGTTCCCTCCGGGGGGATCTGGGTGATTTCTTCCCGAAGGATTTTAACGTTGGCGATACCCCCCAGGCGAGCGGTAATATGGGCGGCGAAAGCCTGCCGGTCAACGGCAAGGGCCTCGCCCGCGGGAACGCGGGTCTCTTCGGCAACCGAAATGATCAGAGAATCCAGCCCACGCAATTCCTCCTTCAGCAATCCCACCGCATTCAATAAAGAGTCGGAGCGCAGCGAATTGCTGCAGACTAATTCCCCAAGGTGGGGCGAAACGTGGGCCGGGGAAAACCGCAGGGGTTTCATCTCGTAGAGGAGAATGGATACATCTCTCTTAGAGGCCTGCCAGGCTGCTTCGCATCCTGCCAGCCCCCCGCCGATGATGGTGATTTGCTGACTCATGAGGTTTGAAATCATCAATACTTTTTAAGGAATTTTTTCCCTCAGTTTCTTAGGATGTCAAGGGCTTTGAATCATACAATTCCTGTTGACGGACTGAACCCGATTCGGTAAGCTTTTATCGGAACCGAGATTGATTGTATCATTTGGCAAACTCTGTGAGTCAATAAAAATTTATCTCAGCTTTCCCTCAACCAACAGGAGGTAAAAGATGCCCAAACTTCTTAGTGCTGAAGAATTGGAAGCCTTGCGCCGTTGGCCATCGTGCGCTATATCCAATGCCATTGAGCTCTTCAATATTCGGCCGCGAAATGCCGGATTCATGCTTCCCGATATCAAATGTGTCTTCCCCGAATTGGGGGGCATGATTGGCTATGCCGCCACCGCCGTCATCAGTGCGGATTCTCCGGAAGGGCGGAGGATTCAGCCGCCGGAATGGTGGGAGGAGCTCCAAAAAATACCCGCACCCAGAGTGGCCGTGATTCATGATTTAGACCAGCCGGTTATTGGTTCCTTCTGGGGCGAGGTGAACGCCAACATCCACAAAGCCTTGGGGTGCGTGGGAACGGTTACAGATGGGTCGGTACGGGATCTCGACGAAGTGAGGGAAGTGGGATTCCATTTCTTCTCCCGTTGCATAACCGTTTCCCATGCCTACGTTCGTTTGGTGGAAGTGGGCACTCCAGTCAAGATCGGAGGGCTGGTGGTAAAACCGGGCGATCTGATCATGGGCGATAAGCATGGCGTCATCTCCATCCCCCTGGAGATTGCCAGAGATGTCCCCAAGGCGGCCCAACTCGTCGAAGACTGGGAGCGCCGGGTCATCAACTTCTGTAAGTCCCCAGAGTTCACTCGGGAAGGGTTGAAGGAGCGCTTTATGTCTCCCCGGCCCACCTGGCCTGCAAAAAAGTAGGAATAAGACGTTAAACCCAAGGCGTAGGGGGAACAGGTTAGGGGTTAATCGTAATGAGTAGATCGTGGGTGGTAAACAGGGAGGGGGAACTTTTTCATTCTAAGAGATTCAAGCGAGCCACTACCCGTAGGAAGAGCGGTAACATAGCCAGGAAGAAAATACCCAAAAGGCTGAAACCCGAAGAGAAAGAAAATGCTTCTGCCCAATGGCCGATCCCCGTTGGGATCGCGCCTCCTCCAAGAAGAAACCCAACTAACATTACCAGCGACACGGCTACATTCCTTAGAGGCGTTGGGAAAATCAGCGCGAGCAGCGTAAAACCCACAGGGAATAAACACGCGGTCGAAGCGGCTTGAAGGAAGATGACCACGGGCGTAGTCACTGGGCCGTGAATCAGACCCAGCAGGAGGGTAAACACTCCAGTAGTGGTCAAAAATACGGTCAAAGCTCTTTTGGGCCCCACCCGGTCTGTAATCAAGCCGGAGAAGAAAAGGATTACAATTCCAAACACTCGAGAAAGCCCGATCAGGGTGTTGGCCCACCCCCGATCCATCGCCAATTCGCTCACCAGGAAAAGGGGCAGCATGGTATAGACTCCGATACTGGACCCAATGGAGATGGTGAACATGGCCGTCATAACCCAGAAAGAGGGGTTTAGCACAATTTTATTCATCGATGTAAGACGGGGGGGGTCTCCCCGATCTGTTCCCCCCCGGCCAACCAACAAAAAGAGAACCCCCATGAGAAGGGCGCCGGCTCCCAGAGCGGCTAAGGCCTGACGCCAGGAAAATATTTTTAGCAAAGCTTCGGAAAGCAAAGGTGCTGTGACAAAGCCCAAATTGGGAGCCAATTCATGAATGGCTATGGCTTTTCCCCAGTGTTCCTTACTGATCAGGTTTGTCAACGTGGCCAGTCCGGACGGGAGGTAGAACCCAGCAAAGATACCCAGCAGTACAAGTCCGCAGTGCATTCCCTTCAATGAGCTCGACCAGGATATCAGGAGCATGGCCACTCCGACCATCAGGATCGACAACAGGATCGTCCGCCGGTGATTCAGCAGTGATGAAACAAACCCCGACCCCAGAAGTCCTGCGCCATACCCCACGGCGATAAAAAGAAACAAGAAACCGGCTTCCCCATGGCCCAGACCCAGATCTGCCTCAATCACAGGGAGGAACGGTGCCAGCACAACCCGGGAAACAAAGGTCAAATAAAAAATCCCCACGAGCAGGAAAAGCGGCATCAGGGGGAAGGGAAGAGTTTTCTGTGGGGTCATACTAAAATAATAGCCGACCTCATAAAAAAATGGAAAGCTATTTTCCTATCTTCAGGGCCAGATTAAGGAGCGGAGGAAACTATGCCTTTCCTCCGCTCCATCGCTGCTCAGATTCCACACGACATAAACCCCTCAACTGCGACCCATCCGTTTTTCCCGAGAAAACCATTGCGCTTCTTCAGAGCAAAGGATATTCTTTAAATAGCAGATGTTTGATATGGGATTGGCGGAATGAGGCTACATTCATTACAACAGGTTCCATCAACGGGTTGATGGAGTTGTTGTTGAATCATTTGGAGAAAAAGTTGGGCTGCGGGTTTTAGCCCATGTACCAGATCATCTGCTGATTCTATAACAGGAGGAAAAAATGAAAGTGTTAGGAATTCTGGGAAGTCCTCGCGTCGGAGGTAACAGCGACATCCTTCTGGAGCAAGCCTTGGCTGGAGCCAGGGATGCAGGCGCAGAAGTGGAAAAGATCGTCCTGTGCCAGAAGAAGATTTCCGGATGCCTAGACTGCAAGAAATGCAACGACACAGGGGTATGCGCCATCAAAGATGACATGCTGGAGATCCACAAAAAGATCCTGGAGGCAGAGGCTATCATCCACAGCGTGCCCACCTACTTCTGGGCCATGACCTCTCAAATGAAGGCCTACCTGGACCGGTGGTGCGCTTTTTTTGACGCCGAATGGCGCTGGCACAAAGCCTATTA
>Ga0209253_10003471_pt1 | contig 13863 bp, 11 predicted proteins | sample FrelakmetBRP12BR_FD_187145 | JGI IMG/M metagenome (GOLD analysis project Ga0209253, IMG submission 187145) | Freshwater lake sediment microbial communities from the University of Notre Dame, USA, for methane emissions studies - BRP12 BR (SPAdes)... | ecosystem: Environmental > Aquatic >...
CTCCCGGACCTGTACAAGGCGGCGGGCGTCAGGTTTGCCTTTGGGGAAGAGGAGGTGGCGCAGGCCGTCGGCCTAGTCGAGGGCGCGATCAACGAGCTGGATTCGATCCACTAACAGGTCTACCCGTCTGTCCACGGATCGGCTGAGCTGGCCGGGAATCGCCACGACGCCCATCGGGCGTCGTGTGCTGCCAGGCCTGGAAAGGAGTGGGGCGGGCGATCGGTCCGCTCAGACGCGCAGGTCGGCGATCGATCGGCCGTGCGTCAGCAGCGCCTCGACCATGCCGGGTTCGCGTGCTTCGGCGTAGATGCGCAGCACGGGCTCGGTGCCCGAGGGGCGGATCAACAGCCACGAGTCGTCGGCGAACAGGTACTTGACCCCGTCGAGCGTGTTGACGGACTGAAGCGTCACGCCGCCGATCGATGCCGGCGCCTCGCTGGCCAATCGCTCCACCATGCGCGGCTTCGAGACCGGGTGCGAGAGCCGCAGGTCGTGCCGGGCATAGTGCGACGGACCAACTTGCCGGAGCAGGTCGTCGACCAATTCGCTCAGCGGCGCCCGGGTCGCCGCCACCATCTCCACCAGCAGCAGCGCCATCAACACCCCATCGCCTTCGGGGATGTGGCCCTTGAACGACATCCCGCCCGACTCCTCGCCCCCGATCAGCACGTCATCCTTGAGCATGTAGTCGGCGATGTGGTTGAAGCCGACCGGCGTCTCGATCACCTCCAGGCCGTAGGCCGCCCCGAGGCGGTTGAGCATCTGCGTGGTCGAGATGGTCTTGATGATCTTGCCGCGCCAGCCGCGCTGCTCGACCAGGTACTTGACCGCCAGGGCCAGGATGCGATGCGGGTCGACGAACTGCCCGCGCCCGTCCATGGCGCCGATGCGGTCGGCGTCGCCGTCGGTCGCCACCCCCAGCTGACCGTGCCCGGCGGCTATGGCGCCGGCCAGCGCACCCAGGTACGTGGCAATCGGTTCGGGATGGATGCCGCCGAAGCCCGGGTTCATCTCGCCGCGCACTTCGAACACCTCGCAACCGGTGCCCTGCAGGATGCCCTTGATCTGTCCGCGGCCGGAGCCGTACATCGAGTCGACGACCAGGTGCTGCGGGTTGTCGGCGATGGCGGCGAAGTTGATCAACGTGCGCAGGTGGTCGAAGTAGGCCGGCGTAGGGTTGAAGCGCAGCAGGCGTCCCAGGCGGCGGGCCTCGTCGGGGTCCATCAGGTTCGGGCCGCGGGCCCGGCTCTCGTTGTCGTTGAGGTACACCTCGACGCGGCGGCACTGCTCCGGCGACGCCGAGCCGCCGTAGGCCGCCTTGAGCTTGACCCCGTTGTAGCGCGGGGCATTGTGCGACGCCGTGATCATGATCCCGCCGATGGCGCCCAGCTGCCGGACAGCAAGCGAGACCGCCGGCGTGGGAACGTCGGCGGTGGTGAGATGGACCTTGAAGCCATTGGCGGCCAGGACGCGCGCCGCCTCCAGCGCGTAGCGATCGGAGAGGAACCGGGTGTCGAACCCGACGACCATCGTGGTCGCGTCCGGGTTCAGCCCGTTGGAGGCGCCGTTCAGCCATTCCCCCGAGGCCACGGCGTCGGCGATGGCCTGGGCGACCTGCCGCAGGTTGGTGAACGTGAAGGTGTCGGAGATGACCCCGCGCCAGCCGTCGGTTCCGAAATGAATCGTCATGCCGCCCCCGAAGAGGAGATGAATCGCAGTGGAGAGCCCCGCCGGGTGTGTGTTCGACCGGCCGGCGGGGCCAACAGATTCTAACCGCCCCACACGGGATGGGTCAACCGGCGAATACGCACGGGCGTTCTACTCCGATCGGCCGGGGAACTCCGTGCGTCGACGCGGTTGGAGGCGGCGAGCGCTGGGATGGTGTTTCCGTGGATGCCTGCGAGGCGATGCTCAACCTGGAGTGGCCGGCCAGCATTCGCAGCCTGGCGCTGCGTACGTCCGGCCCACCCGAGACCACCTTCGACGACTACCCCACCTGGGGAGGCAACGACCGGATCGTCGGTATGACCTTTGGCCGAGCCTGCGACGCCGGGGTCGATTTCGTCGAGCCGGTCTGCCCCTGACCGGTCCAGGCACCCCTGGCGAGCGGGATCGGGCGAAGCCCGTCTCGAGCGTTGGTGCGGGCCGGATCAGTCGTACGCCAGGCCGATAACCAGGTCATTGAGATTCGTGCCCGTCGGTCCGGTGAGGAGCAACGCTCCAAGCCGGTCGAGCAGTGGGTAGGCGTCGTGCTCCCGGAGCGCGGCGTGCGGGTCCAGGCCTGCGGCGCGGGCGCGCCGTGCCGTCTGGGCGTCGACGAAGGCGCCGGCGGCGTCCGTCGGCCCGTCGATCCCGTCGCTGGCCAACGCGACAAGGACACATCCGGCCTTGCCCTCCAGACGGAGAGATGCACTCAACGCCAGCTCCTGATTCCGCCCGCCGCGCCCGCCATGACGGACGGTGACCGTTGTTTCCCCTCCGGCGAGCAAACAAGCGGGTCGAGGGGCGGCGCCGAGACGCTGGCCGAGCCTGGCTCCGATCGTCGCCGCCTCGCCCTGCAGATTCCCCGTCAGAGTCCGGACAGGAAACCCAAGGGCCCGCGCCTCGCCCGCGGCTGCCGTCAACATGTCGGCATTACGGGCCAGCACGAGGTTGACCGGAGAGCGAGAGACTGGTGCCGCGAGCGGTGCCGCGCACAGCACCTCTCGAATGGCCGCAGGTGCGGAGTGCCACAATCCAATCCGCTCGAGCGTTCGACGCCCGGCCCCCGGTTGCGCCGCCGGCAGCACGGTCGGGCCGGAGGCGACGGAAGCCGGATCGTCGCCAACCACATCCGAGAGCATCAGCCCGATCACCTGGGCCGCGGCGGCCGCGCGGACGAGCCCTCCGCCCTTGAGCAGGGATAACTCGCGGCGGACGGCATTGATGGCACCGATCGGCGCGCCGGCGTGCAGCAGCTGCCCTGTGAGTTGGCGCACATCGTCGAGGGTCACCCCTGGCCGAAGGCATTCGGCCATCGCCGAGCCGCCTCCGGACACCAGCACCAGTACCCGATCGCCCGCGCGGGCTTGCCCGGCGAGGTCCAATGCAAGCCTGCCCGCATGCAGGCTGTCGGCGTCCGGCAGCGGATGTCCGGTCTGGATAACCCGCAGACCTGCGGGAAGCGAGGCGCCTCCAGGCATGAGCGCCGTAACAACGCCGGCATCGATCCGTTCGCCAAGGATCTCGACCGCGGCGGTTGCCATGCCCGGTGCGGCCTTCCCCAGGGCAATGAGGAACAGGCGCGCATGCGGGGGCAGGGAAACGCGCCGCGTGCCGACGCGCAGGTACCCGCGCTCCAGGCGCAGGCCGCGCCGGACCGCGGCGCCGGGATCGGCGGCGGTCAAGGCCGCGCCGATCAGCCGGGCAAGATGCTGCCGGTGTTCGGAGAAGTCCGGGCTGACGGTCACGCGCGCGAGATCTCCGTGAGAGCGAAGCCACGCTCGCGGTCAGACATGGCCCCATTCGGGGTCGTGCTGTTCCCCGGCCTCCACGGGAATGGACAGGCGGTTCTCCGCCGGCGGCAGAGGGCAGGTGGCATACGGAGTGAAGGCGCACGGCGGGTTGTAGGCCCGGTTGAAATCCAGGAGCACTCGGTTCCCCTCGACCGGCGGGGTGCGCAGGAACCGTCCCGCGGGATAGGTGGTGCCGCCGTTCGTCGGGTCGGCGAAGACGATGAACAACCCATCCGAATCCGCCTCGTTCACCAGAAGCCGTCCCGCCGATCCGCCGAGATCGAACTGGACGTGCCCGGGGCATGCCAACTCCTCGGTATCGCCCAGGATATTGGGTATGCTGACCGGCAGGGGCGGATCGTAGCGGACATAGACAGCCGACAGTGCGTAGGACTCTTGGATGGGGTACCAGCGGCGGCCGGGGAAATCGGCGCGTGCCGGGTGCTTGCGATTCTACACGCGCACGCCCCAACGCTTGCCGCGGCGCAGGAGCACGAACGTGACATCACCCACCCGAACGCGCGTCGGTGCGCCGCTGATATCGGGCTGGAGCACGATGGATCCCACGGGTCCGCCGTTGACGAGGGCGGCCACGCCGGGCGCGGGATGGAATACGGCTTCCGTCCCGTTGAGCTCGATGATGCCGGCGTCATCGGGCGCCGTGTCTGCGGGCAACAGGATGCGGCTGTGCGGCGCGGCCCCGATCCCGTTCGTGCCCGGCGCAAGCCAGAAAAGCCCCGCCAGCGATAGCCAGCCTTCCTCACGCCGCAACGCGGACTCCATCGTCTCACGCCACTGCAGCGTCTCGTGCATGGTGTCCACAGACCCCAAGGTCTCCTCGTTCCGGCCCCGCCGCCCGCCGAATCGTATCCCAGATCCTGCTGGCGAGGAGATGAGTTCCGGTCAGCGAGCCATCGAGGCAGGGTCAGAACGTGCGCCGCGCAAAGTGAGGTTGAAGAAGTCGAGTGCGCCTTGCAGGCGAAGCCGCGGCGTTGTCTTCGCCGAGGGGACTGGCCGGATAGCCCGACGGATGGGATGGTCGTGGGTTCGTCCGAACGCGACGGAGGCGGGGGGTGCGCCCGGTTGCGCCTCCCTACGGGCTGGCCAGTGCGCTGGCGGCGCGAGCTGCCGCCGGTTCAGGTGAGAGTGCACCGGTCAGTGTGGCTTCGGCCGCCTCGCGCAGCACGGGGCCAAACAGTGCCAGATCAGCCGGCGGGGGCATGGGGAGACAGGTTGCCGCCAGGGCGCCAGCCACCGAATCCACCCCATCCGCTGGCCAGAATGCCAGCGCCGAGGAGCTGGCGGGCAGCAGCCCCAGCGCGCGCGTCCACGGGCCGGTGAACTCCGGCCGAGCGAGCCAGATCGCCAGCTCGACGGCCAGCGGATCAGGCGCGGTGGAACGCGAAACAACCGCCCAGTTCCACGCCAGCAGGAAGCAGGTACCCTCGCCGTCGCGCGTCGGCCAGGGACCCATCGTCTGGACATCTACCGCCTGGCCGGCGGCGAAGGACGAGAACGGGACAAGCGTGGCGTCGATCTGGCCCGCAAACAGCGCCGCAGCCGTCGTGCTGCTGGCCTCGTGCTGCCGCGACGAAAGAGGCAGCAGGCCGCCGGCACGGGCTGCGGCGTAGAAGGTCAACACCTCCAGCAGGGCGTCGCGATCGAGCGCCGGTGTGCCGTCGTCGCCTTGCAGCGCGCCTCCCACGGAGAGGTACTGGGCCAAGGTGAAGGTGGCGAGCGGGTCGCCCAACGGAAGGAGGAAGGCCGCATTGGCGGTCAGCAGGTCCGTCCAGCTGCGCGGAGGGGCGGGATAGGCTTGGGGATCGTGGGCGAACACGTCGGCCTGGGCGGCAAAGGGAAGTCCGGCGAGCTTGCCACCCGCGCGTCCGCCCTGCAGTACCGATTCGGTCCACCCCCAGTCCTCGGGCGTCGTGCCGGCATCCTGCCACGGGACGATCAGGTTGCGTGCCTCAGCCTGGACCAGCTCGGAGGCGTCCAGGGCGACCAGGTCGGGCAGGATCGAGGGCGCAGCCTGGCTGGCGGACGCCAGCGTCTCCATCAACCCAGCGGGGCCGGTGCGGCCCTTGACTCTCACCTCGATGTGCACACCCGGATGCGAAGCCCCGAAGCGGCTCAACCGGTCGGCCAGGAGCGAGGAGGCTTCACCTGGACCGTCGGGGGACAGGTCCGGAGGAACCCAGAGCGACAGCCTGCGGCCCGTGCTGAAGTCCATCGTCTCCGGTGCGTCGCCAGGCATCGCCGGCGATGCCTGCAGGCTGGGCGTCGCAGCAGCCGGCACTGGGATGACGGGCGCACAGGCGCACAAGGACGCCCCGATCAGAAGCATGACGAAGCGGGCAGGACGCATGCGACGATTCTAGCACCGGGTTGGGAGGGCCGTATGCTAGAATCGGCGCGCCATGGTCGTCCCCGAGCGCCTGCTCCCAACCCTCGACGGTCTCCCTGCAAAGCCCGGCTGTTACCTGATGGAATCCGCCGACGGCACGGTGATCTACGTCGGCAAGGCGATCAACCTGCGCAGCCGGGTGCGCTCGTACTTCCAACCATCTGCCGACCATGGGCGCAAGGTAGCCGAGCTGGTCACCCACGTGGTGGACATCGAGTGGATCGTGGTCGGGTCCGAGCTCGAGGCGCTGATCCTCGAGATGAACCTGATCAAGCGCCACCGGCCGAAGTACAACGTGCGGCTGAAGGACGACAAGCGCTACCCCTACATCCAGGTGCGCTGGGCGGACCCGTTTCCGACGGTGGTCGTGACCCGCCGCATGGTCGAGGATGGCAGCCGCTACTTCGGGCCGTACACCAGTGTCTGGGCGGTGCATGAGACGCTCGATGTCCTGCGGCGCATGTTCCCCTATCTCACGTGCGATCGGGTGATCACCGGCCAGGACCAGCGCGCCTGCCTGTACGCCGACATCAGGTTGTGCCTGGCGCCGTGCATCGGCGCCGTGGACCAGGCCGGCTATCGGCAGATGATCGACGACCTGTGCCGCTTCCTGCAGGGGGAGACCGAGACGGTCGTGGCGCGGCTGCGCGACGAGATGACCCGCGCCTCCGCCGCGATGGCCTACGAGCGAGCCGCGGCCCTGCGCGATCAGCTGCAGGCGATCGACAAGGTCGTCGAGGGCCAGAAGATCGTCTCGCAGGAGCGGATCGATTCGGATGTGATCGCCTTCGCCCGTGACGAAGACAGCGCGTGCGTGCAGGTGTTCTTTGTGCGCCACGGCAAGCTGATCGGGCGCGAGTACTTCGTGCTGGAGGGCACACGCCAGGCCGACGACCGCGAAGTGGTGGAAGGGTTTGTCAAGCAGTTCTACGCCGAGGCGGCCTACGTCCCCGAGCGCGTCCTGCTGCCGACCGAGATCGAAGAGGCCCGTATCGTCGAGGAGTGGCTGCGGCAGCGCCGCGGCGGCCCGGAGGTCCAACTGCTGGTGCCGGCCAGCGGTCCGGGCAAGGAACTGATGGCGCTGGCGGCGGAGAATGCCGCCGAGACGCTGGTTATGCTGCGCGCCCGTTGGGACAGCGACCGGTCCAAACACGTGGCTGCGCTAGCCGAGCTGCAACAGGCACTGGCGATGCCCGATCCGCCGAACCGGATCGAGTGCTATGACATCTCCAACCTGCAGGGTACGGCGGCCGCCGGGTCGATGGTCGTCTTCGAGCAGGGCGCCCCGAGCAAGAAGCTCTACCGTAAGTTCACCATCAAGAGCGTGCACGGCCAGGATGACTTCGCCAGCATGGAGGAGGTCCTGGACCGGCGCTTCCACCGCTGGACCCTGGCGGGCGAGGAGGCGCGCAAACCCGGCGGCAAACTCGATCCGGCCTTCGGCCGGCTCCCCGATCTGCTGATCGTCGACGGCGGCAAGGGACAGCTTGGCCGGGCGATGCAGGTCCTCGAGCGACACGGGTTGACCGGTCAGGTGTGTCTGGCCGGGCTGGCCAAAGGTCACGAAGAGCTGTACCTGCCGGGCCGGGCCGACTCGCTCGTCCTGGAGCGCCGTTCGGAGGGTCTGTACCTGATCCAGCGCATCCGCGATGAAGCCCACCGCTTCGCGCTCGGCCAGCACCGCGCCCAGCGGACCAAAGCCGGGATCGCCTCGCAGTTGGATGCCATCCTCGGGATTGGACCGCAACGGCGCAAGGCGCTCCTGCGGGCTTTCGGCGACCTCGATCGGATCCGCAGCGCGGCGCTTGACGATCTGATGGGCATCCAGGGCATCACCCGCGACCTGGCTGAACGCATCAAGGCCGAGCTCTAGGAGGCAGGCATGCCGCAGGCATGGATTGTGGACGACGACGATGAGATGAGCCAGGCGGTGAGGCTGATGCTGCAGTTGCTGGACCACAAAGTCGAAACCTTCCGGGAGGCGCGGGCGGCGGCCAGGGCTCTGCTGGCCGGCCGGAAGCCCGACTTCCTCGTGCTCGACATCAACATGCCGGAGGTGTCCGGCATCGACTTCCTCGAGTTCGTGCGCATGCGCCCGGAACTGAAGGGGCTGCCGGTGGTGATGCTGTCGTCTGAGACGACGGATGTCCAGGTGGATGAGGCTCTGCGCAAGGGGGCCAACGCCTTCGTGTTCAAGCCGGTGACGCTGGAGGAGCTTGAGGCGGCGTTGAAGAAGGCCATGGGGGGAACGCCCTAAGACGCGTGTCAGGCGGCCGCCGCTCGACATCGGCAATCGGCGCGGCTCTCGGGTTGAGGTGCGTAGGACGATGGGAACACAAGCGGATCGGGAGCGTGAAGCGCGGCCGTTGAGCGGTCGCGCCTGCATGGTCACGGGCGCGACGGCCGGAATCGGCAGCGCGACCGCCGTGGCGCTGGCGCGCCTGGGTGCGACGGTCATTGCTGTGGGGCGGAACGCGGACAAGGGCGCCCGCCTGGTCGAGCAGCTGCAGCGGGAGACCGGGAACCCGGCGGTGGAGTTCCTGTGCGCCGACCTGTCGCTACAGGCCGAGGTGCGGCGTCTGGCGGCCGAGTTCCTAAGGCGACACGCGCGGCTGCACGTGCTGGTCAACAATGTTGGCGGCTTCTTCCTGCAGCGGAAACTGACGAGCGATGGCATCGAAACCACCTTCGCCCTCAATCACCTGAACGTCTTCCTGCTGACCCATCTGCTTCTGGACACGTTGCGGTCGAGCGCCCCGGCACGGATCGTCAACGTCTCGTCGGATGCCCACCGCGGGGCGCACGTCGATTTCCCGGCACTGGAAAGCCGTCGCGGGGCGGGGGGCATGCGGGCGTACGGCCAGTCCAAGCTGGCCATGACGCTGTTCACGTACGAGCTGGCCCGCCGCCTGCTGGGATCGGGGGTGACCGTCAACGCCGTCCACCCGGGGTTCGTGGCCTCGAGCATGTACGACAACAGCGGCGGGCTCGTCCGCCTGGCGGCGCCGTTCATCAAGCGGTTGGGGAAGTCCCTCGAGGAGGGGGCCGACAGCGTGGTCTACCTGGCGGCCTCGCCGGAGGTGGAGGGCGTTACGGGCAAGTACTTCGTGGACCGCAAGCCCATGCCATCGTCGCCGGCGACGTACGACCCGGCCGAGGCGAAGCGCTTGTGGGAGATCAGTGAGAAGATGGTGGGGCTGAGCTAGGCAGGGGGGGCGGCTCGACCAGCAGCCCGAGCCGCGCGGCCGCGGCGCACAGCGCCTCCCAATCGCGTTCGCGGACGGCCACGGCGTGGGGACCCATCGCCTCACCGAGATAGCGGGCCGTCGAGCGGTGACGGCGAAGTTCCTCCAGCAGGCGGGGATTCTCGACGCGCAGCACCAGCGAGCGCTGGACGGCAGCTTCTGGGCCAGAGTGCAAGGCGCGTTCGATGGCTCGTCCCAGCGCGGGCGGGACCGGGGACGAGGTGGCCGCCTCCAGCACGGTGAGCACGTGCGAGGCCTTCAGTCCCTGACGAGCCGCGGATTCCAGCGCCCGCGGGGTCAGCCGGTACGCGTACGTATCCGCTGTCAGGGCCAGCCAGCTGCAGAAGCGGGCGATCAGGTAGCGCTGCGCGCGATCGGTCCGGCGCGGGACGATCAGCGTCCCATCCGGTTGCAGCGAGCCCTTGCCGGGCCCATCGTCGAATGGGGACGGCGGTGCCTCGGTCCACATGGCGTAGAAGGACTCGGTCAACCGGAAGGCCAAGGGCCCTGCCGAGGCGGTGTCGACGGCGATGTCCGCCGCCCCCAGTGCATGCAGCGGTCCGCGGATCAGGTGGCGCAAGTATGCGCCCTCAACTGCTTCCCAGTGCTCGAAGCCGCGCAGGAATGCACCCCTCGCGCGGTCACGCAGGTACCACGAATCGAAGTCGCCGCCCGGGCGCTGGAAGCCTGGCTCGCGCTCGCGCACGGCAGCGACGAAGGCCTCGACATCCCACCAGCTTCCTCGCGGCAGGGCCCTCAGCCAATCCATGACCACCTGTCGGCTCGCCAGCGGGTCGTTCGGCCACTTCCCGGCTACGCTCTCGAGACCGGGAACCTGGGCAAGGTCGTTGTACGTCGTCGACGTCACCCACGCGTGAAATAGCCGATGGAGGGCCGTGGGGCGGAGAAGCTCAAGGAACGACTTCGTTTCCGCGGCGATGGGCCGCAGCGGCGCCGACTGCACGATGCCCTGCTGACGCAACAAAGAGAGTAGCAGCGGAGCAGAGGCGGGCTGATGCAGGTGAACGTCAACGGCCGACAGCCACGCTCCCGAGGGTGGGTCTTCGCGCGCTGGACGCCGGCGCAGCGCCGCCAGAAGCGTTGTGGCATCGTCGACGGCGGTGACCACTGCTGGCTGCCAGGCAGCTGGGGCCAATGTCGGGGCGCCTAGGATCGCGGGCGAGGCCGCTGCGGCCGGCGGCATCAACGCCAGGATATCCGAAGGGATGAAGCCGAACTCGCACGGGCCGGTCGGTGTGTCGCCGAAGGCGCGTGCCAGCAGGCCGCGGTACCAGAGGACTTCGAGCGGTGAGGCCGGCGATCGCCACGGCTTCTCGCGGTCGCGGCGGCCGGCGCCCAGCTCGCGCAGTGATCCAAACCGGCGGATGAGATCAGCCAGGGGAAGTCGCCCATGGCCGGCGGCCAGGGCATCGAAAACCTGTCGCGCCTCGGCTGGAAGGCTGGCCAGCATCTCACGCAGCCCTGCCGGATCCAGCATCTGCGCCGCGAGGGTGCGGGCAGCCTGGGGCGGGGTGCCGGAGGGAAGGTCCAGCCCCCACAGCTCGGCCAGGATTCGCAAGTGGCCGAGATCGTGATCCTGAAGTGTGCGCACGAGTGGCTGCATGACTCAGTGATCCGGCCGCAGACCCCGAGGTTCAGACGATCATCTGCAGCGCGCCGGGAAGCACCCGCACGTGCAGCCCGGTGACATCGGACTGGAAGCCGGCCAGGATCTCGCCGTCCATCTGAATGACGAGCGGCCGATCGGATTTCAGTGCCATGTCCTTGAAGCAGCCGAGGCGAACCTCCTTGAAGCGGCCATGCGTCCCGTTCATGACCTCGGGGATTAACCGGAACATCATCAGGCGTGAAACTTGCTTGATGCAGGCGTAGTGAAGCACCCCGTCGTCGAGCTTCGCATCCGGCGCGACGAAGAAGCCGCCGCCCTCCCGAGGTCCGTTGCAGATCGTGTACATCAAAGCATTCTGCGTGTAGGTTTCCTCGTCGGTCGTGACCGTCAGGAGCGGGGCGTCATGCTTGCGCAGGATGGTCTGGATCACGCACCACAGATACGTGGCGAAGCCCTGCAGGTGCTTCGACCGGTACGAGTAGAGCGTGACGATGGCGTCGAAGCCGATTCCCAGCACGTTGCCAAAGTGCCGTGTGCGACCCGCCTGATCGGTGACCTCGCCCAGGTCGATGGTGCGCGGGTCGCCGGCAAACACGCGCTGCATGGCCTGGTCGGCATCCATCTTCACGCCGACGTTGGAGGCAAAGTCGTTCCCGGATCCAACGGGGACCACGGCCAGGAGAGGTCGCCGGTCTGCCGGCACGCGCATCAGGCCGTTGATGACCTCGTTGGCGGTTCCATCCCCGCCCAGGGCGGCGACGATGTCGAACCCCTGGCGGGCCGCCTCTTCGGCCAGCGGGGTACCGTGTCCAGGATGTTCGGTGGCCGCCCACTCGGCATCCCCGTACTTGGCGAGGATTGCCTGGAGAGTCGAGGCCTGACCCCAAGCGCGCCCCCGGTGGGCGTGTGGGTTGAAGATCAGCTTGACGCGACGCCTCATCGGCGTTCCCTCCCGGCATGCCGCCCCTGGAAACGGCTGCACGTGGACCCGTGCCAGGTCTTGCGCGGACCGGGATCGACTGCGCCATACCGGACACCCACGGGCGAGATTGCGAGGATTATAGACCCGGCGTGTGCGTTGGTACCTTCTTTAAGCGATACGCCGATTGACTCGACAGGAGGGCTGACCTAGAGTGGAGATGAGAGCCTCAGGCCATCGCAGGACTGCTCGCCCCTGTAGGCCGTGGCCACCTCAGACCCAAGACCCAATCGCACCGCACGCCCTGCGGGGCGGCATTGGGATCGATTGCGAAGCCTGCGGTCAGAGGTCGCCCTTCCCTACGGCAAGCGAACGGGGCCTTCCGGCAAGAGCGGCAGTGCCGGCCGTCATGCGAATGGCAGGGGGCTCGTCCCCTTTTCCCAGGCTATCCACTGATCAGCCCGGAAGATGCTGCGGGATCGGATGCGGGCGCCTGCGGCCGTTTGGGTCTCAGGCCTCGTCTGCCCGACGGACCAGCGCACGCACGGCGGACATGGCCTGCGCGGCCGTGGTGAAGTGCACCGCCTGCATGCCCACCCAGCGCGCCCCGGCCACGTTGTCCTCGAAGTCATCGACGAATACGGCCTCAGCCGGCTCCATCCCCAGGCGCTCAAGCGTCAGCTGGTAGATGCGCGGGTCTGGCTTGGCCAGGCCGACTTCGGCCGAGACCACCAGCGGGTCAAAGGCGTCGGCGATCTTGAACTCGTCCGCCAGGTAGCGGCGGACCTCGGGCCAGGCATTGGTGATCATCCCCACCCGGACGCGGCTGCGAAGCCCGCGAATGAACTCCATCAAGGCGGCATCGATCCGATCTTTGGCGAAGTAGTCCCGGCGGAGCTGGTCGCGGGTGGGCGGATCGAGCTTCAGCGCGTCGGCAACGGATTGCCAGACGTCGTCGTCGGACGCTTGGCCAAGCGTGGCGCGGCGGCTGGCGTCGCTCTCGAACACCAAACGCGTCAGCTGCATGCGTGGCAGCCCCAGGCGATCCTCCCACTGGGAACGCAGGCTCCAGTCTGTGGTGCGCAGGATCACGCCGCCCAGGTCCCAGATGACGGCGCGCACGGCCGGCGGGCGAGAGTCCATCGTCATCGCGGCTGTGTCTCCGCGGCAACCGAGTCGGTTGCGGTCGCTTCGTCCGGCCAGGGACGGCGAAAGGTGATCCATTCCGAGACGGTCATGAAGCCGAGAAGCTCGTAGAGGGCCAGGGCGCGCGGGTTCTCCGCGTCGACCCCAAGCGCGGCTTCGGCCAGGCCGCGCGCCTGCAGGGCGGCCAAGGAATCGGCCAGCAGCGCCGAGGCGATCCCCCTCCGCCGCCATGGCCGCCGCACGGCGATGTCCTCGGCGTATCCGCGGCTGCGGCCGAAGGCGGCGTTCTCTTCGGCATTGACGACGTTCAACACCAAGCCGACCACTTGATCGCCCTCCCAGGCGATGCGCCACAGGGATGGATCGTAGTGTGGGTAGCCCAGGAACCGCTGGTAGTTCTCCTCCGGCCATGGCGTGTAGCCCCAGTTGTCCTGGAACGCCTCGCGCTCGGCCTCCCAGATGGCGCGGTAGTGCTCCGGGCGGGCGGGGCGGATCTCGATCCCGGGAGGAAGCGCCAACGCGGGGATCGGCTCGGCCAGGTCGCGGGTCATGTCGTAGGCGTAGCGGAATGGGAGGTAGCCGGACCCGCGGAACAGGGCCATGGCCCCCGCCTCGAGGTTGGAGGCCTCCGCCTGCCAGGCCCCCGGCAGGCCGACCGCCTCGGCTGGGACGTGGTCTCGGGCGTGACGTTCGCCGCGGGCGAGCAACGCCCGCCCGAGTCCATGCCGCCGCCATACTGGATGGACGTAGCCGCGTAACCCTCCCACGAAGACTCCATCCATGACCCGCGCCGTCGTCCACTGCATACCCACGATCGAGCCTTCGACCACGGCCAGGACCGTGTCCCGGTACGGATTGGTGTGCAAAGGGTTCTCGAGGTAGTTGGCGATCTCCGCTTCCGTCGGCATCTCACTGCTGCCGTCTTCCAGGGCGCAGGCGACGCGCAATTGGGCGATACCGGTGTAGTCGGCTTGCCCGGCCAGACACCGGAATCGGAGGCCGGGGATAGGCGGGGGGCCGGG
>Ga0209253_10003472_pt1 | contig 13860 bp, 9 predicted proteins | sample FrelakmetBRP12BR_FD_187145 | JGI IMG/M metagenome (GOLD analysis project Ga0209253, IMG submission 187145) | Freshwater lake sediment microbial communities from the University of Notre Dame, USA, for methane emissions studies - BRP12 BR (SPAdes)... | ecosystem: Environmental > Aquatic >...
GCGCGTGTTTGTAGCTTGAAATGCCGCCGGTGGGAATCTGCTTTCCCTGGAAGGTAATCTGTCCGGTTTTCAGCTGGGCATAATTAACTTCACCGAGGCTCCCGCCGCTGATCTGGGGGTAGCCTTCGCTGTAATCGATAATCTGTGTCCAGATGTCCTCATCCCTGACCGCGGTGTATTGCACAATTTCTTCATTCAGGATTGGTATGGGGATACCAATGCCCACGGTCAGGGTTACTCCGTAGCCGGTGAAGCTTGCGCCCCTGAGCCATTCAGGGCTCATCTGCTTGAGGTCTCCCATGACGGCAAGGGTCCCTGCCGGGGCCCGCGGAACGCCGTTTTCCCCGCGCTTGACATTCGGGTTGTGCTGCGTCCCGTTCCACACGATATGGCCTTCGCCGCCGCCGAGGAATATTTTCGTTCCGATGCCGATGGTCTTATAATAGGGGTCATTCAAAAGAGGCGAGAGCTGCCCGGCGCTGCAGTAGTTGGCACTGCCCATACGGGGTTTCAGCATGCCCATGTACGTATAAATAACCCGGTCCGAGAGGTTGACCGCGCAGTTATAATTCTGATAGCAATTCCGTGGATTAAAAAGCACTGCCTCATTCATATCTTTAAGACAGATCAGAGTCTCAAGAGTTTTCCGCGGATAGCAGTCAGTACCATAGGTTGAGGCCGAGAGCCTGATGCTTTTGCCCGCCACCAGTGCTTCAATGACATGGCCTCCTCCGTAGTTAAAAGCGCCCGGGAAGACGGCATTGCGCGGGTCCTCATCAGGTATTGCTGTTGCGCCAAGCAATATGTCGACTGCGGCAAACCCGGTATAACAGGGCACACCATTCATGGTGCATTTGCCGCCGCCGATTTTTATCCGCGGTTTGGTGTGCCCGATATTGAAATAAGCGCCCGATGAGCACATCGGGCCGAAGGTGCCGGTCGTTACCACGTCAACTTCCGCGGCAGCCTTTTTCGCGCCTTTTTTCTGCACGATATCTATGATTTCTTCGGCAGTGACAATAACTGCCTGCCCTTTGCGTATCTTTTCATTAATCTCCTGAACTGTTTTACTCATGTATCCCTCCACATTAATCAAAATCACAAATCATACTATCTAAATCCTGAATAATTGGTGTCAGTATGCGCTCAGGAGCTGTGCATGCGGTATTTAGTATTCAGTATTTTGAATTTATTATTTTCATTCATAACCAACCTCGCGAGCAGATACAATAAAAGAGCCTGCAGTTAAGCGTTAGAGGGTCTTTTCAATTACCGCACCGCCCACCACCGTATCGTTATCATAAAATACCGCCCACTGTCCAGGGGTGAGAGATTTTTGCGGCTCGCGAAAAGTTGCCCGTACCTTTTCCCCATTCTCCGGCTGAATAACTGCTGCAGCCCCAGCGTGCGCGGACCGCACCTTAACCGTGACCGGCAGAGGCGCAGTGAGCGATCCGATGCTGATCCAGTTTGCCTCCCCGGCAATGAGCCCGGTTTTCAAGAGCTCGTCCTCTCCGCCCACATACACCGTATTATGTTCGCGGTCGATGGCAGTCACATAGACCGGTTTGCCCAGCGCAATATTCAGCCCCCTGCGCTGGCCGATGGTGAATTCACCAATGCCGTTGTGGGTGCCCAGTATGGTATCGTTTTTATCTTTAATGAACCCTGTTGCTGCCTCCCCGGGCAGGAACTGCCGGTAGCTGCCGGCGGCAAAATCCTGGCTGTCAGCACGGTCGTGGCTTATCAGGTTGTGCCCGCGGGCTATCTCCCGCACCATATCTTTCGTATAGTCCCCGAGGGGGAACAGGGTTCTGCGCAACTGCTCCTGGGAAAGCATGCACAGAAAATATGACTGGTCTCTCCTGCTGTCACGGGCTTTTTGCAGAAGATAGCGGCCGGTCTCCTGAGCATATTCCACCCGGGCGTAATGGCCGGTGGCAAAACAGTCAAATGTTATGCCGCTCTCCGCGGCCTTGTCAAGCAGCGCCGAGAATTTTACCCTCTGATTGCAGCGCACGCAGGGATTCGGCGTTTTACCGCCGCAGTATTCACGCGCTACATAGTCAATTACGTTGCTGCGATAGGCATCCTTTAAATCAAAGTCATAAAACGCGATACCAAGAGACTCTGCCACGCTCCGGGCACACTCGATATCATAATCTTCATCCGGGCTGTAGCAGGCATTTGCCTGTTTGCCTGCAGCGGGAGTGCCGGAATAGATCCGCATGCTGATGCCGGTTACGTCATGGCCCTGCAGCTGTAATAAGAGCGCGGCAACCGATGAGTCAACCCCGCCGCTCATGCCGACAAGAATTTTCATGTTAACATCTCTACGAGATAGCTGTTAGCTTTCAGCAATCAGCTTTAAAACAGTACAGGCTCTTAATTAACAAAGAACCTGAAAGCTGATAGCTGAGGGCTGTCAGCTTTTATTAATCACTTCATTCATGCTGCCCGTGCGGTAGCCCTGGAGGTCGAGCGTCACGTACTGGTAGCCGAGGCGGCGCAGCTGTTTTGTTACCCTGGCCTGCAGGGCACGCTCCATAAAGCGTCCCATCTCAGCAGGCAGCACCTCGATGCGGGCCATGCCGTTATGATGCCGCACCCGGACCTGGGTGAAACCGAGTCTGCGCAGAAATTCTTCTGCCCGGCCTATTTGACTCAGTTTTGCGGCTGTGATTGTTTCACCGTAGGGCAGGCGTGAAGAAAGACACGCGGCAGAAGGCTTGTCCCCGGTGGGAAGTCCCATTTTCCTGGACAGCATCCTTATTTCCTCTTTCCCCAGTCGCGCTTCCATAAGAGGCCTTCTGATGCCAAGCTCTTGAGCTGCCGCGGTGCCGGGCCGGAAATCCCGCGCGTCATCGCTGTTGCTTCCGTCCGCCACCCAGGGTAAGTTTTTCTTTCGCGCAATCTCCAGCAGCCTGGTGAAGAGGTCCTTCTTGCAGTAATAGCAGCGGTTCGGAGGATTGCTCACAAACTCCGGTATTGAGAGTTCATTTGAGCGGATGAGCTGGTGCCTCACGCCCAGGCTGCGCGCAAGCTCTTTTGCGCTTTTCAGCTCAGCCAGGGGAAACGTCGGGGACAGGGCGGTTACGGCAAGAACATTTTTGCCCAGCACGTCATGGGCCACCTTGAGAAGAAAGGTGCTGTCAACGCCACCCGAGAAGGCGACAACTAATCCCCGCATCTCTCTCAGGATCTCTTCAAGCTTTTGTAATTTTGCCTTTGTAGTTTTCATTGTATAGTTATTGTACCTCAATTACGCACCATGCGGCAAGCACTCATCTTCGGTGCATGAAACAAATTACGCTTCCTGCCGCAGGGCTTCGAGTGCTTTCAGGTGGCGCGGGCAGAACGCATAAGGGGATGCGAGCTGGGCGTGAATGAGCTCGTGCTGCCTGGCGACATGATAGCAAGGATGTTATACGGTGCACTTTTGCGCATGTATGAATTTTAAAATATGGATTTGAACTGGTCGGTTCTATTTGAACCGCTAAATGATTTTTAGTCGGAGTCGCAGTAGTAGTTACAAGTATTGGGCAACGTGACTATTGAAGAAGTGTTATTCTTGATACAATGAAGTGTTTTCATGAGGAAGGTCCTTTTGAGGCATGGTAAAATAAAATTTTTACCTATTCAAATTCTTCTGATTCCTCAGCCGTATAGAACAGATAGAGATTGTCTCTGTCAAGACCTCCCTGATGTTCTCTCAAAAGGTATTCCTCTGCATCCTTTCTGAAAACCTCAGCCCTGTGCTGCATGGCATCCAGCTTCTCTGTTACCCCGTACTCGTCAAGAAGAGACTTGGCCGCTTTAAACAGCGGCTGGCTGCCGTACAGGAGTTTTCCCTCCTGGAGGATTTTGCATGCCACCATCTTCTTGAAATTATCAAATGCAACCTGCTCCCTGACGCGCTCAAACCTTTTGACAACATAGTCAATCTCCTCCTTTACCGAGGGATTGATAAGGGTGCGATATTTTTCCTGATAAATCGCGGTATCCAGGTTTTTCAGCACATCCTCGGGCACTTTGTCATCCAGTATCACAATTAAATCAAGATCCGAGCCAGTGACCATTCTCCCGGTACTGCGCTCCGGGCGGGGAACATCGTGAGCCATATCATAGACAATGTCCCCGGCTATAACAACACAAAGCTGCTGGTCAAGGGGATCGGGGTGCTCCAGGCGGCTCATTATTATGGAAATAAGACTGTGGGCAAGGTTAAATTTATATTTGCTGACATCATTAATATGGGAAGTAATTTCCTGCACCTTGCTTTCAAGTGTTTTCGTATCACTTGAAAGCCCGATCACCGAATAGGTTAAAAACTCTCTCAATATTGATGGGGAAAGGCGGGCAAACCCATCGACCCGCTGATCGAGTCTGAGATATTGCGTGCCCAGCTTTCTAACCACCAGGCTGCTGGACTGACTGCAGGATTTCCATAACTGGAAGGAATCGCTGCCCAGTGCGTTCCGTATTTCAGACCCTGTTAAAGGACCTCGTCGCTTTATGAGATCAATAATTTTCTCTTCCATACCCACCACATACAAAAAAGGCGGCCATTCAGCCGCCCCTGAAGAACGTGCTAACCGAAGACTGCTTAACCCATCAGGTTCGTATCAGGATTGCGCGTAAAGGCAAGCTTATCAACTTTTTCATATCGTTTACCGCGCATGTCAATAATTTCGTAGCCTTTGGCTTTTATGTCGATCTGTTTTGCAAGCACGTCAACTGCAGCGGCTTCATCTATAACATAGATCATGTTGCCGCCTTCAGCAGCATACTTTTGTCCATAGCTGATGGGAACCTCGCGCGTCACAGCGCCGAGTATGGCTTCGGCGACAGGGCCGGTTTTACGCTTGCCGTTTGCAACAAGCAAAACGGTCCGTGCCTTGTAAACCAGTTCGGCCCCCATGGAAATCGCATACCACGGGCTCACTTCTTTTGACGTAAAATGGCCGTCCCTGACCGCATTTTCAACAGTGTTGTCGTCCAGTTTGACCAGTAAGACCTTGTTGCCCTCAAACGGGATGCCGCTTTCATGAAATGCAACATGGCCGCGTCCGCCGACGCCAATAACATGCAGGTCGATGCCTCCAAACGACTCAATCTTTTTTTGGTAGCCGTCAAGAATCTCCTGCTTGATCATTTTCAGAACGCCGGTGGCATTGGTTTTGATAACCACGGCCTTGCCCTTGTCGGTTCCCTGCATTTCATACTGATCCCTGTTCTTTTCCAGCGCTTTAACCAGCTCGGCCTGATCAATCAGCGTGCCCCAGGGAACGTTGGTTTCAATGAACTTTTTCTGCAGCAGTCCGAAAAGCTCTGAAATCATAAAATAGCTGTACGATTCACAGTGGAGAGCGCGCTGTTGCGCGTTTTCGCCCGGCAGGCCGACATATTCATCAAGGTTAAAGCTGCGGATCCGGCTGGAGTCAACCCTGCCGGCATTAAAGGCTTTCGCAAGGTGCTTATACAGGCCGGTGGGCGAATTGCCTGTTGCAAGACCGAGCACATACTCTTTTTTAACTGCCTGCTTTTCTTTTATGTCAGCCTCGACCAGATCAGCAGCAACCGTGCTCATCTGGTCAAAATCCTTTGTCACATAAATCCTAAATGCCATTACATAATCCTCCTCATGTAAAGATTAATATCCAGCGCTCCTAAAGCGTTACCCCGGCACAGCGTATGATCATCAGTTAAGTGCGGTCTTCACCACGTCCGCGATCTGCTTACAATACTTTTCAGTTACCTCTTTTGTCGGGCCCTCAACCATGACACGGCACATGTTCTGCGTGCCCGAATAACGCACCAGAACACGGCCTTCGTCCTTGAGTATTGATTCCACCTGCTTCATTGCCTCCACTATCTGCGGTACCGTGGAAATCTCGGGCTTTCGCTTCACATCAATATTAATGAGCTTCTGCGGAAAAACGTCCATCATCTTTGCAAGCTCTGAAAGCGGCTTGCCTGCTTTTATCATTGCAGCTATCAGCTGCATTGCCGTGAGGATTCCGTCGCCGGTCGTGTGGTGATCGAGAAAAATCATGTGGCCGGATTCCTCACCACCGATCACTGAGCCCATACGCTGCATGTCTTCAAGCACATACCGGTCGCCGACCTTGGAGGCATGGTGCTTGAAACCGTACTTTTTGCAGGCAACGGTAAGGCCAAGGTTGCTCATGATAGTGCTGACCAGCAGATCGTTTTTCAGCTTGCCCTGCTCCTTGAGCATCCGCGCGCAGATGATCAGTATCTGATCGCCGGTAATCTCGTTGCCTTTCTCGTCAACGGCAATCAAGCGGTCGCCATCGCCGTCAAAAGCCAGCCCGATGTCAGAGCCGTTTTCGACAACGCATTTTCTGAGGTCTTCTGTGTGCTGCGAGCCGCACTTGTCGTTGATATTGAACCCGTCGGGGTTATTGTGAATAAGTTTGAGATTAGCACCCAGTTCGGTAAACGCCTCAGGGGCAACCATGTAGGTGGCGCCGTTGGCCACATCCATGGAGATTTTCATTCCTTCCATTGACAGATCGCGGGGAAAAGTTTTTTTGATAAAGACAATATACCTCCCGTGCACATCACTAATGCGATAGGCACGGCCCATTTCCCGGGCCGGGGGCACCATCTCGGGCAGCTTTCCATCCAGGATAAGTTTTTCAATAACCTCCTCCTGCTCATCGGACAGCTTGAACCCGCTGCCTGAAAATATTTTGATGCCGTTATCCTGAAATGGATTGTGGGACGCTGAAATGACGATGCCAGCATCAGCACGCATGCTTTCCGTTATAAACGCAATGCCGGGTGTGGGCAGGACGCCGACCAGATAGGGAACGCCTCCCATCGACGTAATACCGGACTCAAGTGAGCTTTCCAGCATGTACCCGGAAATACGCGTATCCTTGCCGATTATCACACGGGTCGTGTGGTTCTTTTTTTTCAATAGATGCGTGACAGCCTGGCCAACGGCGAAAGCCATTGCAGCGTCCATCGGATAGCGGTTGGCCTCGCCCCTGATGCCATCGGTTCCAAATAATTTTCCCATAACACTTCCTCCTGATTTACGTTAATCATTGTTTAGTTATGCGCATATTCAATGACGTAAGCATTACTGCTGCCCTGCTGCACAGACTGTCAATGATCTGCTGCAGCCACACCACACCCTGCTGCGCAACCGCAGGCGGTAATGTCTGGATTGCAGTAATGTAGTCCTTTGCATTGTCCTGTGTGCTTTCATTAAATGCGGCAAGAAATCCATCGCGACTGCTGCTTATTATGCTGTCCGGCAGATCTATGCCGAACAGTCCACACACACTGTCCATGTTTTCAAGCAACTCACGTCGTGCGCTATTGTGCTCGGGGACTTTTTCAGCCAGTGCCTTGAGCCTGCTGACCCGCTCCTTTTTAGCCAGTGCAAGCTTTTCAAGCGCACCGGCATAGATAAGCGTTCCGAATTCCTGCTTCTTAAAAAACGGCTGTCTAACATGATTGTACCACTGCTCCAGGGCAACAAGATTTGCAAGGTATATAATATTGTTGCCAATGATTCGGGAAAGATTTGTATACGCATGGGGGATAAAATCTATTACTTTGCCAGGATAAGCTTGAGCAATGATCAGCTTTTTATCCTGCGTCACATCGTTGCGCACAACTGATCCTGCGGCGACCACAGTACCGTAGCCAAGCCGCACCGGTCCGACAACGCCACCCTGCCCGCCAAGAAAAATCGCGGGCTGATTGAGCATGACCCCGCGCGGTACATCGCCAAAAAGGGAGGCCGTAGTTTTGTTCCCATCCGGCGTAAAATTAAAATGGATATAGGAGCTGCCGACTTCGCTGTGGTCTTTGCGGCTTGTGCCGCCGGCCATCAGGCAATCGCAGAAGTTTATGAGGCTGCCCAGGGTTACAAACGGGAACAGTATCGTCTGCTTCAGCCCGACACAGTGTGCGCCGTTTGCCTCCTCCTCAAGAATACATCCTTCGCGGACATGGGCGCCAGAGCTCATGTTTGCCTTTTCAAGGAAAACCGATTTATTGAAATATCCGGCCTTGAGTTCAACCTTTGGGCCAAGCTGGCAGTCATCAATAGTCACGGGGCCCTCTTTCCCAAGCTGTACTCCTGAGGAAATGACTGTCTTGGCCCCATAAATCCTGCAGCCCGGATATATGGTAATTCCGGTGCCGGATATCCGGTCAACAGAAACCTCATCGCCGATATCCAGGGTCAACGGGTTTGGTATGTCCACCCCCTTGTTTATTATGCGGACTATTTTCTCATATGATCGTGGTTTCATTTCCATAGCATTCCCATCCCATTATATGAATTATGTTTTTTATGGTTTTACCGGGCAGCAATGCCGGTCTTAACCAGCACCTTTCCGGTCATCTGTCGCGGCGGCATATCCAAAAACTTCTTTTCGGAAAAAATCAACTAAAGCCTTTTTCCGTCTGTATTCATGGACTTGGTGCGGTATCAGCGTGGCTTCCTGCAAGTGCAGTATTGACATTTCATTTTCCATGATGGGTTCGCAGGAGTTGTCAAGATACCAGGCATACATAAGGCCGAACAGCAGCCCGGGCGGCAGGAAGCCATCATTATTGTTGAGCGTAATCCTGTATATGCTGCTGTCCTGCGGATGAGGCACCATCCTGGCCAGTACCAGGTAGTCATGCAGCTGTGCCGGGGTTAAAAAACATTCACGCGTACGGGGGTTCAGCAATCGGATTTGATAACATCGCGATCCCCAATTATTCATCCCGGCGAGTTTGATCCAGGTACGCTCCTTAATATACCGTCCGAGCAGAGACTCTCCCAAAGCAATCAGGATATTTCCTCTCAACCGCCCCGGATCATTGAGCAACTGACTGTGGATTTTAAAATGCCGATCCTGAGTATCATAATAACCGAGAACAGAGTCCCATTCCATACTCCGCTTCCACCGGTCAGGAGGAACAATACGGACGCCCGCAAAAAAGTTGAGATGGCTGATCTGTATGTCGCGATTTTCCCACACCAGATCAAGCATGATATCACGGAGATAGTTTGGAGTGAATTTTTTTGATGCCAGGGACTTGTTGATTGCTGTCCAGTAATCGCACAACAGCAGTTTTCCCTTATGATAGCTCTGGCGAGTTACCTTTTTCTGCGGGAGAAATGCGCTTTTTTTCTTACCCGGCTTTCCATGCTGTCGCGTAAACAGCAATGTGCGCACAGCAAGGGCAAATTTTATCGGGTCATGGTGAATAACGCCCGCAACATTCAGATGCTCAGTAGAAAATATTGTTGATTCAACCGGTTGTACCCGCATAGCTTCAACGTGCTGACGGTCAAGGTATATAGGTCTTTTCCCTTCAAGTGAGTAGTTTCGTAATATGTTTCCAGGAATGTGCTGAAGATTTGCACTGAGAACAAAATGAAACAGGCCGGAGCAGCCTCCGGGAATATTCCGGTCATATGCTTCCAACAGCTCGGATACACGAAATCCCCTTCTTTTATCTTTGTGGGTAATATCAGTCTCACCTTCTTCAACCCAGAAATTGGCGCCGAGAACCTTCAAAGCTGCACGATTAGCTCTAATTGCGTCAGCAAGGCCAGGCACCTGCAGTACGGGGATACTGCTTGTGTACAGGCTGCCCGGAGCAAGAATGATCAGGTCAGCACTGCGCACGGTCCGGATGACGTCAGCCGTTACCGCAGGAAAATTATAAAATTCGGTATATACCCGTTCAACGGGAAAACCGCGCCGCGCGGTTGATGATTTGCTCTGTCCGTGTACTTCCACGCCGTTTGCATAACGGAATACAAGCTGTCCCGGCATGGCGGTTGCCGGATGGAGCCTGCCTGGCTGTGCACCTATGGCACGTGCAATCCGGTCAATTCCTGCAAGGACAGCAGTCATTGTCGGTGGACGGTGAAAGCAGCCTTTGGTTTCGTTGAAAATAGATGCGGTCAGCAGCATATTGCCCAGGCAGTGTCCGCCGGGCTGCACCGTAGGACCATCCCCTTTTGGTGTCAAAAAAGTACCAAGCAAACGCAACAGATCACTGAGGGGTTTGGGGCATGCATCGCGAAGCGATTCCGGTACGACCAGGAGCGGATCCGCTACTGGTCGGTAATTGGAAGAACCTTCAGAAAAGCGGTGGTTGAATATGCAATGGATAAGGCGAATCAGCGACCGTCTGTGCGGGCCGTCTATGCCATATTCTGTTTCAAGGTTTTCAGGAATGATCATTGACAAGCATAGCTTGCGCACATCTCCAATACCGATCATCGGCAGCTGCTTTAAAAATTCGCCTGTAGAGCGACCATCATCTGTTGTGCAGACAACAACATCAAGATGAGGAAAGATCTGCTTTAATCCAACATTGGGGCTGTTTAGCCAGTCCGCACGTTGTGAATTCCCACCGACGACTGTTGATAGACCGGTTCCCCCTCCAAAAACCACCACCCTCATATTACTACAATCAAACTCATATACCTGCTGTATCAGGCTATGTATGGGTTCAGGCAGTGGTGGATGTGGGGAGCCGCTGTTTAAAACAGCCTCTACAAGCTGTTCCGTCTGGAAGTTCATATCAAATACTTTCACCATTACTATCCCGCACACCTTCTGCGCTTTTTACCAATCTCTGACTGCATCTCAGCACAGATCTCAATAAAAAAAGAATTCAATAACAAACGCTATGCATAATTACCAGAAACCCGCTCCCCTCACCGTCATCAAGCTTGCAGCAAACCGCATTCTATATTTTTTCAAGGTGTTTTTCCAGCGCGGTTTTGTTCATATATTATAATCGTAACAATACCACCAAGCGGCAAAATTGCCGCATTTGACTGCACCTATCAACTGTAGCCTTTAGCAGATAGTTTTAGGGGGATCAGCTCGAGTCATTGCTTTTTTTATGTCCAGAACTATAGTCTCAAACTCTTCCGAATGCAAGCGCTTAATTTAACGTGACAATAGTGGAAATGTGGTTTACATACCATTTCGCATTATCAGAGATGACTTCTTTCGCAAATGTGTTATTTTTAACCTCTCGGGCAATTTCTAACTACGGCAATTCCTTGCCAGCAAGCTTTCCCCTGTTTATGATACATTACCTGAAAAAATCTTGTAATGGAATGGCTCTGCTATATTTATTGTTCTATTCAAAGTTATTACATGTGAATTATTTTCGGCGATAAAGTAAATATGAATGATGGCCATGCCGTCATTTCAGGCGCAAACGAAACAATCTTAAAGGTTGATTCGTTGCACGTCTTTCGCAGACTCCTCTCAAGACCCCAGTTGACCGCTGCGCACGACCCTCATCATTATGAACGGGACGTTGAGCTACTTTTTATTAGTGTTTATTGTGGATGAGGGAATTTTTACAGGATGCTGGTGAAGATCTCCCTCTACAGCATCCGCTGTTTCGCCCAGTTTTTTAAAATCAAACAGCTTGTTATCGAGCAGATGAGAGGGAATAACGCGGCCCAGGGCAGAGAGCATGGTATCGCGGAACATGGGGATATCGGCTGATAATTCACTGATCAGTCGTTTTATATGTTTGCGCTTCAGGTGCGGCTGGGCTCCGCATACACCGCAGGGTATAATGGGATAGCCCATGAGAGCGGCGAATGCTGCGATATCCTCCTCGCGGCAGTAGGCAAGGGGACGGATAACCGTGTTGCGGCCGTCGTCGCTCCTCAAAATCGGGGGCATGGTTTTAAGCGTGCCGTTAAACATCATATTTGAAAGAAACGTTTCCAGGATGTCATCGGCATGGTGGCCCAGGGCAAGTTTATTGCATTGTAATTCCACAGCAGTGCTGTAGAGGATGCCGCGGCGCAGTCGTGAGCAGAGGGCACAGGTGGTTTCTCCTTCAGGGATTTTATCTTTAACAATGCGGTAGGTGTCTACTTCAACGATGCGGTACGGCTGTCCCAGTCCGTCGAGGTATTGCGGAAGAACGTTCCCCGGGAAACCGGGCTGCTTCTGGTTCAGGTTAACGGCGATAAGCTCAAACCGCACTGGAGCTCGCGGCTGCAGGTCCTGCAAGAGGGTGAGCAGAACGTAGCTGTCCTTGCCGCCGCTCAAACAGACCATGATGCGGTCGCCATTGACGATCATATTGAAATCTTCAATGGCCTTTCCCACGCCGCGCAGCAGCTTTCGTTTTAAACGGGTACGCTCATCCATAACACCCTTACTCCTTTTCAAGCCGCTCAAGCCATGAAATGATAGTAGCGCCGGAAATTATAAAAGTCAAAAAATTGGAGGAAGGCTTTTCTGCTGATGCGGGCGCACGGGAAATTTAATGCAGCAGTATATAAAAGAGCGGAGCCATTACCAATGACTCCGCTCTTTGTCTGTAAACAACAGGTTCCCGCTGTAAGATTATTTTATTTATTGTACCCAGACCCTTGTTTCCTGCCAGTAGCCCGGCCCGCCCGGGCGTTCCTCCCAGTGCCCCAGCACCCAGACATTACGGTTCGGGTCATAATACTGGTTGACCCAGTAGCGCTGCGCAGTGCCCGGTATCCAAGCCCTCTGGACTTCCCAGTGACCATAACTGTAAACAGGAGGTGGTGGTGCATAACTATAACTGGTACAGGGGCGGTTAATGGCATCCACAATAAGAGCCGTACCGATGACTGCCGTGGCAATCCCCAGCGCGTAATAGGCCCCGTTCCACCCATAGCCGCCATAGTACCCGTGCCCGCCATAGCCGCCATAATATCCTCTATGACCGCCGTAGTATCCCCCTCCATAACCTCTATAGCTGCCGCCATGATGTCCATGTCCACCGGCATAAACCGTGGAAGACACTAAAAGAAATACTGCAAGAAGTATTAAACATAATGTCTTTTTCATATAACACCTCTCGTATGTTTTATATCACCTCTATAATAAATTATATCCTGAGAACGGATAAAAAATCAATAATTACTTACTTATAAAAATAAAAGAGCTGATAGTATCTTTCGAGCTCTGAAGATCCTTTTTCAGCTGCGGGCTTGCATATACTGCAAGAGCATCCATAAAAAGGAGTATTTTGTCCGCATATGCTTTTTCGATGAGCATGTCCCCGCTTTCCTCCTTGTCTTCTGCAATGCCCGGCAGTTCAAATACCAGTTCCCTGAAAAAAGATGTCAGCTCCGGGTGTTCATGCATAATAGCGACTGCTTCGCGGGAATGCCGGTAGTATAATGCAACATACTTTCCCGCGCCGCCATGCTCCGCAAGCATCCTGTCCCGCAGGCAGCGCAGTTTTTCCAGCGCAGGGTGAGCTGCCCCCAATGCCATCTGCGCGGGACATAATGACGGCGGAGAAGGGTTTCCATCGTAATGCAGAATGGTCGCCCGTTCACCAACAACAAAAACATTGCCGGCGGAAGTCCCCCACACGCCATAGAGGCTGTAGGCAGTATTGCTTTTCATTGAACTCCATGCAGTTCCATCATAATGCAGGATAACGCCGTTTTTATTGTCATACCCGACGGCAAAAACATCGCTTGCGGAGCTTCCCCAGACTCCATCAAGCCATCCACTCGATCCGCTGGTCATAGCGGTCCAGGAAGCGTTGTCATAGTGAAGAATGGTGCCTCCCGCGCCGACGGCAAAAATATCATGTGCGCTGCTTCCCCATATACCGCTCAGAAATTTAGCCGTAACAGCCGGAACACTGCTCCAGGTCGCCCCGTCATAATGAAGAACTGCAGCTCCCGCGCACAGTACATCAGTTCCTGAGGTGCCCCAGATGCCGCCTCCCAGTGAAACAGTGGTGCCGCTGGTCATGGGCTGCCAGGACTCGCCGTCATAGTGAAGTATGATGCCGCCTTCACCTGACACAAAAACATCGTTCTTCCCG
>Ga0209253_10003473_pt1 | contig 13860 bp, 14 predicted proteins | sample FrelakmetBRP12BR_FD_187145 | JGI IMG/M metagenome (GOLD analysis project Ga0209253, IMG submission 187145) | Freshwater lake sediment microbial communities from the University of Notre Dame, USA, for methane emissions studies - BRP12 BR (SPAdes)... | ecosystem: Environmental > Aquatic >...
TCCGTAGATACAATCGTTCGCCTCGATCCTCTGACCTGTCTTCGGCAGGTACCTAGAGTCACGCAATGTCGTTGAACTCAGCGATGGTCTATCGCCGCACCGATCCAGGGATGCGCGAGGTCTATGAGAAGTCGCACCAGTTCACGCAGAGCGAACGGCTGGTGCTGATCCTCCTGGATGGCCGCTTGAGCATCGCGGGACTGCGCGCGCGGTTGCCCAGCCTCGACAACGAGCGGATCGAGCGCACGATCGTCAAGCTGGAGGAGGCGGGCCTCGTCGTGCCGGCGGAGTCGGTCGACAGCCCGCAGTCGCCGAGCCGGGCCGAGGAGGTGATGCGGCTCGAGCCCGATGTCATCGCGGAGTTCCTCGAACAGATCGACCTGGATCCCGTCACCGGCTCGACCGGCGCGAGGGACGATATGGCCGCCGAACGGGTCCGTGCAAGCGTGGACCGTGCCGCGGCACAGCTGGCGCAGGAGGAAGAGGAAGACTCCCGGCGCAGAAAGGAGCGCCCTGCGGACAGGCCTCCGGTTGAGAGTGATCGCTCACATTATGCCTCATCGCCCTCTCCATTCGCTGATCACCAGTGGGACCCTACCGAAGCCTCCAGCTTCGCAATCACGACCGTAAACGTCCCCGACCGTCTCGACTTGCAGGAAGAGCGCGACCGGGCCGAGATGGAGGAGTACACCGCGCATCGCCGGCAGGCCGTATTCCAGGCTTGGATGAAGCGGCTCCTCGTGGTGGCCGTCGTGATCGTCTTCGGTGGCGTGGTCTATGGGATCCTGAAGCCGGTCCGGGATCAGGCGTCCGCATCACGCGTCGGCGAGCGACTGACCGATGCCTTCAAGGTTCCGGTCAAGGTCGCCGAAACCGAGATCAGGCTCCTGCCGTCGCCTCGTCTCGTCCTGCGCGGCGTCGACGTCGGCGGAGAGTTCGGCGCGGAGCAGGTTGCGCTGCTGATCAACTGGAAGGATCTCTGGTTCGCCCTGAACGGCGGGCAGTGGGTGTGGGGAGAGGCGACAGTCGCGCCCACGGCGATGTCGGCCGCCCAGGCAATCGCCGCCGTCAGGAGAGTCCCCGGCGGAACGGCGGGATTGCCGCAGACGATTTCGACGATCCGGTTCGAGTCCATCCAGGTTTCCGGCTCACGCTTGTTCCCGGCGCGGTACGAAGCGGCGATGCGTCGCGGCGATGACGGGCGCTTCGGCCCCTTGGTCCTGAAGGAACTCGCGAGCGACGACAGTTCGATGCAGTTGCAGTTCCGGCCGTCAACCGGCGATCCGGGCGCGATCGACTTCACGCTCGAGGCGCAACGCTGGGCGGTGCCCGTTGGTCCGCGGATACGGTGGAGCAACGTCCGGGCCAGCGGAAACCTCCGGGGCAACGTCCTCGAAGTGTCGAGTTACGCCCTCACCGGCTTCTTCGGGATCACCACGGGTACGGTCTTCGTCGCCGGAGACGTCGAGTGGGTGGTGACCGGCACGGCCGATGCCGGGAAGGTCGACGTCGAGACGGTCCTCGATTCCCTGCGCGGACAGAAGCAGGGATCGTCCGAGGGACGGCCGGCGGCGATGCAGGGCACGGCGGCCCTGAACCTCGTGATGCTGGGCCGCGGCGCAACGCCGGAGGATGCGATCGTGCACAGTGCCGTCGCCGGTCCGTTCACCGTCAGGTTCGCCGTTCTCAACGGAATCAATCTTGGCCTTGCGGCGACCCAGGGTGTGGCCGCATCGGGCGTGACTCGCTTCACCGAGTTTGGCGGCACCGTGGTCGCGTCGGCCAACGGCGTCCGGTTCGAGGAAACCGGCGGCCGCGCGGGCGCCATGGTCGCCCGCAGCAACTTCACCGTGGCGCCCGATGCGTCGATCGCGGGGGTCGTTCGTGTCGAACTGGGCGGGCAGAGGATCCAGGCGCCGATGACTCTGCGAATCAGCGGCACGGCCTTCCAGCCCCGTTTCGGCCGTTGACTGTTTCACGTGGAACCACGTTCCACGTGAAACAGTCACTACGCGAGTAGGCGGCGCTCCGTATACTCGCGCGCTTCCGGCCTTGCTTTCCGGCCCCGCGCCTTCATCGGTTTTCCTGTCAGCCATGCTGTACCCGGAGTCATTCGACGTCATCGTTGTCGGCGGTGGCCACGCCGGAACCGAGGCCGCGCTCGCGGCCGCGCGGACGGGCTGCCGCACGCTGCTGCTCACCCACAACATCGAGACGCTCGGGCAGATGTCCTGCAACCCGTCGATCGGCGGAATCGGCAAGGGTCATCTCGTCAAGGAGGTGGATGCCTTGGGCGGGGCGATGGCGGCCGCCACGGACGAGGCGGGGATCCAGTTCAGGATCCTGAACGGCTCGAAGGGGCCAGCGGTGCGCGCCACCCGCGCACAGGCCGATCGCCTCCTGTACAAGAAAGCGATTCGCGGGCGCCTCGAGAACCAGCCCAACCTCTGGATCTTCCAGCAGGCCGTCGACGACCTGATGCTCGAAGGGGAGCGGGTCGTCGGCGCCGTCACCCAGTCCGGCATTCGTTTCCCGGGCCAGACCGTGGTCCTGACCGCCGGAACGTTCCTGAATGGCCTGGTCCACATCGGCCTTCAGAACTACGCAGCGGGACGGGCGGGCGATCCTCCGGCGATTTCCCTCGCCGCGCGCCTCAAGGAACTGCAGCTTCCGCAGGGCCGCCTGAAAACCGGAACCCCACCGCGCCTCGACGGGCGGACCATCGACTTTTCCGCGTGCCAGGAGCAACCGGGCGATCTGGATCCGATCCCCGTGTTCTCGTTTCTCGGCACGCCGGAGCAGCATCCCGAGCAGCTTCCGTGCTGGATCACGCACACCAACGCTGGGACGCACGAGATCATCCGGTCGAACCTCGATCGGTCGCCGATGTACTCGGGCGTGATCGAGGGCGTCGGCCCGCGGTACTGTCCGTCGATCGAGGACAAGATCCACCGGTTTGCCGACAAGGCCAGCCACCAGATCTTTCTCGAGCCCGAAGGCTTGACGACCCACGAGTACTACCCGAACGGCATTTCCACCTCCCTGCCGTTCGACGTGCAGATCGCGGTCGTCCGGTCGATGCGCGGGCTCGAGAATGCGCACATCCTCCGGCCGGGCTACGCCATCGAGTACGACTACTACGATCCGCGCGCGCTGAGGAACTCGCTCGAGACGAAGGCGATCCGCGGACTGTTCTTCGCCGGGCAGGTCAATGGGACGACGGGCTACGAGGAAGCGGCTGCGCAAGGATTGCTGGCCGGCCTGAATGCGGCCCTTCAGGCGAAAGGGCGGGAGGCCTGGTGTCCGCGTCGCGACGAGGCGTACCTTGGGGTCCTCGTCGACGACCTGATCACGCGCGGCGTGTCCGAGCCGTACCGCATGTTCACGAGTCGTGCCGAGTACCGCCTTTCGCTGCGCGAGGACAACGCCGACATGCGTCTGACCGAAGCGGGCCGGCGCCTTGGTTGTGTCGACGATCGCCGGTGGGACCACTTCAACCGCAAGCGCGACGCCGTGGCGCGCGAGCTCGAACGCCTCAAGTCGACCTGGGTGAATCCTCGCATCGTCGATTCGGCGGAGGCGATTCGCGTGCTGGGCAAAGGCATAGAGCGAGAGTACACGCTCACTGACTTGCTTCGTCGGCCGTCTGTCACCTACGGTGCGCTCGTCTCGCTTCGGGACGTCGGGGGGCGGCCTCTCGGTGAGCCCGCCTCGGATGATCCGGTCGTCGCCGAGCAGGTCGAGATCGCCGTGAAGTACGCCGGCTACATCGCGCGCCAGGAAGAAGAGGTGTCGCGGCACGAGGCGCACGAAACCACGCGGATCCCCGTCGACGTCGATTACGACGCGGTGCGGGGGTTGTCGATCGAGGTCCGGCAAAAGCTCGAGCATCAGCGGCCCGAGACGGTGGGGCAGGCTTCCCGGATCTCGGGAGTCACGCCGGCGGCGATCTCGCTGCTGCTGGTCCATCTGAAGCGAATGTCGAAGACCCGTGGCTCGGGCCAACTCGCGGCCTGACGCCGGCTCGCCGCTTGCCCCGCCTGATGTCCTGGCCGGGGCGGCGGGGCTCGGCGTCGACCTGTCGGACTCGCAAGCGGAGCAACTGGTCCGGTTTGCCGCGCTCCTGGTCCGCTGGAACGCTGTCCACAACCTGACGGCGATCAGCTCGCCAGCCAGCATTCTCTCTCATCATCTGCTCGATTCACTCGCCATCTTGTCGTCATTGGCGCCGATCTTCGGCGAAAGGCAGGGTCGAGTGCTCGATGTGGGCTCGGGCGGCGGACTCCCCGGAATCCCGCTGGCGATCGCGCGCCCGCACTGGCAAGTGACGGTGGTCGACAAGGTCGAGAAGAAGGTGGCGTTCCTCACGCAGGCGAAGCTCGAACTGGGCTTGCCCAATCTCGACTGCCTGCATGCCCGGGTCGAGGACGTGAAAGCGCCGCCGTTCGGCCTGATCGTTGCGCGCGCGTTTTCGTCGCTCGAGGCCTTCGTTCGCGTCAGCGCACACTTGCTGGCGCCCGGTGGCTGGTGGGCGGCCATGAAGGGCGTGTATCCGAACGCGGAGCTGGCCGAGCTTGCGCGGGCAATGCCCGACGTCCGGGTGGTCGACGTCGTTAAACTCGCCATTCCCCGGCTCGACGCCGAGCGCCACCTGATCCTGCTGCAACGTCCCTGATGCTGGGAATCTCCGACTACTGGGCCTTCGTCGCCGCCGTGCTGATCTTCCTAGCGCTGCCCGGTCCCGGCACGTTCGCGCTCCTGAACGCGACGGCGAAGGGCGGATTCCGCGCCGGCGCCGCGGCCACGTTCGGAGTCATCGGTGGCGACCAGGTGTTGATGTGGCTGGCCGCGATCGGGGTCGCCGCGGTGCTGCAGGCCAACGAAGCCCTGTTCAAGGGGCTGCAGTACGCGGGTGCGGCGTACCTGGTCTGGATCGGCCTGAAGCTCCTGATCGCGAAGGCGGGGGGTGCCCATCCGGTCAGCCTCAGGCCGGGGCACTTCGCCCGGCAGGCGTTCTTCATCACGCTGATGAATCCGAAGGCCATCGTCTTCTACATGGCGTTCTTCCCCCTGTTCATCGATGCCGACCACCATCGGGGCCTCGTGACGTTCGCCGCGATGGCAGTGACGATCGCGATCGTCACGCTGGCCTACTGCCTGACGCTGTGCGCGTTCGCGAACGCCATCAGCGATCGCGTGCGCGCGCATCGCCGGCTGTCGCTCCTGCTCCAGCGCGCCGCGGGCGTCACTTTGATCGGCTTCGGCCTGAAGCTCGCGCGATGAAACGCGCCTTGCTCGCGGTCGTGCTCGCCGCCGGCGCCGTGTCCGCCGTGTCCGCCGCCGAGCCGCTGCAGACGGTGGGCCACGTCGACCTGGCGCGCTACGCCGGGCAATGGCATGAGGTCGCCAGATATCCGAACCGGTTCCAGCAGCAGTGCGTCGGCGACACCACCGCGACCTACGCATTGCGCGACGACGGCAACGTTTCAGTGGTCAATCGCTGCCGGACGCGCGACGGTTACGACGCCGTCAGCGGGGTCGCGCGCCGTGTCGACGGGCGGACCGACCGCCTGCAGGTGAGCTTCCTGCCGGCGGCGCTGCGGTGGCTGCCCATCGGCTGGGGCGATTACTGGGTGATCGAACTCGCGCCCGACTACCGCTACGCCGTCGTCGGCGAACCGTCGCGGCAATACCTGTGGGTGCTTAGCCGGACCCGCACGTTGTCGCCGGAAGATCGGCGAGCCATCGAGGCCCGCCTGCCGGCGCACGGCTACGACGCCGCGCGCCTCGTCGATTCGCCCCCGGAACACTAGATGGCCCGCATCTTCTGCATTGCCAACCAGAAAGGTGGAGTCGGCAAGACCACCACGGCCGTCAATCTCGCGGCCGGGATTGCGGCGCACGGCCGGCGCGTGCTGTTGGTCGACCTCGATCCGCAGGGCAATGCAACGATGGGCAGCGGCATCGACAAGCGCAGCCTGTCCTCGTCCGTTTACCAGGTTCTCCTGGGCCTCGCCGACGTGCACCAGGCCTGCCTCGTCTCCGAGCATGGCGGATTCCACGTGCTCGGCGCCAATCGCGAACTGGCGGGCGCCGAGGTGGAACTGGTCGACTTCGACGACCGCGAGAGTCGGTTGAAGCGTGCGCTGGCCGCGGTCCACGACGACTACGACTTCATCCTGATCGACTGCCCGCCGTCGCTTTCGATGCTGACCCTGAACGGCTTGTGCGCGGCCCACGGGGTCGTCATCCCGATGCAGTGCGAGTACTTCGCTCTGGAAGGCCTCGCCGACCTCGTCAACACCATCAAGCGCGTGGCGGCGAACCTCAACCCCGAACTGCGCGTGATCGGCCTGTTGCGGGTGATGTTCGATCCCCGGATGACGCTGCAGCAGCAGGTTTCGGAGCAGCTCGTCGCGAAATTCGGCGACAAGGTCTTCGCGACGATCATCCCGCGCAACGTGCGGCTGGCCGAGGCGCCGAGCTACGGCCTGCCGGGGGTCGTGTACGACCGCAGCTCCAAGGGCGCGCAGGCGTACCTGGCCTTCGGCGCCGAGATGATCCAGCGCATCGCGACGATGTGACCGTGCTGGACCCGCGGGCCTGCGCGGGCGACGCGCCGGCGGCCTGCGCATGTTCGAAGTTCGGATTCAGGGACGGCTGCGCGTACGGGTGCCGCTGGCCGAAGGGGAAGGGGAAGACGCGATGATGAAACGACCGAAAGGGCTCGGGCGAGGCCTCGACTCGCTGCTCGGCGAGGATCGGCCGGCTGCTCCGGCGCCCGCCGGCGCGCCTAGTGCCTTGCCGATCGCGCTCCTGCAGCCGGGCAAGTACCAGCCACGCACCCGCATGAACCAGGAGGCACTCTCCGAACTCGCGGACTCCATCCGCGCCCAGGGCGTGATGCAGCCGATCCTCGTGCGCCCGGTCGGAAGCGATCGCTACGAAATCATCGCGGGCGAGCGCCGCTTTCGCGCGGCGCAGATGGCAGGCCTCACCGAGGTCCCGGTCCTCGTGAAGCAGGTTCCGGACACCGCGGCTCTGGCGATGGCGTTGATCGAGAACATCCAGCGCGAGGACCTGAACCCGCTCGAGGAAGCGCAAGGCGTTCAGCGCCTGATCCGCGAGTTCGACTTCACGCACGAGCAGGCGGCCGCGGCCATCGGCCGCTCGCGCAGCGCCACGTCGAACCTGCTGCGGCTGCTGAACCTGGCCAAGCCGGTGCAGGAGCTCCTGATGGCCGGGAGCCTCGACATGGGCCACGCCCGTGCGCTGCTGGGCGCCGACTCCGCGCACCAGATCCAGTTCGCGAATCGCATCGTCGCCAAGGGCCTGTCCGTGCGCGAGGCGGAGACCCTCGTCGCCCACGCTTCGAAGGTTGGTGGCGACGGCACGAAGAAAGCGGCCGCGCCGCGCAGTCGCGACATCGTTCGCCTCGAAGAGGAGCTGGCCGACATGCTCGGTGCGACGGTCAGGCTGTCGGCGAACGCGAAGGGCAGCGGCAAGCTCGTGATCGAGTTCGCGAGCCTCGACCAGCTCGACGGGATCGTCGAGCGCCTGCGCGGAAGTTGATGCGCGTCCCGGTCCGGCAGCCGGCCGCGGCCGCGACTGGCAGGAGGCCTGGCCGGCCGCGCGCTCGGCTGAGCGCGCAATGTGCGCCGCAGCACGAATTTGACCCGGCATCCCCCCGACTCGTAGAATCTCGCGGTTTGGCGAAAACGGACTTCAGTCCCGCTGGAAGCGGTCTCGGAGGCTCATGTTCCGGGTTGTCTTCCTGCAGATTCTCGCAACCGTCGTCGTCTCGCTGGTGGCCGGGCTATTGGGGGGCTCCCACGCTGCGATCTCCGCGTTGTTGGGCGGCGCCGCCTGTGTCGTTCCGAGCGGGTTGTTTGCGCTGAAACTGGCCGCGGCGGCGCGGCGGCCGCAGGGGACGGATCCGGCCGTGTTCTTGATCGGCGAGTTCGTCAAAGTGGTGTCGACGCTGGCGTTGCTCGGGCTGATCGTCGCGTTTTACAAAGACTTGGTGTGGCTGGCGCTGCTAGGGTCAGTCATCGTCGTGCTGAAAAGTTACGTGCTGACGCTGCTGGTCAGATAGACGAATAGGGTTCCACCATGGCTGCCACCGGCCAAGCTCCCACCGCCACCGAATACATCGTTCACCACCTGACGCACCTGTCGTCGGCGAAGCAGAAGGTCATCATCGACTTCTCGATCGTCAACTTCGACACGGTGTTCTTCTCGGTCCTGATCCTCGGCGTCACGCTGTGGATCCTGCGTTCGGCGGCCAAGCGGGCGACGTCCGGCGTGCCCGGCAAGTTCCAGGCGTTCGTCGAGATGCTGGTGGAGCTCGTCGAGGAGCAGAGCAAGTCGATCGTCCACGGCGACCGCACGTTCATCGCGCCGCTCGCGCTGACCGTGTTCGTGTGGATCCTGCTGATGAACGCGATCGACCTGGTTCCGGTCGACCTCCTGCCCTGGATCGCCGGCCTGTTCGGCATCCACTATCTGCGGCCCTTGCCCACGGCGGACCTGAACGGCACGCTCGGCATGTCGTTCGGCGTGTTCCTGCTGATGATCTACTACGGCATCAAGATCAAGGGATTCGGCGGCTTCCTGCACGAACTCGTCACCGCGCCGTTCGGCACGTCGAAGAACCCGCTGTACGCGATCCCGCTCGGGGTGGCCAACCTCGGCATCAACATCATCGAGTACCTCGCAAAGATGGTGTCGCTCGGCATGCGGCTGTTCGGCAACATGTACGCCGGCGAGCTGCTGTTCTTCCTGATCGCGCTGCTGGGCGGCTTCGCGGCGATGAACGCCACGGGCGTCTTCATGGCGATCGGGCACGTCGTCGCCGGCACCGCGTGGTTGCTGTTCCACATCCTGATCATCCTGCTGCAAGCCTTCATCTTCATGATGCTGACCCTGGTGTACATCGGCCAGGCGCACGAAGGCCACTGACCCTTTTCTCAAACAGCTTCAACTCTCTCTGCCAACAAGGAGTAAGAAATGACCAACGTCGCGTTTGTTGCCCTGGCCGCTGGCCTGATCATCGGCCTCGGCGCCATCGGTGCCTGCATCGGCATCGGGATCATGGGCGGCAAGTACATCGAGGCCGCGGCGCGCCAGCCCGAGCTGATGAACACGCTGCAGACCAAGATGTTCCTGCTGGCTGGCCTGATCGACGCCGCGTTCCTGATCGGCGTCGGTATCGCGATGATGTTCGCGTTCGCCAACCCGTTCGCCGGCTAGGCGACCGGATTGCGCGAACCTACTCACGAACCAGCGCCGGACGGGATCGCCCGCCCGGCCAATCGAGTTCCCCTATGAACATCAACGCCACGCTGTTCTTTCAGCTGGTGGTCTTCTTCATCGGCGCCTGGGTGACGATGAAGTACATCTGGCCCCCGCTGATCAAGTCGCTCGAGGAGCGGCAGAAGAAGATCGCCGACGGCCTGGCCGCGGCCGATCGAGGCCAGAAGAGCCTGGACGAGGCCAAGCGCAAGATCGCCGAGGAGCAGGCCGTCGAGCGTTCCCACGTGCAGCAGCTCGTCGCCGAGGCCGAGAAGCGCGGCCAGGCCATCGTCGATGCCGCCAAGGGACAGGCGAAGGTCGAGGCCGACCGCATCGTCGAGGCCGCCAAGGCCGAGGCGACGCAGGAAATGCAGCGCGCGAAGGACTCCCTGCGCGACCAGGTTGCCGTGCTCGCGGTGGCCGGCGCTGCGCAGATCCTGCAGCGCGAGGTCAACCCCCAGGTCCACTCGGAGCTGCTCGCCCAGTTGAAGGCGAAGTTGTAAGCCATGGCCGAACTGTCCACGATCGCCCGTCCTTACGCCGACGCGCTGTTCGAGACGGCGCGCGCGTCCGGCGAAGGCCTCGAGCCGTGGCTCGCGGTCGTCGAGGAACTCGCGGCGCTGATGTCGCATCCGCAGGTCGCGCAGGTGGTCGCGGACCCGAAGCTCGGCGATGCGCAGGTGGTCGACCTGCTCGCGGGCCTCGTGAGGCAGCCCCTGCCCGCCACCGGAATGAACTTCCTGAAGTTGCTGGTGGCGAACCAGCGCCTCGCCGTGCTGCCGGAAGTCGCGGTGCAGTTCCGGCAACTGAAGAACGAGGCGGAAGGCATCGCGGACTGCCTGATCGAGTCCGCGTTCCCGCTGTCCGACGGCCAGGTGAACGACCTTCTTGCGGCGCTGGCGAAGCGCTTCGGCACCCGGCTGCGACCGAGCGTGCAGGTGAACCCGGCGCTGATCGGCGGCGTTCGCATTTCCGTGGGCGACCAGGTGCTCGACAGCTCGGTGCGCGCGCGGCTGAACCAGATGCAGACGGCCCTGACGGCCTAACCCCTTGCCTCAACGGGCCAGACGAATTTTCGGAGTTGAACGATGCAACTCAATCCAAGTGAAATCAGCGAACTGCTGAAGAGCCGAATCCAGAACCTCGGCGTCTCGACCGAGCTGCGCACGCAGGGCACGGTGGTCACCGTCACGGACGGCATCTGCCGCGTGCACGGCCTGTCCGACGTCATGCAGGGCGAGATGCTCGAGTTCCCGAACAACACGTTCGGCCTCGCGCTGAACCTCGAGCGCGACTCGGTCGGCGCGGTGATCCTGGGCGCCTACGAGCACATCACCGAGGGCGACACGGTCAAGGCGACGGGCCGCATCCTCGAGGTGCCGGTCGGCCCCGAGCTGATCGGCCGCGTCGTGAATTCGCTCGGCCAGCCGATCGACGGCAAGGGCCCGATCAACGCGAAGATGACGGACGTCATCGAGAAGGTCGCGCCGGGCGTGATCGCGCGGAAGTCGGTGTCGCAACCGGTGCAAACCGGCCTGAAGGCCATCGATGCCATGGTCCCGGTCGGCCGCGGCCAGCGCGAACTGATCATCGGCGACCGGCAGACGGGCAAGACGGCCGTCGCCGTCGACACGATCATCAACCAGAAGGGCAAGGACCTGATCTGCGTGTACGTCGCGATCGGGCAGAAGGCCTCGACGATCGTCAACGTGGTCCGCAAGCTGGAAGAGACGGGCGCGATGGCGTACACGATCGTCGTGGCCGCCTCCGCGTCCGAGTCGGCGGCGATGCAGTACATCGCGCCGTACTCCGGCTGCACGATGGGCGAGTACTTCCGCGACCGCGGCCAGGACGCGCTGATCATCTATGACGACCTGACCAAGCAGGCGTGGGCCTACCGCCAGGTGTCGCTGCTGCTGCGCCGCCCGCCGGGCCGCGAAGCGTATCCGGGCGACGTGTTCTACCTGCACTCGCGCCTGCTCGAGCGCGCGGCGCGCGTCAACGAGGAATACGTCGAGAAGTTCACGAACGGCGCGGTGAAGGGCAAGACCGGCTCGCTGACGGCGCTTCCGATCATCGAGACACAGGCCGGCGACGTGACCGCGTTCGTTCCGACCAACGTCATCTCGATCACGGACGGCCAGATCTTCCTCGAGACCGATCTCTTCAACGCCGGCATCCGTCCCGCCATCAACGCGGGCATCTCGGTGTCGCGCGTCGGCGGCGCGGCCCAGACCAAGGTCATCAAGAAGCTCGGCGGCGGCGTGCGCCTTGCGCTCGCGCAGTACCGCGAGCTGGCGGCGTTCGCGCAGTTCGCCTCCGACCTCGACGAAGCGACGCGCAAGCAGCTCGACCGCGGCCGCCTGGTCACGGAGCTGATGAAGCAGCCGCAGTACAAGCCGCTGCAGGTGTGGGAGCAGGCCGTGACGCTGTTCGCGGTCAACAACGGGCACTTCGACGACGTCGAGGTCAAGGACGCGCTGACGGTCGAGAAGAACCTGCGCGAGTTCCTGCAGGCGAAGCACGCCGCGCTGGTCGAGCGCATCGAGTCGACCAAGGACATGTCCAAGGACGACGAGAAGGCGTTGACCGACGCCATCGGGGAATTCAAGAAGTCCGCCGGCTACTAACTGGATCCGGCGCGGTGCACGCACCGTGCACCACGCCGGCTTAGACGATGCCAAGTACCAAAGAGATCCGCCTGAAGATCAAGAGCGTGCAGAACACGCGCAAGATCACCAAGGCGATGGAAATGGTGGCTGCGAGCAAGATGCGCAAGGCGCAGGATCGCATGCGCAACACGCGTCCCTATGGCGACAAGATCCGCAACATCGTCGCCCACCTCGCGCTGGCCAATCCCGAGTACCGCCACCCGTTCGTGGTGAAGCGCGACGCGATCCGCAACGTCGGCCTGATCCTGATCTCGACCGACAAGGGCCTGTGCGGCGGCCTTAACACGAACGTGCAGCGCATGGTGCTTCAGCGGGTCAAGCAGTGGGAGGCCGAAGGCGTCAAGTTCGTCGCGAGCGCGCTCGGCAACAAGGGCTTCGGCTTCCTTACGCGCCTGAACGCGAACATCGTGGCGCACGCCGTGCAGCTCGGCGACAAGCCGCACCTGGAGCGGCTGATCGGCCCCGTCAAGATCCTGCTGGACGCTTACGCCGAGGGCCGGCTGGACGGCGTCTACGTCGCCTACTCGCGCTTCATCAACACGATGAAGCAGGAGCCGGTGCTCGAGCAGCTGCTGCCGCTGTCGGCCGCGCGCTTCGAGCAGTCGCCGGAGGAGAAGCGTGCCTACGCGTGGGACTACCTGTATGAGCCCGACCCGCAGCGCGTGATCGACGAGCTGATGACGCGCTACGTCGAGGCGCTGGTCTACCAGTCGATGGCCGAGAACATGGCGTCCGAGCAGAGCGCTCGCATGGTGGCGATGAAGTCCGCGTCCGACAACGCGAAGAAGGTGATCGAGGAACTGCAGCTGATCTACAACAAGACGCGGCAGGCCGGCATCACGAAAGAGATTTCCGAGATCGTCGGCGGCGCAGCGGCGATTTCCTGACGCATTCGAATATCGAGAACTGAGGAAACAAGCATGAGCACCGTAACCACCGGGACCATCGTTCAGTGCATCGGCGCCGTCGTCGACGTCGAGTTCCCGCGCGACGCGATGCCGCACGTGTACGACGCGCTGGTCCTCGAGCAGGACGTTGGCAACAAGCTGGTCGAGCAGGGCCTGACGTTCGAGGTCGAGCAGCAGCTGGGCGACGGCGTGGTCCGCACGATCGCGATGGGCTCGTCCGACGGACTCAAGCGTGGCATGAAGGTCCGCAACACCGGCGACAACATCAAGGTGCCGGTCGGCCCGGGCGTGCTGGGCCGCGTGATGGACGTGCTCGGGCGCCCCATCGACGAGCGCGGCCCGATCCAGTCCGACGAGCGCCGCGGGATCCACCAGCCCGCGCCCAAGTTCGACGAGCTGTCGCCGTCGGTCGAACTGCTCGAAACCGGGATCAAGGTCATCGACCTGATCTGCCCGTTCGCCAAGGGCGGCAAGATCGGCCTGTTCGGCGGCGCCGGCGTCGGCAAGACCGTGACGATGCTGGAGCTGATCAACAACATCGCCACCCAGCACTCCGGCCTGTCGGTGTTCGCGGGCGTGGGCGAGCGCACGCGCGAGGGCAACGACTTCTATCACGAGATGTCGGACGCCAAGGTCATCGTGCAGGAAGACCTGTCGAAGTCGAAGGTGGCGATGGTGTTCGGGCAGATGAACGAGCCGCCCGGCAACCGGCTGCGCGTGGGCCTGACCGGACTGACGATGGCCGAGCGCTTCCGCGACGAGGGCCGCGACATCCTGTTCTTCGTGGACAACATCTACCGCTACACGCTGGCCGGCACGGAAGTTTCCGCGCTGCTCGGCCGGATGCCGTCGGCGGTCGGTTACCAGCCGACGCTGGCCGAGGAGATGGGCCGCCTGCAGGAGCGCATCACGTCGACCAAGACCGGCTCGATCACGTCGATCCAGGCCGTGTACGTGCCGGCCGACGACCTGACCGACCCGTCGCC
>Ga0209253_10003474_pt1 | contig 13858 bp, 11 predicted proteins | sample FrelakmetBRP12BR_FD_187145 | JGI IMG/M metagenome (GOLD analysis project Ga0209253, IMG submission 187145) | Freshwater lake sediment microbial communities from the University of Notre Dame, USA, for methane emissions studies - BRP12 BR (SPAdes)... | ecosystem: Environmental > Aquatic >...
CGCCGGCGAGAACCAGCAGGGCAACGACGGCAACGGGAACCGCAAAGTCGACATGAATTCCTGGCACAGCGGATTCCGCTCAGGATGTCGTTTCGTTGACCAGACGCGCGACGATCTCGATTGTCGAGACACCGTCCGCTTCTGCGTTGAAGTTGGGAACAATCCTGTGACGGAGAGTGGGTCCCGCCATCGCCCGCACATCTTCAATGTCCGGGGTGTGTCTTCCGGCGAGGATGGCCCGGGTCTTTGCTCCAAGAATGAGATACTGTGACGCGCGCGGCCCGGCTCCCCAGCTGAGCCAGTTCTTGATGAACTGTGGTGCCTGGTCGCTTTTGGGTCGCGTCTTTCGGGCGAGCGCGACGGCATAGGCGATGACGTGATCAGCGACGGGAACCTTCCGGACCAAGTCTTGGAAGAAGATAATCTGTTCGCCGGCGAGAACATGGCGGGGTTGCGGAGTGAAGAGGCTTGTGGTCGACTTGACGATCTGTAATTCTTCCTCAGGCGAGGGATACTCCAGCCAGAGGTTGAACATGAAACGGTCCAGCTGGGCTTCCGGGAGCGGGTAAGTTCCTTCCTGTTCGATAGGGTTCTGCGTTGCCAGGACAAAGAAGGGTTCCCGGAGGGTGTAGGTGTTTCCAGCGGCGTGGCTATTGGCCACGCGCATCTGGTTTCCAATGCGCTGCTGGAGGTGGTGCATTACCAGTTGCCCAGGCACTTGATCGACGATGAAATCAGGCGATTCAGTGATGCTGTCGCTACTGTCAAAGCAGACCTGGAGCAGATCAATCAAAGTCTGCGCAAGAATGCACCTGCCGAGCTGGGTGCGTTTATCGGTACACATCTGATGATGCTGGCAGATAAGTCTTTATCCGAAATTCCTAAAGACATTATCAGAAACGAGCAGTGTAATGCCGAGTGGGCAATCAAGCTGCAGATGGACGATATCGTCGAGCAGTTTGAGCAGATTGAAGATGATTATCTGCGTGAGCGCAAGCAGGATGTGATTCAGGTCGTTGAACGCATTATCAAGGTATTGCTAGGGCATCAGAGCCAGTTAACGTCAGAGCAGCAAAGCAGCGTTGTGCACGAAGAGCGCAAATTGATTCTGGTGGCGCATGATATTTCGCCGGCTGATGCCATTCAATTCAAACAACACCAGTTTGCCGCCTTTGTCACCGATGTGGGCGGTGCAACCTCGCACACGGCAATTCTGGCGCGTAGTCTCAACATTCCATCCATCGTTGCGCTGCAGCGTGCGCGCGATTTAATCAATGATGGCGAGTTGATTATTGTCGATGGGGATTTAGGGGTTGTGATTGTCAGCCCTTCCAAAGAGATACTTGCAGAATACAGATTGCGCCAGGAGCAGTGGGAGCTTGAACAGCAAAAACTGCAGCTGATCAAAACCACAAAAGCCGTCACTATAGATGGTACCGCGATTGAACTGCATGCCAACATTGAAGTGCCGGAAGATATTACAGCGGTCAAGGCATCCGGTGCGACGGGAATCGGTTTGTATCGTACCGAGTTTCTGTTCATGAACCGGCGCGATATGCCGGATGAAGAGGAACAGTTTGTTGCCTATAAAACAGTAGCAGAGGCGATGAAGGGCGCGCCAGTGACCATTCGAACACTGGATCTGGGTGCGGATAAGCAAATGAATCCGGATACGGTGGTCAACTGTGCCAATCCTGCTCTGGGGCTGCGGGCGATTCGGCTGTGCCTGTCTGAACCGCAGATATTCCATACACAGCTGCGCGCTTTATTGCGCGCCTCGCATTATGGCAATATCAAGATTCTGATTCCCATGCTTTGCACCCTTGCCGAGCTGCGTCAAACCAAGGTGTTACTGGAACGTGCCAAGGTCAGCCTGCGCAAAGAGAAGGTTCCCTTTGACGAGAGTATAGCGCTGGGCGGCATGATCGAAATACCGGCCGCAGCAATCAATGCCGAGGCATTCGCCAGCGAATTGGACTTTTTATCGATTGGTACCAATGACCTGATTCAATATACCCTGGCGATAGACCGTACCGATGACGCAGTCGCGCATTTGTACAACCCATTGCACCCATCGGTGTTGAAACTCATTTCCATTACAATCAAGGCGGGTGCCAAACTGGGTAAGGCGGTTTCAGTCTGCGGCGAAATGGCGGGTGATGTAAAGCTCACCAAACTGCTGATTGGCATGGGGCTGCGTCAACTCTCCATGCATCCTTCGCACATACTCAGCATCAAGCAGCAGGTGCTGCATAGCCAGATGAATCAATTGAATCAGCAGGCGCGCAAGGTGCTGGGCCTGACTGATATTGAAAAAATTGAACTTACAGTCGCAAAGTTCAATCTGGAATAATTCAGAACAGACATTCGTGCAAAGCTCTCCGGAAGCTATTTTCCTGAAGGATGATAAATATGACTGAAATTATAGTGCCCAGTAACGATGACAAAAATATCGCCACCATTACACATTTAGGCGGCGCCATCTTCTCATTTATTCCTGCGCTGGTGGTATGGCTGCTGAAAAAAGACGATAACGCCTATCTTGCCGAACAGGCCAAAGAAGCACTGAATTTTCAAATTACCATATTGCTTGCACAATTCATTGCGGGTCTTCTGATGTGGCTTTTGATAGGTTTTCTATTACTTCCGCTTATTTGGCTGGCCAATATTGTTTTTTGCATTATCGCCGCCATTTCTACCAGTAAAAGCGAAACTTATCGTTACCCGCTTACATTGCGACTAATCAACTAAAAAGAATTTAAGGATATTTTGTGTCAAACCCACTTTTACATCTTGCTGGCTTACCTAAATTTAACGAGGTCAAGGCGGAGCATGTTTCTCCGGCTGTTGATTCACTGCTCGCTGAAGCACGGGCAACCATAGAAACACTTGCAACAAGCAAAGAGGCTGTTACCTGGGATAGTTTCGCTGAAAAGCTGGAGAATATGGAAGAAAAGCTGTCGCGAGCATGGTCGCAAGTCGGGCACATGAATGCGGTGGTGAACAGCCCGGAGTTGCGAGAGGCCTACAATGAAAACCTGGCGAAACTCACGGATTTTTATGCAGACCTGGGGCAGGATGAGCGTCTTTATGCAAAATTTCGCGCGCTACGCGCCAGTGCAGAGTTTAATGCTTTAACTCCCGCACAGAAGAGAATTGTAGAAAACGAATTGCGGGATTTCCGCCTTGGCGGTGCTGAATTGCCGCCAGAGCAAAAAGCACGCTTCAAGGAAATCCAGGAAGAGCTGTCCAAGCTGTCTTCGAAATTCGAGGAGAACGTACTAGACAATACCAATGACTACGCACTGTATATTGAAGATGAAAGCATGCTTAAAGGTATACCGGAAGATGTCATGCAGGCGGCTGCAGAGGCGGCAGAAGCGGATGGATTAGCAGTGCAAGCAGGTAACGAAGCTAAAAGTTCGGGCTGGAAATTTACGCTGCATTTTCCTTCCTATCTACCAGTGCTGCAGTATGCTGAAAATCGTCAGCTGCGTGAAACCTTGTATCGCGCTTACGCGACGCGCGCTTCCGAGTTTGGTAAGCCCGATGAGTCTGGCAACCCAAAGTGGGACAATACACCGATCATCGCACAGATTTTGAAGTTGCGTCTAGAAGCTGCCCAATTGCTAGGGTTTGAGAATTATGCCGAACTTTCAATTGCCACCAAGATGGCGGAATCAGCAAAACATGTGGAGGATTTTCTGCAGGATTTGGCTAAACGTGCCAAGCCTTATGCGCTCAAAGATAAAGCTGAACTGGATGAATATGCGGCAAGGCTGGGCATCACGGATATGCAGGCGTGGGATGTTTCCTATGTGTCGGAAAAACTGCGTGAAGAAAAATATGCTTTCTCTGATTTGGAGGTCAAGCAATACTTTCCAGAGAGTAAGGTGCTTGCCGGTCTGTTCAAGGTTGTCGAAACCATTTTCGGTGTACATGTAACGCAAACCGAGGCGCCAGTCTGGCATGAAAGCGCAAGTTTTTACGATATCAAGGACCATGCGGGTAAGTTGATTGGCCAGTTCTATCTGGATCTGTATGCACGCAATAATAAACGTGGCGGCGCATGGATGGATGAGGCAATTACGCGCCGTAAGGTGTCGGGCGAACTAACGACCCCCGTAGCGTACTTAACCTGCAACTTCTCTGCTCCCGTGGGCGGCAAGCCTGCATTGTTCACGCATGATGAAGTGCTCACCATGTTCCATGAGTTTGGCCATGGCCTGCATCACATGTTGACCGAGGTGGATTACTACAGTGTCTCCGGCATCAAGGGCGTGGAATGGGATGCAGTGGAGTTGCCTAGCCAGTTCATGGAAAATTTCTGCTGGGAGTGGGAGGTGCTGCGCCATATGACCGCACATGTTGATACCGGTGAGCAATTGCCACGCGCGTTGTTCGACAAGATGGTGGCAGCCAAGAACTTCCAGGCAGGCATGCAAACCGTGCGCCAGATCGAGTTTGCCTTATTTGATATCCGCCTGCATAGCCAGTTTGACCCATACGGCAAGCAAACGGCGTTGGATCTGATTGAGTCTGTGCGTGATGAAGTGGCTGTTGTACGCCCGCCTAAATGGAATCGCTTCCCGCATAACTTTACGCATGTTTTCTCAGGCGGCTATGCGGCCGGTTATTACAGCTATAAATGGGCGGAAGTGCTGTCAGCAGATGCCTACAGTATGTTTGAAGAAGATGGCGTATTATCAAGAGAGACGGGCCAGCGTTACTGGCAGGAGATCTTGGCGCAGGGTGGTTCAAGGCCCGCATTAGAGTCATTTACCGCATTCCGTGGGCGTGAGCCAAATATCGATGCGCTGCTGCGTCACAGCGGCATGGCATAGGGTATCGCTGTGAAATTCGCCACTTGGAATGTGAACTCTTTAAACGTGAGGCTGCCTCATGTGCTGGATTGGCTGCGTGACAATCAGCCCGATGTTGTCTGCCTGCAGGAAACCAAACAGGAAGATAACAAGTTTCCCTATCAGGCATTCAGGGAGGCTGGTTACCAGGCAGTACATGTCGGGCAGAAAACCTACAACGGTGTTGCTATCTTAAGCCGGCATGAATTGAGTGATGTGCAGCAGAATATCCCGAACTTTGAAGATGATCAGCAGCGTATCATCGCGGCCAATATCAACGGCATTCGTGTGGTCTGTGCCTATATCCCCAATGGGCAGTCAGTTGACTCTGACAAATATCAATATAAATTACGCTGGCTGAGCGCATTAACGGGTTGGCTCAAATCGGAGCTGGCGGCACATCCTAAACTGATGCTGTTGGGCGATTATAATATCGCCCCTGAAGATCGTGATTGCCATGATCCGGCCGCATGGGAAGGTCAGGTATTGGTCTCTGCACCAGAAAGAGAGGCTTTTAATAAGCTGATTGATTTAGGGCTGTATGATAGTTTCAGGCTGTTTGAGCAGCCTGAAAAGAGCTTTAGCTGGTGGGATTACCGCATGATGGGTTTCAGGCGTAATTTCGGCATGCGCATAGACCATATTCTGGTGAGTGATCCGCTTAAAAATGCATGCAGATCCGCTTATATCGATAAAGCGCCCCGTAAACTGGAGCGCCCATCTGACCATACCCCCGTGGTACTTGAGTTAAGTCTTTAGTGCTGCCTTAATGGCTTCCCAGTAACCTACCAGCTGGGTTGTTTGTCGAGTTATGCTGCTCTTTTGGATTCTGCTCAACAGGTTTTGCATTCGTGGGTTTAGGCATCAACACAATCTCGGGTTGCAGCAATCTTTGCGCCTGACTTTGCATGGGATCACTCGAATCACCCGTATCTTCCAGCATGGATGGCAGGGGCACCTCGACTTCCGGTGGCGGATTCTCGTGGTAAAAGTATTCGTAAATACCATTCTCGTCATTATCGGCACGTATCCCGGTGACAGGGTCTATTCGTAGCGCCATCACGCCATCTGGCACAGGATTTTCAACCACCGGCACACCTTTTAACGCAGTCGCCATATATTTGATCCAGATAGGTAAAGCTGCTGCACCGCCGGTTTCGCTGCCGCCAAGCGGGCGAGGCTTGTCAAAACCTATCCAGGCGATTGCGACCTGTTTGGGGTTGTAGCCGGCAAACCATGCATCGAAATGGTCGTTCGTGGTGCCGGTTTTTCCCGCAATATCGCTGCGCCCCAGCTGTAGCGCCCTGGTTGCGGTGCCATGTCTGATGACGTCCTGCATCATTGAAGTCATGATGAATGCATTGCGCGAATCAATCACACGTGGAGCGCCGCTTTTAGCGCGTACGAACTTGGTTTGCAAAATCACTTTGCCGTTCTGATCCACGATTTTGCTGATCAGGTTAGGCTTGATGCGATAACCGCCGTTGGCGAAAACCGCATAGGCGCTGGCCATTTGCCATGGGGTTACAGTCCCTGCACCTAGTGCCATGGTCAGGTAGGGAGGGTGGTCTTTTGCTGAAAAGCCAAAGCGGGTGATGTAATCCTGAGCATAGTTCGTTCCGATGTTATCCAGTACACGAATCGATACCATATTCTTGGATTTGACCAGCGCTTGCCTTAGTCTGATCGGGCCGTCAAAAGTGCTGTCAAAATTGTGAGGAGACCATGCCTTGTTGCCAGTTTCATCCGCTGAAAAGTTCAAAGGCTCGTCTTCAACAATGGTGGCGGGGGTGTAGCCTTTTTCCAGCGCTGCAGAATAGACGAAGGGTTTGAAACTCGAACCTGGCTGACGTCGCGCTTGTGTGACATGGTTAAATTTGTTGCGATTGAAATCAAACCCGCCAACCAGTGCTCGGATGGCGCCAGTCTCCGGATCAAGCGCAATCAATGCAGATTCAACTTGCGGCTGCTGTGCAACACGCCAGCCATTGCTATCTTTGAACCCCGCTGATTTAAATACCCGAATCACAGCCCCTGTTTTAATCAGGCGTTTCGCCGGATCCTTTTCATTCAAGGTTTTTTCGATTAAAGCCAGGCTTTTGCCGCCAAGCTCCAGGTCATCGCCATTTTTTGTGTGAACGCGAATTGATTTTGGAGCAATATGAGTGACAATCGCGGGAATCAGACCATTGGACTCTTCAGTATCATCCAGTGCTTCATCCAGGGCATTGGGTTTGTCGCTGGATAACAGCGCGCTCAAATCAATGGTTTTTTCCGGGCCGCGATAACCATGGCGCAGGTCGTAGTCCAGTATTCCTTCACGCACTGCCGCGTTAGCTGCCTCCTGATTGGCTTTACGGATGGTTGTGTAAACGCTTAACCCGCTACTGTATATTTCATCCTGATATTGCGCATAGAGTTCATTGCGCACGATTTCTGCAACATAATCGGCTGCCAGATCACGCGCCTGTCGTGATGCCTTGAAACGAAGCGACTGTTTCAGTGCCGCCTCATAAACTGGCTGCTTGATAAAGCCAAAACGATACATATCACGTAATACTTCCTGCTGACGCGTAATCGCCCGTTTGGGGTGTACATAAGGGTTGTATCCGGAAGGCGCTTTCGGCAGGCCGGCCAGCAGCGCTGTTTCAGCCAGATTCAATTTTTCCAGCGGCTTGCCGTAATACACTTGTGAAGCAGCTGCAAAGCCATAGGCGCGTTGTCCCAGATAAATCTGGTTGATATAAAGCTCGAGAATCTTGTCTTTGCTGAGATTGTGTTCAATCTTGATGGCAAGCAGTGCCTCGTTGATTTTGGTTAGCAGCGTACGTTTACCATTAGGTACGGTAAAAAAGTTTTTGGCAACTTGCATGGTGATGGTGCTTGCACCTTCGTGGCTCTTGCCGGTGACATTATTTTTAATCGCACGCAGAACACCTTTGGTATCAACGCCGTGATGCTGATAAAAACGACGGTCTTCGATGGCGAGCACAGCGTCCTTCATGTTTTTTGGTACCTGCTCGATTTTGATATAGGCGCGGCGCTCCTCACCGAACTCGTCAATCAGATAGCCATCTTCCGAGTAAACGCGTAACGGCAGTTTGGGGCGATAGTCGGTCAGCGCCTCAAGCGAAGGCAGAGAAGGATAGATAATGGCTGCGGCTATGCCAACCAGCGCCAGTATGGATAAACTGCCAACTGCCAAAGCCAATAAAAGATAGTGCCACCATTTGTTAAGTGTCATGTAGATAAAGTTTCTTTTTCAATGAAAGATAGGCTGTCATTATAAATTGCTATGACAAACCCTGCGACTAAACTGTGTAATAAAGATTCAAAAATAAATGAATAAATAAAAAATTGCTTTACAGGGTTTAAAGTTGTTGCTAGGATTTAATGTAAATTATTAGAAATGTGCGTAACTAACGAAATCAGAAAAGGAATTTCAATTTGAAATTCAGCTTTTTTAAAGAATCAACGCCACCTCTTATCGGAATAGATATCAGTTCTACTTCCGTCAAGATGGTTGAGCTCGGTAATGATGGACGTGGTGGCTACAGGCTTGAGGGCTACTCTATATCTGCGTTGGGTAAAGATGCCATGACAGATGGTAATGTGGGGGATCTCGAGAAGACGGCTGACGCAATCAAACTTGCGTGGAAGCTGCTTGGCTCGCGTGAGAAGCATGCTGCACTCGCGCTGCCATCCTCAGCAGTTATCACTAAAAAAGTCATCATGGCTGCCAATCTGCGTGAAGAAGATATGGAAGCGCAGGTTGAGGCTGAGGCAAATCAATATATCCCGTTCTCACTCGATGAGGTGAATATTGACTTTCAGGTACTGGGTCCTGCGCCTAACAGCCCGGATGAAGTCGAAGTGCTTATTGCCGCAGCGCGTAAAGAAAAAATCGAAGATCGGGTGGCGGCAGCTGAAGGTGCCGGGTTAAAAGTGACCATCATGGATGTCGAGTCTTATGCAACTGAAGCGGCGTATACGCTGGTTGCTGCACAATTGCCGAATTCAGGTAAAGAGCAGACGGTCATGATTGTGGATATCGGCGCGACCATGATGCATATCAATGTATTGCATGATAACAAGCCGGTCTATGCGCGCGAGCAGAGTTTTGGCGGCGGACAGCTGACACAAGAGATTCAGCGACGTTTTGGCCTGTCTCTGGAAGAGGCGGAGATTGCCAAGCGTAAGGGCGGTTTACCTGAAAGTTATGAAAGTGAAGTCCTGCAGCCTTTTGTGCAATTGCTCGCGATGGAGGTCGCAAGGGCACTTCAGTTCTTTACCAGCTCAACGCAATACAATCGTGTTGACCATATTGTTCTTGCAGGCGGTTGTGCAGCGATTCCTGAAGTGGATATTACCGTGCAGGATCGCACGCAGGTTCATACAGTAATTGCAAACCCGTTCCATAGTATGGCGGTTAGCGCAAGAGTAAGACAGCAGCAGGCAACAATAGATGCACCTGCACTGCTTATTGCTTGCGGGTTGGCGATGCGAGGTTTGGATATATGATACGTGTCAATTTACTCCCACATCGTCAATTAAGGCGTGAAGCCAGGCAGCGTGAATTTGGCCTGATGGCGCTATTCTCGGCTGTCGCTGCTGCTGCGATAGTGTTTATGGGATATACCTATGTTAGTGCTCAAGTTGAATCGCAGGTCGAGCGGAATCAGCGACTGGATACGGCGATTGCCAAGCTTGATAAGGAAATCTCTGAAATCAAGAATCTGAAAGATCAGATCAGTGCAATGCTGGAGCGTAAGCAGGTTGTGGAAAACCTGCAGACAAATCGCAGTCAGGCAGTGGTGGTTTTTGATGAACTGAGTCGCCAGTTGCCAGATGGCATGTATTTCAAAAGCTTTAAACAGCAGGGTAACGTGATTACGATCGAGGGCGTGGCAGATACCAATGCGCGAGTGGCGACACTGGTGCGTAATTTTAATGCTTCAAATTGGATGGAGCAGCCGGTTCTGATCGAGATTAAAGCGGTAACAGCAAACTCTGTGAAGCAGAACGTATTTACCCTGAAGGTGAATCTGAAAGCGCCGCAAGCGGTTACAGAAGATGCCGGACCGAAAGATAAGCCGATAGGTGGGAATAAATCATGAAGTTAGATGATTTTAATAATATAGACCTGAATAATGCGGGCAATCTGCCTGCTCCTGTCAAGGCTGTTTTGCTATCAATGCTCTTTGTGGTGCTGGTTGGGGTTGGGTATTATTTCCTGCTCAGTCCGGAACTGGAAATCCTGGAAACTGAGCAAGCTAAAGAACAGGATCTGAGGCAGGTTTTTCTGGATAAAAAAAGCCAGGCGATTAATTTAGAAGGTTATAAAGCCCAGATGGTGGAGATCGAGAAAACCTTTGGGGCGCTGTTGAAGCAATTGCCGGATAGATCGCAGATTGATGGCCTGCTGACAGATATTAACCAGGCAGGGCTGAGCCGTGGTTTGGAGTTTGAGTTATTTAAACCTGGCAATGAAACTCAGGCAGAGTTCTATGCCGAGATGCCGATATCAATCAAGATTCTTGGAACTTATCATGATCTGGGCGCCTTTGCGACGGATATTTCCAAGCTCTCACGCATTGTGACATTGGGCGAAATATCCGTGGTAAGTCAGGCTAAAGATGCCAAGTCAGCCAATGCTGATGGCGTACTGGTAATGGAAGCTGTAGCTAAAACTTATCGCTACTTGGATGCCGAAGAGCTTGCTGCAAAGCGCAAGGCAGAAAAAGAAGCTAAAGATAAATCACGTAAGAAAGGCTAGTAATTCTCGTGAGCGTACATTCAAAGCCAGAATTAACCATAGAGGCACAGTCGATGCGTGTAAAATCTAAACTGTTACTTAGTTGTATGCTGGCTGCCCTGCTGACAGCCTGTGGCGGAGGCGATGGTGATGATCTTGATCATTTTATGCGTGATGCTGCTAAAGATCTCAAACCTAGAATCAAGCCGTTACCGGAGGTTATGCCTTATGTGGCGTTGCAGTATAACGCTGACGGCATGCTCACTGATCCTTTCCGTGCACGCAAGGCGACTAGCAAATCAAGTGTGTTGCAGCCAAATATGAACAGGCCGAAAGAGCCAATGGAAGCCTATCCACTAGAAAGCTTGAAGTATGTGGGCATGCTCTCAAAAAACAAATTGACTTATGCCCTGCTTAAAACCCCTGACAATGCTGTGCAGCAGGTGAAACTGGGTAATTATGTAGGTCAGAATTTTGGGAAAGTTATGCAAATCACGGATGCTGAGATTTTGCTAAAAGAAATTGTACAGGATGAACTTTCCGGTGATTGGATTGAACGCGATTCAAGTCTGACTTTGCAGGAGTGATTGTAATTTTCGGAGCATATTTGTCTCTCGTTTAGAAAATATATAGTGCGCTACAGGATTGCAGGTCTTAAAGAAATTTGGAATTAAGGTGAAATGATGAAAACAAAAATGTGGATATCAAAACTTTTACAAGCGACCGTGCTGTTTGGTCTGGCGATGTTTTCAGGCGTCCTGCTGGCAGAGGATCAATCGGCGTTAATGAATAAAATCGAGAGTGTGGATTATTCCACGCTGCCTGGCGGAAGGGTGAGTATACGTGTCAAAACGGCACAGCCATTAGCAAACCCGCCTGCAGGCTTTACCCTGAATAATCCATCCAGAATCGCGCTTGATTTTCCACAGGTCGGTAACGGATTGGGTAAGAATAATATTGCTGCCGACCAGGGTGCTTTAAAGAGTATCACTCTGGCACAGGGTAAAGAGCGTACCCGTATGGTACTTAATTTATCTAAAAACGTAGGTTACAGTACAACCGCTAGCGGTAATGAAATCACCATCATGCTGCAAGGAAATGAAGTTGCCAGCGCTTCAAATGTGGAAACCAAGTTTTCAGAGCCTGTACTGGGAAGTAGTCCTATTGCAATAAATAACGTCGATTTTGCTCGAGGCAAGAATGGCGAGGGGCGAATCATTGTTGACCTTTCTGATGCGTCTGCGGGTATTAACATCAAGCAAAAGGGCAAGACGATTGTTGTGGATTTTATCAATACGGATGTGCCCGCAAACCTGCAGCGTCGCTTGAATGTCACCAATTTCAATACACCGGTTGTTTATGTGGATACCATGAAGCAGGGCAAGAACGGCCGTATGGTGATCGAGCCTAAAGGTAACTGGGAACAATCAGCCTATCAGGCGGATAAGAAATTCATCATCGACGTACGTCAGGTTGTTGAAGATCCGAACAAGCTGGTACGTGGTACAAAGCCTGGTTATGCGGGTGAGAAACTATCGCTGAATTTCCAGAATATCGAGGTTCGCGCTGTATTGCAGGTGATTGCCGACTTTACCGGTCTGAATATCATTACCAGCGATACTGTAACGGGCAATTTAACATTGCGCCTGAAGGATGTACCATGGGATCAGGCGCTGGAAATTATCATGCAAAGTAAAGGTCTTGATAAACGCAAAAATGGCAATGTCATACTGGTCGCCCCGGCAGATGAACTTGCTGCAAAAGAGAAGCAGGTGTTTGAGAGTCAGCAGCAGATTGATGACGTAGAGCCATTGCGTACCGAAGTGTTCACCTTGAATTATATGAAGGCCGAAGCCCTCAGGGATATTCTGACTGATCCTAAACAAAAGATTCTGTCTAAACGCGGCAGCGCGGTTTTGGACCCGCGTACAAATACGGTGTTTGTGCAGGATATTCCAAAATATCTTGAACAAGTACAGGCCATTATCAATAAGACAGATATTCCTGTGAAACAGGTGATGATCGAGTCTCGTCTGGTCATTGCTGATGAGAAATTTGGCAAGGAACTGGGCGCGCGTTTTGGCGTGACGCAGACTGGTAGACCAGGCAGTGCAGTAACAGGTGTTGGTGGCAGTCTGGGCAATAGACCAACTGCAGTAACTGCTACAGGGATTACCCAGGGTGTTCAGAATGGTACGATTCAAACCTCTTTGACTGATACGATTTTTTATGACAAGGCAAACAATACCAACAGCATGCTGACAAGTAGCAATGGCGCCCCTGACCTGATGTCCAATCTACCAGTTGCTAACGCTGCAGGTAGTTTTGCATTCAGTTTGTTTAAGTTATCCGCTGGTATGTTACTAAATCTCGAGCTTTCTGCGCTTGAGAAAGATAATCGCGGTAAAGTAGTGTCAAGCCCACGTGTGACGACAGCGAATCAGCAAAAGGCCAGAATCTCGCAAGGTACGGAGATTGCTTATCTGCAGGCGTCAAGCAGTGGCGCAGCCAACGTAGCGTTTAAAGAGGCTGCGTTAAGTCTTGAAGTGACGCCACAAATCACACCGGACGAAAAGATCATCATGGATCTGGATGTAAAGAAAGATAAAATTAATGAACGTATCGTTTCTGGCGGTGCGCCATCAATTGATACACAGCGTGTTTCAACCAAGATATTGGTTGGCAATGGTGAAACTGCGGTGTTGGGTGGTATTTACGAACTTACAGAGCGTAACGATGTAACAAAAGTGCCATTCTTTGGTGACTTGCCGATCATGGGCAATTTGTTTAAGCGTAAATCATTGGTGTCAGACAAAACCGAATTGTTAATCTTCATTACGCCGAAAATCATGGATGACAGTTTGACCCTGCGTTAATGTGTAAACATTAAAATACTGGGTTTTGTTGTAGCTAAACCTGACAGAGTATCCAGTTTGTCATAAAATGCCCATCATAATCGTGATGGGCATTTTGTTTTGTGAGGCAATGCATCGTTTCCCAAGGCAAGGAATAGTGAATCAATTGGATAATATTTTTTTTATAGGGCTTATGGGCGCAGGTAAAACGACGATAGGTCGTTTATTAGCCAAACAGTTGGGCCGGGATTTTTATGATTCAGATGTAGAGATAGAACGCAAAACCGGCGTAAAAATTCCGTTGATATTTGAACTGGAAGGAGAGGCCGGTTTTCGTAAGCGCGAAACAGCAGCCATAGAAGAATTGAGTCAGCTGAAAAACATCG
>Ga0209253_10003475_pt1 | contig 13853 bp, 10 predicted proteins | sample FrelakmetBRP12BR_FD_187145 | JGI IMG/M metagenome (GOLD analysis project Ga0209253, IMG submission 187145) | Freshwater lake sediment microbial communities from the University of Notre Dame, USA, for methane emissions studies - BRP12 BR (SPAdes)... | ecosystem: Environmental > Aquatic >...
GAAGCGGCTGCGGCGCTCGCCACGACCGTCGACGCCGAGTTCGGCCGCACCACGGATCCCGTCCGCATGTACATGCGCGAGATGGGCACGGTCGAGTTGCTCACCCGCGAGGGCGAAATCGCGATCGCCAAGCGCATCGAGGAAGGCCTCGATTCCGTGCGTCGCGCACTCGCCGTCTACCCGCCGACCTACGACCTGATCCTGCGCACCTACGAGCCGGTCAAGGCCGGCCAGGGCCGCCTGGTCGACATCATCGTGGGCTTCGTGGATCCGAACGCGCCCGACGTCATCGCCGAGCCGATCAACCCGAAGCTGGCCGCGGCCGCCAAGGAACTGGCGGACGATGATTCCGAGGACGCCGAGGAAGCCGCCGAGGACGAGGAAGCCGTCGACACCGGCCCGGACCCGGAAGAGGCGGCGCGGCGTTTCGCGTCGATCGCCAAGGTCTACGGGCAGGTCGTCAAGGCGCTCGACGACAAGGGCGGCCGCGACCCGAAGTCGCTCAAGCTGCGCAAGAAGCTCGCCGGCGAATTCATGGAGCTCAAGCTCTCGCCGCGCATGTTCGAGCAGCTCATCGTGCAGCTGCGCGCGCACCTGAACGAGATCCGCGGCATCGAGAAGGCCGTGATGCAGATCTGCGTGCGCGACGCCGGCATGCCGCGCTCCGACTTCATCGAGACCTTCCCGCGCAACGAGACCAACCTCGGCTGGCTCGACAAGCACGTGCGGGCCAAGCGCAAGCACTCGGCCGCGCTCGGCCGGCTGCGCGAGGACATCGAGCGGCAGCAGAACAAGCTGCGCGAGATCGAGAAGCGCTCGCACCTGACCATCGCCGAGATCAAGGAGATCAACCGCGAGATCGCGGTCGGCGAGGCACAGGCCCGCCGCGCGAAGAAGGAGATGGTCGAGGCGAACCTGCGCCTCGTGATCTCGATCGCCAAGAAGTACACGAACCGCGGCCTGCAGTTCCTGGACCTGATCCAGGAAGGCAACATCGGCCTGATGAAGGCCGTGGACAAGTTCGAGTACCGCCGCGGCTACAAGTTCTCGACCTACGCCACCTGGTGGATCCGCCAGGCGATCACGCGCTCGATCGCCGACCAGGCGCGCACCATCCGCATCCCGGTGCACATGATCGAGACCATCAACAAGCTGAACCGCATCTCGCGGCAGATGCTGCAGGAGATGGGCCGCGAGCCGACGCCCGAGGAGCTCGCGGTGCGCATGGAGATGCCCGAGGACAAGGTGCGCAAGGTGCTGAAGATCGCCAAGGAGCCGATCTCGATGGAGACGCCCATCGGCGACGACGAGGACTCGCACCTCGGGGACTTCATCGAGGACACCTCGGTCGAGTCGCCGATCGAGTCCGCGACGACCGAGTCGCTGCGCGAGACCACGCACTCGGTGCTCGCCGGCCTTACGCCGCGCGAAGCCAAGGTGCTGCGCATGCGCTTCGGCATCGACATGACGACGGACCACACGCTCGAGGAAGTGGGCAAGCAGTTCGACGTCACCCGCGAGCGCATCCGGCAGATCGAGGCCAAGGCGCTGCGCAAGCTCCGCCACCCGAGTCGCAGCGAGCAGCTGCGGTCGTTCCTCGAGGATTGAGAAAGCCAGAGGTGCCGGTGTTACGGTTTCGGTAGGTCGGCCAGCGACTGACGTCCTGTCGAATCAGCGGCGCCGCCCAGCCGCGTCTCCGAAACCGTAACACCGGCACCGTCCTTGACCAGGTCAAGGATGATCGTTCGGCCGGTGAGCACCCGGAGCGAATTGATTCGCCGCAGATGAGTGCGGTTCTCGGCGAAAATCGCCGGCTCCTTGCGCCTCACCCGCATCGAAACGAGCAGCGAGGCCAAGGCCAGTATCGGCCAGAGCACGAGGGCGCCGACCGATCCCGACTTCACCCGGTCGATGTGCAACCCGGCCACGCGAAAGCCCGCCTTCTCGGCCATATAGGAAATGAAATAAACGGACACCGGGTGGATGTGGCCGCCGAGGTGCTGCGGATCCTCGGACCGCAGCGGCAACGGGCCAAAAAGCTCGGGGAATCCGACCAGCAGCGTGCGCAGACGCGAGGTCAGGCTGAGCACGTTCGGGGTCGTGATGACGAAGCGTCCGCCAGGCCGCAGCACCCGCTGCACCTCGCGCAGGAAGGCGAACTGGTCTTCCAGGTGCTCCAGCACTTCCACCGAGTAAGCGAGATCAACGCTCGCGTCCGGCAGAGGCAGTCCCCCGTCGAGGTCGATCGGGCGACAGGGCACACCGGGGACGCTGAAGTTATCGGGGAACAGGTCGCACGCCTCGAGTCGCGCGTTCAGGCCGCGTTCAGCGATGGCCGCATGCACTCGCTGCGCGAGATACCCTTCGCCGGCGCCGATGTCCAGCACCACGGCGGCTGACGAGAGATGGGGCTGCAGCAGCGCCAGGACTTTCGCGTTCGTCTTGGGCAGCGAATAGGAAACCGGGATCCGGGGCGGACTGGCCACGGGATCCGCTGCATCGACGGCCGCGCTTGCAGCAAGCACGTTCGCACTCCGGGGATCGGGCATCAGTGGCTGGCCTGGATTCCGAAACCGTAACACCGGCACCTTCGACCGATTGTAGGCCTCACGGTCGCACCTCGCCCACGGTCGAATCCAGGTGCCGCACCGCAGCAAGTTCTCTGCTGCGACGAAGACCCATTAGGGGTTTTCCGAAACGGCTGATTTCCCGGCGGCGATGGGTATAAAGTCGCGTGACCGGGGGATGGACTCGGTCCACCGCGTTCTCCAAGGGGGCGAAGCATGCAAGTCACACGACGGCAGTTTTTCAAGATTTGCGGGGCAGGACTGGGGGCGTCCAGCGTCGCGTACCTGGGCTTCTCGCCCGAACCGGCCCTCGCGGAGGTGCGCGCGTTCAAGCTTGCACGCACCAGGGAGAGCCGCAGCATCTGTCCGTATTGCTCGGTGAGCTGCGGCGTGCTGATGCACACGATGGGGAGTGGCGCGAAGAACGCACACTCCACGATCATCCACATCGAGGGCGACCCGGACAACCCGGTCAATCGCGGCACGCTCTGCCCCAAGGGCGCGGGCCTGCTCGACATGATCAAGAGCCCGGACCGCCTGAAGCAGCCCGAGTACCGCGCCCCTGGCGGCGACCAGTGGCAGACGATCTCGTGGGACGAGGCGCTCACGAAGATCGCGCGTCTCATGAAGGACGACCGCGACGCCAACTTCGTCGTGAAGAACGACAAGGGCGAGCTGGTGAACCGCTGGATCAGCACCGGCTTCCTGGCCAGCAGCGCGGCGAGCAACGAGGCCGGATACCTGACGCACAAGGTGGTCCGCTCGCTCGGCATGGCGGCGATCGATACCCAGGCACGCATTTGACACGCACCGACGGTGGCCAGTCTGGCCCCGAGCTTCGGTCGCGGTTCGATGACGAACAACTGGGTCGACATCAAGAATGCCGACCTCGTGCTGATCATGGGCGGGAACGCCGCCGAGGCGCATCCCTGCGGGTTCAAGTGGGTCACTGAAGCCCAGACGAAACGCAAGGCCAAGCTGGTCGTCGTCGACCCGCGCTTCACGCGTTCCGCCGCAGTCGCCGACTTCTATACGCCGCTGCGCGTGGGCTCCGACATCGCCTTCCTGGGCGGCGTCATCCACTACCTGCTCACGAACGACAAGATCCACCACGAATACGTCCGCACCTACACGAACGCGTCGTTCCTGGTGTCGGACGACTTCACGTTCAAGGACGGCATCTTCGTCGGCTACGACGCGGAGAAACGCAGCTACGACCGCTCGAAGTGGGCCTACCAGATCGGCCCCGACGGGTTCGCGATGGTCGACCCGACCCTCACGAATCCACGCTGCGTGTTCCAGCTGCTCAAGCAGCACTACTCGCGCTATACGCCGGAAATGGTGACGAAGATCACCGGCACGCCGTCGGACCGCTTCCTGAAAGTGTGCGAGCTGATCGCGGAGACCGCGGCGCCCGACAAGGTCATGACCATCATGTACGCGCTCGGCTGGACGCAGCACACCACCGGCGCGCAGATCATCCGCACGATGGCCATGATCCAGCTGCTGCTCGGCAACATCGGGCGGCCGGGCGGTGGCGTGAACGCGCTGCGCGGCCACGCGAACGTGCAGGGCATCACCGACCAGAACCTGATCACGGACACGCTGCCGGGCTACATCAAGCTCGCCGCCGACAAGGAGCAGGATCTCAAGGCGTTCCTCGATGCGCGCTCGCCGAAGCCGTTGCGCCCGAACCAGATGAGCTATGGGCAGAACACGCCCAAGTTCTTCGTGAGCCTGATGAAGGCCTGGTTCGGCGCGGCTGCCACGGCGGAGAACGACTTCGGCTTCCACTGGCTGCCGAAGATCGACAAGCCCTACGACGTGCTGCACATGTTCGAGCGCATGCACCAGGGACAGATGACCGGGTTCATCTGCCAGGGCTTCAATCCGCTGGCTGCGGTGTCGCACCGCGCCAAGGTGACTGCGGCGTTGTCGAACCTGAAATTCCTCGTGGTCATGGACCCGCTCGCCACGGAAACGGCGGAGTTCTGGCGGAACCACGGCGAGTTCAACAACGTCAAGACGGCCGAGATCAAGACGGAGGTGTTCCGGCTGCCGACGGCGTGCTTCGCCGAGGACGACGGCACGTTCACCAATTCGGGCCGCGTGATCGCGTGGAAGGAAAAGGCCGCCGACCCGCCGGGCGACGGCAAGAGCGACCGCGAGATCATGGCCCGCCTGTACCTCGAGCTGAAGGGCCTGTACGAGAAGGAAGGCGGCGCGTACTCGGACCCGATCTTCAAGATCACCTGGAACTACGCGATGCGCAGCGAGCCGTCCTCGGCTGAACTGCTGAAGGAGATCTCCGGCTACGCAATTGGCGACGTCACCGACCCGGTCGACAAGACCAAGGTACTGGCCAAGGCAGGCGACCAGGTCGCGGGCTTCGCGTTGCTGCGTGACGACGGCTCCACCGCCTGCGGCAACTGGATCTACTCCGGCTGCTGGGGCCCCACGGGCAACCTCACCGCGCGGCGCGACACGTCCGATCCGTCGGGGCTCGGCGTGTACCCGGGCTGGGGCTTCGCGTGGCCCGCCAACCGGCGCATCCTCTACAACCGCGCAGCAGCGGCGCCGGACGGCAAGCCGTTCGATTCGTCGCGAGCCATCCTGTACTGGAACGGTGCGAAGTGGGCGGGACCGGACGTGCCGGACATGCGTCCGAACGCAGCACCGGAGGAAGGCGTCAACCCGTTCATCATGACCGCGGAGGGGGTCGGGCGCCTGTTCTCGCTCGGCGGCATGGCCGAAGGGCCGTTCCCCGAGCACTACGAGCCGTTCGAGTCGCCGCTCGACCGCAACCCGCTGCACCCGGACAACCCGGCAGCCATGAGCAACCCGGCGGCTCGGGTGTTCAAGCAGGACTGGGCGAGCTTCGGCAAGGCGAAGGACTTCCCGTACGCGGCCACCACGTACCGGGTCACCGAGCACTTCCACTTCTGGACCAAGCACTCGGTGCTGAACGCCACCACCCAGCCGGAGCAGTTCGTCGAGATCGGCGAGGACCTGGCGAAGGAGAAAGGCATCGGCAAGGGCGACCGGGTGGTGGTCTCGTCGAACCGCGGCGAGATCACGGCGGTGGCGGTGGTCACCAAACGCATCAAGGCACTCGAGGTAGACGGCAAGGTCGTGCACACCGTCGGCATCCCCATCCACTGGGGATTCACCGGCGTGGCGAGGAAAGGACACCTCGCCAATACGCTGACGCCGTTCGTCGGCGACGCGAACACGCAGACGCCGGAGTACAAGGCGTTCCTCGTCGACATCGAGAAGGCCTGAGGAGGTGAACCATGTCACTGCAATCGCTTGACATCGCGCGACGTTCGGCGACCACGACGCCGCCTCCGGGCGCACGCGAGCAGCCCCAGGTCGCGAAGCTTCTCGACGTGTCGCGCTGCATCGGGTGCAAGGCCTGCCAGGTCGCGTGCCAGGAGTGGAACGACCTGCGCAGCGAGATCGGCCACAACGTCGGCGTCCTGGACAACCCGCTCGACCTCGACGAGAACAGCTGGACCGTGATGCGCTTTGCGGAGGTCGAGCCGGAGGGTGGCAACCTCGAGTGGCTGATTCGCAAGGACGGCTGCATGCACTGCGCGGACCCGGGCTGCCTGAAGGCATGCCCGGCGCCGGGCGCCATCGTGCAGTACTCGAACGGCATCGTCGATTTCCACCAGGAGCACTGCATCGGCTGCGGCTACTGTATTGCCGGCTGTCCGTTCAACGTCCCGCGGATCTCGAAGAAGGACAACAAGGCCTACAAGTGCACGCTTTGTTCCGACCGTGTCGCGGTCGGGCTCGAACCGGCGTGCGTGCGGTCCTGTCCCACGGGCGCGATCGTCTTCGGCACCAAGGAGGACATGGTCCACCACGCCGAGGGCCGCATCGACGACCTCAAGGGGCGCGGCTTCGCGAACGCCGGGCTGTACGACCCGCCCGGGGTCGGCGGCACCCACGTCATGTACGTGCTGCCGCATGCCGATCGCCCGGAGGCGTACAGCGGCCTGCCGAGGGACCCGACGATCGCCGCGAGCGTCGCAGCGTGGAAGGGACCGATGAAGCCGGTCGGCCTGGCGCTGCTCGGCCTCACGGCCCTGGGTGCCTTCATCCACTACCTGAAGTACGGGCGCAAGGAGATCGAGCACGAGTCGGCCGCCGGCGGCGAGCGCGACCAGCGAGGGGAGGCCTGAACCATGAGCCAGCATTCCATGATCGATCGCTACACGGCAGGTGAGCGCATCCTGCACTGGCTCACTGCAATCACCTTCCTGCTGCTGGCGGCGTCGGGGCTCGCGTTTTTCCACCCCTCGATGTACTGGATGGCCAACCTGCTCGGCGGCGGCACCTGGGCGCGCATCCTGCACCCCTTCATCGGGGTGGTGATGTTCGTCGCGTTCATCCTCATGGCGCTGAAGTTCTGGCGCCACAACGTGCTGAGCGGCAACGACCGCGCGTGGCTCGGCAAGATCGGCGACGTCGTCGCCAACCGCGACGACAAGGCGCCGCCGATCGGTCGCTACAACCCGGGGCAGAAGATCCTGTTCTGGGTGCTGCTCGCGAGCATGATCGTGCTGCTGGTGTCAGGCATCGCGCTGTGGCGGCCGTACTTCGCCCCGTGGTTCGGCATCGGTACCATCCGGTTCGGCGCCCTGATGCACGCGCTCAGTGCGCTGGCACTGATCCTGCTCGTCTTCGTGCACATCTATTCGTCGTTCTGGGTGAAGGGCTCGACCGAAGGCATGTTGAGCGGCAAGGTGTCGCGCTCCTGGGCCAAGGCGCACCACCCGCAGTGGTATGAAGAGGCCACGCGCAAGTGAGCGAAGGCGCGACGCCCGGCGCCCCTAGCCCCCCCGCCGAGGACGCGCCTCACGTGCGCGTCCCCGGCGGGGAATACACGTTCCGCGACCGTGCCCGCCGCCTGCATGCATTGGCGGCGGGGCACGCGCTCGCCGGTTACCTCGAGTTCATGGCGCGCCTCGTCGAGGCGCAGGCTCATGCGGCGCATGCACTCGTGGGACGGATACCTGCCGTGGACACGGACCACGTCGCGTGCTGCACCGAGGAAGGACGGCCGGTGTTTGCCGCGCTCGGCTGGCCGCGTGATCCGGTATGGCGGCAGGCGCTCGACCTGATCCTCGGGCGGCTCGCAATGGAAGAAGCCGCAAGCCTGGCCGTGCGCGAACTCGGCGCCGCACCGCCGGAGCGCCTCGAGACCGTTGCGGAACACCTGCTGGCGGGTGAGTTCGAGGCGGAACATCCGGGCCAGGCGCCGCTGGTGGCCGCCGCACTGCAGGTGTACTGGAACGCGCTCGCCTCGCAGCTCGATCCGAGCCTGTTCCGCTCCGGCGGGCCGGTGACTGGATTGTGCCCGGTCTGCGGCAGCGCGCCCGTGGCGAGCGTGGTGCGCATCGGCGGGGTCGAGCAGGGCCTGCGTTACCTGCACTGCTCGCTTTGTGACACGGAGTGGCACCTGGCGCGCGTGCAATGCTCAAACTGCAGCAATACGAACGATCTCGGGTATTTCGCCGTGGAAGGCGCCGGTGAAGCGGTGAAGGCCGAGGCCTGCGACGACTGTCGCAGCTACCTGAAGCAGGTCTACATGACCAAGTCTCCCGGGGCGGACCCGGTGGCGGACGACCTCGCGACCCTGACGCTGGACATGCTGATGGCGGAGCGCGAGTATCTGCGCAGCGGACCCAACCTGCTGTTCGTCCCCGGCGAGGAGCGCAGCGCAGACTGAGACGTGGCAGGTTCTGCCCGTCGACGAGACTCATGCAGCCAACGAGCACTGCCGACGACGCGTACCCTGCCGAGGCCGGCGACCGGCCGCCGCGTCCGCCGTCCATCGACCGCCTCCTCGCGCACGAGGCGCTGAAACCCCTGCTCGACCTGCATGGCCGTCCGCTGGTGCTCGAAACCACCCGCAAGGTCGTCGCTGATCTGCGCGCCCGCGCAGCCGACAGCGCCGCCACCCCACTGGACTATGCCCTCGACACGCTCGCTGGCGAGATTGCCGCACGGCTCACCGCGGGCGACCAGCCCGGGCTGCGCCGCGTCTTCAACCTCACGGGCACGGTGCTGCACACGAACCTCGGCCGCGCACCGTTGCCGGAGCCGGCGATCGCGGCGCTCGAGCTCGCCGCCCGTCATCCCACCAACCTCGAGTTCGACCTCGAGCACGGCCGCCGCGGCGATCGCGACGACCTGATCGAGGGCTTGCTGCGCGAGGTGACCGGCGCCGAGGCCGCGACTTTCGTCAACAACAACGCTGCAGCGGTCCTGCTCGCGTTGAATACGCTCGCGCTGCGCAAGGAAGCGATCGTGTCGCGTGGCGAGCTGGTGGAGATCGGGGGGTCGTTCCGGATCCCGGACGTGATGGCGCGTGCGGGCACGCGCCTGCGTGAGGTCGGCACCACGAACCGCACGCACCTCACCGACTACGAGCAGGCCATCGGGCCGCGCACGCGGTTGCTGCTCAAGGTGCACACGAGCAACTACGAAGTTCGTGGATTCACCGCCAGCGTCGAGCAGCGCACGCTCGCCGAGCTGGCCCACGCGCACGGGCTGCCGCTGATGGTCGACCTCGGCAGCGGCGCCCTGGTGCCGCTCGAGCGCTGGGGCCTGCCGCATGAACCGACGGTGCAGGAAGCGCTGCAGGACGGCGCCGACGTCGTCTCGATCAGCGGCGACAAGCTGCTCGGCGGCCCTCAGGCTGGCATCCTGCTCGGCCGGCGCGAGCTGATCGACCGGATCAAGCGCAATCCACTCAAGCGGGCGCTGCGGCTCGACAAACTCACGCTCGGCGCGCTCGAGGCGGTCGTACGGCTGTACCGCGATCCGGACCGGCTCGCGGAGCGACTGCCCACGTTGCGGCTGCTGGCCCGCAGGCTCGATGAGCTCGGCGCACTGGCGGCACGGATGGCTCCGCAGGTGCAGGCGCACCTGCCGCCGGACTACGAGGCCGGCGTGACCGAGTGCGAGAGCCAGGTCGGCAGCGGCGCCCGTCCGTCCGATCGACTGCCGAGCGCGGGCGTGGCGATCCGGCCCACGACTCGCGGCCGTGGCGAGGGGCGCGCGTTGACCCGGTTGGCCGCGGCGCTGCGCGCACTCCCCGTGCCGGTCATCGGCCGCGTCGTCGAAGGCACGCTCGTGCTCGACCTGCGCTGCCTGGAAGACGAAACGACGTTCCTGCGGCAGCTGCCGCAGTTGCGACTGAACCTCGCGACCACGGAGCCCGGGCAGGCATGATCGTCGGCACCGCGGGCCACATCGACCACGGCAAGAGCGCGCTGGTGCGCTCGCTCACGGGCACGGATCCCGATCGCTGGGAGGAAGAGAAGGCGCGCGGCATCACGCTCGACCTGGGCTACGCCTACGCGACCTGCGACGACGGCACGCGGCTCGGTTTCGTCGACGTGCCGGGGCACGAGCGACTGGTGCACAACATGCTGGCCGGCGCCACCGGCATGGACTTCGTGCTGCTCGTCATCGCGGCCGACGACGGCCCGATGCCGCAGACCCGTGAACACCTCGAGATCATCGACCTGCTGGGCCTCGGCCGGGGCGCCGTCGCGCTGACGAAATGCGACCTGGCGGACGCGGAGCGGCAGGCCGAGGTCGAGGCACAGATCGCCGGATTGCTGATCGGCACCAGCCTCGCCGGCGCGCCCGTCTTCCCCGTATCTTCGGTCACTGGCGAAGGACTGGACGCGCTGCGCGCGCACCTGGCGTCGGAGTCCGCGTTGACGCACATGCGCGACGGGCGCGGGCGCTTCCGGCTCGCCGTGGATCGCGCGTTCGTGCTCAAGGGCACCGGCGTCGTCGTGACCGGCAGCGCGCACTCCGGCGTGGTCGCCGTCGAGGACAAGTTGATCCTCGCGCCACGCGGACTCGAGGTGCGCGTGCGCGGCCTCCACGCACAGAACGCGGCCGCAGAACGCGGCTGGGCGGGCCAGCGCTGCGCGCTGAACCTCACCGGGCCGAGGCTCGACCGGGACAACGTCAGCCGCGGCGACTGGCTGGTGGCGCCCGAGATCTTCGCGACCACCGACAAGCTCGACGTCGAGCTGCGGGTCTCGCCACACGCCGGGCGTCCGCTGCAGCACTGGACGCCGGTGCACGCGCACCTCGGCGCCGCCCGCATCACCGGCCGCGTCGCGGTCCTGGAGGGCGACTCGATCGACCCCGGCACGACGGCCCTGGTGCAACTCGTCCTGGACACGCCGACGCTTGCGTTGCGTGGCGATCGCGTGATCCTGCGCGACCAGTCCGCGCGGCAGACGCTCGGCGGCGGCCGCGTACTCGACGACGACCCGCCGACTCGCGGCCGCCGCAGTACGCAGCGCATCGCAGTGCTGCGCGCCTACCGCCACGATGACCCGGTCGCCGCGCTGCTGAGACTGGTCGATCTCGTGCCAGGCGGCGTCGACCTCGCACGCTTCGTGCGGCTCTGGAACCTCGATGAATCGAGGGCCGCGCACCTGCGCGACCACCCGTCACTCGTCGAGGTGCCCGGTCCGGCCGGCCCGGTCGTGTTCTCGCCCGAGCGCTGGGAATCACTCCAGTCGCGCACGCTAGAGGCCCTGACCGCCGAACACGAGCGCGATCCTGAACGCCTCGGCCCGGACCGAGAGCGACTGCGCCGGCTGACCGACCCGTCGCTGCCGCGGCCAGTGTTCGCCGCGCTCGTCGGCGCACTCGTCGCCGCCGGCAAGGTGGCGGTGCGCGGGGCGCTGTTGCACCTGCCAGGCCACGCCGTGAAGCTCGCGTTGCCCGATGAGAAGCTGTGGAACGAAGACATCCGCCCGATGCTGCGCGCGCGGCCGTTCAACCCGCCGCGCGTGCGCGACCTGGCGCGCAGCCTGCGGCTAGGGGAGGATCGCGTGCGGCGCCTGTGCCGGACGCTGGTGGGTCAGGGCGAGCTGTTCCTGGTTGCGCACGATCATTACTTCCCTCGCGAGTCCGTCGCGGAACTCTCCGAGATCCTGCGCAGCCTGCACGACTGCGACGGTGAGGCGCGGGCGGCGACCTTTCGCGACCGGATCGGCACGGGCCGCAAGGTGGCCATCCAGATCCTGGAGTTCTTCGATCGCGTCGGCATGTCGCGGCGCATCGGCGACAGCCACAAGCTGTTTCAGGACTCTTTGATGCAGGTACGATAGAACCAGCGGCGCAATGCGCACGGAAGGACTTCGTCCCCGGAGGGGCGGCCGGGCTTCAAACCCGGTAGGGGCCGTCAGGCGGTTCCTGGTGGGTTCGACTCCCACGTCCTTCCGCCAACTTGAGGAGCACTCATGGCCAATCCGACCGTGTCGGCCGCCGGGAACCACGCGACCCCCTTGCGGCTGACGTCGCTGTCGCACGGCGGCGGATGCGGCTGCAAGATCGCCCCGGGAGTCCTGCGCGACCTGCTCAAGGACGCCGCGACCACTGCGCCGTTCGCCCAGTTGCTGGTCGGCGCGGAGACCGCGGACGACGCGGCCGTCTATCGCCTGAACGACGAGCAGGCGGTGATCGCCACTACGGATTTCTTCATGCCCATCGTCGACGATCCGTTCGACTTCGGGCGCATCGCAGCGACCAACGCCTTGAGCGACGTCTATGCCATGGGCGGCACGCCGATCCTGGCCCTGGCGATCGTCGGGATGCCCATCAAGGTCCTGCCCGGCGAAATCATCCGCGAGATCCTGCGCGGCGGCGAGGCCGTCTGCGCGCAGGCGGGCATTCCACTCGCCGGCGGTCACAGCATCGACTCGGTGGAGCCCATCTATGGACTGGTGGCGCTCGGCGTCGTCCATCCGGACCGCGTCAAACGCAACGCCGACGCCCGCGCGGGTGACGTGCTGGTGCTCGGCAAGCCCCTCGGCGTCGGCATTTTCTCGGCCGCCTTGAAGAAGGAAGCGCTCACGGCTGCTGACTATCGGGCGATGGTGGAAACGACGACCCAGCTCAATGTCGTGGGCCCGGATCTCGCGCAGCTGCCGGGCGTGCACGCCATGACCGACGTCACCGGCTTCGGCCTCCTCGGCCATCTGCTCGAGATCTGCCGCGGATCGGGCAAGCATGCGCGAGTGCAGATGTCGCGGCTGCCTTTCCTCGACAACGTCGTCGCGCTCGCCGAAGCGGGTTTCGTCACCGGCGCGTCGGCCCGCAACTGGGCGTCCTACGGGTCGGACGTGCAGCTGGCCGCGGGCCTCGACGAGGTCCGCAAGGCGCTGTTGTGCGACCCGCAGACTTCAGGCGGCCTGCTCGTGTCCTGCTCTGCCGATGGCGTCGAAGGTGTACTGGACACGTTTCGGCGCCGCGGGTTCGGGCGCGCCTCGATCGTCGGCAGCATCAGCGACGGAGCGCCCGGAGTCACGGTCGAGCTCTGAGTCCGCACTCCATCGTTCGCCTCAGCGCTGCACGACGGCCACCACGGGATTCTCGGTCCGGGCTAAACAGGCGAGCACCACTCTGTCGATGCGGCTGCAGAGTGCCAGCGCGATCTCGGCGGCCTCCCGCGCCTGCGCCTCGCGAAGGTCGTCGTCCACCATGTTGATGACGGGAACGACCCGCCTCCCCTCGGTGGCCTTCATCGAGCCGTCCGCGCTGGCCAGCAACTGGCCAAGGTGCCGCGCGGTGATCCGCTCGTTCTCGCGCAGCCCGGCGACACGCTCGATGCGCTCGATGCGCTCGACGCGATGCGCAACCGCCGCCGTCAACGGTTCGCCGATGGCGAGTGCCGAGACGATTGGCACCACGTGCGTGCAGCACGCCGGCAGTGCGGGTTCCCCGTCCGCCGGCGCCTTCATGAACCGCATCCGCGCGCCGTCGGCCTTGACGTACGTGGCTGCGAAACCGCCCTCACGATGAATCCGCCCGAGAGTGCCCTCACTCACGCCTACCCACCGCCCGGGTTTGTTGCTCGGGCAGGCATATACGACGCTGAGCGCCGGATCGAGGGCCGCGACCGCCTCCGGCAACCGTGCGTCCTCGTCCACGGCGACGGCGAAGCGCGCATTGCCTGCGAAGTGGGTCATGAAGACCGTCGTCGTGAGCGCGACCCTGCCGGGATGGGTCGTGGCGAGGTGGTTGAGCAGGCTCTTCTTGCCCCCGGCTCCGACGGCGCAGACGACGCCGGTACTTGCGTCCAGCAGGTCGAGCAACGCGGTGCCCGCGCTTGCGCTTGACGCGGTCACCGCTCCGTCAGCCGAGGCATCAGTTCGACGAGGTTGCAGGGCCGCGTCCGGGAATCGAGTTGCGCCGCGATCAGCTCATCCCAGGCCGTGGCGCAGGCGCCGGAGG
>Ga0209253_10003476_pt1 | contig 13853 bp, 6 predicted proteins | sample FrelakmetBRP12BR_FD_187145 | JGI IMG/M metagenome (GOLD analysis project Ga0209253, IMG submission 187145) | Freshwater lake sediment microbial communities from the University of Notre Dame, USA, for methane emissions studies - BRP12 BR (SPAdes)... | ecosystem: Environmental > Aquatic >...
CGGACAGCCCGGCGACGCTCATATTCAAGAACAAGACAGGTGGCACCGTCAGCTCGGATTCCGGCGCCGGTCCCGGTGCCCACAGGACGCACGTCGACACGGTAAAGCTCGTCTGCGGCAACTGTCATGCCAATGGCATGCTCTCCGGCGCTACTGCCGGCGACAACAAGATCAACATCGGCTTCAACTGGAACAGTGACACGAGCGGTACCTATGACGGAAAAGCGGGTCGGATCGTCTATCCCTACAACACCCCGCCCGTCACCACGGGAAATACCTATCGCTGCTCGAACATCTATTGCCATAGCTCTGGACAGGGGTCGACCTCGAACAATGCCACGCCGGTCTATGCCACACCGGCATGGAACATCCCGGCGAGCGGAGCTTGCGGCACTTGCCACGGGAAGACTGCTGCCACGCTGACGACCGGGAACCATGCGCAGCATCTGGGAGCCACAACGGTTGTTGCCGGCTGCAGCGATTGTCATGCCGGCGCTGCGAACGATGCTTCCTCGTACGATTCGACCAATCATATCAACAGACTCATCGATGTTGCGAGCGGATATAATTCGACCGGGGCACCCGGCAACGGCTACGGTTCCTGCGGCAGCGCCACCGCGTGCCACGGCGGTGGTACGCCCCAGTGGGGCATGAGCACCACCGGGATGGACAAGTGTACGCTCTGCCACGGTACGCCCACAAATGGGTTGTTGGGAAGCTCCGGCGCCAACATAGCTCCGCCGCTCGATACAGCACAGACTGCTACAAGCGCCAAGGTGGGAGCCCACCAGGCGCATATTGTCACCAATAATATAGGAAGAACGGTCCGCTGCAATGAGTGCCATGTGGTACCGGCTGCGATCGATTCTCCCGGCCATATCAAGGATGGTACACCAGGCATCGCTGAGGTGACGTTCGCTAGCTCCACCATTGCAAACTTGTTTGGTGCGACGCCGAACTATACGGCAAGCAGCTGTCAGACAACCTACTGTCACGGCACCAATATGCCAAAAGGCACGTCGTCAGGCGCGGCAATGGCCCCCTCGTGGTCCGACACGACCTATATCAACGGCACTGCATCTCATGACTGCGCGCAGTGCCATGCGTATCCGCCGATGTCGATAGCTGCTCATGGAAGTGCAGTGCCGACGAACTGCACCAGCTGCCACAGCCACACGAACGCATCAGGTACCGGGTTCACGAACGTGCAGCTGCATGTTGACGGCGTTCTGCAGGTCAGCGGCTGCAATGGTTGCCACGGCCAGTCCGGACCGACCGGCGCGCCGCTCATCGTGTCGGACCTTCTGTCGATCCCGTCGTACTCGCCCACCGGCCATACGGTCGGCATGCATCCGAAGCACGTGACTACCCTGAATTACACCTGTAACACCTGTCACGCGGGCAACACCATGCCGACCCTTGACAACAAACTCACGATGTCCTTCACCGGTCTCGGATCGGGCGGCTCCTATCAGGGCGAAGCCTTTAGCTCGACGAAATACAGCTACAGTTCGAACGTTACGGTTACTATTGGAGGCGGTCAGACCTGTTCGGCACTCTATTGCCACGGCGCTTCCATGGCCAGCGGCGGGACGGATACATCGCCTGTGTGGACGAACGCATCAACCGGCGCCTGCGGCGCCTGCCACGGCGCCACGGCTGCGAACCCGCCGACGCGCGGCGCGCATGTGAAACATGCTTCTTCCCTTTCGGCTACGGGCTATGAACTTGCCTGCACGCTGTGCCACGTCAACTATAGTACACAGCATGTCGATAACCAGTCCCAGGTCGCCTTCAGCTCCGACCCCCGTGCCAATAACGGGAGCTACACCGGTACGCCCGCGGTGCTCGATGCCTACGGAAACTGCAACAATCTTTACTGCCATAGCAAGGGCGAAACGGGTTCAACGCCCTATTCGGCGCCTTACATGACGGCAGGATGGGGCGGCGGGTCGATGAATTGCGAATCGTGCCACGGCGGCAATGCCTCAGCAACGAATAAGATGGCGACCAACGTGCATGGCGGCCATATCAACGATACGGCGAACAAGGTTGGACGGAACATCCCTTGCGCCGAGTGTCATAACGCGACTGCCGCGACGGACACGACGATCGGCAACAAGGCGTATCATGTGAACAAGCTGCTGAACGTGAAGTTCAACGATACCGGCATTAACAAGAACACGGATGGCCCGACCTATAATGGAAGCTCCGCAACGGTCGCGACGGGCGCGACGAAGACGCCGGGCACGGCGGGCTACACCTGTTCGAACGTGTATTGCCACAGCATCGGCAACCTTGACTACACTACGAAGGCCCTGGTAACGGCCGGCGGGACGAGCTTCAGGACGGCGGCATGGAATGGCGCGACCCTGAACTGCGATGCCTGCCATGGCGGAGGTGCGGGATCCGGGATCGCTTATCCGAACTATGCAAGCGGTGCTGCTGGAGGAACAACGGCGAACAGCCACGGCAAACACGTGGTGAGCGCGAACCAGACGTGCAATATGTGCCATGTGGGTACGACGCTCAGCACTACGATATCAGCCGGTACGATGACCATTGTACCGGGTGGCTCACACCTGAACCGCACCGAGGACGTCTCATTCACGACGATTGGCGGCAGGACGGGCAGCTACGACGGTGCCGGAAAGACCTGTTCGACGACGTATTGCCACGGGACGGGCCCGAGCGTAGCGTGGGGTGGCGCGACGACCTGCGCCTCCTGCCACGATTCATCGAACGCCCTGTCCACGGGTGCGACCAACTCGAACCGACATGGGATGCACTACGAGACGGCGACGACGGCCACGGGGATCAGCACGAACAACTCCGCGACGGCGGGCAGCTACGTGTTCGGATGCGGCAACTGCCATAACGCGGCGACCACGATCCATGCGGGCGGTCCTCAGCCGACGGTTGCTGCCCAGGTGAGCTTCAACATTGCCCTGTCAGGCACGACGCCGACGACGGGCGCATACACGGCCGGCTCGTCGACGCTTGCCGACGGCAAGGGCTTCGCGTACAGCCAGAACGCCACCTGTTCGACCGTATACTGCCACTCGAACGGCTCTCCGCTGGGCGGCCCGTACACAACGAAGACCGTGGCCTGGAACCAGGCTGTGGGTGTCGCGCCGAACGACTGCAGCGTGTGCCATGGCGGCCGCGCGGACAGCACGACGCCGATCGCGACGAACAAGCATACGAAGCACATCCTGTCCACGTCATACAACTACAGCTGCGCCGAATGCCACTATGCCACGACGACGACGGGCACGACGATCACGAACAAGGTGAACCACGTCGACGGGAACAAGGACGTTGCCTGGAAGACGGGCGGCATGAACAGCGACGGCACGGCATACAGTACCCCGAACTGCTCGAACATCTACTGCCATAGCCAGGGCAACTCGTCGGCGTCGCCCTACAATGCGCCGCAGACGGCGGTGGCTTGGAACGGCGCGGTTTTTGGTGCCAATTGCGCGGATTGCCACCGCGGCAACAGCACCTCGGGTGCGGTAATGGCGACGAACGCCCATACGGCGCATGTCAACTCGGCCGGCTCCGTCGGCAGGACCCTGGCGTGCGGCGAGTGTCACAACGCTACGGTTGCGACAACGAGCGACCGCCAGGTGACGGGCGTTTCGAACCATGTGAACAAATTGGTGAACGTGAAGTTCGACAACAGCGTGAACCTGAACAGCGACAATCCGACCTACAGCGGCGCTACGACGACGGTCGCCAACGGTTCGGCGACGACGCCGGGTACGACCGGCGCCTGCTCGAACGTGTACTGCCACAGCAGCGGCAACCTTATCGATTCGAGCGGGACCGGCAGTATCGTGGTGTCCGGAAGCCTGCCGACATTCAAGACGATCACGTGGAACGCGACGACGATCGGCTGCGATGGCTGCCACGGCAACCAGGCCGGGAAGTCTCATCCGACCTACACGGGCACCGGTGTCGGCCTGACGACCTCAAACAGTCATACCAAGCACGTCGACGGCAGCGGCCTTGGCTGTGCCTACTGCCATACGAACACGGTGGGCACGACCACGACCACGACGCCCAGCACGGTCCTGACGACCGGGACGCCGTCGCACCTGAACCGCGTTGAGGACGTGAGCTTCCTGTCGAACGGCGGGAAGACGGGCACATATGACAACGTGTCGAAGACCTGCTCGACGACGTACTGCCACGGGACGGGCCCGAGCGTGGCGTGGGGCGGCGCGATGAACTGCGCGAGCTGCCACGATGCATCGAACACGGGCCTGTCGACGCGGCATGATAAGCACTATAACACTACGACGCTGCCTACGTCGATCAATACAACATCCGCCCACACGGCAACGGCATATGTGTTCGGGTGCGGCGACTGCCATCCGAGCGTGACGCACGCGCAGGGGCCGGCGGACGGCGCCGGTCCGGTCTTGCAGGACGCCGAGATCAGCCTGACGGGCAAGATACAGAGCCTCATCCAGGGCGGTTCCTCGACGACGGACGCAAAGGGCTTCAACTACACGGTAGGCGGCAGCTGCACGACGGTCTGTCATACCAGGGACGGCGTAAGCTCGCCGCCGGTGGTTACAGCGAACTGGGGCGGCGCATCAACGGGCCTCTGCAACGTCTGCCACCGCGCATCGGGCGACAACTACTCGACGATGACGACGACGGCGACGCGGCTGACGAACACGCACGCGACGCACCTGGCGACGGACCGGTACGGCTTGAACAGCAACTTCACCTGCGAAGCCTGCCATACGGGCACTGCAGCGAACAACACAACCCTGCAGGCGACAGCAGCTGCACGGAGCCAGCATCCGAACGCGGTTAAGGATGTAGCCTTCGGCGCATTTGCAGGCGGCACTTGGAACGGCACGACGTCGTGCCAGAACACCTACTGCCACAGCACCGGCCAATCCAGCACGGGCAGCCATGCGGTGATCAGCTGGGCGACCGGAACCAACACGAACTGCGCAAGCTGCCACGGCAGCTCGGCCACGATCGCTACGGGCGCCCATACCAAGCATCTTGCTGTAACGGGCGTGACCTGCAACAACTGTCATAATGCAACAGCCTCGAGCAACACCGCGATCTCGAGCTACACGAACCACGTGAACAAAAGCGTGACCATCAACTTGAACTCGGTATCATCCGGTACAATAGCAACCTACGATGGCCAGACCGTTGGCGGCGCATCAGTGTATCAGAAGACGGTGGGCTCGGCAGCCGGCACCTGTAACACCACCCTCTGCCATGGCTCCAATTCGCAGACTTGGACAACGGTCAACTCTGATGCAACCTGCGTGAAGTGCCACGGCGTGCCTGGGACCTCTGTAGCAACCTACGGCACGGATTCAAGGACCGCGGCGCCCGGTTATATACGCACCGGGACAACGGTCACGGGCGTAGATACATCCGGCACTTTTGGAACTATTACCAACAATGTGTCGAACGATACGCAGGTGGGTGCACACAATGCGCATTTGAACTCCTCCGTGAGGAACTATTCAGCTCCGATCGCCTGCAACAATTGCCACAAAGTACCGTCAACGATAGATCCGACTGGAGCAGATGGGCATTTGAACGGCGGCGGGGCCGAAGTCGTCTTCAGCGGACTGTCGACGTCGAACGGTGCGGCAGCAAGCTATGCAAGCCTCAACTGCAGCACCACGTATTGTCATTTCGGCAAGTCAATCGGTTTATATTCTCCCGCAGTAAGCAACGCGACGGTATCGTGGACCAATCAGGCATACTTGACTGGAACACCAAGCCTGACAGGCGACTGCGGAAAGTGCCACTTGTCGCCGCCGGCACCGGCATCTTCGGGAACGCATTCGGGTGTCGATAATATTAATATGTGCAACGGCTGTCATAGTCATGTATCAATAGTAGGCACATTCCTTACTCCTACGATGCATATCAATGGACGTGTTGAAGCTTCCTCCAGTTGCATCTCTTGCCATGCCTCAGTTCAAACGGGAACGCATGGAACGCCGCGTGATGCCGTGACGGGCGAATTCGGTCTAGCATGGGGACATAAGAAATCTGTTCGTGGTGCAGTAACCGATGCTGATTGTATCGTCTGCCACCTTGAAGGGGAGTATGCAACCCAGTCGCCTTCATTAACGTACCATAAAGACGGTAACATAGACTTGCGCGACCCGGATGGTGTTGGTGAAGTAGCCATTACGAATATTAGCGGTGGCGCATTCACATTTACGAAATTTGCTACTTCTTATGCCGCAGGTTCAAGAACCTCTACCGGCCATACATCCGATACGGATGTAGCCAACGTCATCACCCAGAAGTTCTGTCTTGCCTGCCATGACAGCAACGGGGCGACCAATACCACCGCTCGCACGACGAGTGGTACAGCGTTCATGCCCTGGGGTGGTGTAAACTTAGGTCCGAACTACACTGTTGCCAACGGCGCTGCTACTGCCGGTGGTGTTGTTGATGTCAAAACACAATTGGCGACCTCGAATCGATCGTGGCATCCTGTTTTGGGACCGAAGAACAGGGACTTTCCAACTGCTGCCAGGATGAGTGATCCCTATAAGCCGACAGGAACGAGGGGAACGGCGGGGACCCAAAGCCAAGGTGTTGTTATAAACTGCTTCGATTGTCATAACGTATCAGGTGCTTCTCCGCTCACCACTCGCACGGTTGCGGCTCATGGCAATGCCGCAACGATCAGAGGCGTTGCGACTGTAAGCGGTACACCTGCAGCAGGAAACGATGTAACCTTCTGTAAAACATGTCATGCTGGCTATGTAACCGCTACTTCACAACATGGCGCAGGTTCGGCACTCTCCAGCAATACAGACAATGGTATGACTGCCTATCTGAATTACGGTTGCAACATTTGTCATAGTAGTGGTTATACTACTGTTGTTCCTCGACCTATTCGTGCCCAGGATACTCACGGCAGCAACACGCTGGGTACCGTCGGTACACTTCTAGCAGCAACAAGCAGATGGTCTGCTGACCCAACTCCAATTGCGTTCATTCGTAATAGACAGGTGTTGCCACAGCATCAACCGAAGCGAATTGGCGCTACGACTTTCACCAATCCGACCTGTATGGGTGGGAATGTAAGCCCCTGTAGTCAGGGATCGCAAAATTATACCGTAGGCGGTACCTACTAAAGGTTAATAGAGGAATCGTATGATTACAAGCCCCTCCCGCAAGGGCGGGGCTTTCTTTTTGTTCACGACAGGCTGGCGAATTATTAGTGCCATTCGTTAGATTTACGGGATGTTCCAATTTCTCCGGATAGGAAATTCGTAGGCTATGGTGTTAAGATAGGGCAGGAGCTCTGGTGGAAGGTGGAGAGGCTGGATAATGATGAGATGTATCCGTTAGCCCTCTTCATACCCAGCAAAATATAGGGAACTTGTACTTTACATTGGCACGTATTAATTATATCATTCATAACGTTTTGGGGAGATTCGCCTGGACGTCCGTGGATAGTGAAGCGTGGAACATCGCTCGTGACGGCACATCTGGCTGTGAGAACACTTGGCGAATCAGCTGGGAAAGCAATGCCTGAAATACAGAACTTATCTACGCCTAACGGCAAATCCGCACATCAGCGGGGCAAGACGTTCCTCAAGCTATTACAAAAGGTTTATGCTCTCCTCTCTTCGGTGAAACTTGCCTTGGCGCTGCTGATCATCATCCTTATGTGCTGCGTGACCGGTGTCACGATCCTTCGTGGAGAGCGGGCGTGGGCGTTAATATTTAATACACTTTGGTTCAATGGTATTTTGGTACTTCTGGTCACGAACGTCGGCGTCTGTTTTTTCGGCAGGATATGGGGCAGAAGGGTCACGCTCATCTCTCTTGGCATGATCCTGTTCCATTTGAGCTTTGTTGCCCTGCTAGGCGGCATCATCTATAGCAGCCTGTTTTACTTCCGGGGGACGATCAGGCTTACTGAAGGGGAGACCCTCGCGAGCGGAGACCCGCAGAGCTATGACGCATTCGATCATGGACGTTTCTTCGACTTCTCTAAACTGAAGGGCGAGACAGCGCTTATAAAAATGCATCGAGGATATCTCCTTGAATATGAGGACAAGAGGGCAGCGTATGAAGTAGCAGTTGGCGAGGGGGGCCAGAAAAAGCAGGGGATCATCTATATCACCCATAGTTTAGACCACAACGGTTTCAGCTACTTTAATGATAAGGAAGGCTATTCCCTCCTGATCATGTTGTATGACCAAGCTGGGAAGGAGCTTTACGGCGCGCATGTCCCGCTCCAGAGCCTCAAACAGCAGAACGATACCTACCTGTACACGACCGGTACGAAGGTTGGCCCTGGACGTTTACCGTTCCCCCAGGACCCGCTGAAGCCTCTGTACGAGTTACAGATTGTCTATATCCCGACGCTGATCAAGGAACGGGCCGGTGACGCTGTTTTTCAGGTGTGGCCGCTTGCTGAGGCAGATGCAAAACAAGAGAAGAAGCCTATTGCAGAAAGAAAAGCACTTATTGGAGAGCAATTCAAGGTGCGCGATTATTTTCTATCTGTCAAGGAGGTTCGCTACTGGGTTGGCATGATGGTGCGCTATGAACCGGGAAAGCCGATCGTGCTAACGAGCCTCTGGGTAGGGCTCAGTGGAATGATCATCACGTTCGTTGGGCGCATGAGGAAGGACAGAAAGGCATCGAACAGCGACTAAGAACACTTGGGAACACTTGGGGACGTTGGTTCACAGAGTGCTTTCATCTTGACAGCATAGAGGGTTTTCGATAAAATCCAGCCATGCCACGTCAAGCACGATTGGACATACCCGGCGCCCTGCACCACATCATGATGCGGGGGATCGACAAGACGAACATCTTCCGCGATGACGAAGATAAGGCCCGGTTTCTCGAACGACTCGGCCAGACCGTCACGGAGGGGAAATGCACAGTCTACGCCTGGGTCCTTATGGACAATCACGTCCACATCCTGTTCAAGAGCGGCAAAGTGGGCATTTCCACCGTCATGCGAAAGCTCCTCACCTGGTACGCCCTTTATTTCAACCGCCGATACCACCGCACCGGCCATCTCTTCGAAAACCGCTATAAATCCATCCTCTGCGATGAAGACAACTATCTTCTGGCATTAATTCGATACATCCATCTCAATCCTCTGCGGGCCGGGATGATTGAAACTATGGATGTACTGGACACTTACCCATGGAGCGGCCACAGTGCCGTGATGAATAAAATAAGACGCCCCTGGATGGACACCTATTATGCACTGCTCCAATTCAACGATAGGCCGCGAAGAGCGCGGAACGCATACCGACGATTTGTGCAAGAGGGGATCGGGCAGGGACGCCTTCCAGAACTGACCGGAGGCGGTCTGGTAAGAAGCCAGGGAGGCTGGTCCCAAGTGCTTGCCATGCAGAGCAAGGGACGGAAAGAGGAATACGATCAGCGAGTACTGGGAGGAGGAGCTTTTGTCCAGGAAATCCTGAAAGAAGCCGAGGAAAAGCAGATACGACAACTGAAGCTCAGGCGGACCGGCCGCACGATTGCCGACATAATCCAGGAAGAATGCAAGCGAAGCGAAGTCAGCGCAGAGGAACTAAAAAGGGGAAACAGGCGCCGCAAAGTGAGTGAATCCAGAAGGACCATTGCGCGTCGTAGTCGGAACGAGCTTGGCCTGTCCGGCGCAGAGATTGCGAGTCATCTCGGCGTGAACACCTCAAGCATCAATCGGGCGTTGGCAAGGGAAGACGAGTTTAGTGGAAAAAAAGCATCCTGAGAACCAACGTTCCCTAGTACCCTAATAGCCCTGGGTCCGAAAAGTGGCAGATGTGCCATGGCGCATGGTAGACCCAAGTCTCGCAGCACTATACATGAAGAGGGTTCCTTGAGAAACCCGATATACAATTAATCAGTCCTTGAAAAAAGGACACCTAGTGGCTATTCTATAACTCATTATGTCACTCCATCCTGTTCTGACTGAGAAACTGAATGCGGCAGTTTTGGCGATGCCGCAAACCCAGGCAACGCGGCGGGACGCAATTCTTCCTGCCCTGCTCACAAAGTCCACGCGATGATCGGCATGAGGCGGGCAGGGAAAACGACCTTCCTGCGGCAGTTGCAGGCGGAGAGGCGGGATGCGGGCCATCCGGAGCGAACGGTTTACCTGAGTTTCGATGACGACCGTCTGACGGATCTGCCGATGGAGCAGCTTGGCCTAGTGCTGGAAGAGTATTTTCGGCGATACCCCGAGCTTCGGGGCCGGGAGACGGTCAGGTGGTTGCTGGATGAAGTCCAGCTGGTGAACGGGTGGGAGCGGTTTGTCCGCCGGGTGCTGGATACGGAGCGAATGGAGATCGTCGTTTCCGGATCGTCAGCGCGTATGCTGAGCCGGGAGGTGCATACCTCGCTACGCGGTCGCGGAATGGAAACGGTGTTCCGGCCATTCAGCTTCAGGGAGTTTCTGAGGCACCGGGGCGCAGAGCCGACAAAACACGCCCGCGAATTCACGGCTGCGGACCGGTCGCGGATCGAGAGGGAATTTCGCGAGTATCTCATCACCGGCGGGTTTCCCGAGGCACAAGGGTTGCCGGGGGGACTGCGGGTTGACCTTTTGCAAGGCTACGTGGACACCGTGCTCTTTCGGGATGTTGTCGAGCGGCACGGCATTACTCAAGAGGCGGCGCTGCGATGGTTGACGCGGCCAGTGCCTGAGAAATCCGGCAGGAGGCCTGAGCGTGCACCGGCTGAATCTGGACCTGAAGGCGCAGGGGCTTGGCGTTGCCAAGGACGCCGTGCACGCAATGATGGGGCATCTGCAGGACACGTTTCTCATCAACGCGGTGGCGCTGGCCACGGCTTCCGAGCGACGTCGCAACTCCAACCCCCGGAAAGTCTATCCGGTGGATACGGGACTCATCAACAATGTAGTACTATTTATTCTAGTTGCACGCTAATCCTGCGCTGCAATATTAAATGCGTTTGTAATGAAAGCATTTTGATGGCAACTATCTGCTGCTTAGTGACTGATGACAGCTATTAACCTATTTCACGAGGTGACCCTATGAAAACCGAGTACCTGCTCTTTTGGATCGCCGTGGGACTTTACGGTCTTAGTGCCTGCGGCTACATCTTCGGCCTTATGGCAAAAAACGAGAAGCTATTCTCGTTTGGCCTCTATAGCGCAGCAGCCGGGTTCATTCCCCATATACTAGTCATCGCGATGCGTTGGACTGCGACCGGGATCAGTCCGTTCTTCACCATCTCCGAGTCGATCACCTTCGGCATTTTCTGCGCGGTCCTCATCTTCCTGATATTCGAGTTTTCGAATAAATCGGTCAGGCCCCTGGGTGTGCTGGTCATGCCGATCTCATTTGTACTCATGGGGTGGGCCGGAACGCTTATCAAGGTCGCTGCCATGCAAATCTCTCCTGCGCTTCAGAGCGGCTGGATATGGGCTCATATCATCGGCGCCGCAACCGGTTTCGGCGCTGTCCTGACCGCTGCGAGCATGGCCTTGATGTACCTGCTCAAGGAGAGGTCTTCCGGTGGAGTTTATGAGAAAATGCCTGCGCTCCCGGTGCTCGACAACCTCAGCTACCGGTTCGTCGCCGGTGGATTTATTCTGTACGGGCTTATGATCGTGTCCGGTGCATTCTGGGCGAATCAGGTAAAAGGCAATTACTGGAGTTGGGACCCGGTTGAGGTCTGGTCGCTCATCTCGTGGCTCACCTATGGGATCTATCTGCATCTGCGCATCACTTTTGGCTGGCGCGGTAAAAAACTCGCCTGGTATGCGCTGATCGCGTTGATCGCAATGATTGTCAGTTATTGGGGGGTCCCTTTTACGGTTGAAACGTTCCATAAAGGATTTCGCATCGAGCACTGATATTCGGGTTACTGTATGCGGATCCAAGGAGGAGGAGGAGAATTGGTGAGACGTTATTGGATACTTATATTCATGCTGATAGGAATAACTGCGTTTGTTTGCGCATGCGAGAAAGACGAAAAGGGTGCGTCTGATAAACAGGGTGTTGAGAAGGGTGGCCAACGCGCTGTGGCGACGACGCCGAACGCCGGAATGGTCGATTTCATAAAAAGTCAAAAGTTAGCATATTTCCCATCGACCACCATCGGCTCTGCGTTTGATTTCTACAGGCATGTGACGAAAAAGGAGTGGAAGGCATCCACGTTACAAAGTGGTTATATCACCGTTGATTTCACCGGTTGGCTTGAGCCGATGACCTTGAATGAAAATGATATCAAGGATGGCGTAACGGGCAAGGGGATCGATGTAACATTTGTCATAGAACTGGGTGGTGCATTCTACGTGTACATGGTGTCGCAGATCGAATTCAAAACCGACGGGAAAGTGTCTCGAACGAAGGCGCTTGACACTGCCGCCGTCCTGGCAGATATTTATGCGAACAGGAAGATCAGCTTTTAATGGATTGCCGTGCGTCTCAAGGCTATTGTAAAAATAAGCAGTTTGTTGGATAATAATACGCGATGCAAATAGGAGTTTCGTATTAAGGGCGCTAAGAAGGATTCAAACTATAAACTCGAAGCAATACATCCTCGGCAAGGTTCAAGCAATAGTCCGATCATACCCTGAATCCGTACCATTGGTGTTTTTGTTTGGATCATACGCAACCGAAACGCAAACGCCGCGGTCGGACATTGATGTGGCGTTTTATTTTCAGAACGCATCCGAAGAGAAAAAAATGGAGATAGAGCAAAAAATATCACTCCTGTTCGATGAGCCAGTCCACATACTTCGTTTGGAGGATGAGGAAATATCTCCTGTGGTGAGGTTGGCGACGGTATCGGGTATTCCTGTAATTCCTCCGGATATAGATAAACTCAACAGTTTTGTTCTGTCGATTATTCACCGCGCGCACGAATGCAAGCTTCTTATGGATAGACTGAAAAAGGCTGCATAATGGACCAGGATAAAATACAGGTTATTGTGGTTTTTCTCAAGGAAGAGATCCGCTATTTTAAGGAAAAAACAGAGAACCTTACCTATGAGGAGTACGCCTCGAACAGGGATGTCAATAGTGGATGAGTTTGTCGGCGAGATCGAGTTATTATCATCAAAACAGCAAAACAATAGACCGCCGCACGACGCATGATGTTACTGGTCACTTAGTCTTGCCACCTAATAACGAAAGCTGATTTTCTCCCATGAAGCTCTGCATCATCTTTCCTCCCTTGCCATTCGGCTGGACGCCGGTGGCGCCGCCAAGCCTCGAATACCTCGCCGCACTCACCCTACGGGCGGACCCCTCCATCGAGATCGAACTGATCAGCGCCAGCGCCGATCCGCAGGCGATCGAGGACCTGCAATGCGACCTTGCCGCCATCAGCATCCTGACCCCGACTGCGGTGCCGGGATATCAGATAGCCGCAAAGCTGCGTGCGCGAGGCATCAAGATAGTGTTCGGGAACATGCATGCCTCCGCCATGCCGGAAGAGGCGAAACAGCATGGCGACGCCGTGGTGATCGGCGAGGCTGAGTCAGTCTGGCCGCAGGTGCTGAAGGACTTCAAGGCAGGCCGGTTGAAACCCTTCTACCGGGGCGAACAGATCGAACTGGACGACCTTCCTACACCGCTCTACGGCCTCCTGCAAGGCAGGCGGAAGCATCAATTCCGCATTGTGAACACCTCGCGTGGCTGCCCCTATAACTGTTCGTTCTGCTCGGTCAAGCCGTTCTGGGGCGCAAAGATCCGATTCCGGCCCATCGAGCACGTGGTGAGGGATGTTGCCGCCATTCCGGAGAAGATGTATATCAACGGCGACGAGAACATCTGGTGGACAGGGCAGGCTCAGCGCGCCGTCGATCTGTTCAACGCGCTCAAGGGAAG
>Ga0209253_10003478_pt1 | contig 13851 bp, 8 predicted proteins | sample FrelakmetBRP12BR_FD_187145 | JGI IMG/M metagenome (GOLD analysis project Ga0209253, IMG submission 187145) | Freshwater lake sediment microbial communities from the University of Notre Dame, USA, for methane emissions studies - BRP12 BR (SPAdes)... | ecosystem: Environmental > Aquatic >...
CCGGGCGAAGCGGCGGCGCTCCTCCTCGGGCGCGGGGCCGGCCTGCGCGGTCAGGCGCGCCCGGAGCCGCTCCCGCACCACCGGCCAGTCCTCGTCGGTGACCGCGTACCAGGCCGAGTCGCGGACCCGGCCGTCGGCCATCAGCTGGTGGCGCCGGAAGACGCCCTCGAACCTGGCGCCGATCCCGGCGAGCGCGGCCCGGGAGCGCTCGTTGCGGGCGTCCGTCTTGAGCTCGACGCGCATCGCTCCCAGCCGCTCGAAGGCGTGCTCGAGCATCAGCTGCTTGGCCTCCGTGTTGGCCCCCGTCCCCTGCGCGGCCGGCGCCAGCCAGGTCCAGCCGATCTCGAGGCGCCGGTGGGCCGGTGCGATCGACATGAAGCGGGTGCTCCCGAGGATTCGGCCGGTGGTCGCGTCGACCGTCGCGAAGGGCACCTCCGCCCCGGCGTCGCGGGCCCGCAGCGCGTCGTCCACCCAGGCGCGCATGGCCGCCTCGTCCGTCAGCGGGGCGTGCATCCAGGTCCACGTCGCCGGATCAGCGCCTGCCGCGAGCAGGCCGGGGACGTGGGTGCGCTCCAGCGGCTCCAGCCGCACCCGGCGACCGGCGAGCGTGACGGGGATCACCCAGGGGGCGGTCGCGGGGGAGACGGCCGGGCGCCCCGGCGCGGCGGAATCCATGCCCCGGAGTCTAGCGACCCGGCTATCCTCCACGGACTGCCCTCCCGACACCCGCTCCGGAGCCACCCGTGACCACGTTCGACGAGCTCGTGCACGGCCTCTTCGCCGACCTGTTCCGTGCGAGCCCCGTCTTCGCCACGTCGCTGGGCCACCACGACCATGACGGGGAGTGGCCGGACCGGACCGAGGCCGGGTCTCACGCGCTCGTCGCGCTGCTCGACCGCTGGACGGAGGCCTTCGCGGCCCTCCCGGCCGGCGCCCTCACCGCGGACCAGGCGGTCGACCGCGACATCGTCCTGGGCGAGCTCGCGGCGATGCGCTTCGCCGAGACCGAGCTGCGCGGCGAGGCCTGGGACCCGCTGGCCTGGGTCTACCTGCTGGGCGACGGGATCCACCTCCTGCTCGCCCGCGAGTTCGCGCCCCTCGGCGTCCGGCTGGCCTCGGCCGCCGAGCGGATCGAGGGGATCCCGGGTGTCCTGGCCGCGGCGCGCGGGCGGCTCGTGGGCACCCCCGAGCGGCCGGTCAGCCGCCTCCACGCCGAGGTCGCCCTCGCCCAGCTCCCCGGGATCGCGGAGCTCTGTCGCGAGGCGCTTGCGGCCGCCGCCAGCGCCGACGAGGAGGGGGAGCTCGCCCCCGTCCGGGCCCACCTGGAGCCGGCGGTCGCCGCGGCCGAGGCTGCCCTCGACGGCTTCGCGTCCCACCTCCGGGACGTCGTCCTGCCGGCGGCGGAGGGCGAGGGCCGTCTCGGGCCGGACCTCTTTGCCGCCAGCCTTCGCCACACGCTGCGGATCGAGACGACGCCCGACGAGCTCGAGGCGCGCGCCCGCCGCGAGTTCGACGCCGTCCGCGGCGAGATGGTCCGCCTGGCGCGCGAGCTGTGGCCGACGCTCCGCCCCGGGGAGCCGCCCCCCGCCGACGAGCGCGCCCTCGTCCGCGGGGCCCTCGACGCGATCGCCGCCGCCCATCGTCGTCCGGACGAGCTCCTCGACTTCTGTCGCGAGGAGCTGGGCCGGGTGGAGGCCTTCTGTCGCGAGCGGAACGTGGTCGCCCTGGCCGACGAGCCGCTGGTGATCGAGTGGACCCCGCGGTTCCTGCGCGCGTTCGGCGGGGCGATGCTCAGCTCGCCCGGGCCCCTCGATCGCGGGCTCCGCAGCTACTTCTACGTCACGCCGATCCCGCATGACTGGACGCCCCAGCAGATCGAGTCGTATCTGCGCGAGGACAACGACCGGATGCTGGTGACCCTCGTGATCCACGAGGCCGTGCCCGGCCACTACCTCCAGCTCGCCCACGCGAACCGCTCGCCGTCGCTGGTCCGGGCGGCCTTTGCCTCCGGCGTCTTCGCCGAGGGGTGGGCGGTCTACGTCACCCAGGTCATGATGGACCTCGGCTACCGCGCCCACGACCCCGCTCTCCTGCTGGTCCACTGGAAGCTCTACCTGCGGGTCGTCGCGAACGCCCTCCTCGACGCCGGGATCCACGCCCGCGGCATGACCGAGGACGAGGCGATGCGGCTGATGGTCGAGGGCGGCTTCCAGGAGGAGAGCGAGGCCGTCAAGAAGTACGAGCGGGCCCGGCTGACGGCGACCCAGCTCTCCACGTACTTCGTCGGATCGGTGGCGATGTGGGACCTGGAGGAGGAGCGGCGCCGGCGGCTGGCCGCCACCTGCGGCGACCCCCGGGGCGTCGCCGCGGTGCCGGCCCCGCGCGTCGTCGGCGGCTTCGGCGAGACGCCCGGCTTCGTCTACCGCGAGCACCTCGACGCGGTGCTCGCCCACGGCACGCCCCCGATCCCGGCCCTGCGGCGGATCCTCCTCGGCGACGAGCGCTCCGCCGTCTCGGCGGCCGCCGCAACCTCGGCCGCCCCCGCCGCCCGCGGGCCCGGAAGCCCCGGCTAGCCCTCCAGGGCCCGCGCGCTCCGCACCCGCTCGATCGCGAGCCGGAGCAGCTGGAGGCCCGCCTGGTCGAGGTCGTAGGTCCACTCGCGGATCCGCTCGGGACGCCGGAAGCGCGGGGCGAGCCCGACCTCCAGCGCCTCGCGGGTGAGGAGAAGGAGGTCCGCTTCGCGATCGACCTGGGAGAGGGCGTCGTCATCGCCCGCGACGGCCGCGATGAGGTGCGACCCGCCGCCGGTGGTCGCGAGCCACTCGGCCATGTTCGCCGTGCTGCGCGTCGACGAGCAGACCAGCCCGACGGTGCTGCCCGGCGGCAGCGCCCCGATCTCGTCGAGCAGCTCGGCGTACGAGGGGGCGGCCATCAGGGCCACCACCGGGGCGCGGCCGGCGACGAGGGCGATCGTCTCGTCGGCGTGGAAGGTCGACGTCGCGACGAGGTCGTAGTGGTGGCGCTCCAGGCGCTCGACGACGTTGTCGATGAGGGCCCCGTCGGCCTCGGCGAGCCCGGGGAACGTCGTCCCGATCTGCTCGGCACCGCGGCGGGCGTCCGCCGCGGTGCACTCGACGAACAGCACGTTGACCCGGGGCCCGGGACGCCGCCGCTCCGTCGCCACGGCGTAGACGGCCGACGCAACCTCGTCCGCGGAGTAGCCGGCGCGGGCGGCCGTGCGCAGGAGCTCGGCGACCAGGCCGTCGAGGGTGCCGGCGGTGCGACGGACCGGGGGCCGGGCGGCGACGCGCGTGCCGGCTCCCTGCCGGCTGACCACGTAGCCGGCCTCGGCGAGGCGCCGGTAGACGGCGCGGATCGTGTTCGGGTTGACCCGCAGGACGCCGCCGAGCTCGCGGACGGTGGGGAGCCGGGACCCGGCGTGGAGGCGTCCCGTGTCGATCTGGTAGGCGAGCTGCCAGTAGAGCTGGGTGGAGATGGGGACGTCAGAGTCCCGCGTGATGTCGAGCGACCCGGCCCCGTTTCGCCCGCGCACCGGTTCGTCACCCGGGGCCGGTCCGGAACCCGGACTTCGGGACGCCTCGCCCGTTGACATAGTCCAATAGTCCAACTACACTTCGCTTGACCTGCTCGACTATATCAACGCACCGGGCTTCGGGCCCACCATACGCGCTCGGCGAGGCTATCCCCTCTCCCTCCTCCCTCCAGCCGACCCGAGCAGTGACGAACCGCCGGCCACGCCGGCGGTTCGCCGTTTCGGCGGGCTCAGGACGCGGGCTGCCACACCTCGGCGAGCGCCTCGCGGTAGATCACCGCGCCGTCGATGCCGCGCGAGGGGGAGACGAGGAGGGCGAGGTCCTCCAGGAGCCTCCGCTCCAGGCGGGTGCCCGCCAGCCCGTCGACGAGGCGGGCGGCCCGTGCCGCGCAGCGCAGCACCTGGCGCGTCTCCGGCCGCGTCGGATCCTCCCAGTACCACCCGTCGCTGGCGAACATCGCGAGACGCCAGCGCTGGGCTTCCATGAGCACCTCGAGATCGCGTCGGGTCCCGGCCGCGGCCGGGGCGCCGAGCAGCCGGGCGGAGAAGGCCGCCGGGGTCTCCTGCCCGAGGACGACCTCGACGTAGGCATCCCGGGCGGCCCACGGATCGCGGTCGGCGGCCGTCCCGCGTGCATGCGACTCGGTGACCTCGTCGATGGCCCCCGCGAGCCGCTCGAACGCGGCCCGGAGCGGCTGCTTCCAGTGGGCGTCGGCGGTGCACGGGCACTCGGCGCTCCAGCGGAGCACGCCGTGGTGACAGCTCCACGAGGTCCGATCCGCGATGCGGACGCGCGGAAGCGCCTCGAGGTCCTCCCCGGCCAGCGCCTCGCCGAGGGGAACGACGTCGAAGCCGCGATCCACCGACGGGTCGACGAGGCGCTCCAGGAAGAGGTCCCGGAACGGCTGGTGGTGGCCGTAGAGCTCGCCGTCGGAGGCCACGAGCACGAGGGGCGACCCCGCCTGCCAGCTCGATGAGCCGTCGCGGTGGAGCGGGTTCGTCGTCCGCGGCAGGACCCATTCGCGGGCGAACCGGTCGGCGTCGGCGGTGACGTCCGGCCGGAACGAGACGGCCGCCGACAGGTCCGCGTCGTAGAAGGCGACAACGAGCGAGCGGCCGGCGCCCAGGTCCACGCGGTGGGGGCGCCGCGGCTCGATCCCCGGCGTCGCGGCCTGCCACGGCGCGAGGATCGTGAAGCGGACGCCCTCCTCGGCCAGGACCCGCAGGACCGCCGCGTCGACCGCCGTCTCGGGGAGCCAGAAGCCGGCCGCGGGGCGCCCGAAGCGGAGCTCGTGGTCGCGCAGCCCCCAGCGGATCTCGGTCCGGCGATCGCGGGCCGAGGCGAGGGGGAGGATCGCGTGGTGGAAGCCCTGGGCGAAGGCGTTCTCGCCGCGCGCGGAGGCCGCCATCCGGGCCAGCGTCTCGGGCGCCTCGGCGGCGAGGAAGCTCGTCAGGGTCGGCCCGACGTTGTACGAGATGCGGTCCAGGTTGCCGCGCTCCGCGTTGGGGCGGTAGCACTCGGCGGTGATGCGGGCCGTCCAGCTGCGGTAGGGGGCGGCCGAGGGATCAGGGCGCGGCGGGCCGCCGAACGGGTCTCGCCGCTCCGGCTGGTAGAAGTGCGCGTGGACGGCAAGGCGGCCGCGGGTCATCGCGGCGTTACAGCGCCTCCTCGACGGCCCGGTCGTGCGCGGTGGCCACCGCGTGCTCCACGCGCACCGTGGTCGCGGCCCCGGCGGCGAGGGAGATCGGCCAGGCGAAGAGGAGCGCCGATCCCTGGTAGACCCGCTCGAACCCGGCCTCGGAGTTGGAGACGGTGTCGATCGACGAGATCCAGGTCTCGGCCGCCGGCTCCACGCGCGTGGCGACGTCGAGGCCGACGTACTCGTTGCCCGACCGCAGCTCGGCGATCGAGGCGCGGCTTCCGGCGGAGTCGTGGGGCACCCGCTCGCCGTCGATGAGGTAGTAGGCGGCCGGGTTTGCGCCCCCGCCCAGCATCGTCGTGGCCCACTCGACCGCCAGGAGCGCCTCCAGCGGCCCCCCGCCGCGGTTCTCCACGCGGACCTCGAGGGCCAGCGTCGGGGTGCGCCGGTCGCCGCCGACGGCAACCGTCTTGTGGACCCGGACGGGAAGCGCGCCGGCCGGGGTGCGGGCCTCGCCGTCGCGGACCAGCCGGACCCAGCCGGCCCCGTCGTCGCTGCCCGTCGCCTCGATCCGGAAGGAGCCCGCGACGAAGTCCCCGAGCTCGGCGGCGTCGGCGCGGGCGAAGGCCCCCGGCGTGGTGCCCGGGGCGAAGAGGTGGACGAGCCCGGAGCGCCGTTCGTAGGCGTCGTAGTGGAGGCGTCCCGCGAGGCCGGGCTCCTTCATGCTGACACGGTCGTGGATCGAGCCCACGCCGCCGCTCTCGCCGGCAGCGGCGGCGCCCCGCTCGGCGAGCCGCCGCTCGTGGGCGACGAGCGTCTCGTGGGAAGCCTCGGGGCGGCGGCGCATCACGGCGGCCAGCGCGTGCCGCACCGCCCGTACGTCCCAGCTCCCGATGCCGCCGCCCTCCGACGGCTTCACCGCGACGAGCTGGCCCTCGGTGGCGAGGACGACCTCGGGGACGCCGTCGAGGTCGACGTCCTCGACCAGCACCGGATCCGGGGACCGGCCGGCGGCCCGTGCGGCCCGGTCGGCGGCGTCCTCCGCTGCGATCAGGTGTTCGTAGGTCGCCAGGCGCATGTGGCTGATATAGATGCCGCCGAAGAGGCCGTGCCAGTAGCAGTCGTTGGACTGGCCCTGGTAGAGGTGGTCGAGGGCGGTGGTCCGGGCGGGCCCCTCCGGCATCGCGGCCACCTTGCGGGAGGTGCGCAGCATCTGCTTGTGGAGGTCGTTGATCTCGCGGTACTTCACCTGGAAGTTGCGCCAGAAGCCACCCCGCAGGAAGCGGTACTCCGGGGCCTCCGTCGCCTCGGCCCGGTGGAGGAGGTCGGCGAAGGCGCGGCTGTCATCCGGCGGGAGGGCCCATTCGCCCATCTCGGCGTAGGAGGCGGTGGGGAGGTAGACCCGGCCGATCGGCGGGTTGGCCTCCAGCCAGTCCGACGGCGTGACTGTCGTGAGCCAGCCGGCATTCGCCTGGAGCGCAGCGAAGAAGCGGTCGATCCAGCGGGTGGACCCCCAGCAGTGCTCCCACGTCGTGGGCCAGGAGCCGAACTTCTCGCCGTCGTCGCCCATCATCCCGACGCGCTCGCCCTCCTCGGTCGCGTGGTCGCGGAGGTAGGCGATGACATCGTCGACCTCGCCGAAGGGGATCCGGTAGCGGAGCCCCTTCTCGGTCCCGAAGACGGTCAGGAGGTGGCCCTGGTCGTCGGTCGTGTAGGGGCCCCAGTTGCGGTCCTCGGGGACAGCGGCGGCGCGGAAATGGTTGTCGTCGACGATCGTCCAGCTGTAGCCGGTCGTGGCGAGCGACGTCGGCAGGTCCGGCTCCCAGACGCGCTCCGCGAGCCAGGCCCCGCGCGGGCGGCGTCCGGCGATCCGCTCCACCTCGTCGGCCATCCTGGCCAGCTGGCCGACGCGGTCGCGCTCGGGCAGCGAGGCGAGGACCGGCTCGTAGTAGCCGCCGCCGAGAAGCTCCACCTGCCCCCGTTCCACGAGGGCTCGCAGCCGCTCCAGGAACTCGGGGCGCTCGGCGCGGATCCAGTCGAGCAGCGGCCCCGTGTAGTGGAGGGCGAGGCGGACGCCCGGGTGCCGGTCGAGGGCGTCGAGCATGGGCGCGTAGGCCTGCTCGTAGACGTCGGCGAAGACCCAGCCGAAGTTGCCCACCGGCTGGTGGTTGTGGATCGCGAGGGCGAGCGAGATGCGCGGCGCCACGGGTCCTCCCTGGGATGGCCTTGCGATGCGGGGTCCTTGCTGGGGTGTCGGTGGTGGTCCTCGGTGGCGGCCGGGTCAGCCCGCCTCGGTCACCACCCGCTGCCTGGCGGCGGCCGCCGCGACGACGTCGACGCCGGCGGCGGGGAGGTAGAGGAGCTCGGCGTACTCGTGGAGCATCCGCGTCGTGGAGAAGGCCCAGATCGTGGTGGAGATGGCCCGCTTCATCAGCTCCAGCCAGGCCTTCGGAAGGCCGTCGCTCCCCCGGTCGTAGTAGCGCGGGACGACCTCTTCCTCGAGGATCCGGTAGAGCTCGAGCGCGTCGGCCCAGTCCTGGGCGCCCTCGTCGGGCGTGGTGACCCGGCCGCCGATCGCCCACCCGTTGTCGCCGAGCCAGCCCTCGTCCCACCAGCCGTCGAGGACGGAGAGGTTGACGATGCCGTTGGCGGACGCCTTCATCCCCGAGGTCCCGGACGCCTCGAGAGGGCGGCGCGGGTTGTTGAGCCAGACGTCCACGCCCCGGACCATCAGCTTCGCCACCCGCATGTCGTAGTCCTCGAGGACGAAGACGCGGCCGCGGAGCTCGGGCGAGCGGCTGCGGGCGAAGATCGACTGGATGACCTGCTGGCCCGGCCGGTCCGCCGGGTGGGCCTTGCCGGCGAAGACGAACTGCACCGGGCGGTCGGCGTCGTGGACCAGGCGGGCGAGGCGGTCGACGTCAGTGAAGAGGAGCGCCGCCCGCTTGTAGGTGGCGAAACGGCGGGCGAACCCGATGGTGAGGATCTCGGGATCGAGCGCCTGCTCCAGCTCGACCAGGGTCGACGGCGCCTCGCCGTGGCGCGCCATCTGGGCCACGAGCCGCTGGCTGGCGAAGATGGAGAGCTCCCGCTTCTGGTGCAGGTGGGCGTCCCACAGGTCGCGGTCGGGGACACGCCCCACCCGCTCCCAGAACCGCTCGGTATCCGACTGGCCGTCGAGGTCGTCGAGGTCGGCGTTCAGGAAGCGCTCGAAGAGCTCGCGCAGGGGGCGGCCGACCCAGGTCGGGGTGTGGACGCCGTTCGTGACGCCCAGGATGTGGCGCCCGCCCACGAGCTGCTCCCAGGTGTTGTTGGCGGTCTCCGCGTGGAGCTTCGAGACGGCGTTGGCGCCGTTGGAGAGGCGCAGGCTGAAGGCCGTCATGTCGAACTGGCCGGAGTCGCCGTCCACGCCGCGGCCGCGCTCGAGGACCTCCTCGATCGGCACGGCGCCGCCGCGGCCGGTACCGGAGAAGAGGGGTCCGGCCACGCGCCGGACGAGGTCGGCATCGAAGCGCTCGTTGCCGGCGGAGATGGGCGTGTGGATCGTGAAGACGCTGCTCCGCTTGACCGCCGTCCACGCCTCGTCGACGGGGGTGCCCGCTCCCACCATCTCGCGGACGCGCTCCACGAGGGAGAAGGCCGAGTGACCCTCGTTGAGGTGCCAGGCCACCGGCGCGATGCCGAGGGCGCGCAGCGCGCGCACGCCGCCCACGCCCAGCACGAGCTCCTGGTGGAGCCGCATCTCCCGGCCGCGGACGTAGAGGATGTGGGTGATGGGGCGGTCCGCTTCGTCGTTGCGGGGGTGGTCGGTGTCGAGGAAGAGGACCGGGACGCGGCCGACCTGGAGCATCCAGACGGCGACGTGGACGGTGCGCCCGGGGAGCTCGACCTGGACGTAGAGCGGATCGCCCATCCGGTCCAGGACGCGCAGGACCGGCAGCCGGTTCAGGTCGAAGTCGGGGTAGGCGTGCTCCTGGTGCCCGTCGGCATCGATCGACTGGCGGAAGTAGCCCTTGCGGTAGAGGAGCCCCACGCCGACGAACGGGAGGGCCATGTCGCTGGCACTCTTCATGTGGTCGCCGGCGAGGACCCCCAGGCCGCCGGAGTAGATGCCCAGCGACTCGTGGAACCCGTACTCTGCGCAGAAATAGGCGACCGGGCCGCCGAGCTGGCGGGTGTGGGCCCGATGGAACCAGTGATCGGCGCCGCTGCTCATGTACCGATCGAGCGCCTCGAGGACGTCCTCGTACTCCGCGATGAAGCCGGGGTCGTCCAGCAGCGGCTGCCAGTTGATGGGGCTCTCGAAGAGGGCGATCGGGTTGCGATAGCGCGACCAGGTGGTGGCATCGATGCGCTGGAAGAGGAGCGCGGCGCGGGGGTGCCACATCCACCAGAGGTTGTAGGCGAGGCGGCGCAGCCCCTCGAATCGCGGCGGGAGGCGGAACGGCGCCCCGGCCTGGGCGGGTACGCGGACGAGGGATTCCATGGCCGCCGATGATACCGCGCACGACGGTCTTCGTGAACCGGTTTAGTCGCACGAATCCCGGCGAGCGAGCGGCGCCCGGGCGCCGTGCGGGCGGCGTTTCCGGCCTGGCGCCCGCGGCGGCGGACGTTCCCGGGGCGGGCGGACCGGCATCTCGCGGGCCGGGCGCGCGGCGTACCATCCGGGCCGTGCGCGTCATCTTCGTCGCCGCGGAGTGCGAGCCCTGGGCCAAGACGGGGGGCCTGGGCGACGTCGTGGATGCCCTCGCCCGGTCGCTCGCGCGGGTGCCCGGCGCCCTCGACGAGCCGGTCGAGGTGTTCCTGCCGCGCTACCGCTCGGTGCCGGTGCCCCGCGACCGGCCGGTCGAGACGCTGGCCGTCCGGGTCCCGGACCCGCGCGCGGCCGGGGGGTCCGGCGAGATCGTGATCCGCTCGTTCGAGGCGGCCGGCTATCGGCTCCGGCTCGTCGACCACCCGCCGGCCTTCGACCGCGACGGGCTCTACGGCAACGCCCGCGGCGACTTCGCCGACAACGCCTGGCGCTTCGGGCTGCTCACGCGGGCCGCCCTGGAGACGCGACGGGCCGAGGGCCGTCCCCTCGACGTGGTGGCGCTCCACGACTGGCACGCCTGCGCCGGCGTCCTCCAGCGGGATCTCGTCTACGGCCCCGATCCGCTCATCGGCCCGGCGGCCATGACGCTCACGATCCACAACCTCGCTTACCACGGCTGGACCCCGCGCGCCCGCGTCGCCCAGATCGGCCTCGGCGCCGATCCTCCCGCCGGCGACGGGTGGGGGATCGACCTCCTCCGCGAGGGGATCCTGCGGGCGGAGATGGTCAACACGGTGAGCCCGACGTACGCCCGCGAGGTCCTCGGGCCCGAGATGGGGATGGGCCTCGAGAGCCAGCTCCGGTCCCGCGGCGCCCGCTTCCTGGGAATCCTCAACGGCCTGGACCAGGAGCTCTGGGACCCGGCGACCGACGCCCTGATCGCGGCCCCCTTCGACGCGGCCGACCACTCTGGCAAGGCGGCCTGCCGGGCCGACCTCTGCGCCCGGGTGGGCTTCGAGGCTGCCGATCCCGCGCCGATCCTGGGCGTCATCGGGCGGCTGGATCCCCAGAAGGGGTTCGACCTCGTGGCCGGCGCCGCGCCTGCGCTCGCCGCCGGGGGCGCCCGGATCATCGCCCTCGGGAGCGGCGACGCCGGATTGGTGGCGGGGATGCGGGCGGCCGCTGCGGCGTTCCCCGGCCGCATCGCGATGGTCGAGCGCTTCGACCGCGACCTCGCCCGGCGGATCTACGCGGGCGCCGACATCTTCCTGATGCCGTCGCGCTTCGAGCCCTGCGGCCAGGGCCAGATGATCGCCATGCGCTACGGGACGCCGCCGGTCGGCCGCCGGACCGGCGGCCTGGCCGACACGATCGTGGACCTCCACGAGGATCCCGCCGGCGGAACCGGCTTCCTCTTCGACGAGGCGACGCCCGACGCGCTGCGCTTCGCCTGCGAGCGGGCGATCGGCGTCCTCGGGGATCGCGACCGGCGCCGCTGGGACGGCCTGGTGCGGCGGGCGATGGCGGTCGACTGGGCCTGGGAGCGTGCCTCCGCGCCGGCCTACGCGGCCATGTTCCGGCGGGCGATGGCGGCGCGCCGAGGCGACCTGGGGGCGCCGGCCCGCTAACCTCCCGGGCTGGCCTCGCTTGTCACCCGCCCGGCTCCGTTCGATGCCGCCCGCCCGGCGCCGTGCGGTGCCGTGGCGGCCACCACGACCGCCCCGACCGTGAATCCCGAGCCGTCCGGCGCGATCTCGAACGCCGCGCGCGCCAGCGGCGGCGCCTCGCGAAGGAGCCGGCGCACGGCCTCGGCACGCCAGGGCGCGGGAGCGGTGCGCGCCAGCCAGTCCTCCGTGTCGTGGCGGAAGCGCCACTCGCGGACGATGTCGCCGGCCAGGCCCGCCCCGGCGATCACGGCCCGCCAGTCCGACGGGCGCAGCGACCGGGCATGGGTCGGGTCGCGAAGCAGCTCGACGGCGTTGAGGAAGGCGTCCAGTCGGGCGTCCTCGGGGGCGACGAGATCGACGATCACGAGCCGCCCCGCCGGCCGGAGGACGCGGGCGACCTCGGCGAGGGCCCGTCCCGGGTCGGGCCAGTGGTGGATCGAGAAGCGGCTCATCGCCAGGTCGAAGGTGGCGTCCGGGAAGGGCAGGGCCTCCGCGGCGGCCTCCGTCGGGACGATGTTCCCGATGCCGCGCTCGGCAGCGAGGCGCCCCGCCACCGCCAGCATCTCCGGGGTCGGGTCGACGGCGTCGACACGGGCGACGTGGGGGGCGAGGGCGAGGCTGGCATGGCCGGCGCCTGCGCCCAGGTCGATGGCGCGGTCGGACGGGCGCGGGGCGAGCGCCTCGACCATCCAGGCGAGGTCGGGGCCGCCAGCGTGCGACCAGCCCGTGCCGTAGTGCTCGGCGACCGCGGCCCATTGGGCCCGGAGCGCGTCCTCGGTCACGGGTGGGCGGGGCGCGGACGTCCCGAGCGTGCCGGCTGTCCGTGCGTGGCCGGCTGTCCGTGCGTGGCCGGCTCCCGGCGCATGCGGCGGCTCACGGGCGGGCGGGGCGCGGACGGCCCGGGCGTGCCGGCCATGCCGAGGGCGGCGTCGCCGGCCCGGGGACCGGCGGCGAGCCCATCGCCGCCAGCACTCGGGTGGTCGCCGCGGCGATCTCGTCGACCGCCACCTCGAACGCCGCGGCGTCTCTGGCCGCGGGGCGCATCGCGGCGACCTTGCGGACGTACTGGCGGGCGGCGTCGCGGACGTCGCCCTCGGTGGCGGGGGGCGCGGCGCGGCCGCGGAGGGGACGGATGCTGCGGCACATGGCGAAAGCGTAGCGGGTCGGGCGTGGCCTGGGCCGGGTGCTCGCCGACCGCGGCACGCCCACCGCCCACGGGCGCGGTTTCCTCGCCAATGCGGGCCTGGGGATCACAAACGAAGTCGAGGGGGAGCGGGCGGCGGGAACGCCCCTGGCTATCCTCGCTATTGGCCCATGGGGGACGCGCTGACGAGGATGCGAGCCAGCCCGGACCGGTGACGCGACCCGGTTCGACGCTCGGACGAGGCTCGAAGTCCGTTAGTGATCAGGTACGCCGCATCGACGAGGAAACTGCCCGACCCGCCCGCGCCCCCGGCCGCGCGCGAGGTCCACCGCCCGCCGAGGGGCACCGGCCCCGCCACCCGCACCGGCCTGCATCGGAGTGCCCTCCGGCACTCCCCACAGGGCCGCGCGAGGCCGCAGGATGCAGGATCGGAGGTGCCACTCGCCATGCGCGCAGGGAAGCTGATCATCGGAGCCGTCGCCGCCACCGCCGCGGCCGGCGCAACGTACGCATTCGCCATCCGACCGTGGTGGCGGTCCTGGGGCGTCGACCCGGCCGAGGCCGACCTCGGCCTGCCCGGCGACGACCTCGTCACGGACGCGACCGTCGTCGAGACCCGGGGCGTGGAGATCGGCGCCCCGCCGGACGCCGTCTGGCCCTGGCTCGTCCAGATGGGCTACAACCGCGCCGGCTGGTACAGCTATGACGTGGTCGACATGAAGGGGGCGAGCGTCGACCGGATCGTCCCGGAGCTCCAGCAGCTCGCGGTCGGCGACCTCGTCCCGAACTCGCCCGACACCGCCTTCGTGGTCCGGGCCATCGAGCCGGGCAGCTCGCTGGTGCTCTATGCCGACGAGGCGACGGTGCAGCAGCAGGTGGAGGCGGCCCGTGCCAGGAAGGCCGCCGGCGAGGCCGCCGAGGAGACGCCGGCCAACCTGAAGGCGGCCGGGCGGATGATGCCCTCGATGCCCGGGTTCGCCGCCAGCTGGGCGTTCGTCCTCCGTCCGCTCGACGACGACCGTCGGACTCGCCTCGTGGAGCGCTTCCGCGTTCGCATGCCCGCCCCCGAGAGCCCCGCCGCAGGCGTGATGGGCAGCGCGTTCGGCTTCGGCGTCTTCGCCATGACCCGGAAGCAGATGCTCGGCATCCGGGACCGGGCCGAGGCCGCCCTGATCGCCGCGGGCATCTCGGCCGAGTTTGCGGCCCGCGCGGGGTTCGAGGCCGGCCGGGTGCCGGCAGAGCCACCGGAGCCCGCCGCTGAGCCCCTGGCCGTCGAACCGCCGGCTGCCGGGACGACCGAGCCCGCTGCCGCC